>RRZU013395666.1_pt1 | contig 11110 bp, 14 predicted proteins | sample 2165561 | NCBI WGS metagenome assembly RRZU01 (sample SAMN10456909, study PRJNA506462) | wastewater metagenome | isolation source: wastewater sludge | place: USA: Moscow, Idaho | reverse complement strand
TAGCCGCGCTGATCACCGTAAACGGTAGGTTCAATGAGCCAAACACCGTCAATCTCTGTTTGAATATAATTCATTTTTGGTTTGAATGTTTGTTGATCGGATTATTTCGAGAGGCAAAAGTACACAAATTTTCTGAATCGGCAAGTAGCTCATATCCAACAACTTAAAACATTTTAAAATAACTGCGAATAACCTGCTCATAATGAGTGGGTTATTTTTTTAACACTTCGTAATTGGTATTTGTTGGAACAAAAGTTTCAGCTTATTTTTGGCCCAAGTTTCATTCCTCTCGCTCAAATTCGAGCAACAGCTAAGAGAAAATTGTGATAGAAGGAACAAGTGAGACGCTGTGAGAATCACAACTATGCGCCATTTGTAATTCACGGCACAAGCGTGAGACGCTGTGAGACGCTATGAGACGCTATGAGACAAAAGTGTAGACTTAAACAGATACCTCGATGGAAATAATAAAGCACTGTAAATGCTGCGGAAATCAGTTCATTGCGCACCGAATGGCAACGCTGTACTGTTCCAAAGCGTGCAACGCAAAGGCAACAAGGGTACGTAAGAAGAAAAGTATTCAGCAAGAATATCAAGAGCTCCAAAATGACTTGGAGTCGTCAACTGAGTATTCTATCCCTAATGCGGAATATCTTAGCCCAATTCAAGCAGCAAAACTGCTTGGAGTGAGTCGTGCTACCATATATAGGTATGCACTCGCTGGAGTTATAAAAGCAGTGCAATTTAAGGGGCTTACTATCATCCGAAAATCCGACATTGAGAAGACCTTTGATAATGCGTCTGAGTATAAAAAAAGGATCGCATTCAGTAAGAAAAAGGAAGATAGTGAGTACTATACAATCCGAGACATCAGTGAAAAGTATCATATAGGGAAAAAAGCTATATTGTCTCGTTGCGAACGATACAGCATTCCCAAGGTTTATGATGGAAGAAACGTTTTCTTCAAAAAAGTATATGTCGATGCTCATTTTGCCGAGTTGATAGAAGAAATTGACTTGGCCAACTATTATACGACCGAGCAACTAATGGAGAAACTATGCATGTCAAAACAGAATGTGCTGACCTTTGTTTATCGAAATAAGATTCCAAGAATAAGTCGTGGCCGTTTAGTCTACTATTCAAAAGTCCATATTGACAATTATAAACGCAGAGGCAATGATATCGATACAAACTGGTACACTTATGATGAAATAATAGAAAAGTATGGTTTGTCTGTGGATCAAATCAGCTATCAAATACGTCAAGAGAAAATAAAGACAGAAAAGCGCGGTAAGTTCACTATGATTTTCAGATCGGAGTTTGATGAACAAATAATAAAAGGAAAGTTTGGCGACATTGAGCGAGACGAGAAGACTGGTAAATTCAATTTTGCCAATAATTCTCATCCAAAAGTGGTAATAAAGAATAAGACTGGTAATGTTGAAGCTCCTGAAACTCCTGATGGCTATTTTTCGACAGAGGAAATAAGCAAGAAGTACTCTATCAATATCAGGCATGTTCAAAAACTGACGAGAGAGGCAAGAATACCCAAAATATCACTGAAAGGATTCAACTTCTTTGAGATACCAAGTGTATTGGCTTTGTTTGGCTCCTCACAAATTAATGATGGTGTCAAAGAATGGATTACTCCAGAGGAAATGGAAAAGCAATATAACATGACCCCCGTAGCCCGCCGTTCATTTACCCATCGTCATAAAATTCCGACCAAGGCTGAATATGGCAAAATATTCTACTCAAAGGAACATATAGACAAAGTCAAACATCTGGTCTTTAATGGCAAAGAAAATTACTACTCTGTTCAAGAAGTCATGGACAAGTATGAATTGACCAAGGACATGGTATTTTACTACTCTAATAAAAAGAAAGTTACCAAAGTAAAGTGCGGGCAACAAGTCTATCTTCTAAAGACAGAAATAGATGAATATATGGCTGAAAGAGCTCAAAACAGCGAATTACTGCCAATTACTGACGATTAACCAGGAATGATAAAAGTGAATGGTAGGTCAGCATAGGAGCATTTAAGACTTTTGCACCAGAAAACAATAATTCAAAAACAAATATAAAATGCAGCAATGTAAGACAGTTACACTAAGAAGTCGAGCCAGGCGCAATGGCACGCATTCTCTGTTTCTGGAATTCTATCCAGGCTACAGAGACCCTAAAACGATGGAACTTATACGTCGTCGTTCATTAGGTATATACATCTACTCAGAGCCTAAAACGCCCAGAGAAAAGGAGTATAACGCCTTAATGATTGAAAAGGCAGAAGCAATCAGATGCAATGTCTATTCTGAGATAATCAATGAGAAATATGATTTCTTTAGTAATAACAAAACTAAGGAGAGTTTCTTGGATTATTTTGAAGAAGTAAGCAGAACCAAGCACAACAAATGGTTATCTTCCGTCAAGCACTTCAGTGCATTCTGCCATGGCGAATGTTCCTTTGAAGAGTTAGACGTTGAGTTCTGCCGCAAATTCATGGATTATCTGATGAAAGCGAAAAGTCTCTCAACGGGAAAACCGCTAAATAGAAATTCTGCTGCCGACTATTGGATTATTTTCAGAAATATTCTCAATCTGGCTTATCGCGAGAGACGAATCAAAGAAAAGATTGTGGACTACCTTGATTATATCAAGTGGGTTCCAACTGTAAAGGAAAGCTTGACACTTGAAGAATTAAGAAGCCTTTATAATACGCCCTGTTCTATTGAGGTCATGAAGAAAGCTGTAATTTTTTCATGTTTGACAGGACTTCGCCGAAGCGATATTATCAACTTAACATGGGAGAATGTCCGCAAATATGCGGATGGCGGTCGTTATTTGGATTTCATTTGTCAGAAGACCAAGGTACAAACTGTTGTTCCAATCAGTAATGAAGCCTATGAACTGATTCAACCAGAGACAGACAAACCTGTATTTGCTGGATTCACAAAAGAAATGAGCAATAATGAAATGAGGAGATGGCTAAAGGATTCGGGTATAAAAAAACACATCACATTTCATTGTTTTCGGCACACCTACGCCTCATTGCAAATGGAATTAGGTACTGACATCTATACCGTTCAGCATTTGTTGGCACACAAGAACGTCTCCACTACCCAGATTTATGTAGCGCATGCTTCGCCCAAAACGAGAGAAGCTGCCAACAAAATTAAGTTGAAGGAAGAAGATACAAATGAAAATGAATAATGACCCCAATTACTGATGCTTACGGTTCACTTACTAGAGTAATTGAAGGTCAGCATTGAATCATAGCTGACCTTTGCACCAGTAATTCAAAAATATTACAAGTATGACAACAGAAGAAATAACATTTAATGACTTGCCCAAAGTTGTAGCACAATTATTGGATAAGATTTCAGGATTGGAGCTTAGTTTCAACAGACTGTATGAAGACATCAAGAAGAGTCCATCTCGTGCTTCAGAACACATTCCTATGAATATTGATGAAGCTTGTGAATTCCTGAAGATGAAGAAAGGGACAATGTATTATCACCTACAGAACCGCTCGATTCCAGCCACGAAGAAAGGTAAAAGCTATATTTTTTTTAAAGATGAGCTGATTAAGTGGGCAGAATCCGGACGAACAACTGAAGTACCATTGACACCCGAAGAAATGAACGCAGCATTATCTAAACGTGCCGGAAAGAATACACCGACTGATAGAAGTAAGCTATTACTCAAGAAGTAATGTTAACAAGTGTTTAGTAGTAATTTCTATTAGTGTCTATCACGTTACCGACAATGGAAAACAAGAGCCAAACAAGTGAAAAAACAATCAGATAAAAGAAATAAAAACAACAGCAAAATATCACTTTTGGTGTTTTGTAAAGATAGTTAAGATATTGTGTATCAGTCAGTCTAACTATTACTAATTAAGAGTTTTCTCTCTAACTTTGCAGTCGAAAATAAATAATAATTCAAAGTATTTATGACTAATAAGTTTAGAGAGAAATTCTTTTATACCATCCTTACAAACTTCGTAAGTGTGTTTGTCATTCTCATACTGCCTCTATTCTTTGGAGACAATCATATTACTCAATGGTATTATCAGAAAACAAGTATTCTGTTCTCATCATACAAAAACGAGTGTCTGTTCATCGCTCTTATGATTGGAGTTCTTCTCTGTTTCTATACCATTAGAATCAGTAAGAGAAGAGAATCAGTTGCAGAAAAAGTTATTCATGAAGCTTTCAATTATCAAGAAGTACTGCAAACCAAAGAAAAAGAGAGAGAAGAAATCATCCAAGAGACCAAAAATGCCATTGGAGATTATCTGAGAACATGTCTTTGCCCCTACATTCAAGAGAATGAAATGGAAAAATTGATCCAGAACATAGATAAGTGGGACAATACCAAAGGCTATATATTACTTCCTGTAATTACAGATGGTAGGCTATCCACATTAGATTTAAGGCACATGATTTGGAATGTAGGGAAACGACTGGGTTGGAATGGAAACAAGTGTGCCACATTCATAAAAGTGTGCTTCCCAATAGAACTTAAAGATCTAGAAATAGAGACCATACGCCGAAATCTTCGTCAAAGGGGTAATTGTATTATTGACATCGATATTCCTGAATGTGGAGATTACAAATTCCATCTAAATCATCCAAAATAGCCAAAATTTTCAGTATATGACAAAAAGTATAATCAGCTGATTGTTATATAATTACCATCTATTTTCTTGCATAAAACCTTAGAAATTAGTATTTTTAAAGAAAAGTTTGACGGCTTTTTCTATGATGACTAATCCTAAGGTTCACTACAAACATAGTGATTTATTTGACAAGTTGAATGTGATTTTCGGGGAAAGTATGAATTTGGCTCGAATAAAGTTTATCTCGCTAATGATTCTGGCTTTATGTAAGGTGCAAACAGTGAGCTTCTATCGGCTCTCAACTGCTTTTGATAGTGGTTCTGAGGCTCTGTCCTGTATGCGTAGAATACAACGATTCATGTCTTCTTATGTGCTAGACTTTGATATAATTGCCCGCTTGATTATGGCATTGCTTCCTCATAAAGGTCCATATACCCTTTCCATGGATAGAACCAATTGGCAGTTTGGTACTACTGATATTAATGCGCTGGTACTGGGCATCACTTATGAAGGTGTAGCCTTTCCCATCCTCTTCCGTTTGCTACCCAAACGGGGAAACTCTAATACCGCAGAACGGATAGAGATTATCGAGCGGTTTATTAGGCTTTTTGGTAAATCCTCTATTGAGTCTCTGGTAGGCGACCGAGAGTTCGTAGGAGAGAAGTGGCTGGAGTATTTAAACAAGAAAGGAATCCCTTATCACTTGCGTATACGGGAAAACTTTTGGGTGAAGGATCCTCGCACAGGCAAGCAATTCAAGGCTTTTTGGGTCTTCAGCCGCTTGCAATTAAAGCAAGGTATGGTTCTGCCACGTATCTATTACGTAAACAATCAGCTGTGTTATCTTAGTGGAGCTAGATTAAAGAATCAAGAGGGAAAGCCCGAATTACAGATTATTGTGTCGTACAACAAGCCGGAAAAAGCACTCGATTCTTATAAAAAAGGTGGCAAATTGAGACCTGTTTCAGGGCGATGAAGTCCAGTGGGTTCAATATTGAAGATACGCATCTGACCCACTTAGATAGAATTGAAAGACTATTTGCCGTAATGATCATAGCATTTGCATGGGCTTATCTGGTGGGAATATACAAAAATCTGATGATAAAACCTATACGAATACTAAAGCATGGAAGGAAAGCAAAAAGCATCTTCAAGTATGGTTTAGAGGAGATTGCAAACGTTTTGCTAAATCCTTGGTATAAAGAGAGGTTTGATATATTCAAAATTTTGTCATGTACTTAGGCCAAAATTATAAAAATTCTATGTAACAGTGCAGATTGGTTGCACACTTTGGCATTATCTTTGCAAAATGTTTGCTGTAAGCCATTTAGTAACATAACTAAATTGAAACTCAGCATCAGCTCATCTTGAAATCCGCAAAAAGGCTCCATCTTGGGCTTTTTTTATGTCAAATTTTTAACAAAATGTTAAGTTATGAACCGAAACTACAATCGATTCGGTCTCTCTCTTTTTGTTCACATCCAGTAGCGAACAGAAAAAGAATGCAAAGAGACCTCTAGTGAAAAATGAAATGTATGCTCTCCTTGAGGAAGCCTACAAAGTGTATCAACAAGAGGTATTGCAGGAAGGCAAACTCCATCGTCGCTTTGCCAATGATTTTGCCTATCGCCATTCCTACATTGAGATTGAAAGCGAAGCAGAAGCGCAACTCCACATCAAAAACATCAGTGCCATTTATGAACTATTGACTGAGCGTTTGGACTTGGTGAAAGAATTCTTTACCCAAGACCAATTCACTCAGGAAGACTGTGAGCTAATGCTTCATCTATTCAATACTCAAGAGCCTGAAGATTCTCCTTCCCCATCAAAGCCACAAGTGTTGGGCTACTTTACAGATCAACAGATAACCCTCATTACAGACTTTGCCAAAGAGCAAAAACTATTCAAAAAAGAGGTTAGCAAAGAAGAATTCAAAGCACTGTTTGCTGGTACTTTGGAAACACCTCTAACCGCCAACCACAATGGTTTGGTTGCCTGTTTCCTTAATTATCTGAGAGATGAACAATTTTTGGTTTATCCCTGGCAAAAAGTTATAGCAGACCGACAAATGATTTGTTCTAAATCTACTGGTAAACCACTTAGCCGTGAGAATCTGAAAAATGCACTATCCTCCTTCAAAAGTTCACATGGAGTAAAATATCTCCCTTTTGAAGAATTCGTCAAACAACTGAAGTAAAAAGAAGAATAGTCAAACAAGCGAAAACAAAAAACCATACTTCTCATCATACATCTTGGGAGGTATGGTTGCTTGTTCTTTACACTCGAAACATTGACCGTAACTTTGCCGCCGAATCGATTCAGAATTGGTGGTACAAGCACCTAGTGTCAACTAAAAAAAGAATCAAAAATGGAGAAGCAAAGAATAAATCAAAAGATACTCTGCAAGAGAATGGATGAATTAGAGATGGCTATTAGTGAGCTGAACACACTTGAAGCCAGCGAAATCAATAAGCGTCTCTTGAAGATTGAAAATATGCTCTATGCAGCCAAAGATACGCTTACCTCTCAGGAGGCAGCCAACTATATCGGCATTTCTCTTTCGCAACTATATAAGCTCACTAGTAAATCAAAGATTCCATATTACAAGCCACAAGGAAAGATGGTGTACTTCGCCAAGAAAGAATTGGATGAATGGATGCGTCAAGACCATTATCCGGTAATAACTCAGAATAGCCAATCCAATGAAGTATAACAAAAAGAGTAAAGACTATATGCTAACTGATGACCAACTACAGGAGTTGCTTGAAAAATCAACCATACGTATTTCATCAAACAGCAAGACGACTCAAAAACATTCAAAACAAAAAGATGGCAAGAAGAAAGACAAATAAGAACCCAGATAATCAAGAGGTGCAGACCAACGTCCAGGAAATGCTGATGCTTTTCAATAGTGATTTTTCCGATGAGCAGCTAGAACATTACTTGAATAAAGGAATGATAAAAGTCTCTGAAAAAGTAGAGAAGCCACCACAGATTCTTTGGGTTGGAGATTGCACAATTGCCACCTTTGGTAATTTCAGTGCTTCAACCGGTAAGGCCAAAAGCAAGAAGACATTCAACGTGTCGGCTATGGTTGCAGCTGCTCTGATAAATGGTACGGTACTAAACTACCGTGCTTGTATGCCACTAGGAAAACGAAAAATATACTACTTCGACACTGAACAAAGTCGGTATCATTGTCGGAATGTCCATGAACGAATCCTCAAACTGGCAGGACTCCCAACCAATACAGATACAGAGAATATCACTTTTGTTGGTCTGAGAGAATACACACCCAGTCTTCGCATCAGCCTAATTGATTATGCACTCAGAAAAAGCGAGGGATACGGATTGGTTATCATAGATGGATTGAGAGATTTGATGTACGACATCAACAATGCCAAGGAGGCAACCGATGTAATGACCATGCTCATGTCCTGGACTAGCAATTACGACCTGCATATCCATTGTGTACTCCACCTCAATAAGAACGACAGCAATACACGTGGTCATATCGGTACAGAACTTGAAAACAAAGCCGAAACGGTCTTAATAGTCAGTAAGGATAAACAGAATACCGACATCAGTGAAGTTCGCCCGATGCACATGCGAGACAAGGAGTTCTATCCATTTGCCTTTCACATTGATAGCAATGCACTGCCGGTTTTGGAAGAGGACTACCACGTCACGGTGTATAAGCCAAAAGATCAGCCTCTCACGTCATTGCCTGAGAATGTCCACAAAGAAGTTTTAGATGAGCTATTCAGTCAACGTACTCCTGAAAAATACGTAGATATGGTAAAAGCTCTAAATGAGTTCTATGCGCAAAAAGGCTATAAGAAAGGGACTAATGCCACGAAAGAATTACTGAAGCTTCTATCAGAGAAATCCATTATTACAAAAGATGACGCAGGCTATCATTACAATCCTGAAAGTATCAAAAGTGAAACAAGTAAATAACGAGTTTAAGGTTTAGGTTTAATCGGGTATATATATATTAAACTGGATCTATTGCTCAAAAAATATAGAGCATTATGACAATAGATAAAATAAAAGATATCAGTCTGGTGGAATACCTGACCGATTTGGGTTATCAAGCCCACAAGAAGATTGGAAGCAACTATTGGTTCCTATCGCCACTACATAAAGAGGCAACTCCTTCGTTCAAAGTAAACTGCAATACCAATCTTTGGTATGACTTTGCTTTATCACGTGGCGGTAACATTATCAATTTGGTTCAACGGTTGAATCCTGATATGACCATGCACCAAGTTCTCGTGGCATTATCAAACTATAGTGAGACTAACAAAAGTCCACAACAAAGTTATCAGCCACTTTCTGATCAAAGAATATCCCATGAGGATGATACAAAGATTGACTGTGTAAAGCAAATCACAAACTGCTACCTTCTAGCTTACATCTATAATAGGAATATAAATGTAAATGTAGCCTTGAAGTATTGTCAAGAGGTTCATTACACCTTGGCCAGTGGCAAAACCTATTATGGAATCGCTTTCTTCAATATGTGCGGTGGCATGGAAGTTCGAAACAAATATGCCAAACGCTGTATCGGCGGTAAAGATATATCGCTTATCCTACAGACAGCTGGTCAACAAACCATGGAGTGCTGTGTTTTTGAAGGATTCTTTGATTTCCTTGCCTACGTAACAGCTCAGTTGAAACACGATGAGCAGCTGACCTTACCATACGCAATGGACTGCATCATTCTCAATTCCGTCTCGAATGTTAGGAAAGCCCTTGAAGTCTTGAATGATTATGACACCATCTATTGCTATCTGGATAATGATACAGCAGGTCGTAAAGCTACTGAAAAGCTAAAAGTTGCACTCAATCGAGAGGTTCGTGACCAATCTGCACGCTATCGAGACTACAACGATGTAAATGACTACTTATCAAAACATAGCAAATGAATCAAATAGAAATAGAAAAAACGCTGAAAGAACTCAAGAAAGAACTTCAGCAAATCAAGGAGCGAATCAAGCTGATGGAGTATAAATTCTTTCTCAAAAAACGCTACTTGACAATCAAGGAAGTAAGTGATTATACAGGTTATACTGAATCCACTATCTATCATCTTACAGCTGGAAAAAAGATACGGTATCATAAGCCTAACGGTAAAACCATACTCATCAAACGTAAAGATTTGGAGAAATGGATTGAATCACATCCTATAGAAATTTTGGATGAGCTCCGTACAGAACCATTTCCTATAAATAAGCCATCAAACTCTAATCAAAATAATAATTCAGATGAATATTGAACAAGCAAAGCGTATCAAGCTAGAGAAATTCCTAATGAAGTTAGGAATGGAACCTGTAGAAGCTAATGGTAACCACCTTTGGTATCACTCCCCCTTCCGCAAAGAAGAAGTACCCTCATTTATCGTAGATGTGAATAATAATGTTTGGTTTGACCATGGAACAGATAAAGGTGGGAATATAATTGCTCTGGCCAAGCAACTGTATCAGACAGACATAATGCCGCTTCTTATGGAAAAGATAGAAGAAGTAGCACCGGCGGTTCCACCAACAAAATTCGATGTACTCTCTCTTACTGAACTGGAAGAATCCGTCAAGTGTGTAACAATTGAGGGATTGAAGAGTATCAAGGATATAGCCTATTTTAGCTCAAGAAACATCGATTTCGCCATTGCCGACAAATATTGTAAGCAGATTAGCTTTCGCTTCAATGATAGAGACTGTCAGGCGGTTGCTTTTCCAAATATACATGGAGGTTATGAACTGAGAAGTAATATGTATAGTGGCCACATGCTTCCTTTAGCTATCTCAATTGTTCGTATGGATCCGAATGTGATTGCCTCTTCATGCTGCGTATTCACCGACTTTATCGACTTCCTTTCCTATAAGTCCCTTCTGTCACATGGAGAAACAGAGATTCTTGTCGAGAGGTTTGCCGACACATACATTCTGAACTCGGCATCGTTAATAAGCAAGGCATTACCCAACCTTAATGCTTACTCCCATATCTATTGTTATCTCAATAATGATAAAACTGGCAGAACCATCACAGAAACTATTCAAGGTGCTTTTACCGATAGACAGGTAGTTGATGCATCTGATAGATATGCCGATTTCCAAAACGTCAGTACCTATCTCCAGAAAAAGTCATGGCGAAAGAGATAAATTCATACTCGGCACACTCACCATTGTTTTATTAAAACCCTAAAAATAAAGCTCTTCATCATCGAAGGGCTTATTTTATGCCCTAATGTCACTTCTTTGAGTATGAAAACAGAGTGTGATTTTGGCTATTTGCTGAAATGCAGTTAAAAGAACGGCTCAAAAGGTAGCTGTGTTTCTTTATACACAAAAACAGCTATTCCTTTGCAGCAGATTTTTAATAACACAAACACGAAAACAAAGAAATATGAGCGTATTTGGAGTATTTGCCACAGTGCTAACCATCATCTATGTGATCTATTATGCCTGGATGATTGGACGAGATTTG
>RRZU012559840.1_pt1 | contig 11110 bp, 8 predicted proteins | sample 2165561 | NCBI WGS metagenome assembly RRZU01 (sample SAMN10456909, study PRJNA506462) | wastewater metagenome | isolation source: wastewater sludge | place: USA: Moscow, Idaho | reverse complement strand
TTTTCAGAATCTAATAATGCATTTATAATACTCAATTCTTTTTGTATTAATTCATTTGCCTCTTCTAATTCAGATAATTGGTACTCAAAGTCTGATAAACTTGACATATCCATTACACTCACAACTACAAATTGTAATTCATTGTTATAATATATTGGTTTCCCTGTAGAAAAAATATGTTTCCCTTGGACTTTTTGAGTTTTTCTCACTTCTTTTTCAGTATTTAATACTTCTAATGCTACAGATTCATTGTATATTCCCGTTTCTACTAGACTTTTAATATCTGTTCCTATTATCCATTTTCTATCTATTCCCTCTATCTCAGCGCATTTAGTATTATATAATACCGTTTTTCCTTCATTATCTACTATATGCACTCCTATATATAATGCATTAAAAAAATCTTCAATTTTTTTGTTATCAAAAATTTTATAAACTTCCATTTTGCCCTCCAATACAAGCTATTTCAAATACATTATATCAAATATTAGCCGCTCTTACTCTTATTTATTTATATTTTCAAAATATTTAATTTTTATATGTTTTCTACAATGCCCCTTGTTTTATTTTATGATAGTATTAAAGTAAGTAATTATAAAGAATTTTTCTATAGCTTAGTTATATAACTAGCGAGAAAGGATTATAAAGGTGATTTTATGAAAGATAATATGAAGATAATAAAAGGTAATATTATATTTACTGAAACATCAAAAGAATTTAAAGTAATTGAAAATGGTTATATTATTCTTAAAAATGGTATTATAGAAAATATTGTTGATAAATTAGGAGAAGAATATAAAAACTTAGAAATTATAGATTATGGAAATAAATTAATTATTCCTGGATTTATTGATATGCATTTACATGCTCCACAATTTGCAAATAGAGGTCTTGGACTGGATAAAGAATTACTTCCATGGCTTGAAACTTATACTTTCCCTGAGGAATCTAAATTTAGCGATGATGAATATGCAAGAAAAATTTATTCTAGATTTGTGCATGAACTTTGGAAAAACGGAACTACATCTTCAATAATATTTGCTACAATACACAAAGACTCCACAAATATACTTATGAATTTACTAAATGATGCAGGACTTGCTGCATATGTTGGTAAGGTAAATATGGATAGAAATTCTCCTGATTATCTTATTGAAAAAACAGAGGATTCTCTAGTGGATACTGAAGAATGGATTTGTGAACACACAAATGTAGATTCAATTGTTAAACCTATTATAACACCTAGATTTGTTCCAAGTTGTTCTTCAGAATTAATGAGAGGACTAGGAGAGTTAGCTGAAAAATACAATCTACCAGTTCAATCTCATCTATCTGAAAACAGAGGTGAAATTGAATGGGTTAAAGAACTACATCCAAATTCTAAAAATTATGCTGATGTATATAATGAGTACAAATTATTTGGTCAAACACCAACTGTTATGGCACATTGTGTATTTAATGATGAAGATGAAATTACATTAATGGCAGAAAATAAGATATTTGTTGCCCACTCACCTATTTCAAATTTTAATCTTTCAAGTGGTATCGCACCTGTAAGGAAATATTTAAATGCAAATGTTAATGTGGGTTTTGCAACGGATGTATCCGGTGGACATAGTCTTTCAATGAAAGATGTTATTGTATCTGCTATACAAAGTTCCAAAATGAGATGGGTTTATTTAGATGATAGTGAAGATTCTATCTCCTTACCAGAAGCGTTTTATTTAAGCACTAAATCCTCAGGTGCATTCTTCGGTAAAGTTGGTAGTTTTGAAAATGGATATGATTTTGATGCGTTGATAATTGATGATGAAAATATATCTAGTATAGATGCAAATACCGTTGTTGAAAGATTAGAAAAATTCATCTATATAGGTGATGATAGAAATATATTTGAAAGATATGTAAAAGGAAATAAATTAATTGAACCTAAAATATACTAATTAAGTAGAGAGGTCAAGAATAACTTGACCTCTTTTTAATCCCACCAAAAATACCAAACTTTAGAGTTAAATAATGCATTTCCAAGTTTCTCTATTTCATCATATCCTTGATAAATAATATCTGGACAAAAAGCGAATTGTTCTCTTGCTATCTTTCTTATCTCTTCTTTATCTAAAATAGATTCTTCTAAATATAATTCCCAAGTATCATAAACTACAACTGCTGGCAATGCCTTGTATTTTTCATACCAATATTTAAAAACTGCTATTTGTTCTTCTGGCATTATATCATAGTTTACTGCTCCTATAGGGATTATCCCTGCTGCTTCCCATGGTCTATCCTTTGGAATTTTTAAAAGAATTAGTTTTTCATAGGGTAGTTTAGTGCTATAATCAATTAATGAAATAAATGTATCATCAACATAATTAATCTTATTTAAGCTATAATTTGCATTTAATTCTTCAATAAATTCTCTCTCACTATCTTCTATCTCTTCATTCCATCTTTTTTTAATAAACTCTTCCCCATCTATTTTTTTATAATTTTCTAATATTTCATCCCTATATTCAATATAATCTACATCTCCATAATCTTCCATCATTTCTAATATTAAATCACTTGGAACTACTATTAGTGGTATATAATCTTCATTCTTCCCCTTATCTAATTCTCTTAAATAAATATCTTTAATTTCCTCACTACTTTTGGCATTTTCTATTAGAATATATTCAAGATCTAATTTTTCTAATATTTCATTTATCACAATTCTGACCTCCTAATACTCCCCAATTTTTTATCATCAATAATACTAATAAAACTATTCTCATTAAATTCCTACATAGAATTAATACTGAGTATATTATATACTATTATAAAGATTTAAATAATTCTTATAAGGAGAATAGTATGAAAAAAATAATTATAAATATTTTAATATTAACTATTCTATTAACTCCATTATCTAATACATATGCAAAAGACAATAAATTAAATATTGCTGGAGATAAAAATAATTCTCCTTATGAATATGTTAATGAGGATGGGGAGTATGTTGGGTTTAATGTAGATATTATGAAAGCCATCTCTTTAGAAATGGGAAAAGAAATAAAATTATTACCCATGGATTGGATGGAAGCCCATAGAAAATTACTAAATGGTGAAATTGATGCTATACAAGGCATGAGTTTTAATGAAGAAAGAAAAAAAATCTATTCTTTTTCTGATAGCTATTTAGAGGATGAATTACTTTTATTTACTTTAACAGGAAATAAAGATATACATAATTTAAATAATCTAAAAGGAAAAAAAGTTTCTGTCCAAAGACATAGTCTTGGAGCTTATGTACTATCTGATCTAGGTGAGGTTGAAATAGATTTTACTGATGATTTAAAGGAGAGCTTTAAAGCTCTGCAAAATAATAAAATTGATGCTATTCTTGCCAATAAGGCTACTGCTTTAAATACTATAAAAACACTCAATATCCAAAATAATATTAATATTGTCACAGATAAAATTGCCTCAAATCCATATGGAATTGCTTTTAATAAAGAAACTCAAATATTAATTGATGAATTCAATATTGCATTAAAAAATATTAAAAATAATGGTACATATCAAAGAATTTATGAAAAGTGGTTTGGTGAAAGTCCAGATTTAATTGCAGAACATTATAAAAAAATTGTAAACCTACTAGCATTATTATTAATACTAATTTCAATTATTATTCTTGTTATTATAAGATTTAATTCCACATTAAAAAAACAGGTTAATATTAGAACGAAAGAAATTGAAGAACAGAGAAAGAAACTATTAGATAGCAATATATATAGAGATCAATTAATTCAAAGTCTTGGCACGGGTATTATTATATTGGATACCAATGGTTATATCACTGATTACAATAAAAAGGTCAATGAATTACTAAATATTGATTTTGAAAAAGAGAAAGAAAAACATTATACAAAATCAATAATAAAAAAATATATTAATCCAGAAATTATCTATAACAGTATTACAACTCAAAGAAAATATAATTCTCTAGAGATAAAGACCAATTTATTAAATGTAGAATTTATATATGTATACGATATATATCCATTTCTAGACTATGAAAGAAATAATATTGGTACACTGCTTATGATAAGAGATCATACTGAAGTCACTAGACTTAGAAAATCGGTGGAACAAAAGGATAAATTAGAATCTTTAGGGCTACTTGTTTCAAGTATTGCCCACGAAATAAGAAATCCACTAACTGCTATAAAAAGTTATATTGATGTTCTACCATATAAATATGATAGTGAAAAATTTAGAAATAAAATCACAGAACAGGTCCCAGTGGAAATTGATAGACTAAATAATCTATTGACCGATCTATTAGAATATTCTAAACCTAGAAGCTTTGAAAAAGAGTTTTGGAATTTAGAGGAAAGATTATTAGAAGTTATTCAATTCCTTGACAGTAATCTCAAATCAAAAAATATTGAGTTAGAAATATCTGTCCCTAAAAATATCTATATATATGCTGATAGGCATCAAATAAGACAGGTCTTTATCAATATTATTTTAAACAGTATAGATGCTATTGATAATAAAGGGTTTATAAAAATAAAATCCTATATTAGAGGAGATAATATTATTATAACAATTGAAGACAATGGTATAGGAATAGATAGAGAATCTCTAGATACAATATTTGATCCCTTTTATACCACTAAAATAAATGGTACAGGATTAGGACTTAGTACTGCATACAATATAATGAAAGAGAATGATGCAGATATTAAATTTGAAATTTTAGAAACTGGAACATTATTAAGTCTCATATTTCCTAAAATTAATAAGGAGGACGGTTTAATTGAATGAAATATTAATTATTGATGATGAAATTGCAATATGTGATTCTCTAACATTCTTACTGGAAGATGATTATAAAGTTTTCTCTGCACAGGACCCTATTAACGGTTTTAAGTTAATTCAAGATAATCATATTGATTTAGTGCTATTAGATTTAAAGATTGGTAAATACAATGGTCTAGATTCTATATCCACAATAAAAGAATTTGATAAATCCATTCAAATAATTATGATGACTGCTCATGGAAGTATTAAATCTTCTGTTGAGGCAATGAAACTTGGTGCCTCTCATTATATAACAAAACCTTTAGACTCTGAAGAATTATTGGTTCTTATTGAAAGTTCTATGAACCTTAGAAAACTTACTGATAAAGTAGATAATCTTCAACAAATAGTTGAAAACCAATATAATAGGAAAGAAATAATTGGCGAATCACAGGAGTTAAAAAATATTTTAAAAAAAGTAGAACAAATTAAAGATTTAGACACAACTGTACTTATAACTGGTGAATCTGGTACTGGAAAAGATTTAATTGCTAAGGCATTACATTATGGAAGTAGCAGGAAAAATGAAAACTTAGAAATAGTAAACTGTGCCGCTATACCAAGTGATTTACTAGAATCAGAATTATTTGGATATGAAAAAGGTGCATTTACTGGAGCAGATAAGAAAAAACTCGGAAAAATAGAACTAGCAAATAATGGTACACTTTTCTTAGATGAAATTGGTGAATTGGATTTAAATCTTCAGGCAAAAATACTTAGAGTTGTTGACGATATGATAATAAGTCCTTTAGGCAGTGAAAAAACAAAATCTGTTAATGTTAGAATTATTACTGCTACTAATAGAGATCTTGAAGAACAAGTAGCTAAGGGATTATTTAGAAAAGATTTGTACTATAGATTAAATGTGGTTAATTTAAATCTTCCTTCTCTAAGGGAAAGAAAAGAAGATATATCTCTTTTGGCTAATCATTTTATAAAAAAATATTCAAAAAAATTTAATAAAAATATAAAAAGTATAGATGATGATGTAATAGAAGTATTAAAACAATATGATTGGCCTGGAAATATTAGAGAACTTGATAATTTAATTGAACGGATTTTAGTATTTCAAGAAAATGACATTATAAGATTATCAGATTTACCCATAGAACATAGTGATAATAACTATGATTCAAAAGATATTATACCAATTAAGATTGGTTCTAGCTTAAATGAAGCTGAAAAACAAATTATTTTAGCAACCTTAAATTTTAATAATGGAAATAGAAAAGATACTGCTGATATACTTGGTATTAGTTTAAGAAACTTACAATATAAAATAAAAGAATATCTAGATTAGATTAATAAGTGCAATATTTGCATAGTGTAAGTGCAGATATTGCACTTATTTGTTTTTTACATGAACTTTACAATTGAATATAGCTATTTAAAGCAAGTTAAATTAATGGCATATAATTTGCAATATACATATATAAGTTTTAAATTTGAGAGGAGGATTTTAATGAAAAGATTTAGATTTATTCGTAATTTTATTTTAGTTTTAGTTTTAATTTTTCCAATATTCTTACAAGGTTGTACCAAAGATTCTAGTAAAAGTGATATTTTGGAAATAAATTATGGCCATGGATTTATGCCTGACAGTCCACAGGATAAATCTGCAATTATGTTTAAAAATGAAGTTGAAGAAAAATCCAATGGAAAGATAAAAGTAAATATATTTCCTAGTAGTCAATTAGGTAGTGCTAGAGAAATGTTTGAGGGTTTACAACTTGGCACTCAAGAAATTGCATTAGTACATACTGCAAGAATTTCTGGTTTTGCTCCGGAACTTCAGCTATTTGACCTACCTTATCTATTTCCTAATAAAGAAATTGCATATGAGGTTATGGATGGGGAAGTAGGCACGAAACTTCTTGATGATCTTGAAAAACAACATGTTAAAGGAGTAGCTTTTTATGAAGATGGTTTCAAGCAATTTACTTCTAATAAGCCTTTATACACTGCAGATGACTTTAAAGGTCAAAAATTTAGAACTATGGAATCACCAATACTTATGGAACAATTTAGAACATTAGGTTCAAATCCTGTACCTATAGACTTTGCAGAATTATATAATTCATTACAATTAGGTGTTATTGATGGACAAGAAAATCCATTAGTTACAATATCCAATATGAAATTTTATGAAGTACAAAAATATTTAGCTAAGACTGACCATGCATATTTAGCACATGTTTTATTATTTAATAATATGTGGTATAAAGAACTACCAAAAGAATATCAAGATATTTTATATGAAGCTGGTAGAAATGCTGCTGTATGGGAAAGAGCAGAAGTGGGCAGAGAGGAAGAAAAATATTTAGAAATTATTAAAGAACATGGTACTGAAATAATTGAATTACCTCAAGAAGAAACAGATATTTTAATTGAAAGAACTAGTTCTGTTTTTGATGTTTATAGAAAAATGTTTGGTGATGAAATATTAGATTCTGTACTTAATGCTATTGAAATTTTAAATAAATAATGGAGGTGTAATAATGGATAAAATTTTAAGGAAATTTGAAAAAGGTTTAACTTCTATACTATTATTGGTAGTTACATTTTTACTTTTCACAAATGTTGTTTTGAGAACATTTGGATTTGCATTAGATTGGGTTGAAGAATTTGCAAGATACAGTATTATTTGGATGACCTTTATTGGTGGAAGTATTTGTATTTATGAGGGAGCACATATAGGAATAGACTCTATTACGACTCTTTTAAGCAATAAAGGTAAAAAAACATTAGAACTTATTACTATTGTTATTGCACTTATATTCACAGTTATATTTACTGTTAAAACATTTAATTTAGTATCAGTTGTATTTTCAACTGGACAAGTTAGTTCTACCATAAAAATTCCTATGTGGGCAGTTTATGGAGCTATGCCAGTAGGAGGAGTTCTTATGATAATAAGATATTCAGAAGAATTTATTAAAAAACTTAAATTATTTAAGAAAGGAGAAAAATAATATGGCTATAGCGATACTTATATCTGTTTTAATTTTACTTGTTAGTAGTACACCAGTATATGTTGCTTTAGGATTATCCTCAATTATTGCAATAAAATTTTTCACAACTATACCATTAGAAATAATCGGTCAGAGAATGTTTGCTGGCATTGACTCTTTCTCTTTAATGGCAATACCATTTTTTATACTTGCAGCCAATGTAATGAAAAGTGGAGGATTGTCTAAAAAGATTTTAGATTTTGCCAATTCTTTAGTTGGTCATAAAAAAGGTGGTATGGCTATGACAGTAGTTATAGCATGTATGTTCTTTGGTGCTGTATCAGGTTCTTCACCAGCAACTGTTGTGGCAATAGGTGGTCTTATGATACCAGCACTTAGAGAAGCAAAATATGAAGAGAAATTTTCCATGGGACTTATCTCTGCAAGTTCAGCAATAGCTGTTATTATACCTCCAAGCATAGGTATGATAGTTTACGGCTCTGTTACTGGAGTTTCTGTTGGTGATTTATTTTTAGCTGGAGTTCTACCAGGGATATTATTTGGAATTATTTTTATAATATATTCTTATTTCTATGCAAAGAAAAATAATATACCAGTTCAAGAAAAAAAATCTTCCAAAGAAAAATGGATTTCTTTTAAGGATGCAATCTGGGCACTTGGTATTCCCATAATCATTATTGGTGGTATATATGGTGGTATATTTACACCTACTGAGGCTGCTGCTGTCGCTGCAGTATATTCAATAATAATATCATTATTTATATATAAGAATTTAAATTTAAAAGGACTTATGGAAGTGGCAAGTGAATCGGTGGTAGGAACTGCACAAATATTAATCTTAATGGCAACGGCTTCTATTTTTGGCTGGGTATTAACAAGTCAGCAAATACCACAACAATTAGCAGCAACATTAACAACTATTAGCCAATCGAAAATAGTAATTTTATTAATTATTAATATTATTTTACTTATAACTGGAATGTTTATTGATGGTGCTTCTTCTACTACAATACTGGCTCCATTACTATTCCCTCTTACAAAACAATTTGGTATAGATCCTATACATTTGGGAATAATAATGGTAGTAAATGGTGCTATAGGAATGTATACTCCGCCATTTGGACTTAACCTTTTCGTATCAACAAGTATTAGTAAAATTAGTATCAATGATATTATAAAAGGTGTACTTCCATTTATTGCACTCAGTATAATAGCCCTGATTATAGTAACCTTTATACCACAGCTATCTTTGCTTATACCAAATCTAGCTAAATAATTATATTAAAATAAAAGTTACTATTGTATATATTAAAATAAACCTATAAAGTTGAAATACAAATGATTAGTATATGGTTCAGTATAGCTTTAAATTATTTTAATTTAGTTATATAATTAATAATAGTGGAAGAGTTACAGTTAGTATTAATTGTAACTCTTTTTTATATAATAATCTTTAATACAGTAGGTGATAAATTGAAAAACAATATTTTAAAAGATATAAATATGGATAATATAACGGCTGGTTTAGTTGCTGGTGCATTTGGATGCACTGGTTCTGCTATTTTGGTTATCCAAACCGCAAATAATCTTGGATTATCGGATATAGATACTATTTCATGGCTATTTTCAATATATGTTTTAGGTGGATTGCTTGGTTTAATTCTTTCACTAAAATATAAAATGCCAATAAGTGGTGCTTATACAATAGCTGGGACAGTATTATTATTAGAAAGTGAAATAGCATTATCATTACCAGAACTTACTGGTGCCTTCCTTATAACAGGAATAATTATATTTATAATTGGAATCACAAAAATTAATGAGAAAATAATTAAATTAATTCCTTTTGAAATAATAATGGCTATGGTTTCTGGTGTATTAGTAAAATTTACATTAAATTTATTTGGAAATATACAGGATGATTTACTATTATCTTTTTGTATTATCCTATCTTTTATTTTATTTACAAAATATAATAAAAGAATACCTGCTATTTTATCAACATTAATATTTGGTAGTATTTTAATTGTATTATTTAAAAAAATTGATATGCATAATATTAATTTTAATTATGTATTTCCAAGAATTATAAAACCCGAATTTAATAAAAGTTCAATCTTAAGTATCTCAGTCCCATTAGCCATACTAATTCTTGGCTCTGAAAATTCACAAGCCATAGGTGTTTTAAATCTAAATAATTACAAACCCCCTATAAATAATATGACTATATTCAGTGGCTTAGGTACAATAATTGCGTCGTTTTTTGGTGGACATGCTGTAAATATTGCTGGACCAATGACTGCGATATGTTCTAGTGATGATGCGGGAAAACATTCACAAAGGTATATGGCTTCTGTTCTAAATGGTATCATATTTATTCTCTTTGGATTATTTGCTTCATATACATTATCCCTAGTAAATATAATGCCCATATCCTTTATTAGTAGCATTGCATTAATTGCTCTATTAAGAGTTATTTACAATTCATTAAAAAATACTTTTAGTTTAGATAAATTTAAAACTAGTACAGTATTTACTTTTTTAATATCTATGAGTAGCATTGAATTTTTAAATATTGGAACTCCTGTACTAGCACTTATTTTTGGAACTTTTATAGCTTATATATTAGAAAAAGATGATTTATTTAAAAAATAATTTGACATGCTTTATTGCATGTCTTTTTTTATAAATTTTATATTAAAAATTCCTTTTTTTAACCTAATTGTAACTATTTTTCTACTCTCTGCTTATACAATTAAATCAGAGCAATAGGAGGTGATTAAATGGATATAATAAAGCTAAGAAATGTTAAAAAAGTATTTAGAATGGGTGATGAAAAAATAGTGGCTTTAAAAGATATAAATCTTTCAATACAAAAGGAAGAATTTATCTGCCTACTTGGAACATCTGGTTCTGGAAAATCCACATTATTAAATATGATGGCAGGATTAGATAAACCTACTTCTGGTGAGATTATTATAAAAAAACATCATCTAGAGAAAATGAATGAATCCCAATTAGCATTTTTTAGACAACAAAATATAGGTTTTGTATTTCAATCTTATAATCTAATACCCACCTTATCTGCTATTGAAAATGTAAGTTTGGGTCTTATCTTTAGAGGCGTTCCAAAAAAGATAAGGGAAAAATTATCCATTAAAATGCTTCAAGATGTAGGTCTAGGCAATAGACTTTATCATAAACCTACTGAGATGAGTGGTGGACAGCAACAAAGAGTAAGTATTGCAAGAGCTTTTGTAGGCAAACCTTCTATAGTTTTTGCTGATGAGCCT
>RRZU011917905.1_pt1 | contig 11111 bp, 11 predicted proteins | sample 2165561 | NCBI WGS metagenome assembly RRZU01 (sample SAMN10456909, study PRJNA506462) | wastewater metagenome | isolation source: wastewater sludge | place: USA: Moscow, Idaho | reverse complement strand
GTGAGCAGGTCGCAACCCGCCAGCGCCATGATTTGCGCTGTATTGCGAAAGCTCGCGCCCATGATTTCGGTACGGATGCCGTGCTGCTTGAAGTAGTTGTAAATCTGACGCACCGATTGCACGCCGTAGTCATTAGCGCCGCTGTGCGCGGTTTCATTCCAGTTGTCGCCCGCTTGTTTTTTGTACCAGTCGTAAATGCGGCCGACAAAAGGCGAAATCAGTTGCACGCCAGCCTGCCCGCAGGCCACAGCCTGACAGAAAGAAAACAGCAAGGTCAAATTGGTGTGGATGCCGCGCTGCTCTAGTCTTGCAGCGGCCTGTATGCCTTCCCAAGTGGCAGCAATTTTGATGAGCACGCGGTCGATATGCACGCCTTGGCCTTGGTACAGCTCAATGATGCGCTCGGCGCGGGTAATGGTGCCCACGGTGTCAAAGCTCAAACGCGCGTCTACCTCGGTGGAAACGCGCCCAGGCACATGCTTGAGAATTTCGCAGCCAAAACGCACCAGCAGGTGGTCCATGGTGTTAGCTAAATCGCGCGTGCCGTGCTGTGCCAGCACCTCCGCCAGCAGCGGTGCGTATTCGGGCTTTTGCGCAGCCTTGAGGATAAGCGAAGGATTGGTGGTTGCGTCTTGCGGCTGAAACTGCTGCAATTGGTGAAAATCACCCGTATCGGCTACCACGGTGGTAGATTGTTTGAGTAGGTCAAGCTGGTTCATGCGGGGTATTCTGTGAATAGACGGGGGTGTTTGCTGGGATGTTTACAGGTGGGGTTTAAGCGCCATTGCTCTGCTCGGCAACGCTGGCTTGCAAATTGTCGAGCAACTGCTGCAAGGCTTGGCGGATTTGTGCCTCGCTGCAACCTAGCAGCAGGGCATCATCCAGCGTGTCTTGCAAAAACTGCTGCAACTCGGCGTAGTTTTCATTAAGCACTTTGACTTTTTCAAAGCACGAAACTACGCTGCCATCAGGCTTGCGCCAAGTAACGGGGCTATCGGAGATGGGGGGCTGGGCATTCATGGTTACAAAACGCGTAGCTTAATCAGTGGCAGCACGCACAAGCGGTAAGCAGTGGCGATAAATAAAAGCGACTCAGTGGCAAAAAAAACAACTGCCAGATTTTAGCGCCAGCTTTTTACTCGCCCGATTCAAGCTGCCAGCCATGCCCCGCGCCACGGCGCAAAACCTTGTCAAGCACAGGCAAGGCTGCTTGTAACTGCTCTTTGAGCACAAAAGGCGGGTTAATCAAAAACATACCGCTGGCACGCAAACCATCGCGCCCACTGGCATCTTGCTCGCCACGGCCAATAGACAGGGTGACATGCAGCCAGCTGCGTTTGTTTTGCCGTGCCAGTGTTTTTAAGCGGCGGGGCAACTCGTGCGACTCGGGCCGCGCAATAACTGGATACCAAACAAGGTAGCAGCCCGTGGCAAAACGTTGCACCGCGTCAGCCACAGCAGTGTGCACGGCGGCGTAATCGGTTTTTAGCTCGTAGCTGGGGTCCATAAGTACCAGCGCCCTGCGGCTGGGTGGCGGTAACAGGCTCTTTAAGGCGCTAAAGCCATCTTTGCACTGCACCTGAAACTGCACAGACTTAGCCCAATCGGCAATTTTGCGATTGAGCTGGCGGGTATCGGTGGGGTGCAGCTCAAACAGCTTGCATTGGTCTTGCGGGCGCAGCAATGCATGCATGATTTGTGGCGAACCAGGGTAATGCTCAATCTGCGCCAAATGCTTGTCTTGTGGATTGAGCTGGCGCAGCAGTTGCAAATAGTCGCGCAGCATAGCGGGCAGGGCGGCAGTGTGGGCGGCATCATCCATCTGCCCTGCAAACGTTTGCCACAGCTTATGAATACCTTGCGCTGCCTCGCCGCTGGTAGCTGAAGTAGCACCATCAAGCCTATAGCCGCCCACACCCGCGTGGGTATCAAGCAGCATCAGGGGCGTATCTTTGCTATCAGCAAGGTAACGAAGGGTGGCAAGCAGCACCATGTGCTTGAGCACATCGGCATGGTTGCCTGCATGAAAGGCGTGGCGGTAACTAAACATGCCGCCATGTTACAGGCTCTGGCACGGATAAAGCAGAAAAAGCAGAAAACGCAACGAAAAAATACAAGCAGAGCAAAAAACTTCGTATAATGCCCGACTTGCCTGCGATTGCAGCCCGCGGTAAAGCAGTACACCCCACCTAAGAGAACCCGTTAGAGGAACCCCGACCGTGGAATAGGCTACACGCAGATATGTGCAATGGGTGCGCATATCTGGCTTGCGAAAAAGCCAACCAAACCACATCCTTCAAGGAAAAAACCATGAAAACTTTCAGCGCCAAACCCGCTGAGGTGACACATGAGTGGTTTGTGATTGACGCCACCGACAAGGTGCTCGGACGGGTAGCCAGCGAAGTTGCCCTCCGTCTGCGCGGCAAACACAAAGCCATTTATACACCTCACGTTGATACAGGTGACTTCATCATCGTCATCAATGCAGCCAAACTGCAAGTGACAGGTAACAAGTCTACCGACAAGATTTACTATCGCCACTCTGGCTTTCCTGGCGGCATCTCTGCTACCAGCTTCCGCGACATGCAAGCCAAGCACCCAGGCCGCGCTTTGGAAAAAGCCGTTAAAGGCATGCTGCCCAAGGGTCCCCTGGGCTACGCCATGATTAAAAAACTCAAGGTGTACGGCGGCGCAGAGCATCCGCACACTGCCCAGCAGCCTAAAGTGCTGGAAGTCTAAGGAGAGCCGCAATGATTGGTGAATGGAACAACGGTACAGGTCGTCGCAAATCCAGCGTCGCCCGCGTATTTATGAAAAAAGGCTCTGGCAAAATTACGGTTAATGGCAAAGACATTCAAAACTTCTTTGGCCGTGAAACCTCTATCATGATTGCCAAGCAACCTCTGGTTTTGACAGGCAACCTGGAAACCTTCGACGTACAAATCAATGTAGACGGCGGCGGTGAATCAGGTCAAGCTGGTGCAATTCGCCACGGCATTACCCGCGCTTTGATTGACTATGATGCCAATCTCAAGCCCGAGTTGAGCAAAGCAGGTTACGTTACCCGCGATGCCCGTGAAGTGGAACGTAAAAAGGTCGGTCTGCACTCCGCACGCCGCCGCAAACAGTTCAGCAAACGCTAATCTGTTTACCCTTTTCTCCAGTTTGGAGAAAAGTACAAATCAAAAAAACCGCAAGAGTCAGCTTTGGCTCTTGCGGTTTTTTTATGCGCGCTTGTTACCGCACGATGCGGTGTTTATGTGTTTGCTTGGCTTGCCGCATCGTCATGCAGCAACAAATCCGCCGCAAATAGCATGGTAACGCGCAAGCCGTGGGTGCTGGCTTGGCTATGGCTGGTGCTGCTGTTGGGCGCAATGTCGGGGGTGGGTTCGTGGCTGATGCCGTCGGTGAGTAGCAGATCGCTGTGGTGGCGTATGGCTATTTCCTGGGCGATGGCTAGCCCCAGTCCTGTGCCTTCGGCCTGTATGCCAGGGGCGCGGTAGAAGCGTTCTATTACGCGTGAGCGCAGTTCGGCGGGTATGCCGCAGCCGTTGTCTTCTACTTCGACAAAGGCGCGTTGGATGCTGGTGGGCTGGGTTTTGGTGCGTTGCTGGGCTGGTTTTTTGCTGCTGGTTTTGCTGGCGGGTTTGCTCATCTCAACTGCAATGGTTTGAATGCCGCAGCGTAAGGTGACTATGCCGCCTTCTTGAGTGTAGCGCAGTGCGTTATCGACCAGATTGCTTAGCAGCTCTTGCAGCCAGAGGGCTTGCCCCATGACGCTGACGGCAGTGGTTTCTAGCCCGAGGTCGATGTTTTTTTGTGCGGCTGCGTCCAGATGCAGGGTGAGCACTTGTTCGCACAGGTCTTGCAGATTGACTTGCTGCATGTGCTGCATGACGAGTGTGTCGGCAGCGTCGGCGCGCGATAGTGACAGGAGCTGGTGCACCAGTTGCGAGGTGCGGCGGGTGGCGGTGCGCAGGCGCTGGAGCTCTTCAAGGGGGAGTTGTACGACGCTGCGTTGCAGGGGTTCGCTCCAGACGAGCTGCACGGTATCGTTGGATGTGTTGCTGGCGGTGTTTGGGGTGCCGTGGTTGTTGTGGGCAGATGCCGCGCTTTGTTGCTGATTTTGGAGGTTGGTTTGCTGGTGTTTGATGGATTCGTTCCAGGCTTCAATTTGTGCTTGCAGGCTGGCTAACGGGGTGCGGAGCTGGTGGGCGGCGTCGGCAATGAAGCGGCGCTGGTTGGCTGATTGGCGGTTTACCATGTCAAACAGGCGGTTGAGCGAGACGACCAGTGGGCGGATTTCGAGTGGGGTGGCGGCTTCGTTGATGCTGCTTAAATCGCGCGGGGAACGGCGCTCTACGGCTAAAGTCAAGTCGCGCAAGGGGCGCAGGGCTTGTTGCACGGCCCAGCTTACAAAAAAGGCGACCAAGCCAATCATGACGATATTGGGCAGCAGCACTTTGGTTATAAGCTGTTGCAGCCAGTGTTTGCGCGGGTCGGAGGCATCGGCTACTTCTACAACAACGTCGCCAGCCACGGTGGGTACGCGCTGGGCTACCAGGCGCAGGTTGCTGCCTTTGACTTCCTGGTTGAAAAATTCTGGCTCTTGTGTGAGGGGTACGACTGAGGGCAGGCTGTCGTTGCCATAGAGCAAGCGGCGCTGGGGGGTGTAGATTTTGTAGGTAACCATGCCTTGGCGCTCTTTGAGGAAGTCTTTTACTGGCGTGGCTAGTAGCAGCACGGGCGGGTCGTCAGCGTGTACGCCTACGGCAATGATGGAGTCTGCCAGCAGGGGTACGAGTTGCAGCAGTTGTTTGTCTTGCTGGCTGGCGGCTGTGTCGGCCGAGCGGTAGTCCATCCAGCCGCTTACCAAGCCGAGTACGCACAGGGGCAAAATCAGCAGCAGCAGCAAGCGGCGCTGCAACCGCACGGTGGTGACCTTGTCAGCAATGCTGTGGCTGCTTGCAACTGGGGGCACTGCTGCGGGGCTGATGCCAGTGCCAGTGCCAGTGCCAGTGCCAGTGCCAGTGCCAGTGCCAGTGCCAGTGCCAGTGCTGGGCGTGGCTTGTTGGGTGCTGGCTATGGGCTCGTGCTGCTTGGTGGCGGTGGGTGGCATAGGGGCGCTGCGGCTAGTTGGTGCGTTGCTCAATGCGGTAGCCAAAGCCGCGAATGGAGCGCAGGGCTATGCCGTAGGGCTCTAGTTTGGCGCGCAAACGCGAGATGTAGACCTCAACGGCGTTAGGTGTGATTTCTTTGTCCCAGCCTGTGAGCGATTGCAGCAGCTTTTCTTTGCTTACGGGCTTGGGTGCGTGCAGCATCAGGTATTGCAGCACGGTCCATTCGCGCGGACCTACGTCAAGCGATTGCCCGTCAGCCATGACTTGATGGGCAGCGGTGTCGATAGACAATGCGCCCAAAGTGAGGATGGATGTGGTTGCTGCTTGCGAGCGGCGGAGCAGGGCGCGCAGGCGCGCCAGCAGCTCTGGCAGGTCAAAGGGTTTAACCATGTAGTCGTCAGCGCCTGCATCAAGCCCTTGCACGCGGTCTTGCAGTGCGTCGCGTGCAGTGAGCATGAGCACGGGCATGTCTTGCCCGCGCTGGCGCAGGCGCTGGGTAAGCTCCATACCGTCCATATTGGGCAAGCCAATGTCGATAATGGCTGCGTCAAATTCGTCAGAGGTGAGTGCGTCCAAGGCTTCTTCGGCGCTGCCAACGGCATCAACCACATAGCCAGCAGTAGCCAGCCCTTGTTTAATGCCATCGGCCAGCATGCGGTCATCTTCTACCAGTAACAAGCGCATAAGGGTCTCCCTGATTAGTTTGGTTTCTTGCAAATATACCGCGCAAACAGGCATGTTTAAACAGTATTAAATAAATATATGCTTGCAAAAAGCTTGGGGTTAATAGTAGCTGGCATTTATTATTTTGTCAATACAATAGGCGCAAGATGTATTCTCTTGGTTAAGCGCGTTGATTATTTTTATGTGGGAATAACATTTGATGTCAGAGGCTTTTATGTCTTTTTCCTGTATTTTGTTTGACGCAAGAAGATGTTGCCTTTGCACGCCATTAAGTAGATAAGTCTTGGGTGTGTACCAGATACTGTCTTTAAGGAGAATAATGTTGGAGAAAGATGTATCGGTAACAAAGCCGTTTTTTACAATAATGACTTCACCCTGTACACTGGATTTTAGTTGTTCAAATATGGCTCTGTTGGTTGATTTGAAGGTGTAGTCTATATCATTGTTTTCTATCAGGGTAAAGCTGCTTATTACGGGGCTGTGGTAGGGGGCTAGTTGTATGGAATAGCTTGAATCAAGATTGTAGAGAAATCTCAGCTTATATATCTGGTTAATTAATAGTTTTTGTTTTTCCAAATAGTCTACGATGATTGAGGTTATATCAGGCGGACTGATAGATTTGAAAAAAAGGAATGTGCCAGTTATCCTTTGCTGGTGCAGGTCAATCAGCGCAGGTATGCCATCTTTTATTTGTATGGTTTCAACAAACTGGTACATATATTTTATTGATAACTTCCTGGTATTCTTTTTCCATTTGGCTCATTTTTGTTATTCCGCCGCCACTTTTAAAGTATAGCTTGCCATTTTCTTTCTCGATAAAACGAATAAGCACACAGCTATCGAGATTTTTGCCGTCAAACCAACCTGCTATGCCGCTGTAAAAGCCGCGTGCGTAGCCTTCGGTTTGTAAAATCAGGCGCAGCGCTTCTTCGCGTGGTGCGCCAAGGATAGAGCCAGCGGGTAACAATTGCTGCATGAGCGAGCCGATTTTTCCTTCATACTCGGGCTTGATAGTGCCAGATATTTCAGAGCTTGTGGTGTAAAGGTTTTTGTGATTTGTTTTTATAAAATCAATTTGTTTGAAATTGGTTAGCTGTACGTTGTTTGATATTTTTTGCAAATAGTCTTTTAGAAGATTAACAACTGCATGCTGCTCTGCATCTTCTTTGTTGTCAGATAAAAGTATTTCTTTCGCATTGGGTATGGAAGCGTCTATGGTTCCCTTCATGGGGAAGGTGTATATTTTATTGTTGATTATTTTTATAAACGTTTCTGGGGAAAAGCAAATCCATTGGTCTTTGAATAGTATTTTGTATTTGGCGCTTGCGATGTTGTATATCTCGCCAAGTGTAAGTTTGCTTTCTATGCCTGTTTTGCAGGTATAGTTGATTAGGCTTAGATTTCCTGCTTGAATGGATTTTTGTATCTCTTCAAACCCTTGTTGGTATTTTTCTTTGGATGTGGGGTTTATTTTTAATTTGTCTGCTTCGCTGTTTTTAAGGCTGGTATTTACTTGGGTTTTGAACTCTGGGAAATTGATGTGTATCTCTGATTGTAAAAGCTCTTTTTCTGTGAGTATTTCTATGTTTTCTGCTAGAAAATCAATGGCGAAGAAGAATTTTTTTCCTTGGAGAGAAAGTGAATCCATGTACTCCAATTGTTTTTGTGCTGGGTTGGGCATGTTTTGGCTTTGAATGGGGTTTTATGTATATTGCGTGCGCTGATTGGGTTTTGCCGAAAGACAAGCCTTGCGCGTGGCAAATGTGCTTGGCACAAGGCGCTTTGGGCAAGCTGTATCAGCAAGGGGTAGATGTTAGGCAGCGTAAATGGCAGTGCCGCAGGGCTGCCCCAATAGCACTTCTTGCAGCATGCCGTGCGGCACTCTGCCATCGATGATGTGCACGGTGCCTACGCCGCGTTTGGCTGCATCAAGTGCGCCTGCTATTTTTGGAATCATGCCGCCTGAAATGGTGCCATCGGCACACAGGGCATCAATTTGGGCAGGCGTTAGACGGGTTAAAAGTTGCCCCGTTTTGTCGAGCACGCCTGCAATATTGGTAAGCATGAGCAGTTTTTCGGCTTGCAGGGCTATGGCTAGGCTGGCGGCTACTACGTCGGCGTTGATGTTGTAGCTTTCAAACTGTGCGCCAAAACCAATGGGGCTTACTACGGGAATAAAGCCCGCGTTTTGCAGTGTGCGCAGCGCGGTGCAGTCGATGGCTTCAATATCGCCTACTTGGCCTATGTCGTGGTATTGGTTGGGGTCTTGCTGGTCTTGCAGGCGCAGTTTTTTTGCGCGAATCATGCCGCCGTCGTGCCCTGTTAAGCCAACGGCTTTGCCGCCAGCTTGATTGATTAGGGCAACCAGTTGCTGCTGCACTTCACCAGCCAGCACCCATTGCACGGTGCCCATGGTGTTTGCGTCTGTTACGCGCATGCCTTGCACGAATTGGCCTTGTTGTCCAAGGCGCTTGAGTGCAGATTCAATTTGCGGCCCGCCGCCATGCACCACTACGGGGCGGATGCCAAGTTGCGCCAGTAGCACGATGTCTTGCGCAAAGGCGGCTTGCAAGGCGGGGTCTGTCATGGCGTTGCCGCCGTATTTGATGAGCATGGTTTTGCCCTGGTATTGTTGGATGAAGGGCAGGGCTTGCAAGAGGGTGGCAGCGGAGGTGGGTTGTGCGGGAGAAGTGGAGGAAAGCGTCATGGGGGTAGAGGTCCTGTGCGAAAGGGTGTTGGCAACGGGGGTAGTAGCTGGTGCTGGTAAATGCAGTTGTGGCTAAAGGGCTTGCGCTTGGTGTGCTTGGTGCGTTTGCTGGCAAGCGCAGTTGTGGTGTGTTTAAGGGGCTATGTTCTTATGATAACGCGCTGATTTTGCACCAAGCTGCAGCAAGGGCTTGGCCTGTGTGCATTGTTTGCATTGTTACAAGGGCTTTGGTGGCTATAGCCATAGGGCTGCCAGTACTCTGCGCCCGGCAGCGGCAAGCATGTTGTAGGTGCGGCAGGCGGCGGGGGTGCTCATGGCTTCCAGGGCGATGTTTTGCGCTATGAGTGGGGCTAGCCATTGTGGCGCTGGAAAGTGCTGTTGTTGCCCAGTGCCAAGCAGTATCAGGTCGTAATGGCTGGCGGCGATGCTTGCCAGTGTTGCCAAATCCTGGGCGCAGATGCCCGTTGTGGGGCTGTGTGTTTGCCATGCTTGCAAACGCCCGTCGTAGCCTAGCAGCAGGCTGCTGGTGTGTGTCAGGCCGTTAATCACGATGGTGTTGGGGCTGTAGCCTGTGATGGTATGGCCGCTGGGGGAGTCGGATTCAAATTGCATTGCTGTGGTGAAAAACGCTATTTTGACAATCTCAAGCCCGCCATGCTTGGCCTGTGTGCCAGCGAAGCAGGAAAATAGACAAGAAAAAAAGCAAGAAAAAAGCAAGAATGGTAAAAAGTGCGTTTCCGAGAAAGCGCGTGCGGGTTTCTTGTGTTTAAATTGTAGCTTTTCCCCGTTTTTAGCCTTGTGCGTGAGGAGTTTGCGTGAAAAAAGCCATCCATAAATCTGACAAACTGGCGCATGTCTTGTATGACGTGCGCGGGCCCATCGTGGAAGCTGCGCGGCAGATGGAGGAAGAGGGGCAAAAAATCATCAAGCTCAATATTGGCAACCTTGCGCCTTTTGGCTTTGATGCGCCCGATGAAATCCAGCAAGATATGATTTTGAACTTGCCTAACTCGGCGGGTTACTCTGACAGCAAGGGCATTTTTGCCGCACGCAAAGCCGTAATGCACTACACGCAGCAGCAAGGCGTGCAAGGCGTAACGCTGGATGATATTTATTTGGGTAATGGCGCCAGCGACCTGATTGCCATGGCCACCAACGCCTTGCTCAACGATGGCGACGAGCTACTCGTGCCTGCACCCGACTACCCGCTGTGGACGGCCTCTGCCAGTTTATCGGGCGGCAACCCCGTGCATTACCTGTGTGATGAAAACAACGGCTGGCTGCCCGATGTAGACGATATTCGCGCCAAAATCACACCGCGCACCCGTGCCATTGTCGTTATCAACCCCAACAACCCCACGGGCGTGATGTACCCCGATGCGCTGCTGCGAGAAATTGTGCAAATCGCGCGCGAGCATAACCTCATCATCATGGCTGACGAGGTGTACGACAAAGTGCTGTATGACGGTGTACGCCACACCGCGCTGGCCAGCCTCTCAACCGATGTGCTCACGCTCACCTTTAACTCGCTCTCCAAAGCCTATCGCGCCTGTGGCTACCGCGCTGGCTGGATGATAGTTTCGGGCGACAAAACCATGGCGCGCGACTATATCGAGGGGCTTAATATGCTTGCCAACATCAAGCTGGGCTCTAACGTGCCAGGGCAGTGGGCCATCCAAACCGCATTGGGCGGCTACCAAAGCATCAACGATTTGGTCAAGCCAGGTGGGCGCCTGTGCCGCCAGCGTGATTTGGCATATGAGCTGATTACTGCCATTCCAGGCATTACCTGCGTCAAGCCCCAAGCGGCGCTGTATATGTTCCCCAAACTAGACCCTGCCATGTACCCGATTGAAGACGACAGGCAGTTTTTCCTCGATGTGCTGCGCGCCACCCGCGTTATGCTGGTGCAGGGCACAGGCTTTAACTACCCTGACAACCAGCATTTCCGCATTGTGTTTTTGCCGCACGAAGACGATTTGCGCGAAGCCATTGCGCGACTGGCAGTCTTTTTGGAAAACTACCGCAAACGCTACGGCGCAAGCCATTAAAGCAGCAGCAAAGCGGCATTTCATCATGCAAAATACGCACGGCTTAAACCCTTGGCGTGCAATGCGTCTGCGCTATCGCTTAAAGTAGCGGCTTTTGAAACTGTGCCGCCAAGGTGAAAACAGCGTTTTGACAGCGCGTTTTAACCAGCACAGCAGCGCATAACAGATAAAACTTGATGTCTTAACAGAGTCGTCGTAGGGTTTTAATAGGCTGAACAAACAACGACTGGCTGCTTTTGCAAGCCAAATCCATCAACCCCAAACATTGACTCACCGTATTTATAACTATGAAACCTATCAAAGTAGCACTACTAGGCATTGGCACCGTTGGCTCTGGCGTATTTAACGTACTGCGCCGCAATCAGGCAGAAATCAGCGCCCGCGTGGGGCGGGGCATAGAAATTGTGCTGGTGGCAGACCGTAATCTGGCACACGCAAAATCTATTACTGGCGATGCTGTAGAAGTCATAGACGATGCTTTTGCCGCCGTATCGCGCCCCGATATTGACGTGGTTGTAGAGCTGATTGGTGGCTACACCGTGGCAAAAG
>RRZU011318622.1_pt1 | contig 11111 bp, 7 predicted proteins | sample 2165561 | NCBI WGS metagenome assembly RRZU01 (sample SAMN10456909, study PRJNA506462) | wastewater metagenome | isolation source: wastewater sludge | place: USA: Moscow, Idaho | reverse complement strand
GGGGTGAGCAGCACGACAGTCGCATCCAGGCTGAGCACCGCCGTTGTCAGGGACGCGGCCACGAAGACCAACGTGAGAAGCCTTTTCGGATCGCCCTTCGAACCGTTCGCCATGAGCTGGCCAGCAGCCTTGAACAGCCCCTCCTGCTCGCACAGATGGGCCAGCACGAGGACCGCCGCCAAGAATCCCACCGTGGGCCCAAGACTCGCGACCTCCTCCCCCGCGGTGGGCAGATCGATGGCTCCAATGAGGAGAAGGATCAGCGCGGCCGGCACCGCCGCCACGGCCTCAGGCAATCCCTTCGGCCGGATGACGGCGAAGGCAAGCACGCCAATCAGGGCGAGGAGGGAAAGCCATTCCATCGGGTTGTTCATCGCGGAGACCTCGTAATCGTCTGCCGTGGCGTCCGCCGTGTCAATGGGTCGGGTGCAGGCCATCGGTCGGTGGGTCGTGGGCGCGCATTGGGTGTGCGGGTCGCCCAACGGACACGCATCGGGAGAGCTGCCCGCGCACTGGGCACCGAGGGTGTGCGGGCCGCGCACTGGCCGCATCTTCCGGGAGAATTCCCGGGTCGCTGAGCTTCGGGCGTGCAATGAACACGCATCGCCGGGAGAATTCCCGGCGGCCGGCCGCCGTCTCTCGCCTGGAAAGGCATTCTCCTGATTGGTGGCGGTGAGAGCGCACGCACTGCCCATAAAGTCAGATGCTGCGCTCTCACAGCCATGAAAAATAGAAACGGCTCAATTTCGCTCGACTCGACTGATTCTGGAGGAAATGGCTCTGGCAAAAACGAATGCGCAGCCTATTTGCCCCATTCCTGGGAACGATCCTCCTCACATGGACCATCTGGGAAACGAAAGTCCGGGCACTTGCCGGACCGTGGCCTCACAAGCCTCCCTCTTGAGATGTCCATGGCGTTCTGACCAGACGGGCAAGCAAAGGGACAGTTCATTCAAGAATCGATGGCGATGATTGCTACGCCGCGGATAGCATACTTGCATGAGACGCGAGAGAATCGATGACTCTTCTTGCCGCCCTGTCAAGAAGTTCTTGAATCGATGAAGGAAGCGAGGGGTATGATGCGCCCCCACCTCATGCATGTATTTGGGTGTTGTGCTCTGCTTGTGGGCTTGTCCGCATGTACATCACAAGAGTTGTCCGATGACTCGACCGCAGATGTCCCCACAGCGACGAGGAGCGGCGAAACTGTACTCGTCCATCCGGATGTTGATCTCCACCCCAACAACACCGCACCAGAGATTGGCGACTGGCTCTCCGAGGAAATTCAGAGTTTCAATCATCCTTTCCCTTCTGAGCAGTACGTCCCTCAGACCATTTTGGATTTGTTCCCAGAAATCGAGAACGGTGTGCTTGTCGAGCAAGAAGACGAACTTGGCTCCGACGCGGAAACAGTCATGGTCGAGATTCCTTCGTCACCGGATATCGACTCTCCAACGTACGTGAGCATTTCTCGAGGCGATGCATACAGCTCGATGTCGGATCGTTGGTATTGTGCGTGGGTCGATGAGTACTTGTTGGCGAACAAGGCTTCCGACCCTGCCCGCACGGCACAAGCACTGGAATCTCTGGGAGCCTTCCAAGCCGACGGGACTGCCCAGACCCTGTCCATCAACCTCGAGACCTATCGCGAGGACATCTACAATCCTCTCGCGAAAGGCGACACCGAGCCGGCGTCAGCCTTCGTTGAGGCTTGTCAATCCATGAAATGACAAGAGGCGCAGCTCAAAATCGCGTCAAGGCGACAAGCACGTGTCTTGAACGCAACTTCACCCAGTGGCAAAGGAACCATCAACCGCACCGGGACCCGACACTTCCGCAAAACAGAAGTGTCGAGACACCACAACGATGTCTCGACACTTCACAGCTGTGCGCAGAGGGGGACTTGAACCCCCACCCTCTAATACGAGGACTAGCACCTCAAGCTAGCGCGTCTGCCTATTCCGCCACCTGCGCGGGTGACTCGTTGTTCAGGTTGTCTCCCTGAGCAACGGATAAAACTTTAGCACGCAGATCGGGGCGGTGCCAAAACCAAGAGGTCTGCCCGGGAGTGACCTACATCGCCTTTTGTTCCGCCATGGAATCCCCGGAATCCGGACCTCACTCTTTCGTTGGCATCACGGGGAAATCTGACAGCCGGACCTGTTCTCCTCACGCCGGGGGTTCGATGACGGCGTCGCCCTGGGCAACGTAACCGGCAGGGATGGTGACGTCGCCGCGGACAGTCAGGCTGGAACAGCCAATCAGCGACGGGATCTCGGGCACTCGTGCAGCGAAGTCTTCGAACTGGGCGAAGTATTCATCGTCGAGAGAGATGATCGGCCGGGTGGCACACCGGTCCATCAGTCGCCCCTCCTCGTTGAGCTCGAAAGCATCGGAACGCAGCAGGAGAAGATCCGCCATCTTCTTGACCGGGATGAAGCGCGTGTTGTCCACTTCCAGCAGTTCGGAGTGCGCGAATGACCCGATCGCGGTGCCCATGGCGCTCTCCAGCTGAATGACGGCGGGCGAGTCCGGGACCGATCTGTCCACGACCTTGTGATTGACGATGAGGGGAAGCTCGGGCCCTCCCTGCTCACTCAACTCCCTCAGGGACTCCAGATTGATCCACAGGTTGTTGGTGTTGAGGAACGGGTGGCGCCCCACGTCCTGGAAGAAGTGGAGATCCTCCCGCGGGGTCTGCGCCAGCTCGCGCAACACGATCGTGCCGTCTTCACGGCGTCGGGCAAAATGGCCACCCTTGACGTCCATGGCGGTGCGACGCACCACCTCCACGGCGAAATCCGCCCCCGTGTTCTGGAACCATGCGGCGATGCGCGGATCAGGAGTGGCACCGAGGTTGTCCGCGTTGGCCACGAAGAGGTGGCGGTAGCCCTTCTCCAGAAGGGTGTCCAGCAGACCCGAACGAATGAGAACGCCGTAGAGATCGCCGTGGCCCGGCGGCGCCCATTCGAGTGAAGGATCCGGCGGCCATTCGATGGGCTCGAGAGTCTTGGGATCCAGTCGCGGCACGACGGTCTGCAGGACCGAGAGCGCAATCCCCTCCACCTCGATTTCTCTCCCTGCCAGCGCCTCCTGCGTCTGAGGTTCGGTCGCGGTCGAGTTGAGCAGGATGAAGGGAAGAGCAACTCCGTACGCTGCCCTCAGGTGCTCGACCTGTTCGATGGCGACGTCGAGGAACGTCTTGCCACCATGGGCTTCCAGCAGAGACTTGGGACCCCTGAGACCCATCGTGGTCCCGATGCCGCCGTTGAGCTTGAGAACCGCTGTTTTTCGCAGCGCCTCCACATCCACACCGCTGTCTCCGATCTCATCCAGCCGGTCGAGATCCGCGAGAGGCTCGATCGCACTTTCCGGCAGCAGAGCTTCCTCCCCCGCAGCCACACGCCGCAAGACCTTGACGAATGTGGATATTTCGGCCTCTCCCATACCCGCACGTTGCATCTTTGCAATTGCGCTCGTCTCAGGTCGATCGGACATACTGCCCCATTTCTCGTTCGGCTTGGCGAGTGGATGTTATCAAAGCATTCCGCGATGCCGGGTGGAGGCATCGCGGGCGCTGACAGATTGTCTACTCACGTCATCCTATGGCCTTCTCGCGGGATTTTCTCGTGCTCATGACCCTCAATGGCCACATGCGCACTTGGAGCCCTGATTGCTACATCGGGGCCGCCATGGTCACCAGTCACAGTTCCTTGTCAGTTTCGGAATTCACGTTCTCCGGGCGCGTGGCCTCGGGCTGCCCGCCGCCACCGCGCGGAGCCTCCTTGTTTGGTCCGTCGTGTTCCTCGTTCGTTCCATCATGGATGACGACGGCGTCCTCGACGTCGTCAATCAGACTTGCCGCAAATATCTGAGCCGAGAGTTCGTCCAGCCGCTTGGAAAGCTTGCGCCGCTCGCTGATCTGTTGGCTGCGTTTCATCACCTTGATCACGGGAACAGAACGTTCGATGGCGTCCAACTCGTTGCGCCAGGAGATGGCCTGCTGCGCCACATCGGCCGTATTGGCGGAGGCATACAGGTAGGTCACCTGTTCCCTCAGAACAACACTGCGAGCCTCCAATCCCTTGGGGGAGCTGCCCTTCTCCTTCGAGCCCAGCACCTTCTGGAACCTGCCCGTGAGCGAGGAAAAGGCATCGGGATTGTCCTTCAGAATTCTCTGGATCTGCGGTGCAAGCTCCCGTGCCGCGATGAGGGCAATCGGACCAGCCTTGGCCGCCAAACGAAGAATCACCTTGAGGTATGAAGCCATGACACCCGCCTTTCCTAGGAGCCATAGTAGCCGGTCCGGATGGACACGTGGCATCCCAGCCATCCGGATGTCAGCGGAAGTCTCGCGACTTCAAGGAAACATTGAAGGACAGCCGCTCAAGCCGATCCGCGACGAAATTCATGGCCCCATCCCCTCGCTCCACCATCCCACGGATGATGAGCCCCTGACTGCGCCGCGCCACATCTCGATACTTGTTCCACAGCCCCGCCGAACACACGACATTGAGAAGCCCCGTTTCGTCCTCCAGAGAAATGAAGGTGACTCCTTTCGCGGTGTGTGGCCGCTGCCGATGGGTGACAACACCGGCCACCAGCACACGCTCCCCTTCTTCCACTTCTCCGAGTTCGGCGATGCGCCGCACGTTGCGCTGATCCAAATCGGGCCTGAGGAACTGGGTGGGATAGGCAGCTGTGGACACGCCCGTCATGCGAATGTCCACATCTGTGGCCTCGGCTTCACTCATTGTTGCGAGAGCCGGGGGTGTTCCGGCGGCTTCGGTGCCCGGCAGAGTGGGCTGGTACCACATGCCGTGGGTGATTCCGCGGTCCTCCAAGGCATGGGCAAGCCATATTCCTTCACGCCTGCCGGTTCCGAGCGACTCGAGCGCGCCTGCCGAGGAAAGGGCCTCGATGTCCTGCCGTGTGAGTTGTGTGCGGTAGGACAGATCCGCGGTATCCGCGAACTCCCGCTCCTGGCGAGCCGTGAGAATGCGGGCCGCGGCATCCCCCAATCCGTGAACCGCGGCAAGGCCCAAACGCACGGCTCTCGTGGAATCCGCCTGCACGAGCGGATGCGGAACCACCGTTCTTTCCTCCCGTTGTTCGACGACGGCCTCCTCCTGCGACTTCGTGACATCGGGAGGCAGCACGAGGACCCCGTGCAGGCGGGCGTCGGCCACGAGCGACTGCGGGGAGTAGAACCCCATGGGTTGAGCGGCGAGAAGCCCCGCATAGAACTCCTCCGGGTGGTGCGCCTTGAGCCATGCAGATGCGTAGACGAGGTAGGCGAAGGAGAAGGCGTGGGACTCCGGGAAGCCGAATTCCGCAAAGGCATGAAGCTTTTCGTAGATCTCCTCACCCACGTCAGACGTGATACCCCGTTCCGCCATCCCCTTCATGAGGGCCTCGCGCAGTTGCTCCATTCGCTCATGGGAGCGCTTCGATCCCATGGCTTTGCGCAGCTGGTCGGCTTGGCTCGGCGAGAATCCCGCCGCGTCAATGGCGATCTGCATGAGCTGCTCCTGGAAGAGCGGTACACCCAGTGTCTTTTCCAGCGCGGGCCGAAGAAGGGGGTGTGGGTATTCGATCTCCGTGTTCCCCCGCCTGACTTCCCTGCGGCGTTTCAGGTACGGACTCACCGACTGCCCTTGAATGGGGCCGGGCCGGATGAGGGCCACCTCAACCACGATGTCGTAGAACACTTCTGGACGCAGCCGTGGCAGAGTGGCCATCTGGGCTCGGGATTCCACCTGAAAGACTCCCACGGTGTCCGCGGCCTTCAGCAGGTCGTAAACCGCGCTGTCCTCCTGGGGAAGGTTGTGCAGCCCCAGAGGCTTGCCATCAACTCCGGGAATTCCCCTGTCAGTCAGTGAGGTGAAGGCAATGCGCAGCGCGGTCAGCATTCCCAACCCCAGCAAATCAAATTTGACGAGTCCGGCTTCGGCGCAATCCTCCTTGTCCCATTGCAGGACGGTGCGATCCGGCATGTTGGCCCATCCCACCGGGCACACGTCAATCACGGGCCGGTCGCACAGCACCATGCCCCCGGAGTGAATACCCAGATGGCGCGGGAGCTTCTGCAGGCGCGCAGCAATGTGGGCGACGTCGCCCGGAACGGAACCTGTTTCCCAGCGTTTCGTGAATCCGGCCGCACGCCCGTGCCGCGCAATGAATTCCTCGTGCTGGGCGGCATGCAGCTCCTTCGTGGGGTCCGGGGTGGTCTGCCCCTTCGTACGGGGAACGCGGTGTTCGACCCCTTGGGACCATTGATCGGCCTGCCCCTGGTCATAACCGAATGCCCGGGCCGCATCCCGAATGGCCGAACGCGGGCGGTAGGTGATGGTGTTGGCCACCTGAGCCGCGCATTCTCTCCCATAGCGCCGGTAGACGTGTTGGATGACCTCCTCACGGCGCCCCGACTCGATGTCCAGATCGATGTCCGGTGGCCCCGCACGATCTACGGCCAGAAAGCGCTCGAAAAGCATCTTGTGCCGCACGGCGTCCACCGCCGTGATCCCCAACGCGAAGCACACCGCCGAGTTCGCCGCGGATCCTCGGCCCTGACACCAGATTCCCCTGCTCACACAGAACGAGACGATCTCCTCCACGATGAGGAAGTAGCCCGGGAAGTTGAGCGTGGAGATCACATCCAGCTCGTGATCGATGACCTCCCATGCCTTCGGGTTCTGCGACCTGCTTCCGTAGCGCTGGCGTGCCCTCTCGGACGTCAGCTGCCGCAACCACGTTTCCTCGGTGTGCCCCTCGGGAACCGGAAACGGCGGAAGATCGGGGGCCACGAGCACCAGATCGAACACGCATTCCCGCGCGAGCCGGGATGCGGCCGTCACCGCCTCCGGGTGTTCCCTGTGCATTTCCATCATCTGGGCGCCCGAACGCAGGTGTTGCCCCGACGCGGAAAGGTAGGGATTGATCTCCGGAAGGCTCATCCTGGCCCGTGTGGCCGCCAGTACATCCGCCACCGGACGATCCGAGGCCCGGGCATAGTGAACGTTCCCCGTGACGACGGCTTCAACGCGGGCCTTGCGCGCCAATTCCGCCAGAAGAGCGCAGCGCTCGCGGTCCAGCGGCGAGCCCGTGGCGGTGAGTTCCACCGCCACGTTGCTCCTTCCAAAGGCCTCGATGAGGCGATCGAGTTCCCGGGAGGCCTTCGCCGGCGCCCACAGCCCGGGTTCCGACTCCAGCGCACGGCGCACTCCCCCCTTGCGGCATCCGGACAGGACCACCCATTGGTCCTTGCCCGCCTCGGCCAACCCTTCGAGGGTGTAGTGGGCCTCCCCCTTCTTCCCGCTCGCGAGCATGGCCTTGCCGATGGTGCGGGACAAGGACTGGTATCCCTGCGCATCGCGCGCAAGGATGAGCAGATGTTCGGCCTGCGGATCAGCCGGCCCCATGCGCAGTTCCTGCTGGGCAAGGCCCAGCTCGGTACCCACGACAACGGGCAGTCCCGCACTGCGGGCGGCCTCCGCCAGTTGGACGACTCCCGGGAAGCCATCATGGTCAGTGAGCGCCAGTGCATCGAGCTCCAATTCACACGCCCTCTCCACCAGTTCCGACGGCAATGAGGCCCCGTCCAGGAAGCTGTAGGCAGAGTGCACGTGAAGCTCCGCGTAGTCCTCCCTTTTTCTAGGCATAGCGGCCTTCCTCCCTCCATTGCCCATCCTCGATGTAGAGGAGCAGGGCGCTGTCAAAACCGACCACTTGCAGGTAGGCCCGGCGCTGATGGTCCGCCCACCACCTCTGGTCGATCACCCAGGGACCTGCAAATTCCGTGACCGTGAACAATTGCCCGGCCTCCTGCACTGTGTTCGGCCTGGGATCCTCGCATCCTTCCCCGCACGCGAGCACCCCCTCACCGGCGACCTGCAGCGGATGCCCGCAGGTGGAGTGGACCTTCACTGGCAGAGCCTGCGGGTGCACGATGCTCGGGGCCGGCTCGGGAATGGAGCCCGGCCAGGGCAGCTCCGCGGCGGCGGAGCTGCCCTTCGCCTCATTCCACGCCCTGTCCCCAAACCGTTCGCTGGGTACACGGGCGCCCATCTTCTGGGGCACGCGCACCAGTTCCTCTCCCAGAAGGCTCTGCAGCCGCACGGCTGCACGAGTGGCCTGCTCCTCGTGGACACCTTTCCCACCCCACAGTGGTTGTTGGCGCTGGCCCCCGAGCAGCAGCTCGGTCATTGCCAGTTCCAGACGGGCCACGGCCGCCCCTTCCTCGGGGCTGTCCACCCAACTTCCCAGCTGCCAACGCACTCGATCAATGACATCCTTGACCCCGCCACCATCGAGCATCCATGCACGCTGCAGCTCATGCCCATTGACAAGGGTGGCGGTGATGGTGAGGCACCCTCCTCCCAGAGACCGTGATGCCATCTCAGTGGCCAACTCCGTGGCGAGCTGTTTGGCCGCAAATGCCGCTTGCTGCACGTTCTCCAGTGGTGGTTCGAAGGCTCTGGAGAATCCGAACTCCGGAGTGCCCCTCGTCAGGTCCGGCATTCGAACGTCCTCGCCCGCCACGAGTTGCCAGATGAACAGTCCCGTGCTTCCGAAGCGCGTCACGAGCGCGGCCCTGCCCATTCGATGCACGCCTTCGAGAGTGCGCACGCCCAGCCTGTCGAGAAGCTCGATGCAATTCGTCAGCTCCGCGTACATGCGTGCAGAAGTCACCGCAAGAAGGAGAGCCCGCGTGCGTTGTCCGTGAATATAGCTCTCCGTGTACCGCGCCTCAACAACCGCATTCTCTCGGGCCGCGAGCAGGGTGGCCAGAGTCCCGTTGGCGAAACCCACCTGCGCTTCGCATCCCGCGCAATCAGCGATTTCCCCAACGATGGCCTCCGCCAATGACTCCGGGGAGTCCGCGCTGCGCAGCGCACCGCGAGCAGGAAAGAGGACGTTGCCGGGTTCCAGAACCGTGAGGCGTGCGATGTGGCGATCCAAGGCGCGCAACACCGCCTCGAAACGCCGGGCATCCCGCTCCGCATCCGGCGCGAGCAGAACGGCATCCGGGCACACCGCGTGGGCATTCCGCTTTCCCATTCCGACCTCCATTCCTCCACGGCTTGCCCACTCGTTGACCGCCAGAACTCCGCGATTTCCGCACACCGCGGCAGGGACACCGGCAGGAACCTCCCCGGCCAACTCGGCTGCAGTCACCGACCAGTTGGGTATCCACACCCCTCCCTGGGACAGCACGCGGGCTTCATGCGCTTCGCCCCTTGCGTGCACCTCTCCCGGAGCACTGCTCTGATTCATGAGGGCACAGCTTTCAACACGGGCCGCATCAAGGCCGCCTGCTGCGCATCCTTCCCCCGCTGCGCACTCTCCGCCCCTTGCGTGTTCTCCGTTCCTCGCGCACCCTTCCCCTGCTGCGCACCCTCCGCCCCTTCCGTGCGCTTCTCCCGTTCGACAGCCCCTTCGCAAGGGTGCGGGACAGCGCGGATTGCCTCGCCCGCACCCCACCCCTGCTGCGTGATGGCAATGCGGCAGGGCTTGCCTCCGGGCCGGACCATGTCCATGTTCAATGAGGTGATGTGCCCGCTGCCATCGTGCAACCCATCCACTCCCACGAGGCGGCCACGCACTTGCTCCCGGCTCTCCCAGCCTTCTCCGATGAGGAGGATCTTTCGGGAAAGAGCACGCCTGGTCAGAAGCCGCTTCTCACGGGGGTCGAGAAAAACCCGTTGCCCCACCAGCACGACGTCGAATCCATCGATTGCCGTGGAGATCGCCTGGGGAAGGACGCGGCTTGTGTGTTCGGGAACAAGAACAACCCTTTCGAAATTCATTCCCAGAAGCAACGCCATTCCCCAGCTCATGTCCGGAATCCCGATGCAGGCGACCCATGCACCCTGCGAGCTGGCCAAGCCCGCCACCAACAAACTGGCGAGCCTGCTCCCATGCACCCCGAGCGTCATCCCCCGCATCAAACCGTGCGGCAACACCGCGGCCAGAAGGGATGGAACGGGCCACCCCACCTGCGTTGACCACGCGTCCTCTGGCCCAGTTGACCACGCATCCCCCGACCCAACGGCAGCCTCCAGCCCCCCGCCTTGCGCGATACCGGGTGCGCCAACGTGTTCGGATTCTTCTGCTTGCCGCCCCGCGCCTTCCGAGGAGATTGCCCCGTGTGCACCCGCCTGTGCCATGCTCAGAGCGTGAGCGCCGTGGGTGAGAGGATACGGCCTGTTCAGACCCACTGCCGCTTCCGCCTGCACGAGGATCTGCCGCGCAGCTGTGAGACGCTCCAATGTTTCCACAACCCCTCCTTGACCGAACTATTGTTCGATACCCAGTCTAAGGTGTGGCTCCGACACGTTTCCACCCCCACTTCCCCTCACCCGCCCCCGTGGCTGAAGAAATTCGACCTCGACCACCAGAAATCCGGCTTCCCCTGTCGTTTCCCGCCTCGTTGCCCTAGCGTGGTGACATGGACCTCACACGACCCGTCGCACCGGACCCCTACTCACTGCTCCCCACACGCCCCACCTTCACTCTCACCAGTTCCGACCTCGTGGACGGTCAGGCCATGCCCGTCATCCACACCGACGACGGCGACAACCTCTCACCCCAGCTGTCATGGGCCAGATTCCCGCGGCAGACGCAGAGCTTTGTCCTCGAATGTTTCGACCCCGATGCCCCGACACCCGCGGGATACTGGCACTGGGCCGTTCTTGACATCGACTCGGAGACGACCTCGCTCGAACAGGGCGCGGGGCGTTCGGATCTCTTCCTTCCCGGCGCCGCGAGCCACATCCGCAATGACGCCAGCGAATTCAACTACACGGGGGCCGCACCACCTCCCGGGGACCACGTGCACCGCTACATCTTCACGGTGCACGCACTGGATGTGCCCTCCCTCAATCTGCCCCCAGAGGAGATCACCGCCACGGCGCTCTCCTTCAACACCTTGTTCCACACCATCGCACGAGCCCATCTGACGGTCACATACCAACGCTGACACGCGCGAACACCCGAAGCCCAAACCACCCGCAACCCGCAGGCGCGTCCACACCACTTCACTCACACAACACCCCCACGTGGCACAGATGCCGTGCCCGCGCGCGGTTGCCACGGCGAGTACCATGTGG
>RRZU010511816.1_pt1 | contig 11111 bp, 14 predicted proteins | sample 2165561 | NCBI WGS metagenome assembly RRZU01 (sample SAMN10456909, study PRJNA506462) | wastewater metagenome | isolation source: wastewater sludge | place: USA: Moscow, Idaho | reverse complement strand
ATTCTCCATTTTTATTTTTTTTCAAATCTTTTAATAATTTTATTCTTTCCAAAATTATCACCTCTAAAAAATTATACCTAATTAATATACAAAAAATCAAATTGTATTTACCAGAAAATAAAGTCTCACTAATTTATAACACTTAATTAGAGGCTACTGAAATAGAAGCCATTTTTAAATTCTTGGGCTTCTGCCCAAACCCGACCAGCAACGGTTGCTGGACACCTTGTAATTAAACATAATTATTTTTATAGTATAATTTACAAGGGATTTCCTAAAGGATAAACTCCCTACAGTCGCAAAAAACGTCCTACGTTTACGAGGTTTTTAGATACTCTTAATTTCAGGAGGAAATTTTAGAGTAATCTTATGCAGAGCAAGCGGAGTCCAAGGTTTGAATGTTTGATTTTTAAAGTTTTTTGTTAAAAACGGTGTATTTTTCTATTGAAAATAGTGCTAAAACCTCTTAAAATCAGTGGTTTTGCATTTTTCAGTAGCCCCTAAGTAGTACTCCTATTTTTTATATGAATAAGCAAAATCTCTTGCTTCTTTATCTGCTTTTTTAATATTTTCCAAGTTATCTCCAGAAATAACTATATGCTGTTCCATAGCTTTTTCAATCACTTCATAAATATCTAAAAAATTAATCTTTCTTTTTAAAAATAATTCCACAGCTACTTCATTGGCAGCATTAAAAACTGCTGGCATTGTACCACCTTTTTTCCCTGCTTCAATAGCTAGTTTTATTCCTTTTAATTTTTCGTTATCAACTTCTTCAAAAGTTAGTGTACTCGCACTTTTAACAAAATCCAACCCTTCTAAAACATAATTACAGACTCTTTCTGGATAAGTAAAAGCATATTGAATAGGAAGTTTCATATCTGGCACTCCCAATTGAGCAATTATTGAATTATCACAAAATTCAACCATTGAATGTACTATACTTTGTGGATGGACTAAAACTTCAATATTTTCATAAGGAATACCAAATAATTGATGGGCTTCTATAACTTCTAAACCTTTATTAACAAGAGTTGCAGAATCTATTGTAATTTTACTTCCCATTGACCAATTTGGATGTTTTAAAGCATCTTCTACCTTCACATCTTTAATCGCTTCTTTATCCCAAGTTCTAAAAGGTCCTCCACTTGCTGTTAATATAAGTTTTCTAACTTCTCCATCTTTTCCTCCATGCAGACTTTGAAAAAGTGCAGAATGCTCACTATCTACTGGAATAATTTCTGCTTTGTACTCTTTTAACATTTTATTTATTAAATCTCCTGCTGCAACCATAGTTTCTTTATTAGCAAGTGCTATTCTTTTCTCTCTTTTAATAGCTTCTAAAGTTGCCTCTATTCCTATAGCCCCACTTACTGCTGTCAATAAAATATCTGTTTCGTCAAGCATTCCTAATTTTTTAAGGCCTTCATCTCCATAGTAAACTTCTATATTTGGATATACTTTTTTAATTTTTTCTGCATCCTCATTAGAACCTATAGACACAAATTTAGGATTAAATTGTTCTATTTGTTCCAATATTAAAGCTAAGTTTCTATTTGCACTAAGTCCCAAAACATTATACTCATTACTTAGCCCTTTTATTACTTCTAATGCACTAGTTCCTATACTTCCTGTGGAACCTAAAACTACTATATTTTTCATGTGTCCTCCCCAATAAACATTAATACTGCAACAAATATTTATCATAATAAAGTCAAAAAGGCCTTGATATCAAAGCCTTCTTTTTATTTTATAAATAATTTAAAATAATAAAAAACAGCTGGTAAAACAAAAATCATACTATCAAATCTATCTAATATTCCTCCATGTTCTCCTAAGGCTACCCCTGAATCTTTAATCCCAAACTCTCTTTTAAACATTGACTCAGCTAAATCTCCTACTGTTCCTATTAATGAAACTATTAAAGCTATTGCTATCATATGTAAATAACTTATATTCATGTGTTTAAACCATACTAATTTTATTAAAAACAAACCTAAAATCGTAAATATCATTGACCCAATTAAACCTTCATAAGATTTTTTTGGACTAATTACAGATAGTCCTTCTTTGAAAAATTTTCTACCAAACTTTATTCCCACAAAATAAGCTGCTGAATCTGAAACCCATAAAAGTATTTGTAATGTTAAAATCCAATACCCACCATTTTCCAATCCTCTTATTCCATATATATGCAAATATAACAGTGGAATATATAAAAGTCCTAAAAATGTATTTCCGATGTATGCTGTAGAACCTTCTATTTTTTTCTGTAGTACTCTCATTATTAATAAAGACATACTAATAAAAACACATATAGGTACTACGTAGCCTTCTACATTATGAAGAAATCCTTTTTCTGCTAAATACATACTTACACTTAGTCCCATCCCTATTGTTACTCCATACTCTAAAGCTACTTCTCTTCCACTTGCTTTCATCATTCCATAAAATTCATATAAACTTACACCAACAATTACATTAGTGAATAAAAGGAATAATAATTCTCCTTTTAAATATATAAAAACTAATAAAGGAATGAAAATTAAAGCTATTAGTATTCTATTTTTCATAGATTATTTAGCCCCTCCAAATCTTCTTTCTCTTGTTACATAACTATCTATTGCTAGTATAAGCTGTTCTTCTTTGAAATCTGGCCAAAGCGTTTCTGTTATATAATATTCTGAATAAGCACTTTGCCATAATAAAAAATTACTCGTTCTAAATTCTCCACTTGTTCTAATTATAAGTTCTGGATCTGGAATATAAGTATTATATAAATAATTTTTAAATTCTTCCTCACAAATAGACTTTTTACCTTCTTGTAAAAGTTTGTTTATTCCGTCTATAATTTCAGGACGTCCTCCATAGTTAAACGCTATATTAAGTTCTAATGCAGGATTTTCAAGATAAGTATCTTTTTCAATTTCATCAATTATTTTTAACAATCTATCTGAAACCCCATCTTTTCTTCCAACAATTCTTAAACTTACATTTTCTTTTAACATTAATTTCTTTTGACCTTTTAAAAATTGTTCAAATAAAAGCATTAACCCTTTAACTTCATCAACGCTTCTTTTCCAGTTTTCTGTAGAAAATGCATAAAGAGTTAGGTATTTTATACCTATATTTTTACTTGCTCTAACTATATCTATAACTCTTTCTGCTCCTTCTTTATGTCCAAATATACGAGGTTTCCCTTGTTGTTTTGCCCATCTACCATTTCCATCCATTATAATACCTACATGTTTCGGTATTTGATTTTTTTCCATTTTCTCACCTTTACTACCAAATTTATAATTTATATAGCTCGTCATTCTTTTTCATTCATATAATTTTATCATAAATATTATTTATTTTCTATCTATTTATAGGTTTATTCTAATAATTTAATTATCAGTCTTTTTACTCTCTAGAAAAAATAATTTCCTATCAAATACAAGTAATTAGGACTTGCTGAAAATACAAAATCACTGATTTTAAAAGATTTCAACTCTATTTTTAGTAAAAAAATGCAGAGTTTTTGATAAAAAATCTTAAAAATCAAACATCCAAACCTCGTAAACATAGGACGTTTTTTGCAACTGTAGGGAGTTTATCCTTTAGGAAATCCCTTATAAATTATAATAGGAAATATTTATATTGAATTATAAGGTTTCCAGCAACCCTTGCTGGTCGGGTTTGGGCAGAAGCCCAAAGATTTAAAAACTACTTCTAATTCAGTAAGCTCCATTATATAAATCAATATTCTCTATACAAAAGAAAAAACCGTTATAAAACGGTTTATACTGTTGTAATTTCTTTTTCTTTTTTAGCTAAAACATCATCAATTGTTATGATTGTTTTATCTGTTAAGTCTTGAACTTGTTTTTCAAATTTCTTCATATCATCTTCTGATATTTCTTTATCTTTTTCTGCTTTTTTAATTTTAGCATTAACATCTTGTCTAATTTTTCTAACAGCAATTTTTCCTTCTTCTGCTTCTTTTTTAGCAAGTTTTACATATTCTTTTCTTCTCTCAGCAGTTAATTCAGGAATAACAAGTCTTATTATTTTCCCATCATTATTAGGTGTTAGCCCTAAATCTGAAACAATAATTGCTTTTTCTATAGCTTTAATTACTGATTTATCCCAAGGGTCAATTGTTAATACTCTTGCTTCTGGTGCAGAAACATTTGCTACTTGATTCAGTGGCATCATAGACCCATATTGTTCTACTTTAATCCCATCTAACATAGCAATACTTGCTCTTCCTGCTCTTATACCAGTAAATCTATGTTTTGTTGCTTCTACAGCTTTATCCATTCTTTCTTGAGCGTCTTTAATAAAATCTGACATTATTATATCCTCCAAAAATTTATTTTTCCTCAGATATTTTACACTCTAGCTTAAAAATTGTCAACCTATTAAACTTCTACCACTTTTGTACCAATAGTTTCTCCAGTAATTACTTTTTTAAGGTTTCCTTCTTCTAGCAAATTAAATACTAATATTGGAAGATTATTTTCTCTACAAAGAGATATTGCAGTTTGATCCATAACTCTTAAGTTTTTGCTTAAACATTCGTCATAAGTAACAACATCATATTTTACTGCATCAGCAAATTTTTTAGGATCTTTATCATAAATTCCATCAACTTTTGTAGCTTTTACAACTACATCTGCATCTATTTCAATTGCTCTTAAAGCTGCAGCTGTATCTGTTGTAAAATAAGGGTTTCCTGTTCCAGCACCGAAGATTACTACTCTATTTTTTTCAAGATGTCTTATAGCTCTTCTTTTAATAAAAGGTTCTGCAATTTTTGGCATATCTATAGCTGTTTGAACTCTTGTTGGCACACCTAATTTTTCAATAGCATTTTGTAAAGCTAATGAATTTATAACAGTTGCAAGCATTCCCATATGATCTCCTGTTACTCTATCTACACCTTGATCAGACCCAGACAATCCTCTAAAAATATTTCCTCCACCTATTACTATTGCAAGTTCAATACCCATGTCATATACTTCTTTAATTTGTTTTGCATAAGTTGCTATAGCTTCTGATTCAATTCCAAATTCTTGCTCACCCATTAGAGCCTCTCCACTTAATTTAAGCAACATTCTTTTATATACTGGTTTCATATATCTCCCTTCAATTTTTATAAAATTTTACTCAAAAAAAGGGGAAACAGTTTTTCTGCTCCCCTCTATTAAATTACCCTTTTAATTGAGCTGCAACTTCTGCTGCGAAGTCTACTACTTCAACTTCAATTCCTTCTCCAACTTTATATCTTTTGAATGAAAGAACTTTAATATCTCCAGCATATTGTTCAACTGTTTCTTTATTTTCTGCTTTAACAAAAATTTGATTAACTAAACAGTTATCTTCATAGAATTTATTCATTTTTCCAACTAATATTTTTTCAATAATAGCTTCAGGTTTTCCTTCTTCAGCTAATTGTTTTCTTGTAATTTCTTTTTCTTTTTCTAAATCATCTGTTGATACTTCAGAAGCGCTTAAGTATCTTGGATCCATAGCAGCAACATGCATAGCTATATCTTTAGCTTTTACTATGTTTCCTTCTGTAGCCTCTCCAGACATTTCAACTACAACTCCTAATTTTCCTCCTAAGTGATTATAAGTAGTTACAAACCCTTCAGTTTTAGTTACTTCTAATCTTCTTAAGTTCATGTTTTCACCGATTTTAGCAATTAAACCAGTAATTCCTTCTTCAACAGTTGCATCTCCATTTTTAGCAGCTTTTAAAGCTTCTACATCAGTTATGTTGTTTTCTAAAGCAATTTTAACTAAAGTATTTCCAAATTCTACGAATTCAGGATTTTTAGCAACGAAATCTGTTTCAGAGTTAAATTCTAAAATTACTGCAACTTTATTATCTGCAGAAACTCCTGTGAATATTAATCCTTGAGCAGCTGTTCTTCCTGCTTTTTTAGCAGCTTTAGCTATTCCTTTTTCTCTTAAATAATCTATAGCTTTATCAATTGTTCCCATTTCTTCTAAAGCTTTTTTACAATCAAGCATTCCTGCTCCAGTTCTTTCTCTTAATTCTTTTACGTCTTTTGCTGATACTGCCATCCTTAAGACCCTCCTAAAATTTTATTTTCAAATATTTATGAAAAGAAGAATTGCATTGCAACTCTTCTTATTTTTTTATTTATCGATTCAATAATTAATAAACTTAATTATTCAGCGTCTACAGTTTCTTCTACTGCTACTTCTTCTACTACTGGTGCTACTTCTTCTAATCCTTGTTTACCTTCGATTATAGCGTTTGCTAAAACTGAAGTAATTAAGTTAATTGATCTTATAGCATCATCATTTGCTGGAATTACATAGTCAATTCCATCTGGATCTACGTTAGTATCTACCATAGCAATTACTGGTATTCCTAATTTATTAGCTTCTGATATAGCTAATGTTTCGTTTTTAACGTCTACTACTATTATTGCTCCTGGTAATTTAGGCATATCTTGAATTCCACCTAAATTTTTATCTAATTTAACGAATTCTTTTCTGATGTTAGCTTGCTCTTTTTTAGGTAAAGCAGCCATAGTTCCATCTTCTTCCATTCTTTGAATATCTTTTAATTTACCGATTCTAGTTTTGATAGTTTTGAAGTTTGTTAACATTCCACCTAACCATCTGTTGTTTATATAGTAAGATCCTGATCTTAAAGCTTCTTTTTTAACTGATTCTTGAGCTTGTTTTTTAGTTCCTACGAAAAGAACGTCTCCACCTTCAGCAACTATATTTCTTACTACTTCATAACAGTTTTCAACTGCTTTTAATGATTTGTGTAAATCAATTATATGAATTCCGTTTCTTTCTGTGAAAATATATTTTCCCATTTTTGGATTCCATCTTTTTGCTTGATGTCCGAAGTGTACTCCAGCCTCAAGTAATTGTTTCATAGTAATTACTGCCATTTTTTTCCTCCTAAATTATATTTTTGGTTTATCCTCCAATAGCCTCGAAACTAGTCAGCTTTCGCCCCTAGACTAGAAATAGCTACTGTGCATAATAACGACCTATTTTATCAGAAAAAACTAATTATGTCAAGGACTTTAAGGCTAATTATTTTTGATTTGACTATTTTCATTTTTTTATACTATACTTCATATTAAAGAGGTGATTTTTATGAAAAATTCTGCATTATTAATTATTGATGTACAAAACGATTTTTGCCAAAAAGGAGCTTTAGAGGTCAATGAAGCCAACTCTATTATACCTCCTATAAATCAACTTATAAATTTTTTTAACAAGAAAAAATTATTCATTATAGCTACAAAAGATTGGCATCCAGAAAATCATAAAAGCTTTGCTATAAATTCTGGAAAAAACATTGGAGATTTTGGTGAGCTAAATGGGCTGCCTCAAGTTTTTTGGCCTGTTCATTGTGTACAAAATTCCTTTGGTAGTGAATTCCATAAAGAATTACTTCCTATTGAAAATGTTGTTTATAAAGGTGAAAATCCTGAAGTAGATTCTTATAGTGGATTTTTTGATAATGGTAAAAAATTTAAAACTAATTTGGATGATATACTTAAAAAAAATGAAATCAACACTTTATATATTGGTGGATTAGCAACTGACTACTGTGTAAAATATACTGTTCTTGATGCCCTTTCTCTTTCATACAAGGTATTTCTTTTAACTGACTGTATTAAAGGCGTTAACATAAATACCGATGATAGTGATAAAGCTATTGAAGAAATGAAGCAAAAAGGTGCACACCTTATAAACTCAAAAGAAATATTAAATATTTAAAATCTCTATAATTTTATAGAGATTTTTATTTTTTATAAAATTAATTAATATTTTTAATTCAATAATTAATTATATTAAAAACAATATTGACTTTTTGAATTTTTAGTAATATATTGTTTATGTAGAAATTAATTTATTTTTAAGAGGTGGTTAAAATTAGAAAAAATGAAAGAAAAGTTTACCTTAAAACTAACTTAAAGCAACCCTTCAAAAGAAACATTAAGTTTACAAGATTTGATATTTTATCAAAAGAACAACTAGAATTTGCAAAAAAATTTATTAAAAATATGGGGGATTTTGAGAAAACTCAAAAAGATTTAAACGTTACATATTCTGAAGCAAATTTTATTTTAGAAAAAATAATAGAAACTTTAGGATATAAAAATTATAGTACATCTTCTATCAGTAGAGATTTTATGAACTCTGTAGCTTTTAACCTTTATTCAAAAATATTTTGGTAATTATTTTAAGGATGTGATTATTATAGAAAAAGAAGTTATAGGATTTTGTCCTATTTGTAATGAAAAATTTACTGTTACTAAATTATCTTGTCATAACTGTCATAGTTCTCTTGAAGGAACTTTTAAATTAAGTAAATTTGATTATTTAAGTAATGAACAAAAATATTTTGTAGAAATTTTTATAAAAAATCGTGGAAATATAAAAGAAATTGAAAAAGAACTTAACATTTCCTATCCAACTGTAAGAAAAAATTTAGACAGTATAATCCTTGCACTAGGATATAATTTATCAGAAGAAGAAAACGATGATTTTAATAAAGATATCTTAAATAAACTGGATAAAGGGGAGATTTCTGCTGATGAAGCCATAAATCTTTTAAACAAAAAAAGGTAGGTGCTTTATGGATGAAAAAATGTTGATTTTAAAAATGCTTGAAAGTGGAAAAATAAATGCAGATGAAGCTTATAAATTATTAGCTGCTATAGATAATAAAAAGAGTAATTCAAATAATTTTAAATTTTCTAATCAAGAAAAAACTAAAAAAACCAAAAGTTACCTCCATATTACTTTAGAAAAAACTTCTGGAGAAAAATCAAATGTAAAAATCCCAATATCTATTGCAAGAATGGGATTAAATGCTGGTTCAAAGTTCTCAAAAGATTTAAACGGCGTAAATATAAATGAAATTATCAATAAACTAGAAACTGAAGATGAAATTTTTACTATAATAAATTCTAATAATGAAACTATTACTTTAAAATTAATTTAAGGAGGAAATAAATGAGATATGCAATTGGACTTTTATTCATTGTTTGGGGGTCATCTGAAATTTTTAATTTTAATATAGAGATTAAAAAATACATTGTCCCAGTTATTTTAATTGGTATTGGACTTAATCTTATTTTTTCTAAAAATAAGTGTTATCATAAAAAAAATAGACATTTTGGTGATGAGTTCCATGATAAATAGAAAAATCTTTTGGGGATTAATATTCATTATTGTAGGTATTAGTTATTTTGTTCCATTTCCTGTAAAAAGAATTATTTTAGGACTTATTCTTTGTTATATAGGAATTAATATTATTTTTAAAAATCAAATTAATTCTTTTCAAAAAAAGAAAAATAAAAATAATTTGTTTAATATAAATGATATAAAGTGTGAGAAAGAAACTGACTACAATATTTTATTTGGTTCAAGTGATATTGTCATTGACAATGATTCTAAAAACTGTGAAATAAATGTTGTCTTTGGTTCTGCTTCTATTAGTATTCTTACCGAAAGACCTGTAGAGTTAAAAGTTTCCTGTGTTTTTTCTTCTGTCGCCCTACCTCACGGAAAACGTCTTTCTTTTGGGGAAAATATTTATAACTTTTCTGGAGAAGGAGAAGTTCTTAAAATAAAACTTGCAACAGTTTTCTCTTCTAGTGAAATTGGAAAAATTTAAAAGTCCACAAAACGTGGACTTTTTTAATCTTCTTCTATACTAAGAGTAGCTTTCCCATTTAAATTTAAATCTGCAAAAATACTTTCTTCTGAATATTTTAATTTATAATAAGCTGCTGCTGCTATCATTGCTGCATTATCTGTACAAAATTCCATTTTAGGGTAAAAAACTTCTATTTCTTTTTCTTTCCCTGCCTCAAATAATCTTTTTCTAAGTTCGCTATTTGCGGCTACTCCACCAGCTATTAAAATTGTTTTACATTTTTTTTCTACAGCTGCTTTTATTGATTTTTTAACTAAAACATTTACTGCTGCTTCTTGAAATGAAGCAGTCAAATCTGGAATATTTATTTCTTCTTCCTTCATCCTCTTATTATTAACAAAGTTTATTACTGCAGTTTTTAGCCCAGAAAAACTAAAATCATACTCTCCAACATTTGCTTCTTTAAATTGTATGGCTTTAGGGTTTCCTTCTTTTGACAATTTATCTACAACTGGTCCTCCCGGATATCCAAGCCCCAATACTCTGGCTACTTTATCATAACTTTCTCCAACTGCATCATCTAAAGTTCCACCTAAATTAGTAAATTTATGGTTCTCATCTATATGTACAATATTTGTATGTCCTCCTGACACAACTAAAGTTATTGCTGGAAGTTGGATTTCATTTTCTATAAAATTAGAATAAATATGACCTTTTATGTGGTGAACTGGTATCAATGGTTTTTTATAAGAGTATGCTAAACCTTTTGCGAAAGATATTCCAACTAATAATGCTCCTATTAATCCTGGTGCATAAGTTACTGCTATATAATCAATTTCTTCCATAGAAATCTTTGCCGTTTCCAACGCTTCTTCCATTATTGCTGATATATTTTTTATATGATGTCTTGAAGCAAGTTCAGGAACTACTCCTCCAAATTCTTTATGAATTTCTATTTGTGAAGAAACTATATTTGATAAAACTTCCTTACCATCTTTTAAGACAGCTATAGATGTTTCATCACATGATGTTTCTATTGCTAATATTAACATTTTTATCTCCTTTTATAAATTTTTAGTCTAGTCCATAAGAAACAAATACTGATAATTATTTTTATCTTTATACATGATTTTAATTTTTCTAGATAGTTTGTATCTCAAGAAAAAAACTGAAGAAACTTAAATCTTCAGTTCAATTTTTAAAAAATTTATCTTGTAAAATTTTTTCTGATTTCATCTAGAATATTACTTTTTTCATGAGCTTCTATAGCAACTAAATCAATTCTCCCTATCTCTTTACCATTGTGACTAACTATATATGTTCCTATTTTATCACCTTTTTTTATTGGTGCTTTTATTTTTTTAGGTAAAAGTATTGTTTTATCTAATACCCAATCATTTTTTATTTCCAAACTTATATCTTTTGCTGCATATAAAGAAATTGTTTTTGTTTT
>RRZU012426046.1_pt1 | contig 11112 bp, 6 predicted proteins | sample 2165561 | NCBI WGS metagenome assembly RRZU01 (sample SAMN10456909, study PRJNA506462) | wastewater metagenome | isolation source: wastewater sludge | place: USA: Moscow, Idaho | reverse complement strand
CCTCCTACACTCGATGAACTTAATCTGATGCACGATCGGTCAACCCTGTTTTCGATGCTGCAACTTAGTAATTTTTCGGCAGAATGCATCCGCCTGATGATGAAGAAGAAGATGAATGCCATAGCTTATGAGTTGATTCAGGACGAACAAAAAGCGTTTCCGGTGGTAAATTCCATTGCGGAAATTGAAGGAAATACGGCTATTGCTGTTGCGGCCGAACTAATGAGCAACGAGCGCGGGGGCAAAGGCCTCTTGCTGGGTGGTGTGGCAGGAATCACACCTACCGAAGTGTTGATCCTCGGGGCAGGCATTACCGGTTCGGTGGCTGCGCGTACAGCGCTGGCTTTGGGTGCTCAGGTAAAAGTGTTTGACCACGACATAAGCAAATTACGAAAAATACAGCATTATCTCGGACAACAGGTTTTTACCTCCGTTATCCACCCTACCGTACTGATTCGGTCGCTGGCTACTGCCGATGCAGTTATCGGTAATCTTAGATACATCAACGGATCGGAACGTTTTATGGTGTCAGAAGAATTAGTAAAGACAATGAAACCCGGAGCTATCATTATTGATATGAGCGTGGATCAGGGCGGTTGTTTTGAGACCTCCGAATGTCGCACCCTTCAACATCCGATATTTGAAAAACACGGAGTTATTCATTACTGTGTACCCAATATCTCTGCACGTGTGGCACGTACTTCATCGATGGCACTCAGCAATATTTTTGCCCCAATGCTTCTCAAAGTTGCCTGTTCGGGTAGTATAAACTCTGCTATTACCGAAAGTGTAGGATTTCGTCATGGTGCGTTTATTTACAGTGGTGTTTTAGTCAATCGTCTTATTGGTAACTATTACAATATTCCGTCAAATGATATCGGTTTACTGATTGCAGGTTATTATTGATGCTTTTCAGATTCATCTTTTTATCGATAGTTTTGAACCGAATAATTAGTTCGCTGTTCTATATTAAAACAATGGTCTTTTAGACTTCATATCTACATGCAACTATTTACATTGTCTGCTGTATTGTTTTTTATATCTTTGCAAGTCAGTTTTGCTCCTAAAAGGGCAGAAATGTATTATTAAATTTGTCGTTAATAGTCAAACCTCAACCGTCACTATTAGCTATTCACTATCAACTCAAGTTATTTATGTCGCAGACACCAGAACAAGAAATACTATCCGATGATGATCAGATTCAGCAGGAATTTGATGCACTGCTTGATGATTACAGCAAAACCAATCACCGACAGAAAGTTGAACTTGTAACCCGGGCTTTCAACTTTGCTAAAGCCGCGCACAAAGGTATCAAGCGGCGGTCGGGCGAACCTTATATCATGCATCCACTGGCAGTTGCCCGTATTGTGGTAAAGGAAATTGGTTTGGGCTCTACTTCCATTTGTTCTGCGTTGCTTCACGATGTGGTGGAAGATACCGATTATACGGTAGAAGATATTAGTAATCTTTTTGGTCCGAAGATTGCCCAGATTGTGGATGGACTTACCAAGATTTCGGGTGGCGTATTTGCCGAAAGAGCTTCGGAGCAAGCCGAGAATTTTCGCAAGCTCCTCCTCACCATGTCGGAAGACATACGTGTTATTCTGATTAAAATTGCCGACCGACTTCACAATATGCGTACCCTGGGCTCCATGCCCTCTGCCAAGCAATATAAAATTGCCGGCGAAACGCAATATATTTACGCCCCACTTGCCCACCGTTTAGGTCTTTTCCGCATTAAGACCGAACTAGAGAACCTGAGTTTTAAATTCGAACACCCCGATACTTATCACGATATTGAAGCCCGACTAGCCGGCGACGAAGATGCCCGTAATCTTTTCTACAAAGAGTTTTCGCAACCCATTTACGACAAACTGACCGAAATGGGCTATGAATTTACCCTTCGGGCCCGTATAAAATCTATTTATTCCATTTCGCGAAAAATGGCCACGCGTAATATTCCTTTCGAAGAGGTGTATGATATTCTGGCCTTGCGTATCGTGTTTAAGCCACGCGTGGGAATGAACGAAAAGGATCAGTGTTGGATGCTCTACTCGGCGCTAACAGCACTATACAAACCTCACCCCGAGCGCATTCGCGACTGGGTAAGTACGCCAAAAGCCAATGGATACGAGGCTTTGCACGTTACTGTAATGGGACAGGGCGGTAAATGGGTGGAAGTGCAGATTCGTAGCGAGCGCATGAACGACATAGCCGAAAAAGGACTTGCAGCCCACTGGAAGTACAAATCGGGAGTTGCCGACGAGTCGGAACTTGACAAATGGCTGAAGACCATAAAAGAATTGCTGGATAATCCGGAGCCCAACGCGCTCGATTTTATGGATACCTTCAAATTGAATCTTTTTGCCTCCGAAATATTTGTTTTTACACCCAAAGGTGAAATCCGAACTATTGCTCAAGGTGCTACAGCACTCGATTTTGCATTCTTGCTCCACTCCGATTTAGGGAATCATTGCATTGGAGCAAAGGTTAACCATAAGCTTGTTCCGTTAAGCTATTCGTTAAGTAGTGGTGATCAGGTAGAGATTCTGACGACCAGAAAACAGACGCCGCAGCCCGAATGGCTCGACTTTGTGACTACTGCCAGGGCAAAAACAAAGCTCCGGAATTTATTTAAAAAGGAAGAAAAAGCGCAAATTGCAGAGGGACAAAAACGAATAGAGGATGTTTTAAATTTGCTTCATCTCGAGGCTAGCGACAATGAAAATATTGTTCGCATTCTCAACCATTACAACATTACACAGCGAAATGAGCTGTATTTACAGGTTGGAAAAGGACTTTTGAATTTGGATGATCTGAGCAAGATTGTGTTTAAACAAAAAGCGCAGAATGTTTTTGCCAAATACCTCAAATTACCTTTTGGCGGTTCATCTGAAGCGGTGAAGCACGAAACAGTGCCAATTGACAGCAAGATAGATCGAAAAAAAGCGTATAAACTTACCGAAGAAAATGCAGGAAAGACCTATAAACTGGCTGAATGTTGCCATCCCATCCCGGGTGATGATGTGCTGGGTTATGTCGACGATTCGGAGTCGGTGATTATTCATAAACGCCAATGTCCGGTAGCCGATAAACTAAAAACAAGTTTTGGCGAACGCATTATTTCGGCCGATTGGGCAACGCACAAAGTGCTCTCTTTCGTGGAAGTTCTCGAAATCAGAGGCATTGACAAAAAAGGGATACTTATTCAGATTTTGAAAGTCGTTACCGAGATATATGCAGTAAATATTCAAAAAATGAATATTGAAACAGAAGCCGGTATATTTGTGGGTCGCTTCTTCATTTATGTACACGACACCGAAGATATTACCAATTTATGTAGGGATATTATGAAGATCAAAGAAGTCAATTCGGTACAACGGGTACAGGAATAGCTGGCTAAAGTAATGGAACAAAGAGACAACCTGTTCGGCTACGATAAAACCATTACGATTTGCAATCACATCTTTTGATATACATTTTTATGTGCAGGCTATTTCGGTAGTCGCAAATAAATTTGTAAATTTGCATGCAATAATTTTCACAGCAGAACATCTGTTTAAATACCATTTCGCCAAAGGATTAGGCAATGTATTCCCTCTGAAAGTAGAAACATAAAACAAAAACACAATGTCATTTATTGCTGAAAAAATTCAAATTAAAGGTTTAACATTTGACGATACACCTCTGGTTCCCGCCTATTCTGATGCTCTGCCCCATGACGTAAAATACCAGTCGCTTTCATTCCGTTTAAAATTGAAATATCCCGTAAATTATTGCTAAATAATCTACATCCTGGTGTTTCGGTTTTAAAGTTTCTTTGAAGGAAAATATCGCGAAATAAAATTTGTAATAATACACACAACAATAGCACATTAAATACGTTTACAGTTTGCTGTGGTCGTCAAATAAATTGCCAGTTGTTGACTATTCAGTCGAATTATCATATTAAATAATTATGAAACCATTTGTAATTTCTTTAGTTGTCGTTCTAGCATTTACAGGCTGTTTGTTTGCACAGGCATATGATCCGGTGTTGATAACCATTAACAACAAGCCAATTGTGAAGTCCGAATTTGAGTATATTTACAATAAAAACAATACGAACAATTCGTTAGACAAAAAAACGCTTGACGAATACGTGGACTTGTTTATAAATTTCAAATTAAAGGTGGAGGAAGCCAAATCGAGAGGGATAGATACCACCCGTGCTTTTATCTCCGAATTGGCAGGTTACCGTTCTCAACTGACGCGTCCCTATTTAACCGATCAGAATGTGGAAGAGGCTATTTTATTGGAAGCTTACAACCACCTGAAAGAAGAAGTAGATGTGAGTCATATTCTGATACAAATTCCGCGAAATGCCGCTCCGAGCGACACACTAAAAGCTTGGAACAGCATTCAGTCAATTTTGAAGCGCATTCAGAATGAAGATTTTGCGAAGGTTGCCAAAGAAGTTTCGGAAGATCCTACAGCTGCCAAAAACTCAGGTCGTATAGGATTTATCTCAGCTTTTCGCACAGTGTATCCTTTCGAGTCGGCAGCTTACAACACGCCTGTGGGTTCCGTTTCAAAAGTTGTTCGATCAACGATTGGTTATCATATTATCAAAGTACACGCTCGCCGTAATTCTATGGGTGAGGTGACTGTTGCGCACATTATGTTGTCGGCACCAAAAGGCGATGCGGCAAAAATGAAAACGGCCAAACTGACAGCTGATTCGCTCTATAAAAGCGTGTTAGCAGGAGATGATTTCGGGACATTGGCAAAAAAATACTCGCAGGATAAAAGCTCAGCGGTGCGCGATGGTGAGTTGCCGGCTTTTACTACCGGTAGGATGGTGCCCGAATTTGAAGCTGCTGCTTTTGCTCTGAAAAACATTGGCGACATAAGTGCGCCTGTGCAAACAGCTTACGGTTGGCATATTATCAAATTATTGAACAAGAAAGGGGTTGATTCATTCGAAAGTATGAAAGAAGACCTCGAGCGTAAAGTAAATCGTGATGAGCGCGCTGGCTTTGGGCAGCAAGCATTATTGCGGAGATTACGTGTGGACTATGATTGCAACATAAATACAGCCGCTGTGCAGGACTTTATCAAATTGGCCGGCAAAGCCGATGTAAATGATTCGCTGTTTAAAGCTGAAGTTGTAAAATTGAATAAACCGCTGTTTAGTTTCGCGGATAGAAAGTATACGCAAGCCGATTTTGCAAAGTATCTAAACAGCAACCCTGAGCCGCAAATAAGTACCGCGTCCGAACTGATTAACCAGAAATTGGATGCTTATATTGATGCTGAATTATTGGCGTATAAAGACTCACAACTGGAAAAAGAGCACCCCGAGTTTCGATATTTGATGAACGAATATCACGATGGTATTCTTCTGTTCGAGATCAGCAACAATCAGGTTTGGGAAAAGGCGTCGAAAGACACCGACGGGTTGAAGAAATACTTCAAAGCGCACAAGTCGGATTATACTTGGAAAGAGCCTCATTACAAAGGCTATATCATATCATGTAAAAACAATGCCACCTTCAAAATGGCAAAATCGCTAGTGCGCAAATCGGATAGAGATTCAGTGGATCACTACCTTCGTAGTCGGTTGAACGATAGTATCCAATATGTGAAGGTTGAAAAAGGACTTTTTGTAAAAGGCGAAAATAAAGTGATAGACAAAGAGGTTTTCAAGTCGAAGGAAAAATTAGCTCCTTCTAACGAGTACCCTTTTGTGTTTATTAGCGGAAAGATGCTCAAAAAGACTCCCGAAAATTATACCGACGTACGAGGTTTAGTGACTGCCGATTATCAAGAATTCTTAGAAAAAGAGTGGATTAAGGCTCTTCGTGCCAAATATAAGGTTATAGTTGACCAAAATGTTTTGAAAACGGTTAAGAAAAACTAATAATTTCTCAAACGCAAAAATAAAAGTCCTACCTTTGGATTTTATTTTTGCGTTTTTTATTTCAACCAACAAGCCGGCTTAAATACTGTAGATGATTAAGACTTTTTTCTTGCCAATTCTTTCTGTTGTAATGGTTTTATTTTCCTCGTGTGGCTCCAAGGTTGCAGATGGAAACAAATCGCCGTTGCTTGAAGTGGAAGGCAAATTCTTGTACTACGAGGATATTCAGCAAATCATTCCTCCAAACGTCAACAAGGCGGACAGTGCCCAGATAGCCAAAAGCTATATTCGTAAATGGGTAACTGATGTGCTTTTGTACGAAAATGCGAAGCGTAACATTACAAATAAGAGTGAAATTGATGAATTGGTAGAGAGTTATCGTAAATCGCTTACCATTCATCAGTATCAGCAAAAAATGATAGAGCAACGCCTTCCGAAAGAGCCATCTGACGAGGAACTGCAGGCTTTCTATAAAAAATACAGTAGCCAACTGTTGCTGAAAGAGAATGTGATTAAAGGACTGTTTCTGGTTGTTCCGGCCAAAGCACCACAAATAGCCAATGTACGCAACTGGGTACAATCGGCCAATGTGAAAGCACTCGGAAATATAGAAAAATACAGTATTCAGAATGCAATAAGCTACGATTATTTTGGCGACAGATGGGTCCCTTTTTCGGAGGTATTGAAAAAAATGCCTATCAAAGTGGAAAACCCTTCCAGCTATATTTCGTCCAATCGTTTTGTAGAAGTGTCGGATAGCACCCATCGTTATTTTTTACGGATTATCGGGTCGAGAAGCACAGGGAGTGTAGAGCCTTTTGAAATGTCGAGAGATAGGATTATCAATATATTGCTGAATAAAATGAAGGGTGAATTTATCACGAAGTTCGAAAACGAATTGTATGATGATGCCATTAAAGATGAGAATGTCACTTTTTTCAAGAAAAAGAAATAAAAGCTCTTTCTAAACTGCTTAGAGAATAAAACTAAAATAGATAAGAATAAAACACATACACGCATAACGTCAACTTGTAAATATGAAAAAAACAATTTTCGCACTTTTTTTACTTTTAAGCATTGCCCCTTTCAAAATGCTGGCCCAGAAGAATATTATCGATGAAGTGGTATGGGTAGTTGGTGATGAATCCATTCTAAAATCGGAAGTGGAAGAGCAAAGACTACGTGCAGAATATGAAAAAACTCCTCTGGAAGGCGATCCATATTGTGTAATACCGGAGCAAATGGCTATTCAGAAACTGTTTTTACATCAGGCCGCTATTGATAGTATTACGGTAAATGAATCTGCTGTCAATAATCAGGTGGAAAGTCAGTTGAACTACTATGTATCGCAAATCGGCTCGAAAGAAAAGGTGGAAGAGTATTTCCGCAAACCTACTTCGGAATTGCGCGAGGACTTACGTGATATGATTCGCAACCAACAATTGATTCAACAAATGCGGTCGAAACTGGTGGAAAAAATCAAATCGACACCGGCCGATATCCGTCGTTTTTTCAACAAAATACCAGCCGATAGCATCCCAACCGTACCTGCTCAGGTTGAATTACAAATCGTAAGTTTCGAGCCTCCGGTTCCCCTCGAAGAGTCGACCCGTATTAAAGATCGTTTGCGCGATTTTACTGAACGTGTAACTTCGGGTACAACCGATTTCTCGGTTTTAGCACGTATTTACTCTGAAGATACCGAAAGTGCAAAACGGGGTGGTGAACTTGGATTTATGGGACGTGGACAATTGGTTCCCGAATTTGCAACCGTTGCTTTCAACTTATTGGATCCTAAAAAAGTATCGCGTATTGTTCAAAGTGAGTTTGGATACCACATCATTCAACTGATTGAAAAGCGTGGCGATAAAATCAATTGTCGTCACATCCTGTTGAAACCCCGCGTTTCTATCGAAGAAAAGACCAAAGCTATTCATAACCTCGATTCTATTTCCGGTCTTATTCGTGAAGGTAAAATCACTTTCGAGCAAGCTGTAATGGCTTACTCGCAAGATAAAAACACAGCTCTGAATGCAGGCTTGATGCTTAACGACAAAACAGGAACTTCAAAATTTGAATACCAGGATTTGATCCCGGAAATTGCCAAAATTGTTTATGACAAAAAAGTGGGCGAAATTTCGGCTCCATTCTCTATGATAAGCCCAACTACCAATAAAGAAGTGGTGGCGGTTGTAAAGATAAAATCCAAAGTAGAAAATCACAAAGCTAACCTTACCGACGATTATCAGATGCTGAGGGCTATGTATGAAGATAAGGAGAAACAAGATTTTATTACCAACTGGATTGTAAAGAAACAAAAAGAAACCTATATCAGTATCGATCCGGCTTGGGTGAATTGCAAATTCCAGTATCCGGGTTGGATTAAGTAATAGCCATATTATAAAGTTCTATTCATCTGTTTTTTTTGATTAAATAGAATCACTCTTTAAATCAATTGCAGACATATAAATTTACAACTTCGACCCCGTTACTTTGAGTAACGGGGTCGATAAATATAGAATATATTTTGAGAACTCCGATTTTTAAACGCATTTTATCCACCAGGCACATCTTGCTGTACGTATTTCTGTGCTTGTTTTTTGTAGTACTTCATGCCCAAATTCAGCCCCACCAATTGCGTAAAGAAGTGTTGCAAAGCCAAACGCAGGCAAAAACTGTTCAGAAAGGGAAAAAGAGCAAAGCCCGACCTGCTGCAAAACCCGCTCAGGATGTAAAGATGCTCGCCCCCATGGCCAATCCGCTAAAAGATAGGAATGCCGATTTGGTTTATCTTGAAAACTCCGAGACCCTGTCGTTCGATAAAATATTGCGTCCTGATGTGCAGATGCTAAATGGCTCGGTAAAATTTCGCCATGGCAATACAGTGATGTATTGCGATAGTGCTTATTTCTACGAAGGTGCCAACTCGCTCGATGCTTTTGGAAACGTGCGCATTGTGCAGGGCGATACCCTTTTTGTATATGGGGATATATTGTATTACGACGGGAACATAAAGTTAGCACGTATGCGTCGTAATGTAAAGATGGTAAACCGCAGAACCACACTCACCACCGACAGTTTAAACTACGACCGTGCAGCCAATCTGGCCTATTATTACACCGGCGGTAGAATAGTGGATGATGTAAATACACTTACTTCTATTTGGGGACAATATTCGCCAAGCACAAACGAAGCATTGTTTAAAAACAAAGTAAACCTGGTGAACAAAAACTTCACGATGGAGTCCGACACGCTAAAATACAACACGAAAACGAGTGTTGCCAATATCGTGGGTCCTACGCATATTCTGTACAACAAGGAAACGGATATTTACACCAACCGGGGATGGTACAATACCTCCACGGAACGGATGATGCTACTCGACCGATCGTTGGTGAAACAGAAAGATGGGAAATCGATGGTAGGCGATACCATTTTCTATGATAAAAAGCTAAAGTTTGCCGAAGGTTTCAAGTGGGTGGTACTGAATGACACCGTGCAGAAAGCCACCTTGGTGGGCAATTATGTAAACTATAACGAAATTCTGAAGAAAGGCATGGCTACCGACTCCGCCATGTTGGTGGACTGGTCGAGCAAGGACACCATGTATGTGCATGCCGATACGCTCTATACCTCCAAAGATTCAATTTACAACGCCGCCCGGGGCATCAACAATGTTCGCATCTTTCGCTTCGACGTGCAGGGCTTGTGCGACTCACTCACCTATTCGGCTCGCGACTCGGTGCTAAACATGCACGGTGAACCGGTACTGTGGAAAGATAACAATCAGCTTTCGGGCGAATCGATACAGGCTTTCACCAAAAACCAAAAGGTGGTGAAGGTGGACATCAAGAAATCGGCCATGGCCGTTCAGCAACAAGACTCCATTTATTTCAATCAGCTTTCGGGGAAAGAGATAATAGCCCACCTCGACAGCGGACAACTGAAACGTGTGAACGTAAATGGAAATGCCGAAACGATTTATTATCCGGTGGACGATAAAGATTCCACCATCGTGGGAATAAATAAAACTCAGAGCAGTTTTGTGGTAATGTACCTGAAAAACAAAAAGGTGGATCGTATCGTGATGACCTCTGCGTCTAACGGTAATATGTACCCCTTGGGACAACTCAGCGGAGCCGATCTATTGCTCAAAAACTACAAATGGCTCGACGAACAACGCCCCAAGAAGAAGGAAGATGTGCTGATCACATTCCCCAAAAAAGGTGCGCAAGCTGACGCCGGGAAAGATGCAAAGAAGAACACGAAAGAGCTGAAAGCGCCTGCGGAAGTAAAAAAGGATACTCCGCCCGCCATCGATACGAAAAAGAAAAACAAAAAGAAACCGAAAAAATAATCGGGCAATTGATAAAATAAAAGGCTGTCTCAAAATAAAATTGAGGCAGCCTTTTTTATTCTAACGTCATTCGATATAAACGCGAGCTTATTTGAACAGCATCGGCACAAACTCCGTCAGGTAGATACGCCAGTTTTTCCAGATATGGCCTTCTTCTGTTTCGTAGTAAGTGTATTTGTAGCCACCGTTGTCGAGGAGCTTGCGGTAAGCTTCATTTTCTTTGTACAAAAAGTCGGATTTGCCTATAGCTATCCAATATAGTTTTGGGTTTTTGCTAAACTGTGTCTTTAGCTTGGCATCTCTATCGTCGTAGATAGGCGATTTTACAGCTTTATCCGGATTGATGGCTGCCGAAAATAAGCCTACATAGTCGAACAGGTCCGGATACTGTTTGGAGATGTGCAACGAGTGAAAACCACCCATCGATAAGCCGGCAATTGCCCGACCGGACTTCGTGTTCACGGTACGATAATTACTCTCGACAAATTTCACGACATCAGGGAAGCTTGTTTCCATCGATCCTTCCATCGTTTTGGGAAGTTGAAAGGTAGGTTTGTACAGACCCAATGCAGATTCGCCGGGAGCTGCTTCCTGAGCGGCATTTCCATTGGTCATCACTACTATCATTGGTTTGGCTTTTCCTTGTGCTATCAGGTTGTCGAGAATCTGAACGGTACGTCCTAATGCTATCCATGCTTCTTCATCGCCACCCATTCCGTGAAGCAGGTACAAAACAGGATATTGTTTCTTGCCGGTTTCGTAGCCTGCCGGAGTATAGATGCTAATACGGCGGGTCATGTTCAGCGTCGGACTGTTGTACCATCTGCGGGCTAATGTTCCGTGCGCTACGTTG
>RRZU012433247.1_pt1 | contig 11113 bp, 10 predicted proteins | sample 2165561 | NCBI WGS metagenome assembly RRZU01 (sample SAMN10456909, study PRJNA506462) | wastewater metagenome | isolation source: wastewater sludge | place: USA: Moscow, Idaho | reverse complement strand
GGAATAGTAGTAGCAAGCCATGGACCATTTACTTGGGGAAAAACACCAGAAGAAGCAGTTTACAATGCAGTAGTACTAGAAGAAGTAGCAAAGATGGCATACTACACAAGTAGTATAAACCCAAGAATAAGGCAAGCAGATAAGTACTTACAAGATAAACACTACTTAAGAAAACATGGTGCAAATGCTTATTACGGACAAAAGTAAGGTTGAAATCACACAACAAATAAAAAGCACAAGAGATTAGTTTTAAGGAATTTAATGTAGTTAAGGACTTGAAAATTATAGGGAAATGGGGATTTTCTTAATATTGTTGATTTAACTTTTTATGTTTGTAAAAAAAATAAAATTAGGAGGAACAGATGAAAAAATTAGTTTTGTGTATTATGGCAGTTTTAGTTTTATTTGTTGGTTGTGGAAAGAAAAATAAAGAACAAGATAAGTCAGGAGCTTATGTAATTGAATATTGGAACGCTCTTACAGGACCAGATGGACCTTATATGACAAAAATGATTGATGCATTTAACAAAGAATATGCAGGAAAAATTCAAGTTAAACAACAAATCATTCCAAATGACGATCTTTATTCGAAACTTGCAGCAGCAGGAAGTAAAGAAGCAAATAAACCAGATGTAATATTAATGGATAACACAAGAATTCCTCAATATGTTGAGAATGGAACTTTACTAGACTTAACTGAATTAGTAAATAAAGCTGGAATCAAAGGAGAAGACTTTATTCCTGATGCTTGGGATGCAACAATAGTAGATGGAAAAAACTATGCAATTCCATTTGATTCATACCCATTCTTCTTATACTATAACAAAAAAATACTTGCTGAAATTGGATATACAGAAGAAGACTTAAAAGATACAACTATGGACAAAATAGTTGAAATGTCTCAAAAAGCTAAAGATAAAGGTTATGTAGGAATGGCTGTATTTGATGCATGGCCATGGCCAGAAATCCTTATGGGATTCATTAAACAAAAAGGTTTAGATATTATAGATGCTAATGATGATACAAAAGTTAATTTCCAAAGACCAGAATTTGTAGAAGCATTTAAACAATATGTAGCTACTGCTGATAAAGGGTTAACAAATGATCCATCAGTAGATGGAGTAATTCCTTTTAATGAAGGTAAAGCATTATTTAAATGGGATGGAATTTGGGCAACAACTTCATTTATGGCTCTTAAAAAAGATTCAGGTGTAGAAATTGGATTAGCACCACTTCCTAGAATTGGTGAGAAAAACAAAATGTATACAGGATCTCATAACTTAACAGCAGTTAAAAAAGAAGGAAATTCACCTGAGAAAAGTGAAGCAATCATGGAATTCATGAAATATTTATCTAAAAATAGTGGAGAGTTTGCAGCAGCAGGACAAGTTCCAGCTAACAAAACTACATGGGCTTCTGAAACATTCAAAAGTATGCCATTTGCTTTCATAGCAGATTATACAGATAGTTTCTTCTATGCATCTAAAACTCAAAATTTCCCTCTAGCTGGTTGGGGAGGATTAGGAAAAGCTGCTACAGGATACTTAAATAAAACTTATCCTACAGTAGAAGAAGCATTAAAAGCAACTGAAAAAGAAGTAAATGATCAATTAGCACAGTTAGCAAAAACAAAAAAATAATATAAAATCTTTATGGTTATGGCAGGATTCTTCCTGCCATAGCTAAAAATTATGATTAGTACTACAAAATAATTTTATGAAAATAGTTTAAGGAGGAAACAAGACATGAAAAAAGGAAAAGGTTTTAGTACAGGATACTTGTTTATTCTTCCTCATTACTTGCTATTTCTAATATTTATTGCCATCCCAACGTTATTCACTATATATATAAGTTTTACAAATTGGGACTTATTTGGAAGTCCCACATTTGTAGGCTTAGAAAATTACAGATTATTGCTATTTGAAAAAGGACATACTTACAATACTTATTTCTGGAATGGAATTAAAAATACACTTATATATGTAATCGTATCAGTACCTATTGGAATACTAGTACCACTTGCTTTTGCAGGAATACTAAATGAAAATCCTCCAGGGAAAAGATTTATGCAAGCTATTTTATATTTTCCATCGCTTTTATCAGTTTCAACAGTAGTAATATGTTGGAGTTGGCTTTTTAGAACAGATGTAGGAATAATCAATCACGCACTTGGGATAGCTGTAAATTGGGCTGGAAGTCAGCCAGCTGCATGGATAGCAATTAATATACTAACTATATGGTGGTTAGTAGGAGGAAATATGATTATATACTTAGCTGGAATGGCAGATATTCCTGAAGAGTTATATGAATCAGCAGAAATTGATGGAGCTAGTAAATGGGCGCAATTTGTTCATATTACTTTACCGTTAATAAAAGCACAAATTGGAGTTACATTAATATTTACAATTATCGGTGGATACAATGTGTTTGGTCAAACATGGATGTTTAATAATGGAGGACCAGGAGAATCAAATAAAACTATATTAATGTATATAAGAGAACTAGCTTTTGGTTCTGGAGTATCACAATCAGGAATAGCTTCTACAATGGCAGTAGTTTTAGGAGTAATAATAATAATTACAAGTGCTGTAGTTAGTAAGCTATATTATAGAGGTGATAAATAATGAAAAAAACTTTTTTAGAAAATGCGGCTTATGGATTTATTATGATGGTTTGTTTATTATGGACAATTCCTTTAATATGGGTAGTATTTTCGTCATTTAAGGATAACACAGAGATATTATCAAGAGGATATCAATTTATTCCAAAAAATGGATTTACTTTAGCATCATTTAAAGCAGTTTTGACAAACGAACAAGCTCCTGTTGTAAAATGGGTATTTAACTCTTTAGTAGTTTCAGGATTACATGTTCTATGTGTACTTTTTATAGGTTCATTAGCAGCATTTGGATATGGACGTTTAAAATTTAAGGGGAAAGAAACGTTACTTGCAATTCTTTTAGGCTCAATGATGATACCGGGAATAGCAAATTTAATACCTGCATTTAAAATTATTGATAGTTTAGGATGGATAGATAATAAATTGGCACTAATAGTTCCAGGTGTAGGAAGTGTATTTTCAGTACTAATTATGTATAACTTTATAAAAGGGATACCTATGGATTTGGATGAAGCAGCTAGAATTGATGGAGCAAGTGATTTTTATATATATTCAAGAATTATTCTTCCGCTAATGAAACCAGTATTATCAGTAGTAGGATTATTATGTTTCTTAGGTTCTTGGAATGATTTCTTTTGGCCAACAATAGTAATGCAAAGTAAAGATAGCATGACTATTACAGCAGGATTGAGAATAATTCAAGGAACATATGGATTGGAACCAGGAAATTTGATGGCAGCAGCACTTATTTCAGCTTTACCTGTTGTAGTAATATTCTTATTTGCTCAAAAGAGTCTTATGGAAGGTATGGCTTTACAATCTGGAATTAAATAGTTCTAAGATTTAAGGAAATTGGGGGAAAATGAAAAATAAAATCATTTTATGCATAACAGCTTTGAGTTTATTAATGGGGTGTAATAAAAGTACTAGTGGCATTAGTGAAGAAGTAGATACAAGTAAATTAGTAAGTTTTTCAAATGTAAGTGTCCATGATCCTTCAATCATAAAGGATAATGGAACTTACTATATAGTAGGTTCTCATATGGCTTTTGCAAAGTCAACAAATCTTAAAGATTGGACACAGCTAGAAACTAATGTGAGTTCTTCAAATAGTTTATTTAATAATCCAACAAGTGTTTTGAGTAGCATGTTAACATATGCTCAAACATCTACAGTTTGGGCAGGGGATATGATAAAACTTGCTGATGGAAAATACTATTATTATATAAGTGCATGTAAAGGAGACAGACCTTTATCAGAATTGGGAGTAGCAAAAGCGTCTTCAGTTACAGGGAAATATGAAAGCTATACTAAAATATTTAGATCAGGTGGAACAAGTGCTCCTAATGGAGATAGTTATAGTGCAAGTACTCAGCCTAATGCAGTGGATCCAGCAGTTTTTTACGATAAAGACGATAAACTTTGGATGGTTTATGGTTCGTATTCAGGGGGAATATTTATAACTGAGTTAGATACGTCAACAGGACTTCCTAAAGATACATCTACAACTAATTATGGTTGGGGGACAAAATTATTAGGAAATTATCATGCAAGAATAGAAGCACCTTATATTATTTACAATAAAGATACAGACTATTATTATTTATATCTTTCATTTGGTGGTCTTGATGCTTCTGGAGCTTATAACGTAAGGGTTGCTAGGTCAAAAAATCCTACAGGTCCTTTTGTAGATGCTGAAGGAAACGATATGAGAAATTGTAAAGGCCTAAGTTCAAAAATTTTTTATGATAAGAACTATGCAGATTATGGAGTAAAACTTCTTGGAAATTATACTTGGTCTAGTAGTACAACTACAAACCAAGGTTATGTATCTCCAGGACATAATTCAGCTTATTATGACTCAGAAACTGGAAAATATTTTATAATTTTCCATAGTAGATTTCCTGGACAAGGAGAAGCACATCAAGTTAGGGTTCATGAAATGAAGTTTAATTCTGAAGGTTGGCCAGTAGTATTACCATTTAGATATACAGGACTTGATGAATCAGCAACAATAAGTTCTCTAAGTGGAACATATAAAGTTATAGTAGACAAAGATACATATAATTCAGATGGGTATACGTTTAGCTCAGCAATAAAAACTCCAATTAATTATGTATTTAATATTGATGGAACAGTAACTGGTTCAGATATAACAAGTGGTACATGGTCAATTGGAAGCAGTAATCAATTAACTTTAGAGTTAGTAAGAAGTGGAACAACTTATAAATATTATGGATTTGTTCAAAAACAATATAATGAATATGAGAATAAAATAGTAACTTCATTTTCTGTAATGGAAGAAGACGGATACGGAATAATAGCTTATCAATAAATTAAATGAATATTAAAAATAAAATTTAAGGAAGTGTGAAAATGACAAAGATTAAAAAGATTTTTGCTTTGCTATCAGCAGTTATATTTTTAGGTTCTAGTCAAATGGCTATGGCAGATGAAACTTCAACAAATACTTTAGATATCAAATTCAAAAATGTATCAGTTCATGATCCTTCAATTATAAATGTTGATGGAACTTATTATATAGTAGGATCTCACCTTGCTTTTGCAAAATCAGATGACTTAGTTAACTGGAAACAACTTGCAGTATCAGTAAGAAAAGGAAATGTACTATTTCCTAATCCAGAAGAAAGTTTAAAAGATATATTTGATTATGCTCAAACAAAAACAATGTGGGCAGGAGATATGGTTAAGCTTAAAGATGGAAAATATCATTACTATTTTAGTGCTTGTAAGGGAGACCAACCGTTATCAGTATTGGGAGTAGCCACTTCTGATAAAGTAGACGGACCTTACGATAATATAAACGTTTTCCTAAAATCAGGAAGTAACCAAAGTACAGTAAAAGGATATAATGCAACGAAAGATCCAAATGCTGTAGATCCAGCAGTATACTTTGATACTGAAGGGAAATTCTGGCTAGTTTATGGTTCATATTCAGGAGGAATTTATGTTCTTGAAATGGATGAAAATACTGGTTTACCTAAAGAAGGGCAAGGATGGGGTAAAAAAGTCCTTGGAGGAAATCATAGTCGTATAGAAGCACCTTATATGTTATACAATAAAGATACTGGATATTATTATTTATTCCTTTCTTTTGGAGGACTTGATTATACAGGAGCTTATAATGTAAGAATCGCTAGATCAAAATCGCCTAATGGACCGTTCTATGATGCTGAAGAAAACGATATGATCGATTGTAAAGGGAAACAAGGAAGCTTCTTTGATGACAAAACAATTAGTAAATATGGAGTGAAAGTATTAGGAAACTTCACTTGGGATGACAAGGTAGAGGGAGCAAAATCAGGATATGTATCGCCAGGACATAATAGTGCTTACTTTGATAAAAATACTGGTAAATATTTCATAATTTTCCACACGAGATTAGTAAATCAAGGGGAAAAACATGAAGTAAGAGTACATGAAATGAAATTTAATGAAGAGGGATGGCCAGTAGTAATGCCATTTAGATATACTGCAAAAGATTTTGAGAATGAAAAAGTAACATCAATAAGCGGAGAGTTCAAAACAATAGTTGATACTGAAGAAATTACAAATGTTATTAAAACACCTGTAAAAGTAGCATTTAATGCAGATGGAACTGTATCTGGTGGTGTTAGTGGAACATGGAAAGTTTCTGAAGGAAACAAACTTAAAGTTGTAGTAAATGGAAAAACTTATTCAGGATTTGTTGAAAAACAATGGAATGATTATGAAAAAAGAATAGTGACATCATTCTCAGTTATTTGTAACGATGGTTATGGAATCTGGGCTTATCAATAGGAGGAATAGAGAGTGAACAAATTAAGGGTTTATAATTCTAAGAAAAATGCAGTAGACAATAGATTATTTGGATCATTTTTAGAGCATATGGGTAGAGCAATTTATGGAGGAATCTACGAACCTACTCATCCAACTGCTGATGAAAATGGATTTAGACAAGATGTACTTGAATTAGTGAAAGAGCTTAATGTTTCTATAGTTAGATATCCTGGTGGGAATTTCCTATCAGGATACGACTGGAAAGATGGAATAGGGGAACATAGACCTAAAAGACTTGATCTAGCTTGGAGAACTGTAGAAACCAACGAGTTTGGACTAGATGAGTTTATGAAATGGGCTAAAAAAGCTGAGGTAGAAGCTATGTTGGCTGTCAATATGGGAACAGGAACTCCAAAAGATGCAGCAGAAATGATTGAATATACTAATTTTCCTAAGGGAACAGAGTGGTCAGATGAAAGAAGAAAAAATGGTCATGAAGAACCATATGGTGTAAATGTTTGGTGTGTAGGAAACGAAATGGATGGCCCTTGGCAAGTTGGACAACTATCAGCAGATGATTATGGTAAAAAAGCTAGAGAAACTGCAAAAATGATGAAGCTTGTTGATAATAAAGCTCAAGTAGTAGTAGTAGGAAGTTCAAGTAGTGAAATGGACACTTTCCCTATGTGGGATAGAACAGTTCTTGAGCATACTTATGAGTATACAGATTATTTATCAATGCATAGATACTTTGAAAACTTGGGAGATGATTTTAATTTCTTAACATCATTTGTTAATATGAATGAGTTTATACAAAAAATTAAAGCAACTGCTGATTATGTAAAAGCTGTAAAAAGGTCAGATAAAACAATGTATATGTCATTTGATGAATGGAATGTTTGGTACCTTAAAAAAGTTGAATTAAAAGACTGGGAAATTGCACCTCCAATCCTTGAAGATAGATACTCATTATTAGATGCACTTGTATTTGGTGGAATGACAATAACTTTATTAAAAAATTCAGACAGAGTTAAAGTAGCTTGTCTTGCACAACTTGTAAATGTAATAGGACCAATCTTTACTGAAAAAGGTGGAGCTGCAATAAGACAAACTATATTCTATCCATTTAAAGATTTCTCTAACTACGGTAGAGGTTCAATACTTAACTCTTACCAAGAGGGAGATAAATTTAGAAGTGTACATGGAGAAGGATTTAAAGTGGAATCAGTAGCTGTCCTAAATGAATCAGAAACTGAAATTACAGTATTTGCTTTAAATGTAAATATGGAAAATAGCGAAGTTCTTAACCTAGAATTTGATTATGAGGTAGAAGTTATAGAACATAAAATACTTGATGGTGATGACTTAAATGCTATAAATACTTTTGAAAATCCAGACGCAGTAAAACCTAGATTAGCTGATAAAGTAGATAATCCAAAAGCAATAGTTTTACCAAAATGCTCACATAACGTAATAAGATACAGAATCATTGGAGGATAATTATGAAAAATGAAAATATAAATAACCCTGTAGTATTCCAAAGGGCTGATCCACATATATATCTTCATACTGATGGTTATTACTACATGACAGCTTCTGTTCCTGCTTATGATGGAATAGAGATTAGAAGAGCCAAAACAATTGAAGGCCTTGAAAAAGGCGAATCAAAAATGGTATGGATGAAACATGAAACAGGAGAAATGAGTGAACTTATTTGGGCTCCAGAAATTCATGTAATTGGAGATAAATGGTATATCTACTTCGCAGCAGCAGGAAATAGAGAGATACATAAGGTAGATATAACTTTTAATCATAGAATGTATGTTATAGAAAATGTAGATGCAAATCCATTTAGCGATAACTGGGTAGAAAAAGGAAGAATAGAAACTCATATGGAGTCGTTCTCCTTAGATGCAACAATTCTGAAATATGATGAGAAAGTTTACTATATTTGGGCTCAGAAAGATCCTAAAATAGAAGGAAACTCTAATATCTATATTTCTGAAATGGAAAATCCTTGGACATTAAAAGGAACAATAACGATGCTTACTCATCCTGAATATGACTGGGAAAAAAGAGTATTCTCAGTAAATGAAGGACCTTCAATATTAAAAAGTGATAAACATGTATTCTTAACATATTCAGCAAGTGCTACAGATGAAAATTATTGTTTAGGAATATTGAAAATGGAGATAGGAAAAGACCCTCTTGTAAAAGAGAATTGGGGAAAAAGTCCAGTATCTGTTTTCAGAAGTGATGTTCCTAACAAAAGATTTGGACCAGGGCATAATAGCTTTACAAAATCGCCAGAAGGTCAAGATATACTAGTTTATCACTGTAGAGATTATGATAAATTTGATTGCGATCCATTATATGATCCAAACAGACATACTTGTATTCAAGTAGTAGAATGGGAAAATGGAGAACCTAAATTTGGTATTCCATTACCATTGAAAAGAAAATTGGAAGATTTTCTTGCAGGCAAATAGATATTGACTATTTTCGATAGATTATTTTAGGAGTTTCCTAAAAAATTCACCTCCCCTATGTGAATGGGCAGGTTCCCTCCTGCCCGAACAAAAAGGTAAGTGAATAGTGATTAATGAGGGAAGTATATGATTAGAACAATAATAGATTTAATAAGTAGTGTAGAAGAAAACAAAGATAACAGAAAACTATGGGAATTATTAGAAAACTATAATGAGGGATTTAATCATAATGAAGGACTAACTGATGTTTTGGATATTTTAGAATATATGACAAATTCGCCAAAATATTAATGTTGCTTTCTAAATACATTAATTAATATAAATCTTCCTTGTAATAAATATCTTTGGGAAGGAGTTTATCTCTTTCCTACCCCCCAAAAATAGCTTTCTTGTTTAATATATTTTAAATAGGGAAGCTATTTTTCATTAAAATAGAAAATAAAAAAATTACATAGATTAATAAAAGATTAAGGACGAGGTGTAGCAATGGAAATACGTTTAGAGAAATTTGGGAAAAATAGTGATGGGAAAGAAGTAATTAATTATGTGGTACAACAAGAAAATTTTAAAGTAGAAATTTTGAACTACGGATGTACTATAAAATCAATATTTACGCCAGATAAAAATGGAAAAATGGAAAATATTGTACTGGGATTTGATAAATTTGAAGATTATGCTAAAAATCCACCTTCATATTTTGGATGTGTAGTAGGAAGAATAGCAGGACGTACAAAAAATGGAATACTTGAAATTAATGGAGACCTTTATCAGCTTACGAAAAATAATGGGAATAATAATCTTCACGGTGGATGTAAAGGGTTACACAACAGAGTATGGGAAAGTAGCTATGAAGTAATCGATGGGAAAGCAGTTTTGACATTTAAAACAACAAGTCCTCATTTAGAAGAAGGTTTTCCAGGAAATGTAGAATTTACAGTAAAGTATATAATCGGAAAAAATTCAATTACTCTTGAATACTTAGGGGAACCAGACAGACCAACTTATATGAACCTGACAAACCATGTATTTTTCAACCTTAGTGGTGATAGAAAAAGAGATATACTTGAGCAAAATTTGAATTTTAATGCCACAGGATATTATGCAGTTGATAATGAAATTATGCCTGTAAAATTTGTAAAAGAAGATGAGATATTCAAAAAAGGTCAAGATTTCAACCTTAAAAATGCACTTGAAAGTGCACATGAACAAATAGCTATTGTTGGAAATGGTTATGATCATCCCTTTACTCTTTCAAAAGATGATGAAATAGATGGATATGCAGAAGATACAGTATCTGGTAGAAGAGTAGAATTTGAAACGGACCAACCTGTGGTAGTGTTTTACAGTGGGAACTTTACACATACAGTATCTAGTTATGGACAATATGCAGGATTCTGCTTGGAAACACAAGATTATGCAGATATAGCAAATGTTGTTCCTGAAAAAATGAAAATATACACACATACTGCACCATATACTCAAAAAACTATTTATTTCTTTAAGAATATTTAAGATTAGGAATCTACTCAACTTGTTTTTTAAAATAAAGTCTTCAAGGAGGATTAGCAATGGATTGCGGATTTACAAATGGGGATAGATGGTTTAGATATAGGGCAGCAGCAATAATTATTGAAGATGGAGAAGTACTTTTTGTAAAGAATGAATTGGAATCTTATTATTACTCTGTAGGCGGAGGAGTACATTTAGGAGAAAAAGCAGAGGATGCAGTCATAAGAGAAGTATTTGAAGAAACGGGAGTTTTGTATGAAATAGATAGATTAGCCTTTATTCACGAAAATTTTTTTGAGGATGTAGGAGGAACACTTGATGGATTCAAATGTCATGAAATTGCTTTTTATTTCTTGATGAAATCAAAGGGAACCAAAGAATTAAACAGCAATAGTTACACATTGGGAGTAAGAGAGTATATGCACTGGCTTCCAATTAATAAATTAAAAGAATATATTGCATATCCAAGTTTTTTCGCTGATAAGTTACTTAACTTAAAAGAAATAGTTGAACATGTTGTTACAGTTGAATAATAGAAATAATTAAAAATTATATGATTAATAAGATTGATTGGGGTAATGGCAGATTGGAAGTTTCACTGAAAAAGAGAGTAGGGTTTAAGAAGAAATTTTATAACTTGAATTTACCCATATTTATTTCACAGTTACTATTAGTAATTGTAGGAATACTAAATTCGTTAATGTTTGGGCAGTTG
>RRZU011470953.1_pt1 | contig 11114 bp, 9 predicted proteins | sample 2165561 | NCBI WGS metagenome assembly RRZU01 (sample SAMN10456909, study PRJNA506462) | wastewater metagenome | isolation source: wastewater sludge | place: USA: Moscow, Idaho | reverse complement strand
GAGAAGCCGCGGTCCAAACCATTCATGACCTGAGCAGCCGTTGTCAGCCTCCCTTTCGACGATCATGAACTCGCCCAAAACCCGCTTCGAGACGGCTGCTGACCAACCCAGGATCGTGGAGATCGACCTGCGCGACCTCCATCCCAACCCGGACCAGCAGCGCAAGACCTTCAGCGAAGAGAGCCTGATCGAGCTGGCGGCCTCCATCGAGCGGCACGGCCTCATCCCGCCGATCACCGTCAAACGCCGGGACGACGGAACCTATTTGCTGGTAGCCGGCGAGCGGCGGTTTCGGGCGTTCGAGCGGTTGGGGCGACCCACGATTCCGGCCATCGTGACGACGGGCGACGCTGAAGAGATCGCGCTGATCGAGAACATCCAGCGGGAGGATTTAAACCCGCTTGAGGAGGCCGAGGCCTTGGCGCGAATGATGGACCGCCATCGCTACACGCAAGAACAGTTGGGGCAAGTGGTTGGGAAATCCCAGGCGGCTGTCAGCCAGGTGCTGGGTCTTTTGAATCTTCCCGAGACGATCAAAACCGAGTATCGCGCCGCGCCGCGCTCCAGCAAATCGCTGCTAGTGGAAATCGCGGCCATGAAGAGCGAAGCGGAACAAATGCGGTTGTGGGCCGCGATTAAGGACGGCCGGATTGCCAACGTCAAAGCCGCCAGGGCGGAGCGTTCCGCCCTAAAGCAGAGCGAGTCGCCGCCCTCCTCAACCATCGACGTAATCAAGGCCTGTAAGCGGCTTACAAAGGTTTTGGAGCGCCTCGACGCCCCAGCCGCCCGGATGCCCGCCGACGACTATAATGCGCTGACGACGCTGTGCGAGCGTTTAAACGCCATTGTAGCCGGCATGACGCCCGAATCACCGGATGTCGAAACCGACGATACCGATTACGAACGTTGACGCCGCCATCCCATCTCCCCCATGCCCAGCAATACTTCCCTTCAACCCGTCCAAGAGAACGCGGAACTCGACCTCGGTCAGAGCGACGAGCCGGGCCAATTGCTCCCGCTGGAAGAAGACCAACTCTTTCACGAGATCAATTTGTTGCGGGTGGAAGGCTTTTACTTTTGCCTCGACCCCAAGGCAGCGGCGAAGCGGCGGGATCGCCAAACCTTCATCGAGAAGCTCAAGCAGGCGGGTTCGATCGTGGAACAGCCGATCACCATCGAACCGCATCCCACTTACGGTTACCCGTCGGTGTTGGCTTACAAGCTGCTGCAAGCCATCATGAAAAAGCTGACCGACTACGGGTATCCGGCCCCCGAGCATGTGTCGTTCAGCAAACGGGAACTGATGGAGCTATGCGGCCATGCTTCGTTCGGCGGCTGGCAGTCCCAAAACCTGTTTCGGGCCGCGATGCAACTGAATTCCACCAAGGTTTGGTGTTCCTTTTTCGACAAGGGCAACAAGGACTGGCAGGTCATCACCTTCTACATCGTGGACTCCTGCCTGTTTTCCGGTCGGGGGGAAAAGATCCAGCAGTGCGTCTTTCATCTGCATCCAGCCATCATCAAGTCCCTCAACAGTCGCTACAGCTTTTGCCTCAACTTCACCCGGATGACCGGCCTGGAACCGATCGGCGCAGCGCTGTTCAAGCGATTATTTTTCCATTTCTCCAATCTTTACAGCAAAAATCCATCGCCGGATATTTCATTTACCAAGGATTACGCCGCTATTTGCCGGACGTGGCTGGGCGACATCAAGCCGGAGCGTTACAAGTCCCTCATCGTGAGCAACCAGTTGGGGCGACACATGCAGGCTCTCAAGCAGTGCGGCCTGATCCGATCCTGGGAAATCAGGAAAAACGCTGACAAAACCGGCTTTAACCTTTCCTTTTGGCCGGGAAGTAGTTTTTTCGAGGACTATCACCAATTTTACGCCCCCCACCAGCAACCACCGATGCTGGTTCGCAAAACCCAGGACGAGCAAACGATCCAGCGGCCGATGGAACTGGTGGCCTACTTCTACCGCCGGCTCTACCGAACGGATACCGTGGACGAAGCGATCTTCTCGAACAAGGAAACCGCGTTCGCGGCGGCGTTGCTGGAGAACCACTCCTTCGAAGACCTGCAAGCCTGGGTGGATTTTGCCCTGGCCGAAGCGAGAAGGACGGGATTCGATATCCGCAGCTTCGGCGGCATTCGGCAGTATGCAGCGGCGTTTGAAGCGCGGCGCGTCCAGGAACGGCAGCACCACGAACGGGAGATGGCGCAAGTCAGCGAGCGGCGGGAACGCCAGCTTCAGGATCGTTACCAGCAATTCTATCGTTCGGAACTGCTGCGCCTTCGCCAAGCGATGGGCGCCGAGGCGCTGGCCGCCCTTGAGGGGCAGGTTCGCCAGGGGCTAGGCGATGAAGCCAACGGAATCGGGGCGCGATTCCTGATTCGGGTGCGGGTTGATCAGATCCTGGTTCAACAGCACCAGGTGCCTTCCTTCGAGCAGTGGCAGCAACAAAATCCTGGTTGATCCAGGATACGGATATTACAGCTATGGAATGACTGGAAATACTATATATTGTTATTCTATAAATAAAATATCATATATGTAGATATTTTCAACTTACCAAAACTTACACCCAGACGTTTCCCAGGCGACCAGAGGTAAAGTCCTTCAATCTGGAAACGCCACGTCGAATTATTGGACGTCCAATAATCCTCCCCCAGGATCAGCCGGCAACTTTGCCGACCAAAGCTCAGAGCCTGATTCCGGCGGTTTCCTGACTTTACGTAACTACACCTACCCGCAAGCGCACACCTTCGCCAAGGCTGAGTATTTTGACAAAAACCCCGCCACACTTGAAACCATGGCAGATGTAGTTTGACGATCAAACGGGCGCAGGATTCTTGCTTATCGAGCAAGCTCGCAGGAAAGGAATGTTCGTGCTGGTGAAATACGAGAGGTTATCTCACATTTTTATAACTAAAATAATATCTTAGGAACTCATGAATGACCGTTCCCCTACTGAACCGGGAATTGCTTGAGGTGGTGAGTATTTTGACAAAAGAAACCAGTGTTCCGACCGGGGGTGGTGAGTATTTTGACAAAAGAAAGTGAGTATTTTGACAAAAGAAAGTGAGTATTTTGACAAAAATTTTTTTCCAAAAAACTCTTGTAATAATTTGAAAATTAACAACTTTTTCCGAGAACGCCGTTTCTCATATATATTCAAGATATATTCAACACGCGCGCGTACGCGCGCGTGAGAACCCGTGTGTTTTGAAAGAAGAAGACAAAAACCAGCAACCCCGGTTACGCACCCAGCGTTTATCAGCTCCCCCTGATTCCAAGGTCGTTGATGAAAACGCGGCCAGAAGGAAGGCTACGCACGGAGGTTTGGCATTTCAGCGGCATTTGCCACAACGGTCCCAACCACCAGTTCACCGTGATTCAACCGTCGCCATCGTCTATTACCATGTGCCTCGGCCCAAGTCCACACGACAGGATGGGCACGAGGGCATGAAGCGCGTTCGACCCGGGAATCGGCGAGAATCGCGAAGTCATCCAGGCAACCTTCCCCTCCGGATCCGACGGTCAGGACGTATTCGACGCCGAGTCGTTCGCCCAGAGCATCCAACGCTTGTTCCTCTCCGCACTGTCCGATTAACAGGGTGGGGGTAAACAGCGTCAAGAGGGCATCGAGCGCCGAGGTGGCGTGAGATTCCTCCGGCAACAGCGCGACGGCGGCGCCCGCGTGCCAGCAAGCTCGTCGCACGCGGATCGCTTCGGGCGCCGCGGGATCCAGCCGCATCGCCACGACATCGCCCGATTCCAGACCCAGAAACCGCAACGCGGCGGCATAACGCTCGACCGTCGGCAAGCGTCCAGGGAAAACGCAGGCCAGCGGAATATCCAGGCGGGTAGGAGCCATCAGTCAGATTAACCTCGATAAAGCAGATGGTCTTATAATAATTTTAATATTGTCTTTTAAAACCTAAAATTGGTATAAATTATAGAAAATCGTGGTTATAAAATAAACTTAAAACAACAAAGCTGGATTATTCTCTCATGCCGATGCCTGCCATTCCTGCTGATCGTCCGGTGCTGGGCCAGGACCTCCCCCTGTTCGCGGCCCGGTTGAACCGGACGCCCGCCGAGTGTTGTGCGCTGCTCGGGATTTCTCCATCGAGCTGGTCGGCCTGGAAAAAGCGGGGGGATCAACCGATCCCCAGCCCCACGGTCGCGCTCGCTATCCGTCTCTACGACTGTTTCCCGGAACTGGCGCCCCGCGAACCGACGCCCGAGGAGTTGCTGGCGCTCGTGAATCAGGTCACGGGTCAAGCCGTTCCCCAGACCCGTCTGGCCGCGCTCCTCGGTCGGGAACGGACATCGGGCTACCGCTGGGCGCAACGCGGGCGCCCTTCCCTGCCGGTCTCCCGGCTTATCGGGGCCGTGCAGCGGTTGTTGTTGACCCGCTTTACGGCAGGCCTGCACCAATACGAGCAGATAGTCGCGCAGGAAGCGGCGGCGCGCGGAATCGCCGATCTGTTCCAGGAGGGGTCGTGGGTAGCAGAGAAGGATTAAAACCCAGCCAATCACGAGAGGAAGGGGAGCGGGGCTACCACCGCCCGGGTTCGTGGGCCAATTTGCCCGCGGCGCTGATTAGGCGCGGATTCCGATCACCAGCCCAGAGGGTTGTCGTCATGAAAACCGACCTCATCACTTCCCTGGCTTTGCTTTGGGGCGCTACAGGACTGTTCGTCGCCGATGTTCGCGTCGTGCTGGCGGCGGACGGCGACCGGGATAGCGATTTCCCGCAAGTGCTGACGCCATCGCGGCTGCCTCAGCGCCTCGATGAGGCGCCGAGCACCGTCACCATCATCGACCGGGCGATGATCGAAGCGTCTGGCGCCCGACGGTTGGTCGATGTCCTGCGGTTGGTGCCGGGTCTCCAGGTGGGTTACAAGAACAACAGCCTGCCGACGGCTACCTATCACGGTTTGTCCGACGAGTATGCACGGCGGTTGTTGCTGCTGCTGAACGGACAGCGGATTTTTCAGTATTCGCGCGGGGTGATCGAGTGGAACAACCTGCCCATTCCGCTGGAGAACATCGAGCGCATCGAGGTTGTTCGCGGCCCCGCCGCTGCGGCCTACGGGTCCAACGCCCTGCAGGCGGTGATCAACATCCAGACCGGCAGCCCGGCTGAGTACCCGGGTCTTTCGACCCAAATCGCCGGTGGCAGCGATGGCATTGCGGATGGGTTCTTGCGGTACGGCGGACGGGTAGGAGCCATGGACTACACCCTGTCCCTGTCGAGCGTGGGGGACAGCGGCTACCCCGGCGTCTACGACGACCGGCGCAACACCAGCCTGTCGTTCATGGGCGACGTGCCGTTCGATGCGGGCGGCGAATTAAAACTGCAAGCCGGGTTCGCGCGCGGCGACTACGGGATTGAGAATCCCGAGTCCACCTCTTGGGAACCCGTGCGAGATTTCCCGGTCACCGACAACTTCCAGAGTCTCCAGTGGCGGAAACCCGGAACCCGGAAAGACGAATGGACGCTGACCCTGTCACACAACGCTTTTCATTATGGCGACCGGGGGTTTCGTAACGACCAACTCCTTCCCGGCGTTACGTTGCAATTCGATTACGACATTGAGGAAGAACGCTACGAGGCCGACTTCCAGTACATTCGCCGTTTTTCCGATCAATGGCGCACCAGGGCTGGATTCGGCTATTACCAGGAAAGGGTCCGATCGCCGTTTTACTTCGATACCGACGCCACGTTGAGCAACGAGGTATCCTGGCTGGCGGGCCACGGTGAATACCGGATCGATCCCGCCTGGGTGCTGAACGCGGGCGCCATGCTGGAATATTCTTCGCTGACGGCATCCTGGCTGTTCCTGCCCCGGTTCTCGGTCCACTATCATGTGGACGACTGGCAAACCCTGCGCTTGGCCTATTCGACGGGCTCGCGCCAACCCACGCTCTACGAGAACGATGGCCGAGCCGTCATTCGCGCGGTGAGCGTACCGCTGACGATCTACCGCGTCATTGCCAGCGGTGGACTCAACCCCGAAATCAACCGCTCCCTGGAGGTGGGCTATCACTGGCAGGCCGAACGGAATCAGTTCGATGTGCGTCTGTTTCAAGAACATTATTCCGGCTATATCGGGACCTACTACCGGTCTGCACCCGACGTACCGACGGCGTTGCCGGGGATGGTCCTGGACTTTGCCAACGATGACCCGATCATGGTTCGCGGGCTGGAAGCGCAATGGGATTGGCGCAACCTGTCGGGTACCCGGCTGTTCGCCAGCTACGCTCTGACCACCATCGACGCCTCGGGGACCCGCTTCGACGCCGGCTACGAAGACAGCGCGCCGCGCCACGGACTGGGGTTGTTGGCCAGCCAGGAGTTCGGCAACGGCTGGCAGGCGAGCTTGAACTACGACTATCAGTCCGGGATGCAGTGGTACCGCGATCAGCCGATCGACGGCTATCATCAACTGGGCGTGCGGCTGGCCAAACGATTCAAACTCGGTTCCACTCCGGTCACCGCCGAATTGGTCGGCGCCAATCTGCTGGGACCGGTCAGCGATTACCTGCCGAACCGCGAGTGGGACCGAAGCGTGTTCCTACGGTTTAGCCTGGACCGTTAGTCCTCTTGAAAACGCGCCTTGCCACAATGGGTTGGAAACTGCTAACCCTGATTTTGGTCATGCTCTGCGCTCAGGCCCGTTCCGCCACGCTCTTGTTTGTCGCCAATGGCGATTCACCCGAGCACCGCGAGTTCCTGGCGCGACAACGCCAATGGCAAGCCGGGGCCGATCTGTTGGCCCTCGATACGGTCGAGGCCCAGGGAATCCGTTTGATGGGATTGGTGGTCTGGCTGAAATCGCCCCCATCGCCGCGGAAGTCATTACCGGCGCGCGTGGCCGCGCAAACCTTGATGCGGGCGAGATCCCCCACCTTGGCCGATCTGTGCCAGCAGGCCGATGTCGTGGTGGCCGTGGCGGGGGACGCCGCGCGCGCGGCGGAGCAAAACTGTTCCATTCCTTTGCTGATGGTGCTGGTGCCGGACGCGCAGCTCCAACCGCTGCTCGAACGGACCCGAGGGCCAGCCCGTACCGCCATCTACCCGACGGCGGACCCGGTGGCGAATCTGCGGTTGATTCGCGAGTTGCTGCCCAAGGCCACCACCGTGGGGGTGCTGGTGTCCCCGCAGCGGGCCGAATTACCCAGCCTGCGCGCGGAAGCGCAGCGTTTGCAGTTCAAATTGGAGGAAATCACCGCCACCAACGACGAAGAGGCGATTCGGGCGTTGCGCAACCGCGTCAGCGCGCTCGACGCCGTGCTGTTGCTCCCCGATCTTCAGCTGATCAACGCCTGGTCCCTGAAACCGATTCTGTTGATGACGATTCGCCAGATGGTGCCCACCTTTGGGGGTCCCACCGCCGACTACGTGCGCGCGGGCGTGCTGGCGGCCGCCGTTCCCGACCTCGACCGCCTGCCCGCGCAGATCGTGGCAGTCGCCCAGCGCCTGGCGCGCGGCGCGGTTCCCGCCCCGGTCTATCCGGAGGCGACCCGGGTGGTCGTCAACCCGACCGTGGCCGGCGTGCTGTCCGTCGTGATTCCACCCACCTGGAACGCTCATGCTGAGCAAGTTTTACCGCCGTCTCTCGATTCGCGCCCAGATTCTGATCGTGGCGATTGCCCCGACGCTGATCGTGACCCTGATCCTGGTGGTGCTGGCGTATCGGGACAACGTGGCGCAGGGCCAGCAGACCTTGCACCGGCAGGGAACCCTGCTGGCCGCCCAACTGGCCGCCAACCTCGAATATCCCCTGTTCACGGGCGCCACCGAGCAGCTTCCCACCCTGATTCAAGCCATGGTGAAGCCGGCCGCGACGGTGCTGGGCACCGAGGTGATTCGGGTCACGGTGCTCGGCAAGGATCAGCGGATTGTGTACGCCGACCCCAACGCGGCAGTCCCGGCACCAGCGCCGCTGGACGGAGATCCCCTGCTGGCGCCGAACGCGTTCCCCACCGACCGCCAGCGTTTCGTAGCCCCCATCTATCTGGAACCGCTGGCGCTGCCAGCGCCAGCTCCCCTGGAGAAGCGCTACCTGGGCGCGGTCGAACTGGAACTCGCCACGGCGCCCGTGCAAATCGAGCAGAGCCAACATTTCCTGCGGAACATTGGGCTGGTTTCGATCACTTTCGTAGCCGGACTCATCCTGGCCTGCTGGACCGGCTACCGGCTGGCCCGCTCCCTCCGGCAAACCGCGCGCGCCATCGAGCGGATCAAGGGCGGCGATTTGTCCGTGCGATTATCCCGAACCGAAGTGAACGAAATCGGCATCTTGCAGGACGGGGTGAACCTGTTGGCCGAGACCATCGCAGGGGAGCAAGCCCGGCTCGAAAACGAACTCGCCAAGGTCCGCGGCGAATACGACCAGGTGTTGGCTCGCTTGCAGGTACAAACCCAAACCGCCGAACAGGCCAATCAGGCCAAGAGTCTGTTCCTGGCCAAGGTCTCGCACGAAATGCGCACGCCGTTGTATTCGATCCAGGGATTGGCGGAACAGTTGCTGCGCGCTGTCTCCAACCCCGAAGAAGAGCGGACGGTCCAGACGCTGTTGGGGGCGGTGCGGACGCTGTACAACACCATTAGTGACATTCTCGACTTCACTCAGCTGGAGCGTGGCAAATACACGCCTCATTTCGAACTGCTGGATCTTTGGGCCGAAATCGAGCAGGTCATCGAAACGATCGCGCCACTGGCGGCCCGGCAGCGCTTGTATCTGGATGTCATCGTCGAGCCGCGCACGCCAACCACCGTCTGGAGCGACAGCCGGGCGCTTCGGGCGATCGTGACCAACCTGATCGCCAATGCGGTGAAATTCACGCAAAGGGGCGGTATCTGCATTCGGCTGAGCGCGCCTCCCAGTCCAACCGACGGTTCGGTACTGGTTCACCTACGGGTTCAAGATACCGGTTGCGGCATTCCCGCCGACCAGATGGCCACCATTTTCGCGCCGTTCGAACAAGTGGACGGCGCTCTCAATCGGCGCTTCGGCGGTACCGGGCTGGGATTGTCGATCGTCAAGGGTTACTGCGACGTTCTCAACGGCCACATTGGTGTCGAAAGCCGTCTGGGGCAAGGCACAACCTTTACGGTGACCCTGCCCTTTAGCCGAGTCGATCCAAATCCGCACGCTCCTCTCAACCTGCCGAAGAAGTGGCGTGCCCTGGTGGTCGACGACCGCCCCAGTTTCCGCGAGTCGGTTCGTTGCCGCCTCGAGAACCTCGGTCTGGCGGTGACGGAACAGCCGGGGCCAGCGGCGATGTTGGATGTCCGACCGCCTCCCGGCCTTGGCTACGACCTGCTCGTCGCGCAAAACGTGTCCGCCCTGCCCCCTCAGACCCGATCTGAACAGATCGAGCGCTGGCATGACTGGGCACAATACATTATCAGCCTGGAAACAGGGCCTTTGCCGTCGCCGCCCTCCGTGCTGGACCACAGCGGTATCAGTCTCGTCCTGAGTGCGGCCATCACTCGGGCGGCGTGGTACGCCGAACTCAGCTCCCTGCTCGCCAACATGCGACTGGAAGAGAATACCGTCCCACATCATCGCCGGCGGCGACACTTTCTCACCGGCAAAACCGTACTGGTGGTCGAAGACTTCGAACTCAACCTTGAGATCATGACCCGCCAGTTGCGCCGGCATGGCCTGCGGGTTTTAGAGGCCAGCGACGCGGACGAGGCGACGCGGAAGGCAACCTGTCCCGACCTGCGACTGATCCTCATGGATATCCAGATGCCGGGGACCGACGGCGTCGCCGCCATCCAGGCCATCCGCGCCCTGCCTGCCGGCGCGGGCCTCCCTATTCTGGCGTTCACGGCCAGTGCGGACCAACCGACCCATCATCGCGCGATGGCGGCTGGCGCGAACGGCGTACTGGTCAAACCGCTCAGCGAGGAGGAGTTGATCAACGCGGTGTACGAGACGCTGTTGGGATTCGATGCACCGCTCGTGACGATTCCCACCACCTGAGTCCGCGACGATGTTGTCGATCCTGTTGCTTGGTGGAGGTGGGCTGTACTGGTGGGGTTTGATCGTCGGTCGGCGGATCGCCGTGCTGGCCGGCGCGGGTGCGCTGGGTGGGGCCTTGATCCTGCTGGTCGGTCAAGGCGGGATCGCGCCGGCCGCGTTCCCGACCGTGGTGCTCGCCGCTGGCCTGGCGGGGTCGCTCAAGTGGGTTCATCAGCCGGTCTGGCAGGCGGTGGGCTGGCCGCTCTATGTGCTGGTCGTGCTGGCCTTGGGATTTCGGCTGTTGCCGGGGTTCGCCCCCGTGCCCGTGTTGGCAACTCCCGGAGCGGGGAACCTGTCTATGACTTGGTTCACTCCCGAAAAGCTGCTGTTGCTGGGGCTGGTGCCGCCGCTGGTCCTGACGCCGGTGACGCCGGGGTCGGGGTGGTTCGGCCGAGACCGACCCCGACTGACGGTTGCCCTGATCCTGGGAATCACTTTGCTGGCGCTGATCCCCCTGGCGCTGGCGCTCGGTTTCGCGCGACCGGGATGGGTGGCGGGATCGTTGCCAGTTCTGGCCTACCGGCTTGTCGACCATCTGGTGTTCACGTGCGTGCTGGAAGAAAGCTTCTTTCGGGGGATCGTGCAAACGGCGCTGATTCGGGGGTTCGCCGACCGGGGATGGTCACAGGCCGCGCCGTTGGGGATTATCGCTGCGTCCCTGTTCTTCGGCGGGGCGCATGTTGGGGGCGGTGCTGCTTTCATGCTGCTGGCGACTATCGCCGGTCTCGGTTATGGCGTCGCGTACTACCTGACTGGGCGCATTCAGGATGCCGTCGCCGTCCATTTCGCCGTCAATGCCATTTACCAGCTTTTCCTTTCGGCGCCAGCCGTTCGGTGACTTTCCATCCCCTGGTGGATAAAGGGTGAATGCACCCGGTTGACCCACTGGGTTACGTTGATTTCAATCGTGAGTCGGTGAGTCAGTAAAGCTTTATGTCAGTGAGTTAATGAGTCAGTGAGTCAGTAAGTCAGTGAAGCTTTATGTCAGTGAGTCAGTAAGTTGGTGCTGGACTTCAGCCAGGCCAGCACTGCGGCCTCGCCAGGCTCCAGAGCGGCCTGGATCG
>RRZU010702496.1_pt1 | contig 11114 bp, 10 predicted proteins | sample 2165561 | NCBI WGS metagenome assembly RRZU01 (sample SAMN10456909, study PRJNA506462) | wastewater metagenome | isolation source: wastewater sludge | place: USA: Moscow, Idaho | reverse complement strand
TCATGATCGGGGGTGTCTGGAAAAGTCATGACCGTTAGTCCGGTAGGGTTCGTAGCTCTTTCCGGTCGAGTGCACTGTGCCTGCACCGCAGCATCATGTCCAATGAGATAAAATGTGATTTTCCATTTACTATGGTTTATAAATGCCGCGTCGCCGAATCACTTTTCATCAGCTCGATATCTTCGCCGCTGTAGCACGCCATCGCAGTTTTTCGAAAGCAGCCGATTCTCTACATCTGACTCAGCCAGCCGTCTCGCTGCAGATCAAGCATATCGCCGATATCCTGGGCCTGCCCTTGTTCGAGCAGGAAGGCCGCGCGGTGGTCCTGACCGCAGCGGGTGAGGAGGTGTTGAAAACGGTACGGGAACTCGATGACGTCTGGGCCCGCTTTGAATCGGCGATCGATGAGCTGAAGGGTTTGAAGCGCGGCCGCCTGCGCGTCGCGCTGGTTCCTACCGCCAAGTATTTTTTGCCGCGCATGCTGGGGGATTTCTCACGTCGTTATCCGGAAGTCAGCATCGAACTCGAGATCGCCGACCGTGAACGCATTGTTTCCCGCATGCGTGGCAATCAGGACGACCTGTACATCATGGTTTATCCACCGGAAGACCTGGAGGTGGTCAGCTATCCGTTTCTTGACAACGAACTGGTGGTCATCGCGCCAGTGGACCATTGGGCTGCAGCACAGCAAATCGAATTCGGCGCGCTGCTTGGTGAGCGTTTCATTCTCCGCGAAGTGGGTTCCGGCTCCCGCCGGACGATCGATGCGCATCTGCTGCTGATCGGGGAAAAACTGGACGTCAAGCTGGCGGTCAGCAGCAACGAAGCGATCCGCGAACTGGTGGCCAGTGGTATGGGGCTGGCAGTGCTTTCTCGCCACGCGCTACCGGCGAATCCGGCGAGCGATGGCCTGTGCATTCTCGACGTGCAGGGATTCCCGCTGCGTAAGCCCTGGCGGGCAGTGCACCTCAAATCGAAGCTCCTGTCGTTGCCGGCGAGGGCATTTCTTGACGAACTGCTGGCCTCGCGATCGTCGCCTACAGCCGTTGCTTAGAAGCCGCCCTTGCTGCGAAACATCCCGGAAGCGGTGAACGGAACCACGGCAACACCGTATTTGCGCGCGACGCGATGGTACAAGTCGCGCGCCGAAATCACCCTCGCGTTGCGCATGTCCCTGGCTTGTGCCAGTTGCAGGAAACGAATTCCTCGCCTGGCCAGGGAAGGATCCCAGCCCTTCCGTTCGAGCAGAGTGAAAATCGCCTTCGTCGCATTGACCAGAAACTGCAGATTGGGTACCCGTTCCGCAGCCTCCATCAACAATCTCACCGAGCCTTCGACATCGCCGCGGCGGGCAGCCAGCACACCGCGGTTGTTGAGTTCAACGATTTCCCGACCAACCTGCGCGAGCAGCGCCTGGCCCTCCGCTTCCTTGCCGGTTTTGGCGTAGATGCTCTGGACTTGGGCGATCATGGTGCGGTCTTCATGGTTTTCGGCGGCGATCTTGCGGATGATGTCGCGCGCGTTTTCCTCATCGCCCGTGACGAGGCATGCGTGCGCCAGGTCGAGCGCCAGTTTCTCGGAGACCGTTCCGCTGCGGCCTTCGTTCTTCAAGGCCTCGTGCAAAACGAGTGCCTTCTCCACTGCCTGCCTGGCCTTGGCAGGTTCACCTTCCTGGTTTGCACACAGGCTTTCCATGACCAGCACAGCAAATTCGCCTTGCTGGTTGCCTCGCCAGTCACGGCGAAGTTCTTCGGTGACCAGTCGGGCAGCAGCGGTATGTCCGCGGTCGAGCATCACCCGCGAGAGATTGGTGTAGTCATCGATGTCCCGCAGGGACGAGTTGCGGCGACGCTGCAGCACCTTGCCGTAGGCCTTCTCGGCGGTCGGGAGATCCTGATTACGTGCCGCCACGTCGCCAACCATGCGTTGTCGCGTCGAGTTGTTGGGCGAGATCATTGCTGCGCGTTGCAACACTTCCTGGGCTTCCGTGAGCTTGCCCACTTCTTCACGCACCTCGGCGAGAAAATCGTAGGCAGCGATGAATTCCGGGAAGTCGTCGATCAGCGATTGCCCGAATGCTTCGGCTTCGGACATTTGTTGCTGTCCACGCAGCGCAATCGCCAGGCCCATCCGTGCCCAGGGCACGACCCGCTGTGCCAGTACCTGCTGGAAGACGCGTTGCGCTTCCGCATGCCGGCCCAGCGCATTGAGCGTCTCCCCCTTGAGACGCAAGGCGTCAAAACGAAAGCCGCTGTCCTGTCTGATCAGACGTTCACAAGTCGCCAGCGCATCAACGTAGGCACCGTTGTCGAGTTGTTCGTAGAATTGCGCGAAGAAGCGTTTCCTGTAGAGTGCGCGCGCCAGACGTGCGTTCAATTCATGGGCCGTAAAGGGCTTGATCAGATAGTCATCAGGCGCCAGCTCGGCCACCGAGACGACGTTGTGATAGGCACGCTCACTGGTGATCACGAAGAATACGGTAGACCGCGGCAGCAGGTGTTGTTCGCGCAGCTCTTCGAGCAGTTGCTGGCTGTCGCGTCCGTCTTCGAGCAGGTAGTCGGAGAGGATGATGTCAAAACGGTGCGCCCTGAGTTGCCGGAAGACGTCGGCTGAAGTGCCGGCGTTGTCTATGGCGCCAACACCCATCGCCGAAAGCATCATGCGCAGCGAAGTGCGGGCGTTCGGGTAGCGATCAATCAGCAGGGCCCGCTTGCTCGACATTTCCTTGCCGAGCGTGTGCAGCAGATCCGCCGTCGTCTCGGGGTTCTTCATGGCTTGAACCTTACCTGACTGCGGTCTGGCGATCAAGCCGTCAGTGGAATCACTGCTGCCGGAGCCGAGCGCCAGCGCCCGCAGGCGCTGGCGGCAGAGCCTTCAGGAGACCGAGTTGCGGATCAGGTGGTCGAAGGCGCTGAGTGCGGCTTTCGAGCCTTCACCCATGGCGATGACGATCTGCTTGTAGGGAACCGTGGTGACGTCGCCCGCAGCGAAGACGCCCGGCAGCGAGGTCTCGCAACGCGCATCGATCTCGATCTCGCCGCGCGGCGAGAGGGCGATGGTGCCTTTGAGCCACTCGCTGTTGGGGAGCAGGCCGATCTGAACAAACACTCCTTCGAGGTCGATGCGCAGCGACACCCCGCTGGCACGATCGGTGTACAAGAGGCCGTTGACCTTCTGGCCATCGCCGGTGACTTCGGTGCTCAGGGCCTGGGTGATCACCTTCACGTTGGGCAGACTGAAGAGTTTCTTCTGCAAGATGGCATCGGCACGCAGGATGCCTTCGAATTCGAGGAGGGTGACCTGACCGACAACGCCGGCCAGGTCGATCGCCGCTTCGACGCCGGAGTTGCCGCCACCGATCACGGCTACCCGCTTGCCCTTGAAAAGCGGCCCGTCGCAGTGCGGGCAGTAGGCGACGCCATGGCCACGATACCGCTTCTCGCCGGGAACATTCATTTCGCGCCAGCGTGCCCCGGTGGCGATGATCACCGCCTTGCTCCTGAGCCTGGCGCCGCTGGCCAGACGGACCTCGGTCAGGCCGCCGTCCGTTCCCGGCAGCAGCGCCTCGGCGCGCTGCAGATTGATAATGTCTACGTCATATTCCCTGACATGTTCCTCGAGCCCGGCTGCGAGTCGCGGACCGTCGGTCTCCTTCACCGAGATGAAGTTCTCGATTGCCAGGGTATCGAGCACCTGCCCACCGAAACGCTCGCTGACCACGCCAGTACGAATGCCCTTGCGGGCTGCATAAATTGCTGCAGCGGCGCCGGCCGGTCCGCCGCCGACGATCAGTACGTCGAAGGGTGCGCGCGCCGAGACTTTTTCCGCCTCGCGCTGCAAGGCGCCGGTATCGATCTTGCCGATGATTTCCTCGAGCGTCATGCGGCCCTGTCCGAAGGGTTCGCCGTTCAGGAAGACGGTTGGCACGCCCATGATCTGGCGCGCGGTCACTTCGTCCTGGTACAGTGCGCCATCGATCATCTGGTGGCTGATGCCGGGGTTCTGAACCGCCATCAGGTTGAGCGCCTGCACGACATCCGGACAGTTATGGCAGGACAGCGAAATGAAGGTTTCGAAATGGAACTGCCCAGGGATGGAGCGAATCTCCTCGATCACACTGGCTTCGACTTTGGGTGGATGGCCACCGGTTTGCAGCAGTGCCAGGATCAGCGAGGTGAATTCGTGTCCCATCGGGATGCCGGCGAAGCTGATACGCGCCGGTTCGCCAAGCCGACCGACCGAAAAGGAAGGTTTGCGCACGGAATTGCCATCTTGCCGGACGCTGACCTTGTCTGACAAGGCGGCGATGTCCTGCAGCAGGGCCAGCATCTCTTGTGCCTTGTTGCTACCATCGAGCGTGCCGACCAGTTCGATCGGGTGCTGGATTTTTTCGAGGTAGGCCCGCAGTTGAGCCTGGATGTTTGCATCTAACATGGGTCTTGTTCCTGGTGAGTGGCATTGAAAAAGGGCCGCCAAGCAGCAGCGGCCCCTTTGCACTGAGACCCGCCATCACGCTGCAGGGAAAGCCGCCTGCAGCGTGGGTTACACGGTTCTCTTAAATCTTGCCGACCAGGTCCAGCGAGGGGGCCAGCGTTGCGTCACCCGGCGTCCACTTGGCCGGGCAGACTTCCCCAGGGTGGCTGGCGACGTACTGGGCAGCCTGAACCTTGCGCAGCAGTTCCTTGGCGTCACGACCGATACCGAGGTCGTGGATTTCGCAGACCTTGATGACGCCTTCCGGGTTGATCACGAAGGTACCGCGCAGCGCCAGGCCTTCCTCTTCGATCATCACGTCGAAATTGCGGGTGATGGTGCCGGTCGGATCGCCGAGCATCGGATACCGGATCTTCTTGATGGTGTCGGAAGCATCGTGCCAGGCCTTGTGTGTAAAATGCGTATCCGTGGATACCGCGTACACTTCCACGCCGATCTTCTTGAACGACTCGTATTCGTCAGCCAGGTCGCCCAGTTCGGTCGGGCAGACGAAGGTGAAGTCAGCCGGGTAGAAGACGACGACAGACCATTTGCCCTTCAGGTCGGCGTCGGATACGGGACCAAACTTGCCGTTGTGAAAAGCGGTGGTTTTGAACGGTTTGATTTCGGTGTTGATCAGTGACATCTTGAGCTCTCCTTCGAGTTCGGTGAATGAAAACAAGCGACGGATGGATCATAGTAGAGTCGCCAGAATTGTTCCAATTGATTCTGGTAATTCAAGTCATAGTCCAACGCTATTTGCCTGGCCTTTCAGCAAATTGCCGTAGAATGCCGGTCTTTTCCGGAGCCTCTCCCTTGTCACAATTGCCGACTGCCCATGCTATTTCCTGACCGTTTCGACGTCATTGTGGTCGGTGGCGGTCATGCCGGCACCGAAGCGGCGCTCGCCGCAGCGCGGATGGGAGTCAGGACGCTGCTGCTGACGCACAACCTGGAGACACTCGGCGCAATGAGCTGCAACCCGTCGATTGGCGGTATCGGCAAGGGGCATCTGGTCAAGGAAATCGATGCCCTGGGCGGGGCGATGGCGGAAGCGATCGATGCAGCAGGCATCCAGTTCCGGATTCTCAATGCAAGCAAGGGGCCGGCCGTGCGCGCGACGCGTGCGCAGGCAGATCGCGTGCTGTATCGACAGGCGATCCGCTGTCGCATCGAGAACCAGCCCAATCTGATGATCTTCGCGCAGGCATGTAACGACCTGATGCTCGATGGCGACCATGTCGCCGGTGTCGTGACCCAGTTGGGAGTGCGCTTTGCTGCGCGTGCGGTGGTTCTGACTGCCGGCACCTTCCTCAACGGCCTGATTCATGTGGGTTTGTCCAAGCATAGCGGCGGCCGCATGGGGGATCCGCCGTCGGTCTCGCTGGCCGCACGTCTGCGCGAATTGCAGTTGCCGGTCGGCCGTCTCAAGACCGGCACGCCGCCTCGGCTGGACGGCAAGACCATCGATTTCTCGAAGCTGCCCGAGCAATGTTCGGACGATCCATTGCCGGTGTTCTCGTTTCTTGGTGATGCTGCCCAACATCCACCACAGCGGCCGTGCTGGATCACCAGCACCAACCCCCAGACGCACGCCATCATCCGGGCCAACCTCGATCGCTCGCCGATGTACACCGGGGTGATCGAAGGTGTCGGGCCGCGCTATTGCCCGTCGATCGAAGACAAGATTCATCGCTTCGCGGGCAAGGACAGCCATAACGTCTTTCTTGAGCCGGAAGGTCTGACAACCCACGAGATCTACCCGAACGGGATTTCAACCAGCCTGCCTTTCGATGTCCAGCTGGCCATCGTCCGCTCGATGCGCGGCCTCGAGAACTGCCATATCCTGCGCCCCGGCTACGCCATCGAATACGATTACTTTGATCCGCGCGGCCTGAGCAGCTCACTGGAAACGAAGGCGTTGCGTGGTCTTTTCTTCGCCGGTCAGATCAACGGCACCACCGGCTACGAGGAGGCCGCTGCGCAGGGCTTGCTGGCCGGTGTCAACGCTGCCCTGCAGGTGCAGGCAAAAGAACCCTGGACGCCACGCCGCGACCAAGCCTACCTGGGGGTTCTGGCCGACGATCTGATTACGCGCGGCGTCTCGGAGCCTTACCGGATGTTTACCAGCCGCGCCGAGTATCGCCTGTCCTTGCGTGAGGATAATGCCGATCTGCGTCTGACCGAGGAGGGCCGCCAATTGGGACTGGTGGGCGAGCAGCGCTGGACGGCCTTCTGCGAGAAGCGGGAAGCGATTGCCCGCGAACAGGAACGTTTGAAGTCGACCTGGGTACAGCCGGCAATGCTTGCGGATGAGGAAGCGACGAGAATCTTCGGCAAGCCTCTGGAGCACGAATACAGCCTGTATGAGCTGCTGCGCCGACCGGACGTGAGTTACCTCGCCTTGATGACGCTGCGCCTGGGAGAAATGTCGGTCAACGCTGGCCTGCGCGATCCACAGGTCATCGAGCAGGTCGAGATCCAGGCCAAGTATCAGGGTTATATCGAACGTCAACAGGATGAAGTCAGCAAGAACCTGGCCAACGAAGAGACGCGCTTTCCTGACGATTTCGACTTCTGCAGCATCAGCGGCCTGTCCAGGGAAGTGCAGCAGAAACTCGTTCTGCATCGGCCACAGACCCTGGGCCAGGCGTCCCGCATTCAGGGCGTGACTCCGGCGGCCATCTCGATCCTGCTGGTGCATTTGAAGCGTGCGCAAGCCGTCGCACCATGCCAGCGTAGCACCGGCTTGGGTTCATGACGCTGGCGGCGCAGCTTGAACAGGGCCTGCTTGTTCTGGGGATCGATCTTCCGAACCTCGCACGGAACCAGCTGCTCGCCTACGCAGCCCTGCTCGACAAGTGGAACAAGACCTATCGTTTGACCGGCCAGAAAGATCCCTCACTGACGGTCAGCCATCACCTGCTCGATTCGCTGGCGATCCTGCCCTTTGTCGATGGGACGACACTGCTCGACGTGGGCAGCGGTGGCGGCATGCCCGGCATCCCGCTGGCCATCGCTCGTCCGGATCTGCGGGTAGTCCTGCTGGACAGCAATTCGAAAAAGACGGCATTCCTGCAACAGGTGGCTATTGAGCTGGGTCTGGCGAATGTTGCCGTACATTGTGGCCGTGTCGAGGCGTACAGGCCGACGGCCAGGTTCTCGGTGATCAGCGCGCGGGCTTTTGCCGATCTCGCCGAGCTGGTGACCCTGTCGCGTCACTTATTGCAAAGGGACGGTCATTGGCTGGCCATGAAAGGCCTTCGGCCACTGGGCGAGATGGCAAATTTGTCGGTGGATGTGGTGGTGGATGCGGTGCATCGTCTGAACGTGCCGGGCGTCACCGGTGAGCGGCATCTGGTAGTCATGAGCAGCGATCAAGCACGGCATTGAGGAGAAAGTCGATTTGGCAAGAATACTCGCGGTAACCAATCAAAAAGGTGGCGTCGGCAAAACGACGACGGCCGTCAATCTCGCGGCCTGTCTCGCCGAGGTCGGCCAGCGCGTGTTGCTGATCGACCTGGATCCGCAGGGCAACGCCACGACCGGCTGCGGCGTCGTCAAGAGCGAAGCGCTGTCGACGGTCTACCAGATTCTGATTGGCCGATCGACGATGCGAAGCGCCTGCCTGCGAACCGCATTCGGCTTCGACCTGATGCCTGCGAATCGCGAACTGGCGGGTGCCGAGATCGATCTGATCGATCTCGGACAGCGCGAATATCGGTTGCGCGACGCGCTCGCCGACATCCGTGGCGACTTTGACTTCATTATCATGGATTGCCCGCCGGCGTTGAATCTGCTGACGGTCAACGGGCTGGTCGCTGCCGATACCGTGATGATTCCGATGCAGTGCGAGTACTACGCTCTGGAAGGCCTGACAGACCTGGTTGCGACACTGAAGAAGGTGCGTGCCAAACTGAATCCGGTGCTCGAGATCGAGGGTCTGCTACGGACCATGTACGACCCGCGATCGACGCTGACCCTGCAGGTCTCCCGCGAACTGGAAGGACACTTCGGTCCGAAGGTCTATCGGACGATCATTCCACGCAATGTACGTCTGGCCGAGGCACCGTCCTACGGCAAGCCGGTGATTGCTTTCGACCGCGGATCGAAAGGTGCGCAAGCGTATCTCTTGCTGGCGCGGGAGATTCTCGATCGGCAAGCCGGCAGCGTAGGTGCTGTGACCGCGGCGCTTGCAGGGGCTGGAGTGGGGCCATGAAACTGAAAGGTCTGGGGCGTGGCCTCGACGCCCTGTTGGCGGATAACGACGTTCAGAGCAGGGAACAGCAAAGAACGCTGCCGGTCGGTCATCTCCAGCCGGGCAAGTATCAGCCGCGTACGCGCATGGACAGCGCTTCGCTCGAAGAACTGGCGGCCTCGATCCGGGTGCAGGGACTGATGCAGCCGATTCTCGTACGGCCAGTCAGCGACGATCGCTACGAGATCATTGCCGGCGAAAGGCGCTGGCGAGCGGCGCAGATGGCCGGACTGACCGAGGTGTCCACCCTGATCCGGGACATTCCGGACGAAGCCGCGCTGGCCATGGCGTTGATCGAGAATATTCAGCGCGAAGATCTCAACCCGCTCGAGGAAGCGCTTGGCCTGCAGCGATTGATCGATGAGTTCTCGATGACTCACCAGCAGGCAGCCGATGCCGTTGGACGATCACGACCGGCGGCATCGAATCTGCTGCGTTTGCTGCAGTTGGCAGCACCAGCACAGGAACTCCTGATGCGCGGGGAAATCGACATGGGGCATGCGCGCGCCCTCCTCCCGCTGGCGGGTGCGCAACAGATCCAGTTGGCGCAACGGGTAGTACAGAAGGGTTTGTCGGTACGCGAAACCGAACGCCTGGTTCAGTTCGCCCTCAAAGCACCGAAAGAGGCGACGCCGAACAGGCCGGATCGCGATGTGCTGCGCCTGCAGGAGGAACTGGCTGACCTGCTCGGTGCGCAGGTGGCAATACGTTCGAATAAACGAGGGGCTGGAAAGGTGCTGATCGAGTTCGGCGATCTCGATCAACTCGAAGGCATCTTACAGCGCCTGCGCCATTGATGCGCCGCACCATGAAAGCCTGTCCAGGACTCGCCGATCCTGGCTGCAGGGCAGATGCTGTCGAGGAATTCAAACTTTTTTGCAGTTGCGGTTTGATTCCTCAATGTGAGTCTGGTATCCTGCTCGTGTTTTGGAGGGGCTAGCCGTGCATCCGCAGGTCCGCTGGGTTCTGGCCTGCCAGTTGCTGGTCACACTGGCGGCGGGGCTGCTAGCGGGGCTTGCTCTGGGAGTTGATGCGGCGGTTTCTGCTGGACTCGGTGGCGGAATCGCAATGGCAAGTGCTTTTGCTTATGTATGGCGGGCGTTGCGGCTATCGGGGCAGGTGGATGCGAAAAGAGCGTTTCAGGCCCAGGTAGCAGGTGAAGGTTACAAGTTTGCCGTAACCCTTTTGCTGTTTACCGTGGTCTTCAAGAGCTACGAACAACTCGCAGCCTTGCCGCTCTTCCTGGCCTATGCTGCAACGGTTGTCGTTTATTGGATGGCGCTGCTCAGGCAGCAATAGTCGAACAGGGGAAAAATATGGCTTCGGGCGAGGCATTGACGACGAGTGGATACATTGTCCACCACCTGACCAACCTGACCGTCGGTCACGGATTCTGGACTTTTCACCTGGACTCCCTGATCGTATCCGGCCTCCTGGGCCTGTTCGCTTTCATCGGTATGGCCAGGCTTGCCAGCAAGGCTGCCATCAAAGAGCCGGGCAAGATGCAGACCTTCGTCGAAATGCTGGTCTCCTTTATCGATCAACAGGTCAAGGACACCTACCACGGCAAGAGTGCGCTGATTACGCCGCTCGCGGTCACCATCTTTGTCTGGGTTTTTCTGATGAACGCGATGGATCTGATCCCGGTGGATTTCATCCCCTTGATCCTCGGCATGGGCGGCGTACATTATTTCAAAGCGGTACCGACCACCGATCCGAACCTGACCTTCGGCATGTCGCTGACGGTGTTCGCGATGATGCTGATCATGGGTGTCAAGGTGAAGGGTGTCGGTGGCTTCCTGCATGAAGTGTTCACCGTACCGTTTGGCGCGAAGCTGGCACCACTGAATCTTCTCTTCCGTGTGATTGAAGATGTCGCCAAACCGATCTCGCTCGCGCTGCGTCTGTTCGGCAACATGTACGCTGGCGAGATGGTGTTCATCCTGATTGCCTTGCTGGGCTTGTGGCAGTTGCCACTGGCTCTGCCCTGGGCGCTGTTCCATATCCTGATCATCACCTTGCAGGCCTTCGTGTTCATGATGCTGACCATCGTGTACATGTCGATGGCCAGTGAGTCCCACGGCTAGTGGCCGACAGCCCTTCTTTGTTGCAGGTTTGATTCACGTTGTCTTCGTTTAACCCATTTAGCATGTTTTACTAGGAGAAAGTAATGGAAGCCGCTCTGTCTATGTTGCTTGGTAATACCGCCATCGCCGTCGCCATCCTGATCGGTGCCGGCGCCCTGGGCACCGCCATCGGCTTCGGTATTCTCGGCGGCCGTTTCCTGGAAGGCGCTGCCCGTCAGCCGGAAATGATCCCGACGCTGCAGGTCAAGATGTTCATCGTTGCCGGTCTGCTCGACGCGGTGCCCATGATCGGCGTT
>RRZU010949277.1_pt1 | contig 11115 bp, 8 predicted proteins | sample 2165561 | NCBI WGS metagenome assembly RRZU01 (sample SAMN10456909, study PRJNA506462) | wastewater metagenome | isolation source: wastewater sludge | place: USA: Moscow, Idaho | reverse complement strand
TTTTATGCGTTTTCTTATCGTTTTACTTTGCGCTTCATGGCCGCGCGGCCACCTACTTTCTTTGCTTCGCCAAAGAAAGTAGGCAAAGAAAGGCGACCCCGGTTGCAGGTTTGCTACGCAAACTTCCCTCATCTCCACAAATTTTAGCGGCGGGTGCGAACTCGCTGCGCTCAAACATAGCGCACCCTTCTCCCGCTAAAATCCGCTCCGATTCGGCTGCGCCAAGGGGAAAGCCGCACGGATTATACATTTCAGGCAATCTAAAGAAGCAATTTTTAAATGCTTGTATTTTGATACGGGTGCGTAACTTCAATAAGTAATAAGGCTGCCTGAAAACCAAAACCCCGCTGCCGGGCAAGCGGGGTTTGATTAACACAGCCATAATGTAAAAGCTGAGCTTAATCGGCCAGTGAATCGAAATTGTCTTTAAACTGCGTTTGCGGCACGCGCACAATCAATTCGTCTACGGGGCCGATGGCCTTGAGGTCTTTGCCCGGGTAGTCGAGCTGGTGCAAGAAGTAGCGGATGCAGTTTAGGCGGGCACGTTTTTTGTCGTCCGATTTAATAATCGTCCACGGCGCATCGCCGGTGTGGGTGTGGAAGAACATGGCGTTTTTGGCTTCGGTGTAGTCATCCCAGCGGTCGAGCGACTGAATATCCACCGGCGACAGTTTCCAGTGTTTGAGCGGGTCGTCGCGACGGGAGATAAAGCGGCGCAGCTGCTCTTCGCGGCTCACCGAAAACCAGAATTTAAATAAATGGATGCCGCTGTTTACCAGCATACGCTCAAGCTCGGGGGTTTGGCGCATAAATTGCAGGTATTCGTGCGGCTCGCAAAAGCCCATCACCCGTTCTACACCGGCGCGGTTATACCAAGAGCGGTCGAAAAACACCATTTCGCCGGTGGTGGGCAGGCGGTCGATATAGCGCTGGAAATACCATTGGCCGCGCTCGGTTTCGGTGGGTTTTTCCAAGGCCACCACACGCGCGCCGCGCGGATTGAGGTGTTCCATATAGCGCTTGATGGTGCCACCCTTGCCTGCGGCATCGCGCCCTTCAAACAACGACACGATTTTCTGGCCGCTGTCTTTCACCCAGCTTTGCACCTTTAACAGCTCGATTTGCAGGATTTTTTTCTCTTTTTCGTAGACGGCGCAACGCATACGGGTGCGGTAGGGATAGCTTTCCGGCAGGGGCGCTACCGAAGAATCTTCGCTGGAGCGCGGTCCTTTGTAGTCGAGCACATCTTTCTGAAATACATCCAGTTTACCGGCGCTTTCGTCTACTTGAACTTCTTCGAAGGGTTTGATTTGATGATCGGTCATACGAATCCTTTCTTGCTTATGTCTTTGTTGGTTTGGGATTCATCTATGGCGCTTATTTTAACGCTTTTTTGCACTTTTTTGTATCTGCCAGCGCGTAAAAATACCCGTTTGGCAATATATTTTTCAGGTAGCCTGCAATATGGGCTCTATGTTTTCAAGACGCCCACAAAGCCTGAAACGCCTTCACCACCGCCGTCGGATCCGCCGCCTCGGTAACCGCGCGCACCACCGCCAGCGACGACACACCCGTAGCCAGCACTTCACGCGCATTGTTTAAATCGATGCCGCCAATCGCCACTGTGGGCGTACCGCCCGCCTGTGCCACATAGCGGCGCAAATTCTCCAAGCCTTGCGGCGCAGTGGGCATGGTTTTGGTGGTGGTGGCAAACACCGCTCCGCAAGCCACATAGCTGGGGCCGACAGCCAGCGCACGATCCAGCTCGGCCACCGAATGGGTGCTCACGCCCAAGCGCACACCGGCGCTGTGCAAGTGCACCAAATCGGCGCTGTCCAAATCTTCCTGCCCCAAATGCACGCCGTAAGCACCGCATTCGGCGGCTTCCCACCAGTAGTCGTTAATAAATAACTGGGTTGGGGTATCCGCCGCCAGCGCCACGCTGCGTTCGATTTCGCGGCGCAAAGCAGAGCCGAACAGGGTTTTATTGCGCAACTGCACCGTGTCGGCGCCCGCATCCACCATGCGCGCCACCCAATCGGCATTGGGCACCACCGCATAAAAACGCAGCGGCGCGCGCAGCGGTAAAAAATTTTTCATGGTTTAACCCTTCTCGCCAGTCTGTAAACAACTTTATAATAACGCTTCTACACCCCATGCTCAATTTATCAAGCCAACCTCGCACAGGAACCCATTATGGCCTCAGCCGCCACACCCGCCACCGGTCTTACCCGCGTTAATTATGCCTTTGCTGCCTTATTGATTGGCATGGTGGGCTATTTTATTTTCTGGGGCATGGGCTACACCAACGGCAACCACCCCACCCTGTTTGTGCTGGCCACGCTGTTTGGCGTGTTTATGGCGTTTAACATCGGCGGCAACGATGTGGCCAACTCCTTCGGTACCAGCGTGGGCGCGGGCACGCTCACCATTCCGCAGGCGCTGGCGGTGGCGGCGGTGTTTGAAGTGTCCGGCGCGGTGATTGCCGGTGGCGAAGTGACCAAAACCATCCGCCAAGGCATTGTGGACATGGACGCGCTGCACATCGAGCCGATGCAGTTTGTGTTTGTGATGATGTCGGCCTTGCTGGCCGCGGCGCTGTGGCTGCTGTTTGCCACCAAAAAAGGCTGGCCGGTGTCTACCACCCACGCCATTATCGGCGGCATTGTGGGCAGCTCGGTGTGTTTGGGCTTTTTGATGGGCGGTGCCGACACCGGTATGGCCTTGGTGAAATGGAACAAAATCGGCGAAATCGCCATGTCGTGGGTGTTGTCGCCGCTGCTGGGCGGGCTGATGGCTTATGTGCTGTTCGGCCAAATCAAAAAACATGTGCTCGACTACAACCAGCGCATTGAAACGCGCTTAAAAGAGCTTAAGCAAGAGAAAAAAGCGCATAAAGAGCGCCATAAGTTGTCGTTCGACACCATGAGCGAAGCGCAGAAAATCGACGCTGCTTCGGCCATGGCGCGCGATGCACAAATTTACGCCGATGCCGACGCCAGCGAAGACATGGATTTGGAATCCGACTATTACAAAGGCTTGCGCGAAATCGAAACCCGCAAAAGCGAAATCGACACCTATAAAGCACTGCATCAATGGGTGCCGCTGATTTCTTCGGTGGGCGGCATGATGATTGCGGCGATGCTGCTGTTCAAAGGGCTGCAAAACCTGCATCTGGGCTTAAGCACGCTGCACAATTTTTTGATTATCGGCATGATTGGCGCGCTGATTTGGATGGCCACCTTTATCTATGCCAAAACCCTGAAGCGTAAAGATTTAGCCAAATCCACCTTTTTGATGTTCAGCTGGATGCAGGTATTTACCGCCGCCGGTTTCGCCTTCAGCCACGGCGCCAACGACATTGCCAACGCCATCGGCCCCTTTGCAGCGATTATGGATGTAATCCGCACCGGCGAAATCGGCACCAGCGCCCCGATTCCGCCGGTGGTGATGGTGACATTCGGCATTGCCTTGATTACCGGCTTGTGGTTTATCGGCAAAGAAGTGATTCAAACCGTAGGCACCAACCTGGCTGAAATGCACCCTGCTTCCGGCTTTACTGCCGAGCTTTCCGCCGCCAGCGTGGTGATGCTGGCTTCACTAATGGGCTTGCCGGTGTCGAGTACACATATTCTGGTAGGCTCGGTATTGGGCATCGGCTTGGTAAACCGCAACGCCAACTGGGCGCTGATGAAACCCATCGGCTTAGCTTGGGTGGTTACCCTGCCCTCGGCAGCGGTGTTGTCGGTATTGGTGTTTTTGGGGCTGCGGGCGGTATTTTGATGTTCAGGCTGCCTGAAAGCTTTAAAACGGCAAAAACGCACCGCAAGGTGCGTTTTTTATTAAGGCTACCTGAAATGTAATACCGTCATTGCCGAACTTGATTCGGCAATCCATTGTCAAGCCAAAGTAAAACAAAGCGGATTATTAAAAAAATACTGTGTTTTTATACGAGTTCTTATCGTTTTACTTTGCGCTTTCTGGCCACGCCAAGGGGATGGCGGAATATGCGTTTCAGGCAGCTTAAGCAAAATAAGCTGTAAATGGCAGCATTTTAATTGATACGAGTGCGTAACTTCAGTAAATCATACAAAGCAGAGCTGATTTACTTGGTACTTCAGCAAATCGTTCTCTTCGAGCTAAGGCGAGTCAACGAAGTAGGATTATTTAGTTTCTTTGCCATAAGCAGTACAATACGCCCTTTTAGCCACCACATCACCCGCCCATGAAAATCGCCACTTGGAATGTAAACTCGCTTAATGTGCGCCTGCCGCACGTGCTCGACTGGCTGGCACAGCATCAGCCCGATGTGTTGGTGCTGCAAGAATTAAAGCTGGATCAAGACAAATTTCCGCACGCAGAAATCGCCGCAGCCGGTTATCAAGCGGTGTGGAACGGCCAAAAAACCTATAACGGCGTGGCCATTTTAAGTCGGCACGCCATCAGCGATGTGGTTTGCGATATGCCCGATTTTGCCGATGAGCAAAAGCGCGTGATTGCGGCCAGCATCAACGGCGTGCGCGTTGTGAATGTGTATTGTGTTAACGGCGAGGCCGTGGGCAGCGACAAATACGCCTACAAACAACGCTGGTTTGCCGCTTTGCATGATTATATGCACGCCGTGGTGGCCGCGCATCCGCAAACCGTGCTGCTGGGCGACTTCAACATCGCCCCGGCGGATTTAGACGTTTACGACCCCGAAAAATGGCATGAAAAAATCCTTTGCTCCACGCCGGAGCGGCAATGGTTCGGCCAATTGCTGAACTTAGGGCTTACCGACAGCCTGCGCCATCTGGATGCCGAGTCGCCCAGCTATACTTGGTGGGACTACCGCATGAATATGTTCCGCCGCAAGCTGGGGCTGCGCATCGACCATATCTTGGTGAGCGCCCCGCTGCTGGCACGGCTGCACAGCGTGAGCGTGGACACCATCGCCCGCGGCCAAGAGCGCCCCAGCGACCACGCGCCGGTGTGCGCCGTGTTCAACCCCGCCTAAACCGCACATTATCATGGCAAACAGCTTGTTTATCGGCCTGATGTCCGGCACCAGCATGGACGGCGTTGATGCCGTGCTGGCGGCATTTCACGGCAGCCAGTGGCAAGGCGCGCGGGCACATGCGTTTGTGCCTTATTCAGGCAGCCTCAAAGCCGAATTGCTGGCACTGCAAGACAGCCATGCCGACGAATTGCACCGCAGCGCCTTGCTGGCACAACAACTGGCCAAGCTCAACGCCCAAGCCGTGGCCGCGGTATTGGCGCAGGCGCACACCGATGCGGCGCAGATTGCCGCCATCGGCTGCCACGGCCAAACCATCCGCCATGCGCCGCAACACGGCTACAGCCTGCAATTGATGGACTACGCCTTATTGGCCGAATTAAGCGGCATCACCACCGTGGGCGATTTTCGCAGCCGCGATTTGGCCGCCGGCGGCCAAGGCGCCCCGCTCACCCCCGCCTTCCATCAGGCCGTGTTCGCCCATCCGCAACACAGCCGCGTGGTGCTGAATTTGGGCGGCATTGCCAACATCAGCGTATTGCCGCACTCAGGTGCCGCCTTTGGTTTTGACACCGGCCCCGCCAATATGCTGATGGACGCCTGGGTGCAACAGCATTGGCAACAGCCCTACGATGCCGACGGCCGCTTGGCTGCCCAAGGCCAAGTATTACCCGATTTGCTGCAACAGCTATTGGCACACGCTTATTTCAGGCAGCCTTATCCCAAAAGCACCGGCCGCGATTTGTTTTCGCTGGCTTGGCTGCACGATTATTTAAACGGCAATGAAGCCCCCGCTGATGTGTTGCGCACCTTGCTGGCACTTACCGCCCACAGCGTGGTCGATGCCATTGCAGCCGCCGCCCCCGATGCCGGCGATATTTACGCCTGCGGCGGCGGCACCGCCAACGCCTTGCTGATGCAGCAACTGGCCGACTTACTGGCAGAGCACCACACCCGATTGCACACCACCGCCGCCTTGCAACTGCCGCCGCAACAAGTGGAAGCCGCCGCCTTCGCTTGGCTCGCCGCCTGCTGGCAACACCGCACCCCGGTGGCCGTACACCACGCCACCGGAGCCACCGGTGCGCGGATATTGGGCGCAGGCTATTGGGCTTGAAGAACGAATCGCCGAATCCAGTTCGGTGATAACGGCGTTACTTTTCAGGCAGCCTAAACCCCACAACTTAAGCCTTATTACACCCAAGCAAGAGCCCCTTATGATCACCTCCGCGAACTTGGCCGCCGCCACCCTGTCCGACAGCGTGCAAAAAGTGCATGCCTTCTTGCAGCAAAGCGGCGTGCCTTGCCAGTTCAAACCGCTGGCAGAAAGCACCCGCACCGCGCAAATGGCCGCCGATGTGCTGGGTTGCAGCGCCGCCGAAATCGCCAGCTCGCTGGTATTTGAAAACCGCGACAGCGGTGCCTTGGTGCTGATTGTGGCTTCCGGCGGCCACCGCGTGGATGTGGACTGTGTTTCGGCACAATTGAACATGCCTTTGCAATTAGCACGCGGCCGCGACATCAAGCGCCACACCGGCTTTGCCATTGGCGGCGTGCCGCCGGTGGCGCATGCGCAGCCGCTGCCGGTATTCCTCGACACCGCCTTACGCCGCTTTACCACCGTGTGGGCGGCGGCCGGATCGCCGTTTGCGGTATTTGGCATCAGCCCGGCACATTTGGCAGAGCTTACCGGCGGCCAATGGCTGACTGTGAATACCGCCGAGGTGCCGGAAAACAACCATGAATAACTGAAGTAACGCAGAAATAAAAGTACCGGCACTGAGTAAAGCAGTCGGCTTAGGCTGCCTGAAACAATGTAATGTATCGCACCTGTGCTAAGCAGGTGCGGCGAGCGTGGTAACGCCAAGATTGTCATTACCGAACTTGATTCGGCAATCCATTGCAAATAACCATTTACTGTTGTACGGATAGCGCCTTTCAGGCAGCCTTAAATACAATCAAATAAACAAACCACAGAAAGCAAGCCCCGAAACACACCATGGCCGAACCGAAGAAAAAACCCGCTGCCACGCCGCCGAGAAAACCGCGCGGGGTGGTGAAAAACGACCAGCGCCGCGCCCCGCATTTGATGAATTTAATCAACGACGGCTTTTGGCTGCTGGCCTTGATGCTCACCGCCTATGTGGCGCTCACGCTGGCCAGCTTCACCATGGACGACCCGGCGTGGTCGCGCAGCATCGAGCATGAGCGCGCGCCGCACAATTTGGGCGGCGTATTCGGCGCTTATCTGGCCGACATCGGCTACTATATTTTCGGCCTGTCCGTGTGGTGGTGGCTGGCCGCCGCCGCCGTGTGGCTTTACCACAGCTTCCGCCCGCGCACCCGTGCCGAAGACGCCGACAACAAACCCTACCATCTGGGCTGGGCCGCCGCCGGGCTGGCGCTGCTGTTGCTGTGTAGCCCGCTGTTGGAAGCCTTGCTGTGGCCGCAACAGCTCAACCACAGCCTGCCGGTGGGCGCAGGCGGCTTAATCGGTCAATTGCTGGCCGGTAGTATCAGCCATATTTTGGGGCTTTCAGGCAGCCTATTGCTGATTTTGGTGCTGATGGTGCTGGGCGTATCGCTGTTGCTGCAAGTGTCGTGGCTCACCCTGATTGAAAAAGCCGGGGCGCAAGTGGAATGGCTGTGGTTTAAGCTAATCCGCCAGCCGCACCGCTATATCCGCGAGCGGCCGCAAACCAAAGCCAGCCGCCGCATGGTAAAACAGGCGCGCGCCATCACCGCCGCCGAGGTGGAACCGGTGGCGGGCAGCAGCAGCAACCGCAAAGCAGTGCCGGTGCGCACCCAAGCCGAGCCGGCGGTGCAGCGCGATTTATTCGATGCCGGAGCCGATACCGATGCGGCGCCCACGGGCGACAACGCCGCCGATTCCGGCTTAATCCGTCTGCCCGAATTGGCCTTGCTGTCTACGCCGCCCACCACCACTGCCGAAGTGAATCCGGAGCAATTGCAGCTCACCGCCGAGCGCATCGAAGCCAAGTTAAAAGAATTCGGCGTGGCAGTGGAAGTGACCAGCGCCACCGCGGGGCCGGTGATTACCCGCTACGAAATCGAGCCGGCGCAAGGCGTAAAAGGCAGCCAAATTGTAAACCTGAGCAAGGATTTGGCGCGTTCTTTGTCTTTGCAAAGCGTGCGCGTGGTGGAAACCATTGCGGGTAAATCCAGCATGGGCATCGAGCTGCCCAACGACACACGCCAAAACGTGATACTGGCCGAAATCCTCAACGCGCAAGTATTCCAACAAGCCGCCTCCACCCTCACTGTGGCGCTGGGCAAAGACATTGCCGGGGCACCGGTGGTGGCCGATTTGGCCAAAATGCCGCATTTATTGGTGGCGGGCACCACCGGATCGGGCAAATCGGTGGGTGTGAACGGCATGATTGTGTCGCTGCTGTACCGCGCCCAGCCCGACGAAGTGCGCTTTATTATGGTGGATCCGAAAATGCTGGAATTGTCGGTGTATGAAGGCATTCCCCATTTGCTCGCGCCGGTGGTTACCGACATGAAAGAAGCCGCGCAGGCGCTGAATTGGTGTGTGGCGGAAATGGAAAAACGCTACCGCCTGCTCGCGCATGTGGGCGTGCGCAACATCGGCGGCTTTAACGACAAAGTGCTGGCGGCCAAACAAGACGGCAAGCCCTTGGTTAACCCCTTCAGCCTCAATCCCGACCAGCCCGAGCCGCTGGAAAAACTGCCGTTTATCGTGGTGGTGATTGATGAATTGGCCGATTTGATGATGGTGGAAGGCAAAAAAGTGGAGCAGCAAATTGCACGGCTGGCACAAAAAGCACGCGCCGCGGGCATCCATCTGATTTTGGCCACCCAGCGCCCCAGCGTAGACGTGATTACCGGGCTGATTAAGGCCAATATCCCCACCCGCTTGTCGTTCCAAGTGTCGAGCAAAATCGACAGCCGCACCATTTTAGACCAGATGGGTGCCGAAAGCCTGCTGGGCAAAGGCGATATGCTGTTTCTGCCCCCCGGCCACGCCGAGCCCACCCGCCTGCACGGCGCGTTTGTGGCCGACGAAGAAGTGCACCGCATCGTGGCCTACATCAAACGCCAAGCGCCGCCGCAATACATCGACGGCCTGCTCTCCGGCGAAGCAGCGCTGGAAACCGGCAACTTGGTGAGCTCCAATGCCGACAGCGACGAAATGTTCGACCAAGCCGTGGCCTTTGTGCTCGACACCCGCAAAACCTCGATTTCATCGCTGCAACGCCACTTGCGCATCGGCTACAACCGCGCCGCCAACCTGATGGAAGCACTGGAAACCGCCGGCATCGTTTCCCCCGCCGAATTGGGCGGCAGCCGCCGCATATTGGCGAATAAGGATAATGTGTAACTGAAGTTACGCACTCTAATGAAAGTGCAGCAATTTACAAACTATTTTGTTCAGGTTGCCTGAAACGAAAAATCCGTGCAGCCCCCCTTGGCGCAGCCAAACGGAGCATGGTTTTGGCGGAAATAAGGGCGGTCCGGAGCGCAGCGACTAGCGCCCGCCGCCAAAAGCATGTGCAGTGAGGGAAGTTTGGCGCAGCCAAACCTGCAACCGGGGTCGCCTTTCTTTGCCTACTTTCTTTGGCGAAGCAAAGAAAGTAGGTGGCCGCGCGGCCATGAAGCGCAAAGTAAAACGATAAGAAAACGCATAAAAACCACAGCATATTTTTAAAATAATCCACTTCGTTTTACTTTGCTTGCCAATGGATTGCCAAATCCAGTTCGGCAATGACTGCCCTTATATTTCAGGTAGCCTTTGATTAACAAGTGCGTAACTTCAATGTGTAATTAAAGCTGCTCAATATGCAAGGCTGCCTGAAAACCACCCAACCCCACATAATATAGCCCACACCATGACCCATCATTTCCTCGCCGAACCGCCCGCCACTGCCGAAAAAACCGGCGTATTGCTGATTAACCTCGGCACCCCCGCCGCGCCCACCGCCGCCGCCGTAAAACCTTATTTGCGTGAATTTTTGTCCGATCAGCGCGTGGTCGAGTTGCCGCGTTGGCTGTGGCAAACCGTATTGCGCGGCATCATCCTGCCGTTTCGCAGCGGCAAAAGTGCGCACGGCTACCAAAAAATCTGGCAAAGCGAAGGCTCACCGCTTTATGTCTACACCGAACGCAGCGCCCAAGCCCTAGAGCAACACCTGCGCAAAGCCATGGCCGACGCCCCGCTGGTGGCCTTTGCCATGACCTACGGCGCGCCTTCCGTGGCCGACACCATCGCCCGCCTGAAGCAGCAAGGTGTGGGCCGCCTGCTGGTGCTGCCGCTGTATCCCCAATACGCCGCTTCCGCCGGTGGTGCCGCGCTGGACAAAGTGTGGCGGGTATTGCTGCAACAGCGCAACCAAATGAGCGTGCGCAGCATCAGCCGCTACTACGACCACCCCGGCTATATCCAAGCACTGGCCGGCAAAATCGAGCAGCACTGGCAACAGCATGGCCGTGGCGATAAGCTGATGCTCAGCTTTCACGGCATCCCGCAAGCGCAACACAACGCGGGCGACCCCTATCCGCAAGAATGCCGCCAAACCGCCGTGCTGCTGGCGCAGCAACTCAAACTGACCGAAAGCGATTACATCGTGGCCTTCCAAAGCCAATTCGGCAAAACCAAATGGATAGGCCCCAGCACGCAAGATTTGCTGGTATCACTGCCGAAAAACGGCGTTAAAAAACTGGACGTAATCTGCCCCGGCTTTGCCGCCGATTGTCTGGAAACCTTGGAAGAAATCGCCTTGCAAGGGCGCGAAGACTTTTACGCCGCCGGCGGCACCCAATACCAATACATCCCCTGCCTCAACGACGACAGCGCCTGGATAGACGCCTTGGCGGCGCTGGTGCAAACGCATTTGCATGGCTGGGGATAATGTTGCATACGCCCATACAATAAGGCTTAAGATTGGATAACATCCGGATTTTGCCGCTCCTTATGAGGAGCCGTCCGACTTGATAACTGAAGATAAGTACTCGTATAACTAAACAACCACCGTCTAAAGACGGTGGGTTTGGGTTACGGGCTGAAAGCCCGGATACGCATCGACTAAACGATGCGTCACTTTTACGTTTCAGTACAATTTAACATTGAAGTAATT
>RRZU013485007.1_pt1 | contig 11116 bp, 8 predicted proteins | sample 2165561 | NCBI WGS metagenome assembly RRZU01 (sample SAMN10456909, study PRJNA506462) | wastewater metagenome | isolation source: wastewater sludge | place: USA: Moscow, Idaho | reverse complement strand
TGCATGCAATTTCATCCATCGCATCTGATGTGTGACCATACTTTTTCGTGGCTGGCTTTTACGCCCATAAACATTTTTCGTTCTTTTTGCGCACCCATGCCAAATGGATCGATTCGTTCGCCTCTACCCCCCTTGCACCTGTTCCGTCTGTTGCTCTACCGGCTGCCCCAGGCTGCGCAGCAGGTCACGCACCAGCATGGCGCGGTCATGCGGTTTCTCCAGCGCACGTTCGATGCGCAGTTTTTCGTTGCCCACCAGTTTCACCGCCTTGTTTTTCTGAATCAGCTGGATGATAGCCATCGGGTCAATCGGCGGGTTGGGCCGGAAGGTGACGGTAATGGCCGCAGGCGCAGCCTCGACCTTGAGCACGCCGTAAGGTTGCGACAGCACGCGCAGGCGGTGCACGGCAATCAGCGCTTCGGCCTGCGGGGGCAGTTTGCCAAAGCGATCCACCAGCTCTTCCAGCAAGGCATTCACCTGCTCGCTGGTCTTGGCTGTTGCCAGTTTTTTGTAGAACGACAGCCGCAGATGCACATCACCACAATAGTCGTCGGGCAGCAAGGCGGGTGTGTGCAGATTGATCTCGGTCACGGCCTGCAAGGGCGCGAGCAAATCCGGCTCTTTGCCCGCCTTGAGTTGCTTGACGGCTTCGGCCAGCATCTCGTTGTAGAGCTGGAAACCGATTTCCATGATGTTGCCGCTTTGGCTTTCGCCCAGCACTTCGCCCGCGCCGCGAATTTCCAGATCGTGCATGGCCAGATAAAAGCCGCTGCCCAGCTCTTCCATCTGCTGGATGGCATCCAGCCGCTGAGCGGCTTGTTTGGTCAACCCTTCCACATCAGGCACCATGAGATAGGCATAGGCTTGGTGGTGGCTGCGTCCCACGCGGCCACGCAACTGGTGCAATTGCGCCAGGCCGAATTTGTCGGCACGGCTGATCAAAATGGTGTTGGCCGTAGGCACGTCAATGCCGGTTTCGATGATGGTGGAGCACAGCAGGATGTTGTAGCGCTGCGCCACAAAGTCGCGCATCACGCGCTCCAGCTCGCGCTCGGGCATTTGGCCGTGGGCTACGGCAATGCGGGCCTCAGGCAGAATTTCTTCGAGCTTCGGGCGGCGGTTCTCGATGGTTTCAACCTCGTTGTGCAGAAAGTACACCTGCCCACCACGCTTGAGTTCGCGCAACACCGCTTCGCGAATCACGCCGCTGTTTTCGCTGCGCACAAAGGTTTTGATGGCCAGGCGGCGTTGCGGCGCGGTGGCGATCACGCTCAGATCGCGCAATCCTTCAAGTGCCATGCCCAAGGTGCGCGGGATGGGCGTAGCCGTGAGCGTGAGCACATCTACCTCGGCACGCAGTTGCTTCATCTGCTCTTTGTGGCGCACGCCAAAGCGGTGCTCTTCGTCGATGATGAGCAGGCCCAGGTTTTTGAACTGTGTTTTTTCGCTCAACAGTTTGTGCGTGCCCACCACAATGTCCACCGTGCCATCGGCCACACCTTGCAGCGCGGCGTTGATTTCTTTGGCGCTGCGAAAGCGGCTCATCTCGGCCACCTTCACCGGCCATTTGGCAAAGCGGTCTTTCAATGTCTGGTAATGCTGCTCGGCCAGCAAGGTGGTGGGCGCCAAAAAGGCCACCTGCCTGCCGCCCGTCACCGCCACAAAAGCGGCACGCAGCGCCACTTCGGTTTTGCCAAAACCCACGTCGCCGCAAACCAGCCGGTCCATGGGACGCGGAGAAACCATGTCTTGAATCACCGCGTGGATTGCGGCCAATTGGTCGGCCGTTTCATCAAAGCCAAAGTCGTTGGCAAACACTTCGTAATCGGCCGCCGAGAAGCGGAAGGCATGCCCTTCGCGCAGGGCGCGGCGGGCATAGATGTTGAGCAATTCGGCAGCCGCATCGCGCACCTGCTCGGCTGCTTTGCGTTTGGCTTTTTCCCACTGGCTGCTGCCCAGTTTGTGCAAAGGCGCTTCGTCTGCCGCCACACCGGTGTAGCGGCCAATCAGGTGCAGCTGGCTCACGGGCACATACAGCGTGGCATTGCCCGCATATTCCAGATGCAGCATTTCATGCAGGGCGGGCGTGCCGTCGGGGTTGCGTGCGCCCAAGTCCATATTGACCAGCCCCCGGTAGCGGCCAATGCCGTGCTGGGCGTGCACCACGGGGTCGCCCACATTGAGCTCGGCCAGGTCTTTGATGAGGGCGTCCACATCGCTGGCCTGCTCCTGCCTGCGCCTCCTGCGGTGCTGCACGCCGCCACTTCCGGCAAACAGTTCGGCCTCGGTAATCAGGTCAATGCCCTGTTCGTTCCAGGCAAAACCCTGCGCCAAAGTGGATGCCGCCAGCCCGATTTTTTCGGTGCTCTCAGTAAACTCGGCCAGGTGATCCATGGCCACCGGCTGCACACCGCTGGCGCGCACAAAGTCCAGCAGGCTTTTACGTCGATCGGCGCTTTCTGCCAGCACCAACCCGCGGTGCGGTGTGCGGCGACTATGCGCCTGCAAGCGGGCCAATGGCTCGTCGCTGCCGCGCAGGGCCGATACATCGGGCAAGGCGGAAAATTCGGCATACGCCGTAGCGGCTTTTTCTGCGGCAACCTCTGCCGAGGCCGCAGCTTCTTTGACAGGGCGCAGCGCCAACTGCGCAAAACGCCTGGCCTGGGCGTAGAACTGCTCGCTGCTCAAGAACAGCACATCGGGCGCCAGAGCGGGCCGCTCCGGGTCGCCGGCCAGCAGGCGGTAGCGATCTTTGGTGTCTTGCCAAAAACGCTGGAATGGTGCCTCCAGGTCATCGTGCAGCACCAGCGTGCTTTCTGCGGGCAGGTAGTCAAACACGGTGGCGGTTTCGTCAAAAAACAGCGGCAGGTAGTATTCAATGCCCGCCGTTGCCAGCCCCGCCCCCATGTCTTTGTACATGCGGCTTCGGGTGGGGTCGCCATCCAGCAACTCGCGCCAGCGGTTGCGGAATTTGCTGCGCGCCGTCTCATCCATGGGGAACTCCCGCCCGGGCAGCAGGCGCACTTCGGGCACGGGGTAAAGGCTGCGCTGGGTATCGGGGTCGAACACGCGAATGCTGTCGATCTCATCGTCAAACACATCCACACGATACGGTTGCAGCGCCCCCATGGGAAACAAATCGATCAGGCTGCCGCGCACGGCATATTCACCGGGGCTGACCACCTGCCCCACATGGGCGTAGCCCGCCATGGTCAATTGCGCCTTGAGCGCCGCTTCATCCAGCTTTTGCCCCTGCTTGAAGTGAAAGGTGTAGCCGGCCAGAAAAGCAGGCGGCGCCAGCCGATACAGCGCGGTGGTGGCAGGGATCAACACCACATCGGCGCCATCTTCCTTGCGGTGCTGACTGATGCGCCACAGCGTGGCCAGTCGCTCGCTGATCAAATCCTGATGGGGGCTGAAGTTGTCGTAAGGCAGGGTTTCCCAATCGGGGAACAGCACGCAGCGCAAAGCCGGCTCGAAAAAAGGCAGCTCGCCCAGCAGGCGTTGGGCGTCGGCCGCATCGGCCGTCACGATGGCGGTGCAGCGGCCAGCCGCCTTGTCACGCGCAGCCAGTTGCGCCAACAAGGCCGCATCGGCACTGGCAAGAGGGCGCGGCAAGGTATAGCGTTGGCCGGAGGTGAGTTGCGGTAAATCCATGTGCTTGCTTCTTCAAACGAGCTATCCCAAGCGTTGTGCAGAGCGCCAAGAGACAGGCATGGCGCCATTCCAAACACAACGCCCCTCGGCCACCGTGGTGGGCGAGGGGAAAAACAGATGCCGATTGTAAAAGCTACCGCTTCAGGCGACTGGATGCATCGGCATGGGCGCTATCGCACGCACAGACTTGCAAGACAGCATGCAAAATTCTCGGGCACAACCTCAGGCACAATTGCGGGCATGACAGGCTCTTTTCACGCACTGATTCCCTGCGCGGGCAGCGGCAGCCGCAGCGGCAGCCACATTCCCAAGCAGTACCAGCCATTGGCCGGGCATGCCCTGCTGTGGCATACGCTGGCGGCGTTCAGTGCCTGTGCAAGCATTGATCGCATCTTGCTGGTGCTGGCTGCGCAAGATAGCTGGTTTGCACAATTGCCAGTGCCTGCCCACATCGACACGCAACGCATCGCGCACGCACCCATCGGTGGCGCCAGCCGTGCGGAAAGTGTGCGCAACGGCCTGCAACACCTGCTGTACAGTGGCGCGCACCCTGACGACTGGGTGCTGGTGCACGATGCCGCCCGCTGTCTGATTACGCCCGCGCACATTACGCAATTGATGCACAGCTGCCAGCACGATGCCGTAGGCGGCCTGCTCGCCCTGCCCTTGCCGGACACCTTGAAAGCCCAACAGCCGAACGAGACAGCAAGCACCGCACAGAACCCGCCCAGAGTCGCCGCCACCTTGCCGCGCGGCGACAAATGGCTGGCGCAAACACCGCAAATGTTTCGACTGGGCCTGCTGCTGCAAGCGCTGGAACAGGGCTTGCAACAAGCACCCGAACACATCACCGACGAAGCCAGTGCCGTTGAGCGCCTGGGGTTGCACCCCTTGCTGGTGCAAGGCAGCGTCCAGAACTTCAAGGTCACCTATCCGGAAGATTTTGCTTTGGCTGAGGCTGTTTTACTGGCACGCCAGGCGCAGCCGTAAACATCCTATCGAATTACTCTCCCGACACCGCACAGGACACCACCATGCCACCATCCACCGCACAACTTCCCACACTGCCTGCCTTGCGTATTGGCGAAGGCTGGGATTGCCATCAATTGGTGGCGGACCGCCCCCTGTATCTGGGCGGCGTACGCATTCCGCACGACAAGGGCTTGTTGGGTCACTCTGACGCCGACGTGCTGCTGCACGCCATTACCGATGCGCTGCTGGGCGCAGCAGGCATGGGCGATATCGGCACCCTGTTTCCAGACACCGACCCCGCCTTCAAAGATGCCGACTCCAAAGTGCTGCTGCGCGAAGCCATGCAACGCATTCGCACAGCGGGTTGGCACATTGTCAATATCGACTGCACCGTGGTTGCGCAAAAGCCCAAACTGGCACCCTACAAAGCGGACATTGCCGCCAGCATTGCCGACTGCCTGGGCATTGCTGCAGAGCAGGTCAATGTCAAAGCCAAAACCGCCGAAAAGCTCGGCCCCGTAGGCGAAGAGCGCAGCATGGAAGCACGTGCCGCCGCGCTGCTGATGCAGCAGGCATAAACAAAGACAGCTCGCTACTTTTCCCTAACCAGGATTATTTGGCGCGCGGCAGTTCGATATGGGCCAGCAATCCGCCCTGCGGGCGGTTGCTCAAGGTCAACACACCGCCCATGTGCTCCACCACTTTTTTCACGATAGCCAAGCCCAACCCGCTGCCCACGGCAGAAGTTCTGGCTTCGTCCGCGCGGAAGAATGGCTGCGTCAGGCTGGAAAGAATGTGCTCCGGCACGCCGCTGCCACGGTCGTGCATTTGCAACTGCACATACGCGCCCACAGCCTTGGCCTGTATCGTCAACTCGGTCACGTCTGTGCCAGGGGTTTTGCCATAGCGGCGCGCGTTTTCCATCAGGTTGGATATCACGCGCGCCAACTCCACTTCATCGGCCGTTACACGTAGAGTATGTGGCACATTGGTCTGCACACGCATGTCACTGACATTGAGGTAAGGGTAAACGCAAGTCTGCACCGCATCGGCCAGATGCACCGTGCTGGGCTCCAGGGCCTCTGGGCGTGCATAGTCCATGAACTTGCTGATGATGGCGTCCAGCTGCTCGATATCGGCCACCATGTAGCGCTGCGACTCGGGGTCGGTCACGCTCATCTCCACCTCCAGCCGCAAGCGTGCCAGCGGCGTGCGCAGATCGTGCGAAATGCCGGCCAGCATCACGGCCCGTTCCTGTTCCACCTTGGCCATTTGCTCGGCCATGCGGTTGAAGCCGATGTTGACCTGGCGAATCTCTTTGGTCGAAACCGCTTCATCCAGCTGCCCCGCCTGAAAATCCCCCTTGTGCACCTTGCTGATGGCCACCAGCAAATGCCGCAAAGGCTGGTTGACAATGCCCGCCATCACCGCCGCACCGGCCAGCGACAGCAGACCCGCCATCAACACCCAGACCAGCCACGTGGTGCCGCCCACCTGATAAATGCGCGATTGGTCGGTGAGCAGCCAATAGGGGTCATCGTCGATATCAAAGCCAATCCACAAACCGCTTTCACCATTGACCGAACGGGCCACGATGGTGTCCTCCCCCAACCGGCTGCGCAGCTCCTGGGTGATGCGATCAGCCATTTGCCCGGAGCTCAATGGCAAGACTTTATCTCCAGGTTCACGCGGCAGAATGCGTACACCCTCTTCATCAGCCAGGGTTTTGATCAGCGCATAGCGCGTGATCGTGTCCGAATAAATCAGTGCCGCACGGCTGAGGTTGACCAACGATGCGATTTGCTGTGCCGTTTGTCGCGCCCGGGGCTCCAAATCCACCGAACGCACCGAAAGCAGCCAGCCCAAGGTGCTGAAGGTCAGCAGCATCGCCATCATGATGAAGGTGCGCCAAAACAGATTCAGCCCCCGTCGGGCATGCGCGCGCGGAGGCTGAAAACCACCCGCAATCTGGGACTCGACTGTAGAAGGTTGTGAGGTTTTTTCCGGACTATCCATGAAATGGCGGCAAATCGCGCAGCACGGCGCACAGGTGAAGCACGGCTGGAAAGCGTTGCATCTCTTGGGCTCTTAAGCGCTCAAAGGCTCATTGTGTCATGCACCGCACACATCCCCCGACATCAGGCGCTGCCGCCGCCGTCTGGCACGAATACATAACCCACACCCCAAACCGTTTGGATATAGCGCGGCGAAGCGGGGTCTACCTCAATCAGTTTGCGCAAACGCGAAACCTGCACATCCAGACTGCGGTCAAAAGGCTCAAATTCTCGGCCACGCGCCAGTTGTGCCAGTTTTTCACGCGACAAAGGCTGGCGTGGATGGCGCACCAGCGCTTTCAGCATGGCGAATTCACCCGTGGTCAACGGCAGATCTTCATCGCCTTTCTTGAGAGTCCGAGCACTCAGATCAAACACGAAATTGCCAAAGGTCACCACTTCGGTTTCTGCCGCAGGCGCACCAGGCGCTTCCATGGCTGGGCGACGGCGCAGCACGGCATGCACGCGCGCCAACAGCTCACGCGGGTTGAACGGCTTGCCCAGATAATCGTCAGCGCCAATTTCAAGGCCCACAATGCGATCCACATCTTCACCTTTTGCGGTCAGCATGATGATGGGTGTTTTGTCATTGGAGGCACGCAAACGCCGACAGATCGACAAACCGTCTTCTCCCGGCAGCATCAAGTCCAGCACGATCAGGTCGACCGCTTCCCGTTGCAGGATGCGATTGAGGTTTTTACCGTCTTCAGCCACCATCACTTCAAAGCCTTCTTGACTCAGATAGCGGCGCAGCAGATCACGGATGCGAGCATCATCATCCACCACCACGACCTTGTCGGCACGTACAGGATTGGCTTGGTTCATCTACGCGTCTCCTTCTCAACAGAAATATGTAACAAGCTGGGATATTAGGCGGTATTTCGGACTTTTTACCCGATGCCTTTCATAGTGTTACATCTCTTGCGTTTGTCTTGCCTTTGTCACGCCACATGTCTTTGTGCAATTGCCAATCTCTGTGAGAATTGCCATATCGACAGGACTGCATACTCGTGGTTATTTGGCTGAGACATTTATCTGACTAATAACCACTTGGCTCTAGCTTAGTTCTGGCGATGATGTTCGATCGGTTTTATGAAAGTGGTATTGGAGCATGAGCGACGTTCAGCAGTTTCACTCGTTGCGGCAATTGCGCGCCCGGTTAGCGGCTGCGCGCAAACGCCTGCTGTCGGCTTGCTCGCATCGATTGCCGCATCTGCGCCAGCATGCCCCCAAAATTGCCTGTTCCCTTTTTCTATTGGCCCATATTGCAGCCCATGCGCAGTGCCTGCCATTGCCAGCTTATCCGCCTTTACCATCTCAGGACATGACGCCCGAGGCGCCTGAGCGCACATTACATCGGGATTTGCGCGCCAGCATTGCAGCGCAAAAAGATGGCAAATGCCAAACCAACAAGCTTTTTCAAAAACGCACGCTCAGTAAAGAAGATTTGGAAGAGCTGCGCCGCGTGGTACGCGAGCATGCAAAAAGCAATCCTGGGCATAACACCGCAGAAACCCAACACCATCGGCACTAACGATCGGTTCGAATACCTGTAGGCAAGAGCCGTCTCCCCAGAACCGTCACTCACGTCTGAGTTGAGACAATGTTCAGTTGCTGCTGTTCATCTCCAGCAAAAACAAAAAGAGCACTGCGCACGCTCAGGATCAAAGCTCTTCAATTCGCCTTGGCGGATAGCTGTCCCAATTGTGGCAACCCGGGCATTGCCAATAATGCGACTGCGCCTCGAAACCACAAGCTGCACAACGGTAACGACTCAAGGGCTTGATGGCATGCTGCAAGGCTTTGTCAATGACTGGTTGATGAGAATCTCCCGCCAGCTTCTCCCGATCCAGCCACCGCTGTGCAGCCATCAATGACGGTGTGCTTTGCAAATGCTCAATGTAATGTGTAGAGCCACATCCCATGTCTGCACCGCGACCTTTTTGCTCTTCCAGCCAGACCAGAGTTTCCACCAAATCAATAGACGGCCGGTCTTTTTGCAGCGCCAGCAGCTGGGCATGCGCCTGCTCTGCCTGTCCACAACGATCGGCCAACTCGGCATACATTCTGGCAAACAGGGGAACATGCGTGGGCGCATGCACAATCACCTGTTCCAACTGATGCAAGGCCGCCTGCTCTTGCCCGTCTTGGTGCAAGAACAAAGCCAACTGGAGGCGAGGCCGTGGCGCATGGGGCGCCAACGCAATGGCCTGTTGCAGCAAATCGTGCATGGTGTCCAACTGCTGCCGCTGTTGTGCCTGCTGCGCCAGTTCGCATAAATAGTGCGAACGCTGTTGGCTGAAGTCCTGCCCGTTTTCTTCCGATTGCAGCGCCTGTGCCGTCTCGTCGGCCTGTTGCCAGTCGCGTGAACGCTCGTAAATATGCAGCAGCGTCAATTGGGCGCTGTTGGCAAATGCCGTGCCTTTGAGTTTGCGCAAAGACTCTTCCGCCAGATTCAGCAATCCAGCCTTCAGAAAGTCCATGGACAAACCATTTTGCGCCCGTGCGCGATCAGCAGCCGACAGGTCGGCGCGCGCCAGCAGGTGTTGGTGCACCCGAATGGCGCGTTCGTACTCTCCACGCCGCCTGAACAGGCTACCCAGCGCAAAGTGCAGTTCAGTGGTATCGGGATCTTTTTGCACCGCCTCGATAAAGGCATCGATCGCGGCATCCTGCTGTTCGTTGAGCAGATGGTTCAGTCCCTTGAAATACGCCTTGGGCGCGCTGCGGTTTTCGGTGCGCAACTGGCGCAAATCCAGACGCGACGCCAGCCAGCCCAATGCAAAAACCAGCGGCAGCCCCAGCAACAACCATGTGGAATCAATGCTCATGCGCCAGTGCCTTTCAGGATTCGTAGGGAATGGTGATGGACGGATCAGTCATGTGACGTGCCAGTTCGGCCGGATGCGGCGCTGGCGTATGGGGTAGCAGCTGCGCCTCGTCAGCAGCGGCAGAAGCCGCCGCATGCTGCTCGGCCTGCTGCGCCGCGCGGCGCAAGCGCCACCAACGTGGCACCATCACCAAAATACCCGAACATACGCCCAGCGTAAAACATGCCAGAACAATCACCACCATCGGCACGGTGATGGCCTGCCCGGGTAAAAAATACAGCATCGCCTCATGCCGATTGCCAATGGCAAAGGCAAATAGCAGAAAAAAAATGGCTGCCTTCAACAGCAGCCAGAAAAATGTTTTCATGCGCTTTTTTCAACCGTACATTCGATGCGACGCATGCGCCGGCCAGTATCTGTGCGCATTATAGGGGCGCAGATCCGGCAGAGCCTGGATCTGCCGCAGTTGCAGCCGATGCCTGCACATTGTCTACCGCTTCGCGCAAAGCCTTGCCTGGCTTGAAGTGCGGAACGCGTTTTTCAGGAATATGCACGGCCTCGCCACTGCGCGGATTGCGCCCTGTACGTGCCGGACGGTGACTGATGGTAAAACTGCCAAAGCCACGTATCTCGATACGATGACCATGAGCCAACGCATCAGCCATGCTGTCGAGAATGGTCTTGACAACCATCTCGGCATCCCGGGAAGGGAGCTGATGGAACTGCGCCGCCAGCGCTTCCACCAAATCGGATCGGGTCATGGAACCTCCTGATGCCATGCGTAATGGCACATACCCAGTGAACAAGGCGCAGCCCTTATAGGCTGCGCCTGAAGCATGGGCCTGCCGTTATCAGGCTTTTTCGTCGTTATCCAGCTTGGCACGCAGCAAAGCGCCCAAGCTGGTGGTACCGGCGCTGCTGCTGCCTGCGCCTTGGTTGATGCTTTCCAGCGCCTGTTGCTGGTCCACTGCATCCTTGGCTTTGACAGACAACTGGATATTGCGCGCCTTGCGGTCGATGTTGGTGATGACTGCCGTCACCTCATCGCCTTCTTTCAGCACGGTGCTGGCATCTTCCACGCGGTCGCGGCTGATTTCGCTCGCACGCAGATAGCCCAACACGTCTTCGCCCAGCTCGATTTCAGCGCCTTTGGCATCCACCGTCTTGACCTTGCCAGTCACCACAGCGCCTTTGTCGTTGATCGAAACAAAGGTGGTGAAGGGATCGGCATCCAGCTGTTTGATGCCCAGGCTGATGCGTTCGCGTTCCACGTCCACGCCCAGAACAATGGCTTCCACTTCCTGGCCTTTCTTGTAGTTGCGCACGGCGGCTTCGCCGGGTTCGTTCCAAGACAGGTCAGACAAGTGCACCAGGCCGTCTATACCGGCAGCCAGACCAACGAAGATACCGAAATCGGTAATCGACTTGATCGGGCCTTTGACCTTGTCGCCGCGGTTGGTGGCAGCGGCAAATTCTTGCCAGGGATTGGCCTTGCATTGTTTCATGCCCAAGCTGATGCGGCGTTTGTCTTCGTCGATTTCCACGACCACGACGTCGACGTCGTCGCCCAGAGACACCATTTTGCTCGGTGCAGCGTTCTTG
>RRZU011265962.1_pt1 | contig 11118 bp, 7 predicted proteins | sample 2165561 | NCBI WGS metagenome assembly RRZU01 (sample SAMN10456909, study PRJNA506462) | wastewater metagenome | isolation source: wastewater sludge | place: USA: Moscow, Idaho | reverse complement strand
TAATCAATATTGGCGATAGTGTAATAGATTGATATTCAGTAGCAATAAATTCAATTTCTTGCGATAGAGTTTTGTCGTCGTAATTGATGCTGATAGTTTGATTCCTTTTTAAGCGATTGAGTATTTCTGAATCTTCAGATATTAAGAATTGCTCTGGTAAATTATATTCAAACTGTTCAAATTCGTCGGTTAAATATTGGCTTAATTCAAAATTATATTCAAAGAATTGAGTAGAATAAGAAGCTAAAAACACACAGTTGGCTTGGATTAGTTTGCGTAGCTTCGGCATAAAATCCTTGATAGATTGATTAATATCCTTAGCATCTAAGAGTAGAAGCATAAATTCAGATACATTTCTGAATAATTGAGAATTGCGTTCGATAATAATTTCTGCATCTCGGAAGTAAAATTCTTCATTCAAATCCTTCGCTAATAGCAAAACAAATTCTTGATTCAGTAGTTTAATCTTACTTAGTAATAAGCGAACCGGATATTGCTTGCGGTGAATCGAAGAAAAATCAAGATATATTTCTTTGCTATTTAGTGTATTTGCTTTGAGGAATGTATTTATCAAATCAGTATCAGAAATAATATCATCTATTCTATACTGTCCTTCGTCTGAAAGTAAAAGTTTGTCTTTGGCGATTTGATTGCAGAATACAATATTAGAATTATTGTCAATAATTATCACTATATCCGAAACAAATTCCATTAATTCTTCAATTCTATATTTGATTTCTTGCCCGGAATTTGAGTTGTTGATTTTCGTATATAATAGTTTGTGGATAAAACTATAAATATTCTTTTCGGCTTCAGAGTAATTCTTATCATTATTCTTTACGATTAATGCGTAAATAATTGAATCCTCTGCCGCCCAATCAATTTTCATAACAGCAAAAGATGCAAATTGATTTAAGAAACTCGATCCCTCTAATTTGTGTCGAATATTATCCGAAAACAGCACATTTGATTCAAAATCCAATTCTAAGAAATGACTAACAGTAGAGTCGTTTGGTAAGTTAATTTCTAAATAAGTTTCTACTTCATCGACAGATGGCTTGCACTTGTAAAGTGCGAAAGCTTCTATTGCAATATGCTCAGATAATTCTCGATAAAGAGTAATGAAAAAAACGCTTGGTGCTGCAGCATCAAACTCTATTTCAAATAACTTTAAAGCTATTTGCGGCAGATTATTATTTCCATTTTGTTTGTTCATATCTCGCAAAAAATACTATTCATAGCTTAACATCAGCAATATATGAAAACATTTTAAAATATACAAGTAAATAATAGAAAAATCCGACGAATTGGACAATTATTGTCTAATTCGCCGGATTAATTGAGGATTATGAGGCGTATTATGCCCAAGCACACAAATATAAATCGCTCGGGTATATCATTAATTCATTCTGAGGCAGTATTCTAATAGTGAATCCTTGTTTGCCAGTGTCAGGGCATTCGTATTCACCCGAATATAGATGCTTACCATTATTAGAACTCACTAACTTGAGATTTCGTGATTGAGTGTTCACTAAATTGTTGTGAGGATCAATTGAACCATAGAATACTTGAACTCCCACATCCTGGGGAGTCAAATTTGCTAAATCAACCTCAGCTTCCACCTGAATTAGTTTGCCGACGTAAGTTTCATCAGTAGTAAGTATTCCGGAGTTTAATACTTTTACATTATCCCAATTAGTACGGATTTTCTGTTTCCAGTTTTGGTATTCTTTCGCTTTAATTCCCGAATCAGCAGACAGTTTGTTGTAATTGCTAATTGCTGGCAAATAATATTTCTGAGTATAGTCTTTTATCATTCTGGAGGTAGAAAATTGTCCAGCGATTGTTTTGATAGAGTTTTTCATCAGAGTAATCCATTTTTCTGGAATTTTATTAAAGCCTACTCTGTCATAGAATGTAGAAACAATTACTTTTTCTAATGTATCGTATAATGCCCCGGATTCAATAATCTCTTGCTCTTCATAGTTGTTGTATTCTTCACCGGCACCGATTGCAAATCCATTCGTACCATCGTAAGATTCATCCCACCAACCGTCTAAAATACTAAAGTTCAAGGTACCGTTCAGAGCGGCTTTCATACCACTTGTGCCACTTGCTTCCATCGGACGAATAGGATTGTTAAGCCATATATCGCATCCTTTCACTAAGTAACGAGCTATTACCATATCGTAATCCTCCAAGAATACGATTTTTTTCTCTAAATTGTATTGTCGGACGCGCTGAATGATTGATTGAATTACTTCTTTGCCGGCTGTGTCGTGTGGATGCGCTTTGCCTGCAATTATTATCTGCACAGGTCGTTCGGGATTATTGACAATTTTTGCTAATCTGTCCATATCTCTAAATAATAATAAAGCTCTTTTGTAAGTAGCAAATCTTCGTGCGAACCCAATAGTTAAAGCGTCAGGATCTAAATATTCGTTTACTCTGCGATATTCTTCTGCCCCAAGGAATTCTTTTTGTCTTTTCTGTAAATAATCTCTGGCAAAAAGTACTAGACGCACTCTGCGGCGTTGTTTCTCTCTCCAGACTTCTTCGGAAGGAATAATGTCTAAGTTTTTCCATACTTCATTGTTGTCAGTTTCGGATTTCCATCTCGGAGATAAATATCTATCAAATAATTCAGACATTTCTCGAGCTACCCATGTCATAGTATGAATTCCATTAGTTACGTGACCGATAGGAATCTCTGAAGTAGGGAAATATTTCCAAATATCTTTCCACATAGATTGGGCTACTTCGCCATGCAATTTACTGACTCCGTTGTGGTAGGCAGTCATTTTTAGTCCTAATACAGTCATCGAAAAATGCTCATCATTGCTTTCATTGCCGATTTGACCGAGAGACATAAAGTAATCACGTTGCAATCCCAAGCTATGATAATAATTTGCAAAATAATAGTCCATTCTGTTCAGGTGGAAAGTTTCGTTACCGGCTGGAACAGGGGTGTGGGTAGTAAATATCGAAGACATTTTAGAGATTTGCTTTGCAGCACTAAAGTCTAAGTTGAATTTTTCCATTATGAAGCGTGTACGCTCCATCAATGCAAATGCGGCGTGTCCTTCGTTTATATGAAGTACTTCCGGCTCTATGTTCAATGCTCTTAAAGCACGCATACCGCCTATACCTAAAATCATTTCTTGTTGGATACGAGTTTCGCGAGTGCCACCATAGAGTTGGTCTGATATATCGCGGTATTCCTCGATTGTGTTCTCTGGAATATTTGTGTCTAAGAGATATAATGATACTTTGCCTACGTGCAGAAGCCAAATTTGTGCAAAAGCCTTGCCCAATGGCATATCAACATCTACCAGAATTGGCTTGTCCTGTGAATCTTTCATCAGAGTCAGAGCCATCGAGTAAAAGTCATTGTAATTATAAGACTCCGTCTGCCAGCCGTGCTGTGTTAGGTGTTGGCGAAAGTATCCCTGCTGGTAAAGCAATCCAATGCCTACTAATGGCAATCCTAAATCACTTGACGATTTTAAATGGTCGCCGGATAGTATCCCTAAGCCGCCGGAATAATTTGGGAATGATTCATTGATACCATATTCAGTCGAAAAGTAAGCTATACACTTAGCTTGCTCCTTAGCCACAGTTGAGTACCAACCTTGGTCGTCCATGTATTTGCGAAAACGTTTATAGTTCAAATCTAAAAAGCTGGTGAAATCTGCTTGGCTGGCCAAATCCAACAACTCTGCTTGTGAGAGTTTGTTCAGTAAAAGCACCGGATTGTGATTGACTGTATTCCATAGATCGCGATTCATACGTATAAATAATTCTTTCGCATCTGAGTTCCAGCACCACCAGAAATTGTGTGCTAATTCTTTTAAATGAGCGATTCGCTCAGGTAATTTTGCTGATACTATGAAGCTGTGCAATGGTTTAATCATCTTTTTCTGTCCTTTGGAAATGTTTATTTTAATTATTTCTCTCAATTATATTTTCATACCACAAATTAAGCAAAAAAATTGAAAGCAAAAAATAAAAAAAATATACTTAGCAAAAAGTTAATCAATACTTCAAATATTTATATAGACGAATTACTTCATATACTCAATAATTTGGGGAATAGTTAATAGCATTATTAATTCTCAAAATATATTTTTATTTTAAATAAAATTTAAAAAATCATCAAGCAATTCCAAAAAAAATTAGATTAATAGTATTTCTTTTGTTATATTGTATGCTGAAAAGTTTATAAAAATGGAGTCTTAGTTAGATGAAGTACTTATTCATAAGTTTGATAGCAATGACGATGATTTCTTGCTCGAGTTCTATTGTATATAAGTCTTTAGAGGAATTACCAATTAAACCGAAATACTATTTGGATTACAGAATGGGTGATTCGATAGAAATTGCGATAGAATTAAACCAGAGTATTAAGAAATCAAAAGTCGAAGACTCATTTGTTCGTAATTTGAGAGCTGTTTATGCCGGAATTCACGCCGGTAATAAAGATATTGATAGCATTGGTACAGAGGATGTTATTTATTCGGTTAAGGCGAATACATCGGACTTAGATTTGAATTATATTAACAGTAAGACCGTACTTAGATGGAATAAACCAAAGTATATTAATTCAAATCTGTTAAGTTTTAATTTCAGCTTAGTCTCTGATAGGGTTGTTTATAGTGGTAGAGTTACATTGCCGGAAATTGCAAAGAATAGCAATATCGGAGTTGAGCATAGTATGAAGTTAATACCCAAAATAGAAATTGACAATGATTCTACGGTACAATTTATAGTTCTTGCTCAGAGATTGTTCCTCGTAGATAATGAATATATACCAAATTCTGAAACGATAAGACTTGAAATATTTTCAGATTCCGGAAAGTTAATATATTCTTCCAATAAGAATTCCAATTATTTTCAAGTGATTAAAAAGGTATTACCAGAAGAGATTGGCAATGAGTATGAATATAAAATTTATTGGAACGGGAAGGATAATGATTTGAGAATAGTACCTGAAGGAATTTACAATGTTCGATTGACTATTCCTGCTAAACCAAAACCATATATTACTCAAACTAAGTTAGAATGGAAAAATAAATAGATGAGAAGCGATGATTTAATGCTAAGAGCTATTGAATTAGCTAAAAAAGGAGCCGGATACGTTAGCCCTAATCCTTTGGTTGGAGCCATTATCGTAAAAGATGGGAAAGTAATCTCTGAAGGATGGCATAAAAAATATGGCTCTCTTCATGCCGAAGTAGATGCTATTACTAATGCCGGCACCGAGGATTTAGCCGGTGCCACTATGATTGTAAATTTAGAACCCTGTTCGCACTTCGGTAAGCAACCCCCATGTTGCGACGCAATTATTGAGAAGAAATTTGCAAAAGTAGTAATTGGGATGATAGATCCTAATCCCGAAGTATCTGGTCAAGGTATCGAAAGACTGCGTAATGCTGGGATTGAGGTAGAAGTAGATGTGCTTAAGTCCGAATGCCGCTTTTTAAACAGATATTTCTACAAATATATGACCGAAAAACGACCTTATGTAATTGCGAAATCTGGTATTTCGGCCGATGGTTGCATTTCAACTTATAGTGGTAATTCCAAATGGATTAGTGGCGAGGAAAGCCGCAGACGTGTTCATATACTTCGATCTCAGGTCGATGCAATTTTAATTGGTGAAAATACCGCTCTGAAGGATAACCCCAAATTAAATGTGCGGAATGTATCCGGACGAAATCCAAGACGAGTTATATTAGACTCGAATCTGTCTTTGTCGTTAGAATTAGAAGTATTTAAAGATAACGATAGAGATAAGACAATTATTTTTTGCTCTGATAAATCGTCTAAACTACGCAAAGCTGAGAATTTGCGAATGGCCGGAGTTAGTGTGATACCAGTAAATGTGAATGATGAGAATGAGATTTGTTTGACTTCTGCCCTTTCAATCCTTGCTGATAAATTTGCTGTGTCGTCTCTAATGGTAGAAGGAGGAGCAAGAGTTTTTTCCTCATTTTTAAAAGCTGATTTAATAGATGAAATGCGACTATATAAAGCTCCAATTTTATTAGGCAAAGGAGTTGGTATGTTTGACCATTATAAACCTTATTCCGTGAAGGATGCTGTAAAGTTTAAGTATATTGATTTCGGTTGGAGTGGTGAAGACATCGAGATTACAGCTGTACGAATTATAGAATCAGATGGAGAATAAATATTAATGATGAGTTTTTTTAGATTGCTAACATTATGCTTGCTGATGCTTTCTTGCAATTCCGCTGACAATAAATCTATTGGACAGATTAAGTCCGAAGAAACATCAACAATTAGTAATACACCCTATAGAATTGTCAAAGTTTATGATATAGATCCTTCTGCATTCGTTCAGGGATTAGTATATCAAGATGGTAAATTGTTGATAAGTACCGGATTACAAGAGCATTCTTCGCTTCGTGAATTTGATTTAGCTACTGAAATCGAGTTAAAAAATATAAAAATTGATGATTATTTTTGCGAAGGTATTGCGAAAATCAATAAACGAATTTATCAGCTTACTTGGCAAGATGGTAAGTGCATTGTTTATGATGCAGATTCATTCAATAAAATTTCAGAGTTCAGTTATGTAGGCGAAGGTTGGGGATTGGCTACAGATGGGACTCATTTGCTTATGTCTGACGGCACTGATAAAATCACTTTTATTGATCCGGAAAGTTTTGAAACCAGTAAAGCTGTAAAGGTGATTGATGATAAAGGTTTTCCGGTTTATAATTTGAATGAATTAGAATACGTAAATGGACTGCTATGGGCAAATATTTGGACATCAGATGATATTATAGCTATTGATTTGCAGACTGGAACAGTTCAAAAAAGAATAAACTTGTCTGGATTACGTTCGAAACTATCACCGGATAATAAATATGCTGAAGTTCTAAATGGAATAGCCTATAATGCATCAAAGAAGACATACTATCTGACCGGTAAATTCTGGGGCAAAGTATTTGAAGTAGAAATTTAATAAAGATTATACCTAAGCCTATATTATTCCAATTCTAATCAGAATAATTTAGGCTTTTAGTATTACAAAGTCTCAATTTCTGCTTTTTCTGATTTCTTCAAACTTGAATACACCAAATCGTACGAATGATCTATTAATTTATAAAGTTCGTTTTCTCTAAGCTCACCAGATGGAGTTACCGTATTCCAATGCTTTTTGTTGCAGTGATATCCGGGAGTAACTTCTTGATATTGTTCACGTAAATCAATTGCACGCTCAGGATCGCATTTTACGGTAAAGCTGAAAGGAATATGCTCTATATCAGCTAAACAATACATTTTCGATCCGACTTTCATAACCATTGTTGTTTCGTCAAAAGGATACATCTCTATTGTGCCTTTTTTGTTTAGGCAGTAGTCTCTTAGTTCTTGAATATTCATAGCTTGTATATTTCCAAATATAACACTTCAGTTATTTGTCGTTTTGACGAATGAAGAGAATTATAGTTGCGAAGTCCCATGAATAAATAAAAATCTCGGAAAGATTGCAAATGTTTTTCTTATATTTGTATTTTGTAAATAATTGAATATTGGATTTCGATGAAACTTAAATTGTTTTTTATCAGACGCATAAAGGGATTATTCCTTAAATTAAAGCTTCATAATATATTTCCTCATAGCTTCTTTGTTAATTTGGCGTATTTGTCGAAATTTTCGAAATGGAGATCTCAATTACCAAAAATTGAGTATGATGATTTTTATACAGGCACATTTGTCTCGAATAAACGATTACAACTATTTGAGTATTTGCTAAATAAAGAAAAACTTGATCAACCAATTAACTATTTGGAATTCGGCGTTTATTTTGGGAATTCTTTCAAATGGTGGGTAGCAAATAACCAAGACGCTGATTCTCGGTTTTATGGATTTGACACATTCGAGGGGTTGCCGGAGGATTGGAATTTATACAAAAAAGGAGAGATGACTACCAATGGGCAAATGCCTGAGATAAATGACAATCGTCATCGCTTTTTAAAAGGTTTATTCCAAGAGACTTTACCTGGATTTATTCGTGAGAATTTATTGTCGGATAAAAGATTAGTAATCAATATTGACGCCGATTTATATACTTCCACTTTATATGTACTGACTATGTTAGCTCCTTATTTAAAGAAAGATGATATTATTATCTTTGACGAATACGGAGTTCCAATGCACGAATTTATAGCATGGGATGATTTCCATAAATCATATTATGTTAATTATATTCCTATTGCTGCTTCGAATAATTATTATCAATTAGCGATAAAGATAAAGTAAATATTAGATATATCAAACAGAATACTCCCCAATGGAATAACTCTGAATCAAGTTGGGGAGTGTTTTATCTACGAAATTTATAGATTACTCAAATGCTTATTTTGGAATAGTACATTGCTATCTTTATCTACGATTTGAATAGATAAAGGCATTTGATCAATCAATCCTACTAATCTGTCCATTGTCGCATTTACTCCTGAAATTATATTGCGGAATTCTCCATTGTGCTGCTGAGCATCGGCTCTAAAATTCAAATTACCATTTATGGCGGAATTAAATATTTCATTTGAATCAGCTACTAATAATTTAACAGATTTAATACATTGATTCAAATTGTTTTTTATCATATTGAAATCACCTTGGAATTTATCTGTGATTTGAGGCGGGATATCTCCTTTAGAAATTCTGTCTATATATTCAGCACTCACATTCAGAGGAGAAATCAAATTATCCAAGGCTGCATTAATTCCAATAATTATTTCTCTATAAGAACCATCCAAATCATTCGCTTTGGCTCTATAGTCCAAATGCCCATTGGCAGCGGCTTGGGATAATTTAGAAGTCTCGTCAATTAAGGCTCGAATTTTGGATTTCATTAAGTTAAATGCAACAGCTAAATGCTTTGTTTCATCATTAGAATTTACTTTTATATCATCTACTTTTTCACCTTTAGCCAAAGAATTTGCTGCTTCGGTTACGATAGTGATTGGTTTCGAAATTTTCCTGCCAACATAAATTGCAATAATACTAATCAAAATCAACACAAACAATAGCGTCAAAATTGATTTAATTAGTACACTGGACTTTTGCTCGCGAATTTCCTCTGCTTGCTTGCTGACAATATTATCAATATCGTCCACATAATTACCGGTGCCGATTACCCATTGGTATGGCTCAAATGATTTAGAGTAACCACGCTTAGGTAATGGCACGTTCGATCCTTTTTTTGGAAACCAGTATGTCGTAAATCCACCGTCAGGCTGCCTACCTTTTTTAAGAATTTCTTTAATTAAGTATTTACCTTTTACGTCTTTTAGCTCTAATCTATTAGTGCCTTCCACATCTTTTTTACCCAGCAATACTACATTATCGCCTAAATATGTGTCTGCCCAGAAATAGCCTTCTTTGTCGTATCGAATGTCTCTTAATAATGATTTAGCTAATACTTTTGCCTTTGTGGATTCTAATTCTCCTGACTCAGTCATAGAATTTATCTTAGCAAGTAAACTGATAGCTGTTTCTACTTCTAACTTGGCAATTTTATCAAAATTATCATTTAATTGCTTCGCATTGGCTTTTAGATTAGATTCAAAAGTATCATTAATAAATATACTCAATGGTATTCCTATTAAGATTGCTGTAAGCATAGATGCAGATATTGCTATTAATACTATTTTGTTCATTATTTTTTTCATGGCAATCCTTGATTATTATTCAAATTCAAAACGAATACTTTATTGTTTTGTAAACACATAGACAGTAAAAAATAAATTTACAAAATTATTCTCAATTGAGCAAGAAATAAAATTGCTCACGAAATAAAACCGCGATAAATAATATGATTACTCAGATGACAGAATTGCAGACACAATTGCATGAGCTGTATTAATAGTGGCACAATACTGACACAATGGCAGATAATTACGTTTTGGCACGCTTTTTATAAGTATAAGATTTGTATTTAATTTTCGTCGGGACGAGCGAAAACGACTCAAGGAAAATTAAGTAAAATAAGTAATAAACTAATTAATACAAATATAAAGAAAGATAATACAATGGGAAAAATTATCGGTATCGACTTAGGAACTACCAATTCCTGCGTGTCAGTAATGGAGGGTACTACTCCTACTGTTATCGCAAATAGCGAGGGAGCGAGAACTACTCCATCTATGGTAGGTTTCACTAAATCAGGCGAAAAAATCGTAGGTCAGGCTGCTAAACGCCAAGCTATTACTAATCCGAGCAACACTATTTACTCTATCAAGAGATTTATGGGGCGTCGTATGGCAGAAGTGCAAGAAGAAATGTCTATGGTGCCGTACAAAGTAGAAGCCGGACAAGATGGCAGTTCTGCACGCGTAAATATTGACGGCAAAATGATGTCGCCTCCTGAAATTTCAGCAATGGTACTTCAGAAAATGAAGCAAACTGCTGAAGATTTCTTAGGTCAGAAAGTTACTGAAGCAGTTATAACTGTGCCAGCTTACTTCAATGATGCACAACGTCAAGCTACTAAAGATGCAGGCGAAATCGCCGGTCTGACAGTTCGTCGTATCATTAACGAGCCTACAGCTGCAGCTTTAGCTTACGGTTTGGACAAAAAAGGCAAGAATATGACTGTGGCTGTGTATGACCTTGGTGGCGGTACATTCGACGTATCAATTCTTGAAATTGGCGATGGCGTATTCGAAGTAAAATCAACTAATGGTGATACTCACTTGGGCGGCGATAACTTCGACCAAAGATTAATTGACTTTTTGGCAGACGAATTCAAAAAAGCAGAAAGCATTGACTTGCGTAAAGACCCAATGGCATTGCAGAGACTTCGTGAAGCAGCTGAAAAAGCTAAAATCGAATTATCTCAAATGATGCAGACAGATGTAAACTTACCGTTTATCACAGCTACTGCTGAAGGTCCAAAGCACTTAAATGTGAATATCACTCGTGCTAAATTCGAGAGTATTTGCGGCGATTTATTCGAAAAAACTTTAGAACCTTGCGAAAAAGCAATGCACGATGCTAAATTAACTCCATCGCAAATTGATGATGTGATTTTAGTCGGTGGCTCAACTCGTATACCTAAGATTCAAGAATTAGTTAAAAACTTCT
>RRZU010541152.1_pt1 | contig 11120 bp, 9 predicted proteins | sample 2165561 | NCBI WGS metagenome assembly RRZU01 (sample SAMN10456909, study PRJNA506462) | wastewater metagenome | isolation source: wastewater sludge | place: USA: Moscow, Idaho | reverse complement strand
GCCCTTGTTTGCCGGCGTGGCGGACTGGCTGGATGCCCAGCTGGACGCCGGCCAGCAGCTGGCGCTGGTCAGCTCGAACAGCCGCGCCAATGTGACGCGCAGCGTGGGCGAGGCGCGGCTGGCGCGCTTTGCCGCGGTGGAATGCGGCAGCGCGCTGCTGGGCAAGGCGCAGCGGCTGCGCCAGGTGCTGCGCCGCCTGCACATCGCCCCCGAACACGCCGCTTATCTGGGCGACCAACCCGCCGACGGCGACGCCGCCCAATGCGCCGGGGTGGACTTTATCGCCGTCGGCTGGGGCTACGCCAGCCTGGACGGCCTGCGCCCCTGCCAGCCGGCGCTGACCCTGACTCACCCGGCCGAACTATTCAGCCTGTTGCCGCCGCCCTGACGCCCGCCACGGCAGGCCGGCCACGAATACTGCTGTTTTACTCACCAAAAGGACCCCGCCATGCCCTACGTCAACATCAAAATCACCCGCGAAGGCGCCAGCGCCGAACAAAAAGCCGCGCTGATTGCCGGCGTCACCGCACTGCTGCGCGACACCCTGGGCAAAAACCCCGCCACCACGGTGGTGGTGATTGATGAAGTGGACACCGACAACTGGGGCATCGGCGGCGAAGCGGTCACCACGCTGCGCGCGCGGGCGGCCAAGCCAGCCTGAGCCTGACCGCCCCACACTGGCCATGACTGTCACGCCAGATTATGATGTATGGCTTCAGCCAAACCATCCCGTCAGGCGCATCAACATGACCTTCTCACCCCGCTTGCTGCCAGCGCTGACCTTCGCGCTGGCGCTGATCGCCCCGGCGCAGGCCGCCACCCCAAGCATTGCCCCGCTGCCATCCTCCCTCCCGAAACCCACCACGCCAATCTATCCGCTGGGCAAAATAGACGGGGCGGCGGTGTACGCCACCGGAGTTGTCAGCATCACAGACTATACGCCAGGCTATACACCAGACGTCTGCCGCAGCGACAAGATCTTGATCCGTGCGGCCAAAACCGACTGGACGCCAAGCAGTGCCCGACCAATTTACCTGAAAGCGGCACACAAGTTGTATCACCAGATTTGCCAAGGCAAGATGCAGCCGGCCTGGCGTCAGCACCTGCGCGGCGTGGTGATCGACGAAGCCAGCTTTCAGCGTCTGCTGATCGGCCAGACGCAGGACGAATATCTGGAACATCATCCCTTTTACATTCCCCTGCCGCCAGAAAAATATCAGGCGCAACAAGACGCCGCACAAGCACAGTGGCAGGCACTCAAGCCCAAATTGCAAGAAAACGAATCGCGGCTGCGCGCCTTGTTCAAGCAATACGACATCAGCGCCTGGACGCCGCTGTATGAACTGGATCAAAACCCATTTGCTTACCGGGGCAAGGTGATTCTCTCCACTGCCCGGCTGCAACGCGCGCTGAATGCCAGCACGGTGGCGGTGGCCAGCCCAAGCCACAACGGCGACTACCGTCCGGAAGTGGTGCTAATCCAAGCCGATGCCAGTCATTGGCAGGCCGGTGTCAGCCAGTTGGTGGTGGTGCGGGTGAATGGCCGCTATCAGGATCAGGATAAAGAGCGCGCCAGCGCCGAACTGCTGGCCTCCTGGCCATGTCAGGACAAGCTGTGTGACGACCAGATCACGGTGTGGGACGCCACGCCGGGCCTGGATCAATCGCCGGTGCGTCGGCTGAAAACCGGCGAGCGTTTTTAGATTTGCTAACAAGCGCGCCTAGCTAGGAAGGTTTGTGAGCGGCTCTTAACCCACAACATCTATTTTGCAATATGGCCTGGGCCAGCCCTGCGCCGGGTAGCCCCCCGAATGGAGCATTCATGAATCACAAGCAAGCAGCCAAGACAATTCAAGCCAGACTGAAAAAACTGGAGAAAGACTTCTCATCATTAGATGGCCAGCAAGTCAGCTTTGATGAAATATTCACCCCAAACTTCATGCGGGCACACTCGATATATGACTCAATCCAGGCCTTGCTGGACGACAGTGACTTCAAGCTGGAAAAAGCGGAAGATTTTTTTGATATCCCGCGTCTGCAGTGGGATCGCCACATCCGCAGCAGGACAGACTTTGACAACTGGGAAGAAATGAAAAGCGCCGCCGTTCTGGAATGGGCCAAACCCAAATTAGGCCTGTACTGAACGGCGGCCATGACGGCCGCTCAGCCCTGCCGTGCCAGTCGCCAGTTGCGCCAGCGACGGTGCGGCCGCCAGGAGAACGCCCAGGCCAAGCCCAGCGCCAGCAGCGAGCCAACAATGATTTCCGCCGCGCGCAGCCCAGCCAGATTCAGCGCCGCCGAGGCCGGCAAGCCAATACCGCTGCCCAGCAAAATGGCCACGGTGATCGGAGTGAGCCGCCAGCTGCCAGGATAGTGGTCAATGGTGCGCGCCAGCACCACCGACACCGCCAGCGCCGCCGCCAGCGAGCCCAGATGCGCGCCGACCGTCCACACGGTGAGCAGCGCCACCACACAGCCAATCAGCGTATTGCTCACCCGGTCGCGCACCAAGTCCGCAGTCGCGGCAAGCTTGGGGTCGCTGACGGCGGCAATGGTCACCACTGCCCACACCGGCTGCTCGATGCCCAGCCAGGTGAGCATGGGCCAGGCCAGCAAGGTGGCCAGGGCGATTTTGAGCGCGAACAACAGAGAAGCGCTTAAAGACATAATAAAAGAGGGCATGGGGTCAACAGCCTAAGCTTAACGGCTGGCGATGACAAGCAGATTGCATGCCATGGGGTGGCGTCAGCCCTCTGGTCGGCAAGCTACCAAACCATGGCTGGATGCCCAGGCAAGCACATCATCCCGGCGGATGGCGGCAGCCATCAAACCGGGAAACGCATCTGGCGTGCAAGCAAAGGTAGGCGACCCCAGCGCAGCCATCCGGCTGGCCAATTGGCGGTCGTAGCAGGGCGCGCCACCGTCGGACAAAGCCAACAGGGTAATGCATTGCACGCCGCTCTCCAGCAGATTGGCCGTGCGTTGCAGGAGTTTTTCTTCTACACCGCCCTCGTATAGGTCGGAAATCAGCACCAGCAAAGTATTGCGTGGATCACGGATTTGCGACTGGCAATACCCCATGGCGCCATCAATATCGGTACCACCGCCCAGTTGCACGCCAAACAACACGTCCACCGGATCGAACAATTGCTCGCTCAGATCCACCACTGCCGTATCAAATACCACCAACCGGGTGCTGACGGCTGGCAGCGAGGCCATCACCGCGCCAAAAATACTGGAATACACCACCGACTCGGCCATGGAGCCGCTTTGGTCGATGCACAGAATAATGTCGCGTTGAGGCCGACGTGCCTTGCGACCATAGCCGTACAAAACCTGTGGAATAATCGTGCGATATTCTGGCTGCCAGTGCCGCAGATTGGCACGCACCGTACGCCCCCAGTCGATTTCGGCGTGGCGCGGCCGACGATTGCGCTGACTACGATCCAGTGCGCCACTGACAGCGCTACGCATTGGTTCTTCCAATTGCTTCATCAACGCATCCACCACTTGGCGCACCACACGCCGCGCAGTCTCCCGAGTGTCGGCGGGAATCACCTGTCCCAGTGCCAACAAGTTAGCCACCAAATGCACATCCGGCTGCATATGATCCAGCATTTCTGGTTGCAGCAGCAATTCGCGCAGATTGAGCCGGGTCATGGCGTCGCGCTGCAACACCTGCACAATGGATGCAGGAAAATACCGGCGAATATCCCCTAGCCAACGCGCCACATTCGGCGCCCCACGACGCCGGCCGGCGCTGCGCCCTCCGCTGGCAGCCAGATGCTGTGGAGAATCGGCGTCGTACAGCGCAGCCAAGGCCTGGTCAATGTCGCGCCAGTCGCCAGACAAAGCACCGCAACTGGCCTCGGCCTCTTGGCCCAACACCAGACGCCAGCGAAGCAGACGAGCTTGCGGATCCAACAAAGACACTGGCTTATTCATGGCTGATCCCCATCAGTAGGCGAAGCCCAGCCACCGGCAGTGCAGCGCGCGGCGCATCCAGCAACCGGACAACCTCAGCGATTGGCGCCAGATCCGCAGACTGGCTGGCGCGCAAGGCCAACTCGCGGCGTTCGCTATTGGAAAAATTGGCCAGACAGCGCCGTACCAGCGGTGCAGCCTGGATAAAGTGAGCGTCACTCAGCGCGCACAACCAGTCGTCCAACAATTGCCAGAGCTGGCGGTCATGCAGCAAAACCATGCCATTGTCGTTGAGAAAGCCTTGCAACCAAGCCGCAGCGAGCAGAGGATCGTTGCCCATCGACAATTGATAAGACATCGCATGCGCCACAGCATCAGCGCGCACCGCGCCAACATCCAGCCGCAAACGCCAGGCCAGTCCAGACAACAAGGCATGATGGCCAGCGGCCGGCAGGCCCAGTTGCGCCAGGCTATGCAGCCAGTTGGCAGACAAGTCGCCATCGTCGCGCAGAGCAATTGCCTCATGAGCAGCTTGCATTAACTGGCGCAGTTCAGCGGCGGCATCATCGTCGATATTGACCGCCGCCAGTGGCAGGGCCAGCGCGGCGCGCACCGCCAGGGTATCGAACAACTGCGCTACCGTGTCGGCCTGGTGGCCACGCACGCTGCCATATCGAAATAGATTGGCCAGTGGCGGCAAGGCGGCCAGCAGTTGGCTAGCATCACCAGACAAGGCCGCCAGCTGACGCAAGGCGGCAGCCACATCAGGGACAATAGCGGGTAAATCAGCCAGCAGCACCAGCTCCATCTGGGCTGCCAATTCTGCCAATTGGCACGAGCGCCGTGCGGCGTCCAATGCGCAGGCAGCGGCCGCCTCACCCAGCGTTCGCCCCCAGATGCCCGCCTCAATCAGTTGCAAGGTGAATTCTGGCTGCCATTGCAAGCGCCAGTCCTCATGAAAGGTACCCTTACCGCGCTGGCCACCGTGCAGCTGTCCCCAAAAAATGCCCAGCATGCGCAAGCGATGCAGCAGCTGGCTGCGTGCCAGATCAATGTCTTTGCGCAAGTCCAGCGCCAGCATGCGCTCCTGCACTTCGGGCTTTAAGCGCAGGGTTTTCTGGGTTTTTTCCAGGTCGCGCATTAGTGGAGTGGCGGGTGTTTCGTCGGGAGTCTGGCCCAAACGGTCTCCCACCAGCAATGTGGGACCAATCCAGGCCAGGGCGGTGTCATCACCCAAGAAGAACACACTGCGCGCGGCATCTTGCAGCTCCGCCAGCCCTGCGCGCGGCAGCTGACGCAAGGCGGCCAGTGTCTGCGTCAGCCGCACGGCCTCAATCACATGGGCAGACGACGCATCCAGCGCGCGCTCGCGCATGAGATGTGCTATCCGGCTCAGCCAGGCCACGGTGCGCAATTCGCCATCTGGGTAATGCCAAACATGCTCATACCAGCCCGGCGACGACACTCCCGCACCGTAGCCGCTGGCACGCTGCAAATGGCGGTGCGTCCAAGGAATCCACGTCACGGCAATTTTGACCTTGGGCAGAACTTTGAGCAGGGCACGGTCGGCTTTTTGCGTGCTGTCTTGCTGCAAGCCGGCCAGATGCCAAGCGCCGCACACCACGGCAATACGCGCATAACCGGCCTTGGCAGCCTCACGGATGATCAGCCGCATATACGCTTCCCTGCGCGCGTCATCTGCAGACAGCCCAGCCGCCTCACCCAGCGTCTGACGCAAGGCAGTCATGGCCTCATTGACTGCGGCAAACAACTCGCTACCATCACCACGCTCTTCCACCATGCGGTTCCACCAAGCTTCGCCATCGACATCACCTGCCGCCAGCGCCAGCCAGTCCAGTGGGTCACCCTGGGTTGGCATAGCCTCAATATCGGCGAGCGGATCTTCTGACGCAGCGTGGGAGAATAGCTCCTCTGGCGACGATGACAGCGCTAAGCGGTGCGCCAAGGGCAGATCCATCAAGCGTACAGGCACATGGTTTGCCAGCGCCCAATGCATGGCTTGCCATTCCGGCGAAAACTCAGCAAACGGCAGATATAGCGCACGCTGGGGATCATCTGGGCAATAACCCAGCAAGGCCACTGGCGGCCTCATCAAGGCTGAAGTCAGCAGAGGCAGCAGCGGCTCGGCTTCGGGAGGGCCTTCCAGCAACAGGCAGTCAGGCTGCCAATGATTCAATGCCGCCAACAAGCTGCGCGCGCAACCGGGCCCATGGTGACGAATGCCAAAATACTCGATTGAGGCCATGGTGGGGCCTCAGCCTTGCAGTTCGCGGCAAGCGCGATACAGATCTTTCCAGTCATCGCGGTCTTTGACGATGGTTTCCAGGTATTCATTCCACACCAGCGCATCCTGAATCGGGTCTTTGATCACCGCGCCCAACAAACCAGACGCCAGATCATGTGGACGCAGCACGCCATCGCCAAAGTGACCCGCCAGCGCCATGCCGTTATTGATCACAGAAATCGCCTCGGCAGTAGACAAGCTGGACGAGGGTGATTTGATGCGGGTTTTGCCGTCATCACTCACGCCATTGCGCAATTCGCGAAAAATACGCACCAGCCGCCTCACTTCGCTGAGCATAGGCAGTTCAGCGGGCAGTTGCAGTGCTTGGCTCATCTCACCCACCCGTTTGACCACGATGGAGATTTCCTCTTCCTCGCTGGCTGGCGGAGGCAGCACCACGGTGTTGAAACGGCGTTTGAGCGCAGCAGACAACTCGTTCACGCCTTTGTCACGGTTGTTGGCGGTGGCAATCAACGAGAATCCAGGCACTGCGCGCACCTCGCTGCCCAGCTCAGGAATCGGCAAGGCTTTTTCTGAAAGGATGGTGATCAGCGTATCCTGCACATCCGCTGGAATACGGGTGAGCTCTTCCACGCGGGCAATTTGCCCATGGCGCATGGCCTGCATCAGCGGGCTGGGCGTCAATGCGTGTTCGGATGGGCCGTGCGCCAGCAGGTGAGCGTAGTTCCAGCCATAGCGCAATTGTTCTTCACTGGCGCCAGCTGTACCCTGCACCAATAGACCAGAATTGCCGCTGATGGCTGCAGCCAGATGCTCGGACACCCATGACTTGGCCGTGCCAGGCACACCATACAGCAGAAGTGCACGATCGGTGGCCAGGGTAGCCACGGCAATTTCCATCAAGCGACGACTGCCGATGTATTTGGCGCTAACCTGATAACCATTGGCCAGCTCACCACCCAATAAATAGGTGACCACGGCCCAGGGCGACAGCGCCCAGTTGGGTGGGCGCGGGCGCGAATCCTGCTGGCCAAGTTCGGCCAACTCCTCGGCATACTGAATCTCGGCGGGCTGGCGAATCACGGTGGTCTGGGTCATGGTGTCCTCGAGGGGGTAGGGATAGGGTAATTTGACGCAACACGTTAAGAACGGCCAACAAAACTCAGCACAGTGATCTTGGCCAGGCGCGCGAGCGCTGACAGTACAAGCAAGTACGACCAGGCTCGCAACTCTGCCATCAGAATTTTATGAGCAGCGCTTAATGACGGATCAGCGCACGAACCTGCGCCAATTGCTCCAGGGTATGCAGCCAGGAAGCCTCCTGCAGGATAGGGCGCCAACGGGCCAGCGCCAGCGACATGCTATCTGGAGAAAACACACAACAGACTTCCAGCAGCAGTTGACGAACCTCATAGGCGACATTTGGCCCATAGCGCTGCAAACAGTGCGCAAAGTGCTCGATAATGGACGCAGATAGCACAGCGGAAATTTCGCTCTCTGGCTGCTCATACGCCTCCAGCACATACGGCACGATGCTGCTGATTGTTTGCCACTCGTGGTTTTTTTCCATCGGAATGCTCAGCCAGTAAGGCTCGCGTAAGTCAGCTGGTAAGTATTTCTGCAAGGCGTGCTGCTGATAGCCGTAGACGTTCTGAATAAAAAATGGGTGCACCATGACTTGAGCAATCGCCTCACGGTCAGGGGCACGCAACAGTAGCTCGCTCCACGCGCGCACAATATCGCAGCCGTGCTCTTGTTCACTGGCCCAGTCCAGTAAGCCGGCAAGCGACATGCCCGTGTGGCTACACCACCAACTGAGTGGCGTCATGGCCAGCAACTGACTCAGCCACCACGTGCGTTCGCTGATCGGTGGGGAGATGTATTGGGGCGGCGTCATCTCAACGCCATCCTGCTTCCAGTCCGGGTCGAATTCGGTAGGCGTGCGCAACAGCCACACACCATCATGCTGATCTAGCAAAGATGCCAGCCGCGCCCCCACCTGCTGCACCCAGCGGCTGTCTGGCAAACGCAGCAGCAGGGTGCGCGCGGCATCGCGCACATCACGACTACGGTCGTGCTGTGACAGGCTGTCCAACAGCATCTCGTCATCAGCGCTCAGGCCATGGACAAATGTCTCCAGCAGCGCTGCGCGCTCGCGCGCAGGCAGGATGGGCAGAGCGGCTTGCAAACGCGCCCTCGCCGTAGCGGGGTCGCGGCGGCGCGCGGCACTCAACCAGACCACTCGCTGGGCCAGATTGCCCTCTTCCCAAATGCTGTCAGCCTCTGCCGGAGCACCAGAGCTAAGGGCAAATGCCCAAGCCGGATTATGTTGCGCCAGCCAGCGACCGCGTTCACCCAGCACAGGCGGTAGGTAAGCATGGAGCTTGCTGTTGGCCCGTGCAGCCTCTAACGCCTCGGGCAAACTGACGTGCGGCAGGCGTTGTTCACGGCGGGCGATGGCCAACAAATACTGCTGCTGCAAACGCAAGGGTGCCTGGCTCCACAGCCACGGCAGGCAAGCCAGCCAGTCGGGTTGATCCAGCACAGACAGCGTCTCCGCCGCCGCCAGGGCGTATTCAGGGAGAGGGCTGTGGGTAGGGCCGGCAGCAGCCGCACAATTGGCCAACACAGCGGCCATAGCCAGCAATTGCCCGGCCGGCGTGGCCTGCGCGGCGGCGACATCGCTGAGCAGCGCCCCCACTTCGCCGGGTTGTGCTGGCGCCACTGGCGCTTGGCGGGCAGTCCCCACCATGGCAGCGGGCAGCAAGGCGTTCCAAAGTGTCATGCCCAACTCCTTTGCCAGAATTGTTCGCCACCCCACGCACTGAGCGGATGCAAAACCTCACCATCCCACTCGCCCATCACCTGCACCGGGTGTCCACCACTCAAGGCCAGCAAGCCCCAGTGCGCTGAGTCACCCAGGCTCAGCGGCAGGCAACTGCTGCCAAAACATAGTGTGGCTTGCTGCTGGCGCCAGATAGGAATAGCGTGCGCAGCCAGCAGCGGAAACCGCGTCAACCACGGCTGTGCCGCCAGGGTTTCGGCATGCGCCTGCCATTCGTCCTCAGCAGCGCCCGCCCGCAACACTACCTTGGCTTCAGCACCGCGCTCGGCCAACACCGCGCGCAAAGAGCCATCCGGAAAAAACACCAAGCGCCCGCTGAATGCGGTAAATGGCTGCCAAAAATCGGCAAAACCCCGGCCACCATGGGCATACTCCAATAGCAGTGCCCGCCGACCACTACGCGCACCATGCAGCCATACCCGGCGCTCAAGCAGTTTAGTGTCTACCTCTTCCAGGGCGATACCCAGCACAGTCCAGTCGTCATCCACCACCTCGCCGCTTTCCTGCACCTCAGCCTTGTCAAACACCCAACCCGCCACACTGCGCAATTCGGCCTGGCGCTCGACGGGTAGACGATGCCAACGCTTCATGGCCTGGCAAAACAGATGCAGCCGCCCCAAACGCACCAGCAGCCGCTCCGGCCAATCCTGGCCCTGCTGGATAATGCCCGCAGCCTCCTGCACGCGCGCAGCCAGGCCGGGGGCTTGAGCATCCACCAGACGCGCGGCAAAAGCACGCCAGTCGGCCACATGCTCAATGCTCAGCACACCCAGGCCGGTCTGGAGCCGGTCTTGCAACCAGATATCCAGCTCGGCAGAAGCAGTTTCCAAGCGCTGCCAACGCTGTTGTGCGCGCTGCTGCGCCTTGGCGGCAACGACCTCAGGGGGCAGCTCACGTGGCGCGCTGGCCTTGGCGTGTGACTGAGCTTCTTTGGCTTCACGCTTGCCTAACCACTCGCTCACCCAGGCCGGCGCGTCATCCTGGCTGAATGCCTCGGCTTGCTGGACACGCAGCAAGAGCAACGCCAACGCGTGTTTGCAGGGAAACTTTCGACTAGGACAGCTACATCGAAACGCCAGAGGGCTGGTGCGCAGATCCACCTGTGTTTGATAGGGTTTGCTACCGCTGCCTTTACATTCGCCCCACACGGCAGAGTCGTTGTAACTCAGCAATGGCCATTTAGCGGGAGAACTCAGGCCGCGCGCCGCGCTGGCCGACGCGGCATCCGGCGCCAGCGCCAGCACGGTTTCACTATTGAGCTGCACAAATCATCTCCTGAAAACCATCCGGGCCGGGGTCAGCATCAAGAGCGAAATGACCAGCCCGCCATGCTTCGCCCAATTTTTGCAATAGGCATATGCTAGCCAGAATGGCGAGCAAAATTAAGACGCAAAAATACCTAGTGGCCAGTCACCATGACATGAACCGATCATTGGCGTTGAGGGTGTGCCGTGAGCACGGCACAGGAGGCGTAGTGGTGAGCGCTCACACCTGAGACTCACGGTGGATGCCCCTGGATTCCGGCTTCAAGGGCATGAGCGGACGGAATGCGACGGATGATTCACCGCTGGCAGTAAGATTATGTTTAAAAAACAAAATCAACATATCCGGCATGAATTAGCGCACATAATGTATTTCAACGTAACGGGCGACTCGCCGCGCACCAAAAAAACGGCCCGTCAACATGACGGGCCGTTCTGCACACAGGCGATACCAGCGCAATTACGGCGTGGTCTTGAACAAATTGAACTGATTGCTCAGTTGTTCTTTCAGCACCTGTTGTTTTTCCAGTGTGGTTTTTTTGTCCTTCACCAAAGCATTGAAATCCAGCGCGTAGGTGGGGGCATTGAGCGCGCCGGTAATTTTCAGCGGGACGTTCATTTCTTTGGTGTTGGTGAACACCAGGATATTGGGCTGCACACGCATGGCGTAGTCGATGATATTGCCGACCAAATCCACCTTGCCATGGCCTTGCAGGCTGAACAGGCTGGAGTTCAGCCGCAGGTCGTGATTGCGCGCCACGCCGTTGCTGAAGTTGAACTGGGCGGACAGGCTCTGAAAATCGGTGCGCTTGCTGGGGTCGTC
>RRZU010241439.1_pt1 | contig 11120 bp, 12 predicted proteins | sample 2165561 | NCBI WGS metagenome assembly RRZU01 (sample SAMN10456909, study PRJNA506462) | wastewater metagenome | isolation source: wastewater sludge | place: USA: Moscow, Idaho | reverse complement strand
TTGAATCAAATAAAAAAAATACAGTAGAAAATTTAAGTATAAAATCACTTTCAGAAATACAAATTTTATCCGAATTTGAAATTCAAAATTATATCCAGAAAAACAAAAGTTATGAACCAATTATTGAGTTATTAATTTGTTCTTGTTTTTCATATGATACACGTTTTTTTGACACCATTCTTACACTTTGTTTCAATAAAATTGGAATCGAAAAATGTTGTATAGATATAGTTTTCCCTTTTTTAAGTAAAATGTTTATCATTCTGGAAAAGTATACTATTCAAGAATCGGTTATTTCTTTTTCTAAAAATCTAATTAGAAAACATCTTTTTTATTTGATTAAATCAATTCCATATTCAGATCAAAATTCTCGTAAATGGCTTTTATTTTTACCTGAAAAAGAAAATGATGATTTAGAATTAATTTATACTTATCTTCTTTTAAAAATTAATAACGAAAAAGGAATTTATTTAGGCGAAAATCAAAGTTTAAATTCTATTTTAGAATGTATTGAGAATACTCAAATTACACATATTTTTATTTATATCTCTAAAAATTATGACTCTTCTTCTCTTGCAATTTATCTCGAATCAATCAAGAAAAATCTACCAAATATTACCATTTTTGTGGCAACATATGCTGTTCTAAAAGATAAAATAACTGAAAAAGTTCCGTATATAAACGTAAACAATCCAACTGCTTTTAATTCTTATTTACAAAAAATTATGACGATGTAAATTATTTGTTTTTGATTTCCCAATTTATAGGTTGTAAGTTCTTACTTTTCAAAAAATCATTAGTTTTCGAAAAAGGTTTGCTCCTCCAAAAACCTCTGTAAGCTCCTAATGGAGAAGGATGAGCAGATTCTATAACAAAGTGTTTATTTCGGTCTATTTTTGCTCCTTTTTTTTGAGCATAAGCTCCCCAAAGTATAAAAACTAAATTTTCTTTTTGATCAGAAAGCTTCTGTATTACAGCATCTGTAAATATTTCCCAGCCTTTTTTCTGGTGCGAACCTGCCTTAGAAGCTTCAACCGTCAAAGTTGCATTTAATAATAAAACACCTTGTTTAGCCCATGTTTCCAAATTTCCAGAAGTCGAAATTCCTATTCCTAAATCATCATTCAACTCTTTATAAATATTTTGCAAACTTGGAGGTAATTTAATTCCATCGGCAACCGAAAAAGACAAACCATTTGCTTGTCCAATCCCATGATAAGGATCTTGACCAATTAAAACAACTTTAACATCATCAAAAGGTGTATAATCAAATGCAGAGAATATTTTGGATGCAGGAGGATATATTGTTTTTGTTTTGTACTCATTTCGTACAAAATCTGTCAATATTTTAAAGTAATCTTTTTCAAATTCATTCTTTAAAACTTCTTTCCAAGAAGCATCTAATTTCACATCCATATTATTCTTTTATGGAAACAAAATTATTCTTTTTATACTTGCTGGAGTAATTTTTCAAACTAAATCTGAGATTCATTTATCCATTTACCAACTGTAGGAGCTTTATAATTTTTTAATTTCTCAAATAAAATATCTAGATTATCACTAACAATTAGCATATCATAATTTTCTTGTTTCAGAAAACCTTTGGTAACCATACTCTCAATAAAAAGTAAAAGATCATCAAAAAAACCATCTATATTATAAATAGCAATTGGTTTTTTATGTAATCCTAATTGAGCCCATGTCAACATTTCGAAAAACTCTTCAAGTGTACCAAAACCTCCAGGTAAAGTTATAACACCATCAGAAAGTTCATTCATTTTCGCCTTACGTTCATGCATAGAATCTACTAAAATAAGTTCACTTAATCCTTTATACTCAACTTCAACTTTCTTCAAAAAGTTTGGTAAAACTCCAATAGCTACACCTCTATTTTCTAAAACTGAATCTGCTATAACGCCCATTAAACCTACATTAGCTCCGCCATAAACAAGTTCAATTTTATTTTCTGCTAATTTTTGACCTAATTTATATGCTTCTTCTTTAAAAATCTTATTTGAGCCATTACTTGACCCACAAAATACTGTTAATCTCTTCATTCCATAAATATAAAAATCAATATCCATCAAAATATAAATTATAGATTTAATAAATCATTAAATCTATATGTAAATAGTATTATCTGTCATTTATTTCTAACTAAAGAATTTATCCGTAATTTTGCGTTAATGCAAATATCAGAACAAACTTTAAAAGATTTAGAATTTAATGCGGTTCAGAAAGAAATCGCAGAATTTGCTTATACAGAAAAGGTTGAAGCGTTTATTTTTAACTTAAAACCTTACCAAGATCACCAACTTTTGGTGCAAGATTTACAAACGACAAACGAATATTTAACAAGTTTCGAGACGGGAAATCGTTTTCCGTTTTCAGAATATTATATTTTAGATGAAAATCTAAGCCGATTAGAAATCGAGAATTATTATTTGCCTGCAGAAGAATTCTTCAAAATCAAGGCAAATACGCTTCAAGTGAACGAAATCTTGAAATATTTGACAGCTTTCAACGAATATGCACCTGTTTTATTCGAGAAAGCTTCAACGATTACTTACGAAAAAAATATCGTGAAATTAATCGATCAAGTGTTCAATAAATTTGGAGAAATCAAAGACGATGCAAGTCCAGAATTGAAAATTGTGCGCGATCGTTTACGTCATTTGAATGGGCGAATTACCGAATTATTCAATAAATCAATGTCTTATCATTCGGATTATTTAGATGATATTCGAGAATCTGTCGTTGGAAATCGTCGCGTTTTGGCTGTAAAATCGGCTTTGAGAAAACGTGTGAAAGGGCAATTTTTAGGTACTTCAAAAACTGGATCGATTACTTTTATTGAGCCAGAAAGTGTACAAAATCCTCGTCGCGAATGGGAAGAATTAAAAGAAGAAGAAAAACATTTGGTGATTCAGATTTTGTTAGATTTAACTGCTCAAATTGCGGAATACAAACCAAATCTTGAAGAATATCAAACGTTTTTAGAATATATAGATTTTACACAAGCGAAAGCAAATTATGCTTTTTTGATTAATGGAATTTTACCTCAACTTTCTGAGAATCGAATTATCAAATTAGTCGATGCTTATCATCCTGTTTTATTTTTAAACAATAAAAGAAAAGCTCAAAAAACGATTCCGCAGAGTTTAGAGATTAACGAAGATTGTCGTATTATCATTATCTCTGGTCCAAATGCTGGAGGAAAATCAATTACGTTAAAAACGATTGGTTTACTTCAAATTATGATTCAGAGTGGTGTTTTAGTTCCTGTAAAAGATGAAAGTCAATTTGGATTCTTTAATCAAATTTTTACAGATATTGGCGATAATCAATCGATTGAAAATCATTTATCAACCTACAGTTATCGTCTAAAACAAATGTCATATTTCTTGAAAAATGCTGATGATAAAACGTTGTTGTTAGTTGATGAATTTGGTACAGGTTCTGATCCAGAATTAGGTGGAGCTTTAGCGGAAGTTTTCTTTGAAGAGTTTTATGAACGTAATTCTTTCGGTGTTTTTACAACACATTATACGAATATCAAATTGAGCGCAGAAAGTTTGCCAGAAGCGATAAATGCTTGTATGTTGTTTGATAAAAAAACATTGGAACCACTTTATCGTTTGGAAATTGGACAAGCCGGAAGTTCGTTTACTTTTGAAGTTGCTGAGAAAAATAAAATTCCATTTCGTTTGATTAATCGTGCAAAGAAAAAAGTTGAAAGCGAAAAAGTGAGTTTGGATAAAACAATTTTGAAACTTCAACAAGAAAAATTTGAAATTCAGAAAACAAAAGATCATGTTGAAGAGTTGCGCGAAACTAATATTGAACACAATGAAAAGTTAGAGCAAACAAACGAAAAAATTCAACAAAAACTATATGATTTTCAGCAATTATATGATCGCGAACAAAAACGTTTGAAACTTGGAGAACGAATTTCTGACATGGCTGATTCTTACTTGAAAACGAAAAATAAAAAGCAAATGATTTCGAATTTCTTGAAATTAATTGAAATGGAAAATTCGAAAAAGACGAAAGAAGTTCAGCAATTAAAGAAAATCGAAAAAATTGTAGAGAAAGAAGTTAAGCGCGAATTAAAAGAAAATTCTGAAACGATTTCTCAACAAAAACATGTGATCGAAAAGAAAGAAAAAGCAGCTACTCAAAAGAAAATTGATGCGTTGAAAGTTGGTGATCGTGTCAAAATTCATGGTTCGTCGAGTGTTGGAACAATTGATAAAATAAAAAAGGAAATTGTTTTTGTAAATTATGGTTTATTTACAACTCAAATCAATGTTAACGAAGTGTATAAAATCTAATATGATCAATAAAAAAGTAATAACGTTCCTCCTATTCCTTGTTTTTTCTAATTTTAGTTTTGCTCAAACAAATCAAAATTGGAATTGGTTAATCGGAAATTGGGAAGGTATTGGTAATGGAAAACCAGGAGAAGGAAAAGGCGTTTTTTCTTTTGAACACCAATTGGATCAAAATGTAATTATTAGAAAAAGTCATTCCGAATATCCTTCGCGAGATGCTAAAAGCATGACAATTCATGATGATTTATTGGTTGTTTATTTAGATGAAAATAAAAATTTATCGAAAGCCATTTATTTTGATAATGAAGGTCATGTTATCAATTATTCGATTACTTATACCGAAAAAACGATTACATTTCTGAGTGAAACAAAGCACAATCAACCCACATTTAGATTGATTTACTCGCTACTTGAAAATAAAGAAGTTAATACAGCTTTTGAAATTTCGATGGATGGAAAAAATTTCAATACCTATATCGAAGGAAAAAGTAAAAAAATATAAAACGAAAAAGGTTAGTGAATTCACTAACCTTTTTCGTTTTAATCTCTTAATCTTTCTCTACACCTTGCGAGCGCAATTCTTTTTGTTTGTCAAACAATTTTTGGGCTTTTTCTTGAGATACCTCTTTCTCGACCACTTTAGCATTCTTAGGCAACTCTATTTTACCTGCATATGGTTTTACATCAATTGCCGTAAAACTAACATTTGTATCCATATCACTTCTAAATGGTAATTTGAATTTAATTTTTAAAATTAGACCTGGTAATCCATTAAAACGAGAAGGTCCATCTCGAAAGGGCAAATCTGGAGCATACCACGCTTCTACTGTCTGTGTTGGATTTGTATATGTTGCTTTTCTGACTTTGTTACCTAAAATTGTTGACTCTTCTTTGCTTAACACCCAAGGAAAGGTCTGGATAGAATCTTTGATGAATAGTTTAGGTTTCATTTTATTGTTCTCATACAATTCTTTCGAGTTAAAATCTTTATAAATATTAGAACTAACATTGCTTAATAATCCTACAGAAATTCCACGACCTTGTTCATTATTTATACGTTCAATCTCCGTAAAATTAGAATTTGTAGCATTTACAAATAACTCAAAATAATATCGTTTATTTTCTGAATTGACAAGCATTTCTTCCATTCTAGCTGATGTTTGTTTTAAATTACTTCTATCAAATTCTTGACGAACTTCATATTCTACACGAACAGCATCTTGGGCAAATCCAATTATTGGAAGTATTAAAAATAAATATTTTAGCATTTTATAGTGTTTATTATTCTACTAATATAGAAATAAAATTTAATTCATTTTAAATAATCATCAACATAAGCAATATCATTCTTTAAGGTAAATAATCTTCGTAAATTAGCGTAGAGATAAGATAAAAAGGCTTGTTGTATTGAATTTCAATAGAATATTAACTCAATAATTATTATTAATCATATATCATAAATATAATTTATAGTTTAATCTATATTTGAAATTGAAAATATATGGACAGTTTAAAATATCAGTCTAAATTTGCATCAGTAAAAGAGATAAAAACTGTAACAAGTTTTATCAAATCGAGAAGTAAAAAACAAAATATAAAAAATTAAAATTATGTCATTAGTAGGAAAAAAAGCGCCTTTATTCACAGCGCCAGCAGTAATTGATGGAGACGAAATCGTAGAAAACTTTTCAATGCCAATCGGAGAAAAAAACATCGTTTTATTCTTCTACCCAAAAGATTTTACATTTGTTTGTCCAACAGAATTACACGCATTCCAAGCTAAATTAGCTGAATTCGAAAAAAGAGATGCTGTTGTAATTGCTGCTTCTTGTGATTCAGAAGAAACACACTTAGCGTGGTTAAACACTGCTAAAGATAACGGAGGTATCGAAGGTGTTACTTACCCAATCGTTGCTGACTTAGCAAAAACTATCGCTATGGATTACGGAGTTTTAGCTGGTGAGTATGTTTACAATGAAGAAAATGATTCTTTAAAATTTGAAGGAGCTCCAGTTGCTTACCGTGGTACTTTCATCATCGACAAAAACGGTGTTGTTCGTCACGAAACAATCAACGATTTACCATTAGGACGTAACATCGATGAGTATGTACGTTTATTAGACGCTATTTTACACGTTGAGAAATATGGTGAAGTTTGTCCAGCAAACTGGGAAGAAGGAAAAGATGCAATGAACGCTACTAAAGATGGTGTAGCTTCTTACTTAGCTTCTCACTAAAAATAACTTGAAAATCTTTTGATTTTCAAAATTCACGAAGAGGCTGTCTAAAAAATTTGACAGGAGATTTTAACGGATTCATTTTCACTAAAAATCATTAAGCTCAACACTTAGACAGCCTTTTTTATACCCAATTTTTAACCATAAAAATTAATAAAATGTTTGCAGAATTAGAACAAGATAACTTAGCACAAGTAGTTGCTGATAACAATATAGTAATTGTACAATATGGTGCTGGATGGTGCGGAAACTGCCGTTTAGTAAAACCAAAATTCAAAAAATTAGCGGCTGAATATGAAGGTCAAGCTGAGTTTTTATATGTTGATGCTGAGAAATTAGTAGAATCAAGAAAATTAGCTGATGTTCCTAACTTACCAACTTTCGCGGTATTTAAAGGAGGACAAAATGTAGGACAAGTAACTGCGTCTAAAATTGATGCTGTAAAAGAATTGATCAATGAAGCTGCCGGTATTTAAAAATTTAGCAAAAAACGTTTCTATTGAAGCAATGGAAACAGCTTTAGAAGTTTTGGAAGTTTATGCTGATTCTCCAGCTGTAAAAGAGCCAGAACAAGAAGTAATTGGAGAAATGATTTCTAACATTTGTGGAGCTATGGAAATGAAGCAAATGATGGAAGAAGAAGGTTTGGATGAGCGTACTGCAGCCAATACTTTTATGCAACGCGTAATGGGTTCGATTGATAAATAATTTTATCAATTAGTTCATATAGAAGAAAAAGGATTTCAATTGAAATCCTTTTTTGGTTTTGTATCTTAACATTTTCGATTAAAGAAAGTAAACTAATAAACCTAGATTAACTATTACTTTTTAGAAAATAATTATCACAAAAATTTCTAATAATACAATTTATCTATCAATTCCTAATTCAGGATTAAAATCACTCAATAATTTCTTTTTTATCCTTCGTATTATTTTAATAACAATATTTTGAAATCTATGCAATTATCCTTATTAGTAAATTTATCTACAATTAAACATTACTTTTTCCGTTATGGAAAGATATATTATAATAAAAAATGAAATCAAAATTTACAACACTTCTCTTGGGTATCTCATTAATAACCTTAACAAGTTGTGCTTTATCTAATTCTGTCAAGCAAATTAATTATCAATCGAACCTAAAAGTTAGTGATAGACTATCTTCTAGTAAAATTGTTAAAATTGACGAAATGAAAGACATGAGAGGATACAGTGATGAAAAGGTTATTTTTTACAAGAAAAACATGTACAATCAAACGATGTCAGGTGCATATATGGCGGAAAAACCAGTTTCAGAAATTTTAACCGAAGCTATAAAAAATGGTTTCAATGAAAAAAATATTTCAGTTAACGGTAGTAATGATTATATTCTAAAATCTGAGTTACAAAAATTAGATTATGAAGCAATTTCTGGATTCTCTACTGTTCAGTTAATCCCAGAAATTACAGTTAAATTTCAATTGGTTGACAAAGATGGAAAAGTTGTTTGGACTGACTTAATTACAGGAAAAGCAAACACAAAAGGCGCAAAATTTGAAAAGTTTTTACCTCCAGCAATCGATAATCTTATTCAACAACTTGTTAATAATCAAGACTTTTTGAATAATGTTATAACCGAGTAACATCATTTATTTTAAGAGTTACAATTATCTCAAAAATATCATCAAACCTCGTTTAGAAATAATTAAACGAGGTTTTTCGTAGAATAAAATATCTTACATTCAGATTTCTGCACTAAATCATAACTTCTTTTTCAATTTGAAAATAAACAAGAAACTGAATATAAATTACAAAAAATGATTTTCTAAGAACAAATTATTTATCGCTTTCACAAATAGAGCTTGGTAATTCAAAAAATTAGAATAGTTTTAGTAATTTCCAAAATATAATATCAAACAATACACAGAATAAAATACAGTAAATTGTATTTTTGCAAAAATTTTTAGAATTGAGTAAACAAATAAATTGGACAAGCTGCAAGAATTGCAATGGACTTGGAAAAAAAAGTCAAGGAGTTTCGAAAAAGAAACTATTGCGTTATGAAGCTGCCCTTGCTCAATCGAAAAAAAATAAAAGCAATAGCACTATTCCTAACAAACCAAAAAGTTCGATGCAGATATGCACAACTTGCTTAGGAACTGGTCTGACAGCGACAGAAGAACTTCCCTTACCAAATGAAAACGATTATCCTCACATTGCAATTGTAGGTGCTGGAATTGGTGGAATTGCGTTGGCATTGGCATGTTTGCATCGACAAATTCCTTTTACACTTTTCGAGCGTGATCGCGCTTTCAACGATCGTTCGCAAGGTTATGGATTAACGTTACAACAAGCGAGTAAAGAACTAAAAAAGTTTGGAATTACAACTTTAGATGAAGGTATTGTTTCTACGCTGCATTTGGCACATACCATAGAAGGAAATGTCATTGGCGAATGGGGAATAAGAAAATTGCAAGACAAAGAAGCTATTGAAGCGAAAAACAAGAATAAACATACCAATATTCACATTGCAAGACAATCTTTGCGTTTGGCCTTTTTAGAGCAATTGGGTGGTGATAAACAAGTTTTATGGAATCATCAATTAACTGATTTTAAAATTGATGACAAAGTCGAATTAACGTTTGATGTTGATGGAATAAAAAAACATTTTAAAGCTGATTTACTTGTTGGTGCAGACGGCATACGTAGTTCGGTTCGTCGATTGTTGATTAACGAAGATAAAAATCCATTGAGATATTTAGGTTGTATTGTGATTTTAGGAATCTGTAAACTTAATGCTTTAAAAGGTTTAAAAAGTCATTTGTTAGATGGTGCAACAGTGTTTCAGACCGCAAATGGAACGGAACGAATGTATATGATGCCCTATGACAAAGAATCGATTATGTGGCAATTTAGTTTTCCAATGTCAGAAGAAGATGCTAAAAATTTAAGTAAAAAAGGTTCTGAAGCCTTAAAAACAGAAGTTGCGAAAAGAACGCATTGGCACTCTCCTATTCCAGAAATTATCGCAGCTACCGAAGCTAAACAAATTACGGGATACCCTGTTTACGACCGAAATTTATTAACGCCAAATTTATTAGAAAACGCAGGTCCTGTGACTTTAATAGGTGATGCAGCACATCCGATGAGTCCTTTCAAAGGGCAAGGTGCCAATCAGGCTTTGTTAGATGCTTTGTTTTTGGCTCAAAAAATAACCTCAGCTTATCATGCGCAAAATAAACAAGTCAATCTACGTGAAGAAGTTTTACAGCCATACGAAAATGAGATGATGGAACGAAGCAGCGTTAAAGTGAAAAAGTCAGCAGATGCAGCCAAATTTTTACATTCAGATATCGTACTTCAAGAAGGAAATGTAACCTTTGGTTCGAAGTGGACTTCCAGTTTGTGATTTATAAAAACTGACTTTGGGTTTTGATGATAAAATATAATGTAAACCTTATTTATTACAGATATCCAATACATATTGTATCTCTTTTGATTCTTTATTCTTTATCATTGGAAGAATGTTTTTACAATTCTTTTTTAAATTTTTCTTATCGTAAATAATAATATATGATAAAAGCTTATCCGTTGAATATTCTGAATTCTTAATAACATTATTAAATTCTCTTAATTTTTTAAATGCTTCTTTTTCAGTCCATGTCGTTTCCTCTCCATAAAGCTCTAATAACGTACTGTTTAACGTATAATTCACAACCGAAGAATACATTTTAGAAACCAAGTCTTCTTTACCTCCTAAACACCCATAAATCCTATCAAACTCTTCATTGTTTTCTAACTGATATTTAAAAATGTCATTTACTGATTGTAACTTTCTATCAACTGCTTCCGTAGAAAAATATGCTTTTACAATTGTTTTTCCATTTATAGCTAAGTATTCTACCTCCTTATCAGTTGCTATTTTTGATGCTTCAAAAAATAAATCGTAGACTTTACTATTTGTTCCCCCATAGCCTATATTTGAACTTTCGTATCTATCAACAATAGATAAACTATCCACAAAAACTTTAAGTTCTGGAGAAATTTGACCAAAAGAAAATATTGGAATTATAATTAATAAAATCTTCATATTAAATTTAATATAACGTAAAAAGTCTTACAAACAACATACTAAATTGAAAAATAACATGAAACATAAGTTTATCTAATCCAATAAATAAATATGAGATAAAAGCAGCGGCGCATAAATATTAAAAATCCTTCTATTATACATTTAACCCCACATTTTGCCAATACAATGTGCTTGTTGCACAACACTAAATATAGCAATTTTTCATATCTTGTAGTATGCAAGGACGAAAAGAATTTATTCCTCAACTTTTTTATGAATTAAGTTTAGATCGGCTAGTTCCATCTGATAACTTTTATCGCCAAGTAAATCAAGTATTAGATTTACATTTTCTGTATTGATCCACTCAAAAATATTACGGTACTCAAGGTCAAGAAAGTATAGATCCTGTGGTGTTTTTTAAAATATTGTTAGTGGGTTATTTGAATAATATCAATAGCGACAGAGCATTGATTCGCTATTGTAGCAATTGCTTGGATG
>RRZU011759452.1_pt1 | contig 11121 bp, 9 predicted proteins | sample 2165561 | NCBI WGS metagenome assembly RRZU01 (sample SAMN10456909, study PRJNA506462) | wastewater metagenome | isolation source: wastewater sludge | place: USA: Moscow, Idaho | reverse complement strand
CCTGGCAACTCATCCGGCATGACGATGACACGCCAGTCGCCGAAGCCGGTGAAACTTTCCTGCGCCTGCAGCTTGACGACGGGAAAACGGTAGCGCTGGGTGAATACAGCTACGCCGGCACCGGTCAGCACTGGTACGAAGTGCTCGATACAAAGCCCTATCGTGTTGACGTCTGGCTGCGCCGGCAGGGTGGGGGCAAGGTTACTTTCAAAGTGCTCGACTATTACAGCCGGGCCGACCACAAGGACGAGCCCATCGAATTTCTTCCCACCGAAAACTGGCAGCGCTTCACCGCCACCTTCACCCCGCCGCAGATCCAGCCAGGCAGCCAGCCCGGTCGCATCGCCCTCGAAATCTCCGGCCCCGGCAGCTTCGATATTGACAACCTCCGCGTCTATCGAGCCGATACCGCCTTTCTTGACTACACTGAGAAAGAATACGCTGACTTGCGACTCTCGGGCATGCAGGCCCTGCGCACGCATGCCTTCGTCAGGACAGCACGGCGCACCTACGATCTGGAACAATTCACGAATCCAGGCGGCGTCACAAATGTGGGCGGGTGGGCTGCTAAGTTGAACACCTTGCCGCAAACCTTGGCCATGATGCGCAAGGCCGGCATGCGCCCCTGGTTGCAGATCGAACCGCATTTAAGCCCGGAAGAGTGGGGCAGCCTGGTCGAATACATTGCGGCGCCATACCGGCCAGGGCAGGATACCCCTGCGGCGAAGCCCTGGGCCTGGAAGCGCTTCCTGCAAGGGCAGGTCAAGCCCTGGGCAGACGAATTCGACCGCATCTACCTCGAACTCGGTAACGAGACCTGGAATGGCCTGTTCCGCCCCTGGGTGTTCACCGACATGGTCGATACCGCCACCGGCAAGCGCTACACCGCCGGGCAAGTCTATGGCCTCTATCAGGAATTCGTTATCGCCCGCCTGCGCGCAAGTCCGTGGTGGCAGGCCGCGCGGCTCGACGACAAGGTTGAGTTCGTGCTCGGCGGATGGTCAGGCTTTAGCTATGGCAGCGACGCTGCTTCCACATCGCCCTCATCCCAGCATCTGACGGTAGCCGCTTACCTCGGCGGCTGGGATATCGGCGAGCAGGCGCAGCCGAATGTGCCCGCCAGTTTCCACAAGCTGCTGAATGTTGCAGGTCAAATCGCTCCTCGCATCGAAAAACATGCCCTCGAAGTGCGGGCCTTGAATAGCCGAATTGGCAAGGAACTCAAGATCGGTACATACGAAGCCGGCCCGGGCTATGCACTCAACGGGCTCAATAACGAGCGCGTCACCCCCAGGCAAGCCGCGGAGCAGGAAGAGGTCAAGAAAAGCCTCGCCTCCGGCGTCGCCACCCTCGATGTTTTCCTTAGCCAGGCCGCCCATGGCTACCAACTGCAAAATTTCTTCACCTTTGCCGCCGGAGACTACTGGAAGTCGCACGCACGCTGGTACGACGGAGGCCAGGCCTACCCGGCCTGGAAAGCGCTGGCAAGCTTCAATCAACACGCCACCGGCGCCATGATCGCCACGAAAACATTGGAAGTGCCGCAAATCGACCTGCAATCGGCAAAGACCAGTAAAATCACCAGGGTTCCCGCCGTGGCCGCCTATGCCACTCGCAACAAGAACCGGGTCGCCGTGATCCTCATTTCGCGCAAAATGGCAGGCTACCCCGATCCCGACGATTCTGGGTTCACACCCGTGTCAGTCGATCTGCCTTTCCGCTCGGCGCAGTCGATTACGCTCCACCGCATGAGTGGCGAAGCCACCGCCCACAACCTGCATGCCGATAACGTAACAGTCGAGACACTTCCTCTCAGCAAGCTTTGGCGGGGGCAGCAACTGCATGTCGATCCATCCACCGGCGGTGCCGCTCAAGGCCTGCCGCCATCCTCCGTGTTTTTATACGTCTTCGAGGGTGTCGACGCCGACACGGCCCGCCCGCCCCGCAGCCGCGTTCGCTCAAGGCAGGTGCACTGATGCCCGAGCATCTCAGGGCTTTCGTCGTCATCTGCGGTCTAATGCTACTTGCCTACGTTATCTCGCGGCGCCTGTTCGCCCACGCAGTCGAACCGAAATTCGTCGACCGCCTCTATGGAGCAGGCTTTGGCGCCACGGCAATCATGTTCCTGGCGCACGACATGTGGCTGTTTCTCGGCGGGTTGGCGCTGCTATCGTTTCAGGCGGCGCGCCGTTTCACCCACTCGCTGGCCTTGTTCGTCTTCCTGCTGCTGCTGATGCCGGGCTATGGAGTACAGGTGCCCGGCTTCGGACTCATCAACTACCTGATCAACCTCAACCCCTGGCGGGTGTTGTCAATCACCGTGCTGCTGCCGGCAGCGGTGCACCTGGCGGCCAACCATGCCTTGCCCCGCCCCGGCAAGCTGTGGGCAGACAAACTGGTCATGACTTACGCACTTTACACCGCCGCTTTGAGCTATCTGCATTACGAGACCTTTACCGGGGGCATGCGCCATTTGACAGTAGTTACGCTCGACATGGTGCTGGTTTACTTCGTGGCCAGCCGCAGCCTCATGCTCAAGGGCGCGGTGCGGCATGTGATGGTGGCCTTCGTGGCGGCTGCCGTGTTTTTGGCCTTGGTGGGTGCGTTTGAGTTTACCAGGCACTGGATTCTTTACTTAGGTGTACGTCAAGTCCTCGGTAACGATCCTGTTCTGTTTGGCTACTTAACCCGTGGTGAAACACTCAGGGCCGTTGCCACCACGGGCCAACCCATTGTGCTGGGCTTCGTCATGATGGTGGCCTTGTTGTTCACGTTTTATGTCCAGCGCTGGGTGCCACGGGGTGCCCAGCGCACCCTGCTGTGGCTGCTCATGGGCATGGGGCTGGTGGCGGCCATGTCGCGTGGGCCTTGGGTTGGGGCCGCCATCGGGCTGTTCGTGATAGCGCTGGTCAGTACCAACCCGTTGGGCAATATTTTCAAGCTGCTGATGGCGTCTTTTGGCTCCGCTGTCATGTTGGTGATGCTGCCCGGGGGCGAAAAAATACTCGACTACCTGCCTTGGGTAGGAAGTGTTGATGAAAGCAATATCACATATAGAGAGATGCTATGGACGCAAAGTTGGCTGGTGATCATGAAAAACCCTTGGATTGGTTCAATAGGCTATGAAACGGCATCGGAGTTTGATCACTTGCGGACAGGTTCGGGTTTTATCGACATCGTCAATAGTTATTTGGGTCAGGCCTTGGCGAATGGATTGATTGGGCTTGGTTTTTACGTACTGCTGATCCTGACGGCGATGTTGTCGACTCTCATGCTTGTATTTCGCAACAAGTCGGCAGTCTCAGAGTCAAGTATTTACGGTGTAGCGTTGCTTGGATGCATCGCTTCAACGGTTATAACGATTTGGACTGTTAGTAGTATCAATCAGATAGGGGCGATAGTGATTCTTTTGATCGGCGCAGGTGTGTCAAGCACTTATCTCAGGGGATTCAGATGCTGATATCGATAGGTATTTTGGCGTACAACGAAGAAAATGTAATCGAACGAACGCTGTCCTCCTTGTTTGCACAAACAGTATTTCTTAATCCATTAAATGATGACGATGATGTTTCTTGGGAAGTAATTGTTGTACCGAATGGCTGCTCAGACGATACATCTAACAAAGCTTCACAGGCTCTCGAGCATTTAACTGCATCTAAAGCGTTAGGCAATGTCACATGGTCAGTGCGTGAGATTGCTGAAGCGGGAAAAAGTAACGCTTGGAATCGCTTCGTGCATGACTTTTCGTCCCCGAAAGCGGAATTGATAGTGATGATCGATGCAGATATTGAGTTTGGAGATCCTGGAACAATATCTAATTGTATTTCGACATTGCTTGCCGATACACATGCTGTGGTAGCTGTCGACCTACCATTAAAAGATGTAGTAAAGAAAACGCGGAAAACTTTGATCGAAAAGTTTTCGTTGTTAGTTTCCAGGATGAAGCTCTCAGGCCCGGTTCCGATTGCTGGTAGCTTTTATTGTGCTTATGCAAGCTCTATGCGCGAAGTCTACATGCCCCCAGGTTTGTTGGGTGAAGATGGGTTCCTGCGTGCAATGCTGGTCACTAACTGTTTTAGGGAATCGGTTGATGACAAAAAAGTAATCCGCGCGAAGAATGCAAGTCATTACTACGAAACACTAACTACGCTGAAAGGAATATTTCAGCATGAATTACGTTTGAAGATTGGTACTGCGCAGAATTGCTACCTCTGCTGGGATTTGCTTCATCTTGCTACGGACCCTAACGGTACGGGCGCAGGCGTAACAATTCGCAACCGGATCGCCCATGATCCAAATTGGTATCACAGGGCAATTGACAATGCCATACGCAATCATGGCTGGTGGGTTTTACCTCGAGGGATGTTATTGGGTCGTTTCTCAAATATGAAGTTTAAAAGTGATATTAAAGAAAAGCTTAAGACGCTGCTAGTATCCTTGGCTGCATTTCCATTCGACCTTGTTGTTTTACTTACTGCAAATCGCAAACTCAAGCAAAGTACGATGATAGGTTATTGGTGAAAATCCGTCTCCAATGAAATAAGCTTGATTTGAGATAATGAGAGTGTAACTCCGATCTCTCTCAAATATAATTCAAAAAAATATACCTAACTAAAATATATAAAGTTATTTTTATGATCTGCGAAAACATCTAAATATTGGTATATATAAATGCATATTACAGGCGGTTCAACAATAAATTTAACTATTGGTGAAAGAGTACTTTCAGCTATATTGCGTTGGTTGCCGATCAAGCATGGAAAGCATCGAATTCTCGATAAGTTATTTCCAACACCATGGATTGAACGTTCAAATTCAGTTGTCGTTTCTATTCGTGGTTTTGATGTGGTTGTCGACCCAAATGATTTGGTCGGTTGGCATCTCGTAATACTCAGATCATTCGATCCAGAAGTTGTTGAGGTGTTGAGCAAGTCTTGTGATATGAATGAGCACGAGGTTTTCTGGGACATTGGTGCTAACAAAGGTGCTTGTTTCTGTAATCTGGCTACGCAACTTCCTTCACTCCGAATCGTAGCTATCGAGCCTCAGGCTGCCTTGGCTGAAATCAATACTATTAACTTGGAAACTATTTGCCGTGGGCGCTATGAGTACGTGTGTGCAGGAATAAGTGACATGGAGGGCGAATTAACTTTAACGATCCCAGAATCTAATCAGGGTAAGGCGAGTTTGCATATTAATCAATGCCATCCGGGTGATAAAAAGGAAGTTATCAAACTGCTCACAGCTGAAACAATCAAAGCACAATCGAAATACGGTTGGCCAAATATTATAAAAATTGACGTTGAAGGTCATGAAAAGCAGGTTTTCAAATCACTAGAGCCATGCCTGTCATCAGGTGTATGCAAAACCATTGTTTTCGAGAACCACGGATGGGAATCAGATGCTTTCGAGAATATAAAAACGATTTTAAGGAAACATGGTTATGAGGTCTATGGAATAGAGAAAACCCCATGGCGTACAAGGTTAAGACGAACCGATAAATTGCTACCCCGAACAACAGATTACGCTGCAATTCGTAAAGATCAGATCCGCAAACAAACCAAACTCACAAGACTGATCGCCTGATGTATGACACGCAGGGCGATTCGAAAGTCATTGAAAACGTGACGCAGAAAAACTCCTACGCGAATATTCTCAGGTCCTCGTCCATCATGGGAGGTGCGGCCGGGATAAATATTCTGTTAGGCATGGTGCGGGTAAAGTTCGCCTCGGTGCTGATCGGCACCACCGGCATCGGCCTGATGGCCAGCCTGACCTCTATCCAGGGCTTGGTTGGCACGCTGTTCGGTTTGGGAATCGGATCCAGCGCGGTACGCGAAGTGGCAGGCGCGGTTGGCAGGCAGGACGACAAAGCCATCGGCACGGCGGTGCGGGTGTTGCGCCGCATCAGCTGGCTTACCGGCCTGGCCGGCATGGCGGCCATGATGCTCTTCAGCCCGTTGCTCAGTCAGCTGACCTTTGGCTCGAATGCCTATATTTACGATATCGCGGCACTGGGGCTGGTCATTCTGTTTGGCAACATCGCCGGTGGGCAGATGGCGCTGATACAAGGCATGCGACGCATCGGCGACATCGCGCGCGTGAACATCATTGGCGCTATCTTTGCCACGGTGGCGGCCATCGGCTTTTATACCTGGCTGGGGCTGCGTGGCATCGTGCCAGCACTGGTCAGCATCGCGGCAATGCAACTGGCCATTTCATGGTATTTCGCCCGGCGAGGGCCTGTCCCGCCGGTTGTGCTCGGCTGGCGGCAAACCTTTAGCGAGGCCGGCGGCATGGTTCGGCTGGGGCTGGTGTTCATGTGGACGGGGCTGCTGAGCGCCGGGGTGAGCTACCTCACGGTGTGGTTGATTACCGAGCAAATCGGGCTGCAGGCGGTGGGCCTGTACAGCGCGGCCTTCAACTTGTCGGGCATCTTCGTCAACTTCGTGCTCAATGCCATGGGTGCCGACTACTATCCGCGCCTCACCGGGGTGGCCCACGATAAAAAAGCCATGACCCGCATGGTGAATGAGCAGACCGAAATCGGTCTATTGCTTGCGGTGCCAGGCCTGCTGGCGACCATGGCGCTTGCGCCATGGATCATCCAGATCTTCTACACCAAAGAATTCTTGCCTGCCGCCGAATTGCTGCAATGGTTCATTCTGGGCTGTCTTGGGCGGGTGATTTCCTGGCCGCTGGGTTTTGTGATGATTGCCCTGGGTAAAGGGCGCATGTATTTATTGATCGAGAGTTCCTTTTACATCATTCATATGGTGCTGATCGCACTCGGTTTGCACTTGTTTGGCATCGTGGGCGTGGCCATCGCGTTCGTCTTAATGTATGCCGGTTACATCCTTGCGGTTTATGCCGTGAGCCGCGTGCTGATCGGGTTCAGGTGGTCGTCTGGTGCAAGTGTGATTGCCTTGCTCACCCTGCCGGGCTTCATTGCGACCTTGATCGCTGCCATCAAGTTGCCATTATGGCCTGCCACAATTATCGGCTTAATGCTCACCCTTTTCGTTTCGATGTTTTGCCTGCGCGGTCTCGTATCCCGCATTGGCATTGGGCACAGCGCGTATCGCTTCCTGCTGAAGGTGCCAGGCTTCAAGATGTTTTGCGGTTTGTGACAAATGTGAATGTGGAGGAAATAATGATTCACCCGCTGGCTGATATTCAGGCCAAGAACATCGGTTTGAAAACGCGCATCTGGCAATTCGTCGTCATCTTTCCCAACGCCCACATTGGTGCCGACTGCAACATCTGCTCGCACGTCCTCATCGAGAACGACGTCGTGATTGGTGATCGGGTCACCGTCAAGTCCGGTGTGCAATTATGGGACGGCACGCGTATCGAAGACGATGTCTTCATCGGACCCAACGTCACTTTTACCAATGATGTGTTTCCGCGCAGTAAGCAATACCCTGCGGCATTCGCGGTTACCACCGTTGGAAAAGGAGCTTCGATTGGGGGGGGGGCGACCATTCTTCCGGGCATCACCATCGGCCACCATGCCATGGTCGGCGCGGGGGCCGTGGTCACCCGCCCGGTGCCCGAGAGGGCGGTCGTGGTGGGCAATCCGGCGCGTATCGTGCGGTATCTGGGGGTCGGCGATGAACGCGCCCCCGCCGATCAAGATACGCAAGGCGGTGCGGGTGGTCGGCAAGACGCTCGTATTTCGTGATGCGTGTGTCGACGATGCCGAGTTCATTCTTTCGTTGCGCACCGATAGCGAAAAAAATCGTTTCCTGAGCGCGGGAAGCGGCGAACTGGCGGAGCAGCAAGCCTGGCTTGCTCGTTATGCCAATGCTGAAGATCAGGCATATTTCATCATCGAATATCAAAACGAACCGGTTGGCACGGTCAGGCTTTACGACCCGCAAGGTGAAAGTTTTTGCTGGGGGTCATGGATACTGAAGAATACCCGGCCCAGTCAGGCGGCCATGGAGTCTGCCCTCATGGTGTATGCCTATGCCGTCGATCATCTGGGCTTCAAATCAGCCCATTTCGATGTGCGCAAGGGCAATGAGAAGGTTTGGCAGTTTCATGAAAGATTTGGCGCCCGCCGGGTTGAAGAAACCGCAAAGGATCATCTGTATCGCCTGGATTTCGAAGCGGTTGCCGCATCGCGCGTTCGTTACCAGCGTTTTTTGGACGACAGTGTAGCCGTGGTGTTTTATGAGTATTGAAGACTGCAAAATCATCGACCTCCCCAAGATTCACGACCCGCGTGGTAACCTCACCTTCATTGAAGGCGGTAACCATGTACCTTTCGATGTGCGGCGCGTGTATTACCTTTACGACGTCCCTGGTGGAGCCGAGCGGGGCGGCCACGCCCACAAGGCATTGCGCCAGTTGATTGTCGCCATGTCCGGCAGCTTTGATGTCGTTCTGGATGATGGGCGCGGCAAGAAGCGCTACCACCTCAATCGTTCCTACCACGGCCTGTATGTCTGCCCGATGATATGGCGGGAACTGGACAATTTTTCGTCTGGGTCGGTTTGCATGGTGCTCGCTTCAAACAAATATGAAGAAGACGACTACTACCGCGACTATGGCGAGTACCTTGCCGCCAAAGGGATTTTGAAATGAAAATACCGTTTCTTGATTTGCGCGCAGCCTATCTCGAACTCAAGCCCGAGATCGATGCCGCCATTGCCCGCGTGCTCGACAGCGGCTGGTACATCCTCGGCCCCGAAGTTGAATCCTTCGAGGCCGAATGGGCCACCTATTGCGAAGCCGAGCACGCGGTCGGCGTGGCCAACGGCCTCGATGCGCTCCACCTCGCCCTACTGGCCATGGGCGTGGGCCCGGGCGACGAGGTGATCGTCCCCTCCAACACCTACATCGCCACCTGGCTGGCGGTGAGCCAGTGCGGTGCCACGCCGGTGCCGGTCGAGCCGCTGGAAGCCACCTTCAACATCGACCCCTCATTGATCGAAGCGGCCATCACGCCCCGCACCAAGGCAATACTCCCGGTTCACCTTTACGGGCAAGCGGCAGATCTTGATCCGATTTTGGTGCTTGCCCGGAAACATGGTTTGCGTGTGCTCGAAGATGCTGCGCAGGCGCATGGTGCCTGTTACAAAGGCAAACGCATAGGCGCTCACGGTGATGTGGTGGCTTGGAGCTTCTACCCTGGCAAGAATCTGGGTGCCTTCGGCGACGGCGGTGCAATCACGACAAACGACCCCGAGATCGCTGATCGGATCCGTGTGCTGCGCAATTACGGCTCACGCGTCAAGTATGTGAACGAGGTAAAGGGCTTCAACAGTCGGCTAGATCCGATTCAGGCGGCGGTATTACGGGTGAAGCTACGTTGCCTTGATGAATGGAATGGCCGGCGCAAGCGCATTGCCGAAGCCTATCTGAAAGGGTTGGCCGGATCGGGCCTCGTCCTACCGGTGGTGCCCAAATGGGCCGATCCGGTTTGGCATCTATTCGTGGTTAGGCATGCAAACCGGGAACTATTGCAGAAAGAACTTGGCGAAGCAGGGGTTGGAACGATGATTCATTACCCGTTGCCGCCGCACAAGCAGCAGGCATACATCAGCTCTCGCAATGCAACGAATGACTTGCCGCTTGCAAACCGGCTTGCGAACGAAGTAATTAGTCTTCCGATTGGGCCTCAGATGTCATCGGAAAATACCGGCGCAGTCGTATCTGCAATAACTTCAGGGTGAAACGGATAGTGAGCTCAAGTGAGTCGTGTGCCGTTTCAGTGTCATTACTGCTGATTTCATATCAGCAAAAAAAATATATTGAAGAAGCACTGCAAAGTACGCTAAGTCAAGACTACTCTGGTTTGCAGGTTGTAGTGAGTGATGATGCTTCGACCGATGGAACATGGGAAATAATTCAGAAAATAGCTGCAAGCTATAAAGGCCAACACCAAGTCATCATTAGACGAAACGAAAGCAACAGAGGGATGGCTGCCAATTTCAACGAGGGTTTGAAGTGCTGCAGCGGTGAATTGATCGTCGTCCAGGCTGGTGACGATATATCCGAAAGCTATCGCGTGTCTTCATTGGTCAAGCTCTGGGTGAATAACCGTAAAGAGCCCGACATGCTTTATTCTAATGTGACATGGATAAATGAAGACGGTAGTTTAATCAAAGTAGACCAAAAAAATCCTGTCATTCCTAGCGTCGATGAAATAAAAAGAGGCAGTTTCTTTATTGCGGGCGGAATGGCAGCGGCATATTCTAGAAGGTTGTTCAGTAAATTTGGATACCTCTCGGAGGTGGTAAGAACAGAAGACTATGTGTTGACATTTCGCGCGATTATTTCAGGTGGCCTTGCATTTGAACCTGCCGCATTAGTTAAATATCGGCAACATCCACAAAGTGAAATGGCAAAGCGTCAAAATCTTTCGTACGATTATCAAATAACGCGTATGTATTCTGCAGCGAAAGTTGCTGAGGCTGAAGATAGATTTCGGTCATGGAAAATATCTCAGCACAACGGATGCTTATATAAAATGAAATTAAGAATGGCGCTTTTTTCCGTGCGTATACATCACCAGAGTCTCACTGGAACTTTTTGGCAGCGTATTGGGTGTGCTTTTTTAGCATTATTTAGCCTTAGGTTAAAATTCTTTTTTTCTATATTGAAAAGAGATGTTACTAGAATGCTAAAGGGTGAAAATAAATCTCCTGAATAGAGAGGCATTTTATATTAAATATTATTTAGAGATTTTCTGAACAACTCGTCATTAGTGGTGCACTCGCTGCAAAATCTATTTCGACTGGGAAGAAACCCAACGAGACCTCTTCAGATACATGGAGAAGAGCTACCACCCGAAACATCGTCACAGTCATGCCAACGACGATTCTCCTGTAAAGTTCAAAAACAACTATTTCAGCCGGCGACAAGGTGTCTAGTAAAGCCGGGGCGATTCAAAAAGATCGATTTGAGGCGTCACTCAACCAAATTATTATTGAGGCGAAATAAATCTAATTTGGCCAAGCGGTTTATCTATTACTAACCTTTCAGAAAGCATTGTCATAGACATGATAAAATATGTCTATGAAATGCAAGAGAACGACCGACGGCCGCAAGCATGGGCGAGCCGCGTTGCCGGTGATACGGCAACAAGCAATCAAGGCCATCCGTGAAGGT
>RRZU012622682.1_pt1 | contig 11122 bp, 10 predicted proteins | sample 2165561 | NCBI WGS metagenome assembly RRZU01 (sample SAMN10456909, study PRJNA506462) | wastewater metagenome | isolation source: wastewater sludge | place: USA: Moscow, Idaho | reverse complement strand
GGCGGTAGTGGTTTCAAGTGGCGTTTCGATTTCCACGGCGTGCAAGGGCATGTCGCGTGTGACTTCATAAGCCATGAGCGCGCTCAACTCATGCAGCAGCGTGCGAAAGGTCTTGGTCGATGCGTCTTTTTGCCGCATCAGTGCCAGCTTGTGCTGCACCAATGGGTGCGTGATGTGGATGAGTTTCTTCATGTGGTTTGCTTAACAAGGGCTAAACGGTGAATCGTGTATTGGCATATTCCGTAAATTTTATTCATGGCCGTGGCATGCCGTCTGTACACGCGCCAGCGTATCGGCCTTGGGCGCTGATGGTGATGCGGCCTGTGCCGCCGCCTGGGCGAACCACATCTTGCTCCATGTTCAGCTGCAATGCAGTGGCGCTGGCCGTGTTGCGGATGCGGGCATGCAACAGGCTGCCGTCAGCCGTTTGGCAGCGCATGAGCCAATTGGCCGCATGGTTCTGGCGTTGGTAGTCGGCGGTGCTGCATTGGGCTTGGCGTGCAGCCATTTTTTGTGCGTCCAGCGTCGCGTCGAAATAAGGTTCGCGCGCCAGAAATTCGCTATCCAGACACATGGTGATGGTATGGGTGCCCATGGATTCTGTCGGCTGCTTGGGCAGTTCGCGCGTGAGAGTGGTTGTGATTTCCCAGGCGCCGGGCTGCATTACTTTTTGCGCGGCAGCGGGCAGGCAGGCCGCTGCCAACAGCAGGGGCAACATGGAACGAAAGATCGAACCCAATGTGCGAGTAGCTTGAACCTCCGTTGGAGTCAGTGTCTGTTGTTGGTGCGGTTGATGTGGGTAAAGGGTGTGCTGCAGAGGCTGGTTCATGTGTCGCGAATGCCGGGTGAGCGGTGAGTGTAAAAGTCCAAGCGGTATAACAGCTGAGCTTTGGCTTCCGGCCATTCGCCAGCTGTCATGCTGTACATCACGGTATCGCGGATGGTGCCGTCGCGCCGCAGTTGATGGCCGCGCAGCACGCCGTCTTTTTTGGCGCCCAGTCGTTCAATGGCGCGCTGTGAGGCGAAGTTGAAATTGTCGGTGCGCCAGCCCACGACGCGTGCCTGCAGCGCTTCAAAGGCGTGCGCCATCAGCAGGAGTTTGCAGGTGCTGTTGACATGGGTGCGCTGCACGCTTTGGGCATACCAGGTGTAGCCAATTTCCAGCCGCTGGATGGCGGGCACGATGTCGTGGTAACTGGTGCTGCCTAACACCTGGCCCGTGGCTTCATCCACCACGGCAAAGGGCAGGCGTGTGCCTGCCTGCTGCATGTTCAGCGCCGTTTGGATGTAGTCTTTTTCTTGGCCGGGTTCTGGCACGATGGTCACGCGCAGCCGCCACAGTTTTCCGTCTGCCGCAGCGGCGGCCAGCCCGCTGGCGTGCGCCAGGGTGAGCGGTTCCAGCCGCACGCCATGGCGTGACAGCATCAGGGGTTCGACCCAAAGGGCGTTTGCCATCGCATGCGCTCCTACCAGTGGTTGGCCAGCAGCAGGCTGTAAAAAGCAGGAAGCGTGTTAGCGCTTGCCGCCGATCAAACTGCCCAGCGCGCCGCGCAGCAAGGATCGGCCCATGCGGCGCATTTCACCTTTGACCACGTTTTGTACCAAGCCGTCGTATTGGCCGCCGCGCGGGCCTGTGCGGCCAAAAAGCGCTTCTTTGACGACGGTGCCCACATTGCCCAGCAGGCCGCCGTCGTTGTCGGCACTATTGGCAGAACCATTGCCGCCCGTCTGTGTAGCAGCGCCAGGCTGGCCGCCTGCAGCGTGTGCCTTGAGCATTTCGTAGGCCGACTCGCGGTCTACCGTTTGCTCGTAGGTGCCTGCCACCAGCGAGTTTTTGATGAGGTCGGCGCGTTGCGCATCGGTGATGGGGCCGATCTGGCTGCCAGGTGGAATCACATACACCCGCTGGGTGATGCCGGGGCGGCCTTTTTCGTCCAGCAAGCTCACCAGCGCCTCGCCGGTTGCCAGTTCGGTGATGGCGGTTTCGATGTTCAGACCGGGGTTGCCGCGCATGGTTTCTGCCGTGGCCTTGACGGCGCGCTGGTCACGGGCGGTAAAGGCGCGCAGGGCATGCTGCACGCGGTTGCCCAGTTGGGCCAGCACGCTGTCGGGCACGTCGATGGGGTTTTGCGTCACAAAATACACGCCCACGCCTTTGGAGCGGATCAGGCGCACCACCAGTTCGATGCGCTCCAGCAGCACCTTGGGCGCGTCGTTGAACAGCAGGTGGGCCTCGTCGAAGTAGAAGGCGAACTTGGGCTTGTCGGGGTCGCCGATTTCAGGCAGTCGCTCGTACAGCTCAGCCAGCATCCACAGCAGGAAGGTGCCGTACAGGCGGGGCGATTGCATGAGTTTGTCTGCACTGAGGATGTTGATGACGCCTTTTCCGCCCACGGTTTGCATCATGTCGTCCAGATTGAGCATGGGCTCGCCAAAGAATTTATCGCCACCTTGGCTCTCCAGTGTGAGCAAGCCGCGCTGAATGGCGCCGATGCTGGCGGCGCTGACGTTGCCGTATTCGGTGGTGAACTGCTTGGCGTTGTCGCCCACGTGGGTGAGCATGGCGCGCAGGTCTTTGAGGTCCAGCAGCAGCAGGCCGTTGTCGTCGGCGATTTTGAACACCAGGTTGAGCACGCCGGTTTGCGTGTCATTCAAATCCAGCATGCGCGCCAGCAGCAGCGGGCCCATGTCGCTGATGGTGGCGCGTATCGGGTGGCCCTGCTCGCCGAATACGTCCCACAGCGTGGTGGGGCAGCTGGTGGGTTCGGGCTGGGGCAGGCCGCGTTCCTTCAGGATGTCGGCCATCTTGCCGCCGATGGTGCCGGGCTGGCTGATGCCGGTCAGGTCGCCCTTCACGTCGGCCATGAATACGGGCACGCCGATGAGGCTGAACGACTCGGCCAGTTTTTGCAGCGTGACGGTTTTTCCGGTGCCCGTGGCGCCGGTGATGAGGCCGTGGCGGTTGGCCAGGCCGGGCAGAATGGAGCAAGAAATTTCGCCGTGCTGGGCAATCAGAATGGGGTTGGGCATGGTGCTTTCCTTTGGAGTGCAACAGCTAGCTGAAATGGTTGGTGAAAAAGCCTGCGTGTTTGCCGCCCACAGAGTCGGACGTGCAAAGTCAAACGGTAAAATCAGCCGCTATTACACCAAATATTCAAAGCAAAGGTTAAATATCATGGCAGGTCACAGCAAATGGGCCAATATCCAGCACCGCAAAGGGCGGCAAGACGAAAAGCGCGGCAAGATCTGGACGCGCATCATCCGTGAAATCATCGTGGCGGCGCGCGCCGGTGGAGGCGACGCCGCCGCCAACCCGCGCCTGCGCCTGGCGATTGAAAAAGCCAAGGCGGCCAATATGCCGGCCGATAACATCAAGCGCAATATCGACAAGGCCACAGGTAACCTGGAAGGCGTCACCTACGAAGAAATCCGCTACGAAGGCTATGGCATTGGCGGAGCGGCCATCATCGTGGACACCATGACCGACAACCGCGTGCGCACCGTGGCCGAAGTGCGCCACATCCTCAGCAAAAACGGTGGCAATCTGGGCACCGAAGGTTCGGTGGCCTTCCAGTTCAAACACTGTGGCCAGATCATTTTTGCCCCCGGCACGTCAGAAGATAAAGTCATGGAAGTGGCGCTGGATGCGGGCGCAGAAGACGTGATGACCGATGACGACGGCGCCATCGAGGTGCTCACCGCCCCTGCCGATTTTGAGACAGTGAAAAATGCACTGGAAGCCGCCGGCCTGAACGCCGAAGTGGCTGAAGTGACCATGCGGGCAGAAAACACCATTGCCTTGGCGGGCGAAGAGGCACAAAAAATGCAGAAGCTGCTGGATGCGCTCGAAGACCAGGACGATGTGCAAAACGTGTACCACAATGCGGAGCTGGATTTGGGGTAGGCTTCGGATGAGGTCCATCTTGTTCACAGCGTTTTTTGTTGAGCCCCAAACATGCGTAACTATCTGAAAACACTGGTTTTGGTGATGTCGCTGCTGTTCACGGCTTCGTGGGCGTTGGCGGCAGCGCCTGAACGCGAACGCGGTGTTTCGATGCATATGCTGCCCAAACGGATTGCTGACCTGCAGGGCCAAAAATGGGGGTTTATCATTGCATATACCGCGTATTTGCAGCCCGAAAAGCAACAGCCCATTTTGCAATCTGTCGAAGAAATCCGCGCGTTTTTCAGCAAGCAAGACCGTGCGGTGCAGCAAAACGGGATTTGGGTTGTTGTGACGCATCCTGATGCTTATTCGGAGCCAGAAAAAGCGTTGCTGGAAGCGCTAAAGGCCTTGTGCCGTAAAGAAAAAATTCCTCTTTTTATCGCACGCGCGGCCCAACTCCCCCATGGATGGCAACGTTACGACAACTTGCCCTGAGCATATTTAACTTTTGAACAAACGTCTTATGAAAATTCTCGTTATCGGTTCAGGCGGGCGCGAACACGCCTTGGCATGGAAGCTGGCGCAATCGGAAAAAGCCAGCCGGGTGTATGTAGCGCCGGGCAATGGCGGCACGGCCAGAGAAACGGTGCTGGAGAATCTGCCCATCACCGATCCGAAAGAGCTGTGCCAATGGGCGCTGGCAGAAAAAGTGGATCTCACCGTGGTGGGCCCCGAAGCGCCGCTGGCCGCGGGCGTGGTGGATATCTTTCGGGCTGCGGGCTTGCGCATTTTTGGCCCCACACAGGCTGCTGCCCAACTGGAAAGCTCCAAGGCGTTCAGCAAAGCCTTCATGCAGCGTCACGGCATTCCCACCGCTGCATTCGACACCTTCAACGATGCGGCTGCCGCCCATGCCTATATCGACCAAATCGGCGCGCCGATCGTGGTCAAGGCCGACGGTCTGGCCGCAGGCAAAGGCGTGGTGGTGGCACAAACGCTGGAAGAAGCCCATGCCGCTGTGGATGACATGCTGGGCGGCAACACCTTGGGTGTTAAGCACAACGGCGAAGCCCGCGTGGTGATCGAAGAGTTTTTGCAAGGCGAAGAAGCCAGCTTCATGGTGGTGTGCAACGGCAGCGACGTCGTGGCGCTGGCCACCAGTCAGGATCACAAGCGCCTGCTCAACAACGACCAAGGCCCCAACACCGGCGGCATGGGGGCGTATTCGCCCGCGCCGGTGGTAACCGCCGAAGTCCATGCCCGCGCCATGCGCGAGGTGATACTGCCTACGCTGCGCGGCATGGCCAAAGACGGCATTCCCTACACCGGATTTTTGTATGCCTGCCTGCTGATCGATGCGCAAGGCCAGGTCAAAACGGTGGGATTCAACTGCCGCATGGGTGACCATGAAACCCAGCCGATTTTGATGCGCCTGAAAAGCGATCTTTTCGACTTGCTGTGGGTGGCAACCGACACCGGTGCCAACAAGCCACTGGCCGACCTCAACCTGCAATGGGATCGCCGCGTGGCGTTGGGCGTGGTGGTGGCTGCTGCGGGCTATCCGGCGCAGCCCCGCACGGGCGACCGCATCACGCAACTGCCGACCGATAGTGCGGATGTCAAAGTCTTTCATGCAGGCACTCGCTTGCAAGACGATGGGCAGTTGGTCAGCAGCGGCGGGCGCGTGCTGTGCGTCACCGCCTTGGCCGACAGCGTGAAACAAGCCCAACCCAAAGCCTACGCCGCCGTGCAGCAGGTGCAATTGGCGGGCATGCAATATCGCAGCGATATTGGGCATCGTGCGGTGGGGGGCTAAAAGCTTTCACCCAAGCCGGGGGCAGGGCGGCTGTAAGATGCAGCACATGCACCACATGGCGCCCGAGTCTGCAAGCGAAATCTTGTGCCCAGGCGAGCGGCACAGTATATTGAGAGTCATCCACTTTATCGAACACCTTTATGCAAGCTGAAACCTCTGAAACCGCCGTGAAAAAAACGGTACAAAAACTGCAACGCGCCATCGTCGATGGTTTGGAAGACGTCAAGGCGCAAGATATTCGGGTGTTTGACACCGAGCATCTTTCGGCGCTGTTCGAGCGCGTGGTGGTTGCTTCAGGCAACACCAACCGTCAAACACGGGCGCTGGCGGCCAGCGTGCGCGATGCGGTGCGCCAGGCCGGGTTTGACAAGCCCCGCATCGAGGGGGAAGAGAACGGTGAGTGGATCATCGTGGATTGCGGCGCGGCGGTGGTGCACATCATGCAGCCTGCCATTCGCCAGTACTACACGCTCGAAGATATTTGGGGCGAAAAGCCCGTGCGCATGCGCATCGGCAAAGCCCGCGCCAAAGCCGCGGTGAAAAAAATCGCTGAAAATTCGACTAAAGCAGCCAAACCGGCGGCGAAAAAAATGGCATCTCGCACTGCCAGCACAGGTACCACCAAGGCTACCGCCAAAAAAGCAGCAGCTGGCACGGCGACCGTAGCCGACAAAAAAACTGCCAGCAAACCGGCCACTCAAACCGTGCGCAAAAAGCCAACGCGCGCCGCCGCGTCTGCAGCAGCCAAGGCTAGTCCCAAGACAAGTACCAAGGCAAGCACCAAGACAAGTGGCAAAGCCGCGGCCAAGCCTGCTGCCAAAAGCACTCCGGCGAAAAAAACCGCAGCCAGCAAAAAAACGACTTGAGCATTCAGACGTTATTGGAAAAACGTGCTTGGCATGCGCACCATGGCTGCCCGGAATGAAAGTTGTTTTTGAGGGGCGTTGAGTGGTTGGCTTTCGACATGCTTGATATACCAAGGAATCAACTTCAACCCCTCTTCTCTCTCTCTCGCTGGCGGGAGTGGGTTGGGGTGAGGGTGGCTGTATCCGCTGCAAAAATAACGGATTGTTTGCGCAACAAGCCTTCCATCCCCATCTCATTCACACACTTGAAAAAGCCACAGGGGCATCATTCGCAGACGAATCCAACGTGTCCTGCATGGAGGGGGCTTGTATGAAGCTCACCATCATTGCCGTTGGCCAGAAAATGCCTGCTTGGGCGCAAACTGCGTTTGATGATTACGCCAAGCGCTTTCCGCCCGAATTGCCGCTGAATTGCAAAACCGTCAAGACCGAGCCGCGCGCTGGCGGCAAAACAGCCGAACAGGCCATGCTGGCCGAGCGCACGCGCATTGAAGCGGCCATTCCCAAAAACGCCCACATGGTGGCGTTGGACGAGCGTGGTACCAGCCTGACCACCAAGGCACTGGCCGACAAGCTGCGCGCTTGGCAGCAAATGGGCGACGACGTGGCTTTGCTGATTGGCGGGCCAGACGGGCTGCACCCGCAACTGCGCCAGGCTGCGCACGAGCGCATTCGCCTGTCTGACCTGACTTTGCCACACGCCATGGCGCGCGTGTTGCTGGCGGAGCAGTTGTACCGAGCCTGGTCGGTCAATGCGGGGCACCCTTACCATCGGGAATAGGATCTGGAGTAGGGTTCGTTTCAAGCGTTTCCGGTTTTCGTTTGGCAGCGCACATGCATTGCCGTCACCTTTTCACACACTTTTCAGCGCCTTCTTGGCGAATCGTTATGCCGTCTTTTCTTTACCTCGCTTCCCAAAGCCCACGCCGCCGCCAGTTGCTGGAGCAGATTCATGTGCGCTATGAGTTGCTGTTGCCCGACGCCACGGAAGATGCCGAGGCGTTGGAGGCTGTTCTGCCCGATGAAACACCGCTGGCCTATGTGCAGCGCGTGACGCACGCCAAGGCGCAGGCTGCCTGGCACCGTTGGCAAAAGCGCCAACTGCCGCCAGCGCCTATTTTGTGTGCCGACACCACGGTGGCGCTGGACGGCCACATTCTGGGCAAGCCCGCCGATGCGGCCGATGCAGCCGATATGTTGAACCGGCTCTCGGGCAAGCGCCACGAGGTGCTGACGGCGCTGGTGTTGCTCGACCCGGTCAGCGGCCAATGCCAGCAGGCGTGCAATGTGTCGGAGGTGTGGTTTGATGTGCTGGATGCCGAACGCATTGCCGCCTATATCGCCACGGGCGAGCCTTTTGGCAAGGCAGGCGGCTATGGCATTCAGGGGGCGGCGGCAACGTTGGTGGCGCGCATCAACGGCAGCTTCTCGGGCATTATGGGCTTGCCGCTGTTCGAGTTGGGGCAGATGCTGCGTACCCCATCAGGTGCAGGGCAGCTGGTGCAATAGATGCGCTTTGGGCGCGGGAAAAATAATTCTGGATGACTTGCTCGTTCTCTTCCTGAAATGGGGGTGAAAACTTCAAGCCCCAAAAATCAAGACAGACTGGCAGAAACGACCAAATGCCGTTTCCAGACCAGTCTGCGAATTTTTTGAGACCAGGTTTGCTAGGTCAGGTTGGGTTAATCGTCGTAATCAACATTCGAGGACAACACGTTGCCGCTATTGGCATCAATTACGACTTTGTGTAGCACGTTATCGGTTGCCAGAACTTTGACTTTGTAAACAACCTGGTCACGGTTGTTGTCGCGCTCGGCTTCCATGACGCGGCCATTGACTTTGCCCAGGGCGATCTGCATGGCGCGCTCCAGCGAAATGGCGGCTTGGCCCGCGGGCTTCCGTTTCGTTTCGACCTTGCTGCCCAGCACCTGGCCGCTGACGGCGTCAATGCGCAGCGAGTGTTCTTGGTTGCCGTTGCGCACATCCACCTCGTAAGTGGGCGTGCCGTATTTGTCTTTCAGTTTGATCTCGGTTGCCTGGCCGCCTACCTGTTTCTGTGCGGTGGCAATGGCCTGCTCGGGCGTGACGCGCGTTTGTGCAGCAACGGCCACGGACTGGCGAGGCGTTTCGGCCAGCGCAGGTGCGCTCACAGCGAACATGGTGATTGCCAGAGCAGCAGACAGGGTTTTCAAGTGAGTTTTCATGATGCATTCCTTTCGTTGCAAGGTGCTTGGATATTTCCAAGTGCATGCATCTTATAAATCAAAACTTAGACTTGCCTTAGCGGCCTTTTCGGCTGTCTGATCAATGTGCGCGATAGCTGCGCGGTTGGGCGGCACCAACCTGCGGGCTTTTTCATGCGCCCACCTGCAGCGCAAGCCTGCGAGGGGCAAGCCCCGCAGCTGTGCCGGCATGCAGGGGCTGATCAGGCAGGCACCATGCCGGAATGGCGCAGCAGCGCATCTACTTGCGGCTCGCGCCCGCGGAAGGCTTTGAACGATTCCATGGCCGGGCGGCTACCGCCCATTTCCAGAATTTCCTGCCGGTAACGGCGGCCTGTTTCCACATTGGGGCTGCCGTCGGGCAGGGCGGTTTCTTCAAATGCGGCATAGGCATCGGCCGAGAGCACTTCCGCCCATTTGTAGCTGTAATAGCCCGCTGCATAACCACCGGCAAAGATGTGGCTGAAGGTGTGCGGGGTGCGCGTCCATTCGGGTGCATGAATCACCGCCACCTCTTGCCGTACCTGTTGCAGCAGCGGCATTACATCTGCGGGCGCAGCGCTTTGGCTGTGCAGCAGCATATCGAACAGGGCAAATTCCACCTGGCGCAAGGTTTGCATGCCGCTTTGGAAGTTTTTGGCCGCCAGCATTTTGTCGAACAGGGCGCGCGGCAAGGGTTCGCCCGTTTCCACATGCGCCGTCATGTCGCGCAGCACATTCCATTCCCAGCAGAAGTTTTCCATGAACTGGCTGGGCAGCTCTACCGCATCCCACTCCACGCCGCTGATGCCGGATACGCCAGATTCGTTCACCTGCGTGAGCATGTGGTGCAGGCCGTGGCCAAATTCGTGGAACAGGGTGATGACGTCGTCGTGCGTCAGCAAAGGCGGTTTGCCGCCCACGCCATCGGCAAAATTGCACACCAGGTGCGCCACGGGTGTTTGCAGTTTTTGCGTATCAGGGCGTTGCCAGCGGCCGCGCACATCGTCCATCCAGGCGCCGCCACGTTTGCCGTTGCGCGCAGAAGGATCCAGATAGAACTGCCCCAGCAACTGGCCGTTGCGCTCCAGCCGGTAAAACTCCACGCCGCTGTGCCATACGGGCGCCGTGTCGCGGCGGATCTGCACTTCAAACACGCTCTCGACAATTTTGAACAGCCCGGCCAGCACGCGCGGTGCAGGGAAGTATTGCTTGACTTCTTGCTCGCTGAAGGCATAGCGGGCTTCTTTCAGTTTCTCGCTGATGTAGGCCCAGTCCCACGGTTGGGGGTCGGCCAGATCTAAATGTTCGCGTGCAAAGTCGCGCATGTCTTGCACGTCTTTTTCTGCAAAGGGGCGGGCTTTGCCAGCCAGATCACGCAAAAAGCCCAAGACCTGTGGCGTGCTCTCGGCCATTTTGGGCACGAGCGACACCTCGGCAAAATGGGGGTAGCCCAGCAGTTTGGCTTCTTCTTGCCGCAGGGCAAGAATCTCGGCCATCACAGCGCTGTTGTCGAATTGCTTGGCATCGCCTTCGGCCTGCTCGCTGGCGCGCGTGTTGTAGGCGCGATAGAGTTTTTCGCGCAGGGCGCTGTTGCTGGCAAATTGCATCACGGGCAAATAGCTGGGGATTTTCAGCGTCAGCTTGTAGCCGTCTTGGCCATCGGCCTGTGCGGCCGCGCGCGCGGCTTGCACCACATCTTGCGGCACGCCTGCCAATTCTGCTTCGCTGGCGTAATAGCTCCATTGGTCGGTGGCATCCAGCGCGTTTTCGCTGAATTTTTGTGTCAGCTCGGCCTGCCGTTCCTGAATCTGGGCAAAGCGCGTTTTGTCTGCGCCGTGCAGCTCTGCGCCGCTCAGTACAAAGCCGCGCAAGGCATTTTTCAGTGCCTGTTTCTGGGCGGTGTCCAGCTTGGTGCTATCCACGGCCTTGTATTTGGCGTACAAGCGTTCGTCGGCGCCCAAGGCGGTGAAAAATTCGGTCACGGCGGGCAGCATGGCGTTGTAAGCGGCGCGCAGCTCGGGCGTATCGCACACGCTTTTCAGGTGCCCGACCGCACCCCAGGCGCGCCCCAGGCGCTCGATGGGTACATCCAGCACCAGCGAGAGTTGCTGCCAATCGGCAGGAAAGTCGGGCTGTACGGCCTGCTCCAGCGCGGCTTGCGATTGCTTGAGCAAATGCTCGACGGCGGGTTGCACATGCTCGGGGCGAATGGCGTCAAAACGTGGCAGATCGGCAAAGTCGAGCAAAGGGTTGTCGTTGGCTTGGGTGTGAGCGGGGGAGTGGTTGGGGGTATTGCTTGGATTCATAGAAAGGCCAGTTGGGGGCAAAAAGGCGTGCTTCAAGCCGCTGG
>RRZU012965086.1_pt1 | contig 11123 bp, 8 predicted proteins | sample 2165561 | NCBI WGS metagenome assembly RRZU01 (sample SAMN10456909, study PRJNA506462) | wastewater metagenome | isolation source: wastewater sludge | place: USA: Moscow, Idaho | reverse complement strand
CGTCGGTGGTCTTGATGTTGTTGAGGCGCATCGCCTCGAGCTCGGCGGGCAGGCCGTGGGTGTCCCAGCCGAAGCGGCGCTCGACGCGCTTGCCGCGCATCGTCTGGTAGCGCGGCACGAGGTCCTTGACGTAGCCGGTGAGCAGGTGGCCGTAGTGCGGCAGGCCGTTGGCGAAGGGCGGGCCGTCGTAGAAGACGAACTCGTTGTCGCCGTCGGTGCCGGGGTCGCGGCGCTCGATGCTCGCGCGGAAGGTGTCGTCGGCCTCCCAGTAGCCCAGGACCTCGCGCTCGATGCCCGGGAAGTTCGGGGTGGCCGGCACGCCGAGGGCGGCGCCGGGGTGCGTGCCGTCGCTCGCGGCGCCCTGGGGGGCTGCGTCGCTGGTGTCGCTGGTCGCGGCCTTGGGGTAGATCATCGCGGGGGTCTCCGTGCGCTCGTGCCGTCGTCTGGTCCGGTCACGAGGACGACACGCGCACGCCTCTTCCGACGCCGCCTGCCGCGGTACCACCTCGCTTGCCGCACCCCGCTCGCGCCGGGTGCGACCGCTCGTCGCAGGCTGTGACGGGCCTCCCCGTCCGGGTCTAATGAGCGATCGCCCTGGTGGGAGAGCTGGTCGCCGTTCTTCCGGAGGCTCGCCGGTGATAGCCGGGTCGATGCCTGTGGCCCCAGTCTACGGACTCGCGCAACTTCGCGCCGCAGCCTCGCCGAGCTCGGCCAAGGTCCGACGGCCCGATGGCCCGATGGCCCGATGGCGCACGGGCAGACTGGGCGCGTGAGTGCCGTCCGCAGGATCCAACGCCGCAACGCCGAGTTCCAGCAGTGGGAGTCGCTGCTACGCAACCGGACCAAGCGCCACCGCGCGGGCGCCTTCGTCGTCCACGGCGTCCGGCCGCTGACGCTCGCCGTCGAGGTGGACTGGCCGATGCGCGCGCTGATCCGCCCGATCGGCGCCCGACCCTCGGCGTGGGCCGCGCAGCTGTGGGAGCGCGCGGGCGCCCACCGCGTCGACCGGGTCGAGATGGTGCCGGGCATGCTCGCCGAGCTCGGCGACCGCGCCGACGACAGCGACGACCTCGCTGCCGCACCGGAACTCGTCGGGATCCTGGAGATGCCCGCCGACGACCTGAGCCGGCTGCAGGGCCACTCCCCCGCGCTCGTCACGGTCTTCGACCGGCCGACGCAGCCGGGCAACATCGGCAACCTCCAGCGCTCGATCGACGCCTTCGGCGGCACGGGGCTGATCGTCACCGGCCACGCGGCCGACCCCTACGACCCCAAGGCGGTCCGGGCCTCGACGGGATCGTGCTTCAACGTCCCGACGGTCCGCTGCCCCTCCCCCGCCGACGTGCTGGCGTGGGTGGATTCCCAACGCGCGCAGGGCATCCCGCTCGCACTGTGGGGCACCGACGAGGGCGGCGAGAGCGATCTGGACGCCGTGCCGCTCGACGGCCCGATCGTGCTGGTCATCGGCAACGAGACCCGGGGCATGGCCGCGGCGTGGCGGCAGGCCTGCGACGGCGTCATCAGCATCCCGATGACGGGCACCGCGAGCTCACTCAATGCCGCCGTCGCCGGCTCGATCGTCCTGCACGCCGCGATGCGCCGCCGCACCGCCGGCTGAGTCGCCTTCGCTCAGGCGGTCGCGCGGCGGCGACGCAGGAGGGCGTCGAGGCTGAAGCGGCCCGGGCCGACGAGGGCGAAGACGACCGCGGCGAGGCCGAGGGCGGCGACGAGCTCCCATCCGCCGTCGGTGGCGAAGAGGCCCTGGCCCATGTGGACGAACCAGAAGGCGCCGGCCAGGACCGCGGCGACGGCGAGACCGGCGATCGGGGTGAAGAGACCGAGGACGAGGAGGATGCCGCCACCGAGCTCGACACTCGCCGCGAGCGCCGCGGACACCTCGGGCATCGGCACGCCCATCTTCGCGAAGGCCCCACCGGTCGCGTCGAGTCCGTTCGTCACGAACTTCTGCCAGCCGTGGGCGATCATGATGACCCCGAGCAGCACGCGCGCGGCGAGGAGGCCGGCGTCACGCGCCGCGAGCGGCAGCCGCGGGGCGGCGGGGTCGACGAGCGGGGAGCGGGTCAGGGAGCGCTCGGACGCACGGTCGTCGGTCCGGGTCGAGTCGTGGTCGGTCGCACGGTCGGTCTCACGGTCGGTCGAGGTCTGCGACGGGTGCTGGGACACGGGAGAACTCTTGAAATTGGTTGAACGATCAACCACCACGCTACAGAGCTGCCCTGAGTCCCGCCCGAGTGAAACCTGAGCGCCGACGACCCCGCACCCACGCATCGGCGGCTGGTCGCCCAGGATGGAGCGATGGAGACGAACACCCCGTCGACCCCTGCACCGCACGATCCGACGAGCCCGACCCGGCCCGATGTCCCGTGGATCACCGATGCCGACGTGCGCCGCACGTACGGCCTCGACGTGAGTCACGGGGCGAGCGTGCCGGAGGAGTTCGAGGTCGTGCGGGCCCGCGACGAGGCGGACGTCGTCGAGGTGATGCGCTACGCCGCGGCGACGGGCACGCCGGTCGTGCCGCAGGGCGCACGGACCGGGCTCGTCGGCGGCGCGGTCGCCAAGCCGGGCTCGATCGTTCTGTCGACGATGGGGCTGAACGAGATCACCGAGATCGATCCGGTCGACGGGCTCGCCGTGTGCGGTCCGGGAGTCGTCACCGAGACCCTCAAGAAGGCCGTGGCCGTCGAGGGCCTGTTCTATCCGCCGGATCCCGCGTCGGCGGCGTCGAGCTCGATCGGCGGCAACGTCGCGACGAACGCCGGCGGCCTGTGCTGCGTCAAGTACGGGGTGACGGCCGACTCCATCCGTGGGCTGCGGGTCGTGCTCCCCGGCGGGGAGATCATGACGACCGGCCGCCGCACCGCAAAGAGCTCTGTGGGGCCGGATCTCACCGGGCTGGTCGTCGGCTCTGAGGGCACCCTCGGGGTCGTGACGAGCGTCGTCGCCCGCGTCATCCCGGCGCCCGACCCGGCGCTCACCGCTCTCGGCACGTTCACCACGCTCGAAGCGGCCGCCGAGGCGATCGTCGCGCTGCGCCAGGAGCCGCACCCACCGAGCCTGCTGGAGTTCCTCGACGCGCCCTCGATCACCGCGATCCAGGGGCTCGCCGACTACGGCTTCCCGACCGGCTGCGCGGCCGCGCTCCTCGTCCAGGCCGACCGGCCCGGGCACGTCGGGGAAGATGTCGCGCGCTACGCCCAGGTCATGGAGGCGCACGGGGCGCAGGAGATCGCGGTGGCCGACGACGCGCAAGAGGCCGACGCGCTCCTGGCCGGTCGCCGCGCGCTCCACCACGCGATCGAGGCCTACGGCCCGAATCTCGTCGAGGACATGTGCGTGCCGATCCGCGCCCTGCCACAGCTTGTGACCCGCGGCCGCGACCTGTGCGCCGCGCACGGCATCGAGGTGCACATGTCCGGCCACGGCGGCGACGGCAACCTCCACCCGACGCTGTTCTTCGACCCGAGCGACCCCGACGCCTCCCGCCGCGCTTGGCAGGCCTTCGGAGATCTCGTCGATCTCGCCCTCTCGATGGGCGGCACGCTCTCCGGCGAGCACGGCGTCGGCACGCTCAAGGCGCGCTACCTGCCCCGCCAGCTCGATGCCGCCGCCCTCGCGCGACTGCGCGCGATCAGGTGCGTCTTCGACCCGCACGGCCTCATGAATCCCGGCGTCGGCTACACCGCGTAGGACTCTGCGGTCGAGAGACGGCCGCTGCCCGAACGTCGCTGGGCCGCGCTCCAATTCAGCGCATGCAAGGAACCGGCCACGCACACGTGGCGGGCCGGAGGTCAGGTCATTGCCAGGTCACGGAAGGGCGACGGTTTCCCTCTCGAGATGCCGACCCTGCGGGTGCCGCCTACATTCGAGCCAATCGAACACAACCGGAGGTACCTGCCGTGGAGACCATTCTCGTCGGCGTCGACCAGAGCGACGCCTCGACCCGCGCGATGACATTCGCCGTCGAACGCGCCCGACGCAACGACTGGCGAATCATCGTCGTCTACGTCGTCAACTGGAATCCGTATTCCTTCACGACGCCGGACGACAACGAGCACCGGGCCGTCAAACGGCGAGAAGAAATCGCCTACGCGCAGGAGAAGATCATCGAGCCGATGCTCGAGATCGCGCGCGCGGCCGGCGTCGAATGCGAGTCCGTCGTGCGACACGGCAGGCCGTCCCAGGTTCTCACCGATGTCGCATCCGACCGCGGCGTCGACCTCGTCGTCGTCGGGCGCACGGGTGACTCCGGTCTGCGCGAGGCGATCTTCGGCAGCACGACCGGGCGTCTCGTCCAGCACGCGCCGGTCCCGGTGACGGTGGTGCCGTGATGTTCGCGCATCTCGCCCTCTCCCCTCCGACCGTTCTGCCCGCCGCCGGGATCGATCAGGCGATCGACAGTGTCTTCGGGCCGTTCGCCGCGTGGCTCGAGTCCATCGTCTTCTTCTCGGTGCCGGTGGCCGGCACCAAGGTCCCACTCATCGTGGGGTGGCTCGTCATCTGCGGCTTCTTCTTCACGATCTGGCTGAAGTTCCTCAACGTGCGGGGCCTGAAGCACGCGATCGATCTCGTGCGCGGCAAGTACACGCGCGCCGACGCCGAAGGCGAGGTCACCCACTTCCAGGCGCTGGCCACCGCGGTGTCGGGCACGGTCGGCCTCGGCAATATCGCCGGCGTCGCCGTCGCGATGTCGCTCGGTGGACCGGGTGCGGCCTTCTGGATGACGCTGTGCGGCTTCCTCGGCATGTCGACGAAGATGGCCGAATGCATGCTCGCCGTGAAATATCGCAAGATCCGCCCTGACGGCTCCGTCTCGGGTGGGCCGATGTATTACCTGCGCGACGGGCTCGCCGAGATCGGCCACCCGGGCATCGGCAAGGTCCTGTCGTATTTCTGGGCGGTCTGCATCCTCTTCGGGGCGCTCGCCGGCGGCAACGCCTTCCAGTCCAACCAGGCCACCGCGCAGATCGTCGCGGTCACCGGCGGCCAGGACAGCTTCTTCGCCGACAAGGGGTGGCTCATCGGCGTCGGCTTCGCCGTCCTCGCCGGCGCCGTCATCATCGGCGGGATCAAGTCCATCGCCCGGGTCACCGAGAAGATCGTGCCGTTCATGGCGATCATCTATGTCGCGGCGTGCCTCGTCGTCATCCTCGTCAACATCGACATGTTGCCCACGGCGATCGGTGAGATCTTCAAGGGCGCCTTCGCCCCCGAAGGCGTCGCCGGTGGCGTCATCGGCGCGCTCATCGTCGGCTTCCAGCGCGCCGCCTTCTCCAACGAGGCCGGCCTCGGCTCGGCCGCCGTCGCGCACTCCCCGGTGAAGACCGACCGCCCGGCCACCGAGGGCTATGTCGCCTCGCTCGAGCCCTTCATCGACACGATCATCGTGTGCAACATGACGGCCCTGGCCATCATCATCACCGGCACCTGGAACGACCAGGACGCGGGCGATCTCGGCGGCGTCGACCTCACGTCCCGCGCCTTCGCGACCGTCATCCCGTGGTTCCCGATCGTGCTCGCGTTCGCCGTCGTGCTCTTCGCGTTCTCGACGATGATCAGCTACTCCTACTACGGCATGAAGGGCACCGGATTCCTCTTCGGGGACAGCAAGGTGGCCGAGAACGTCTTCAAGGTCGTCTTCCTCGTCTTCACCGTCATCGGTGCGGCATCGGGCCTCAAGGCGGTCATCACGTTCTCCGACTCCGTGATCTTCTTGATGTCCCTGGGCAATATCCTCGGCCTGTACTTCCTCGCCAAGGTGATCCGACGCGAATTCGACAGCTATCGCGCCGAACTGCGCGACGGCCGGCGAGAGGTCGTGCCCGCGGAGGAGCGGATCGACGGGCCGCTCGGCTCATAGCGCGTCCGACGCCGCTCGTCGCTCGTCCGGCGCGAACTCGGTCGTGACCTTCGGTGGCGGTCTGGGAAGATATGGCGCATGAGTGCCACCTCCCCGACCGCCACCACCACGGCGGCTCCCGCGTCCGCGACCATCCCCGACAAGCCGTCGGTCGACGGCCTCGAGGACAAGTGGGTCCCGGTATGGCAGGAGCAGGGCACCTACACCTTCGACCGTGAGCGCGCCCTTCAGCTGCCGCGCGAGCAGATCTACGCGATCGACACGCCCCCGCCGACCGCGAGCGGGAGCCTGCACGTCGGGCACGTACTCTCCTACACGCACACCGACTGCATCGCGCGCTACAAGCGGATGCAGGGCTTCGAGGTCTTCTACCCGATGGGCTGGGACGACAACGGCCTGCCGACCGAGAAGCGGGTGCAGAACTACTACGGCGTCCGTGGCGACGCCTCGCTGCCCTACGTCGAGGGCTACCGGCCGCGCTATCACGGTGACGTGCCGGCCAAGGACGTCAAGGACGCCTCGAAGCAGGACGTCATCAGCCGCGCGAACTTCATCGAGCTGTGCGACGAGCGGACCGTCGAGGACGAGGAGACGTTCGAGGCGCTGTGGCGGCGGCTCGGGCTGAGCGTCGACTGGGGCATCACCTACCGGACGATCGACGACCGCTCGCGGGCGGTGTCGCAGCAGGCCTTCCTCGACCATCTCGCGGCGGGCGCGGCCTATCAGTCCGAGGCGCCTGGCCTGTGGGACGTGACCTTCCAGACCGCGGTCGCGCAGGCCGAGCTCGAGGCGCGCGACTACCCGGGGCACTACCACCGGGTCGCGTTCCACCGCCCCGACGGCACGCCGATCCACATCGAGACGACCCGCCCCGAGCTGCTCCCGGCGTGCGTCGCGCTCATCGCCCACCCCGACGACGAGCGCTACCGCGGCCTCTTCGGCACGACGGTCTTCAGCCCCGTCTTCGGCGTCGAGCTGCCGGTGCTGAGCCACCCCGACGCCGAGATGGACAAGGGCGCGGGCATCGCGATGTGCTGCACGTTCGGTGACCTCACCGACGTCACGTGGTGGCGCGAGCTGCAGCTGCCGACGCGCTCGCTCGTGACGCGCAGCGGCCGGATGCAGGCCGAGACCCCCGACTGGCTCAGCGGCGACGCGGCCGACTTCTACGCCGAGCACGTGGCCGGCGGAACGACCTTCGCGGCGCGCAAGGCGATCGTCGAGAAGCTGCGCGAGACCGGCGACCTGGAGGGCGAGCCGACCCCGACGCAGCGCAAGGCGAACTTCTACGAGCGCGGCGACAAGCCGCTGGAGATCGTCACGACGCGGCAGTGGTACATCCGCAACGGTGGCCGCGACGCCGACCTGCGCGAGGCGCTGCTGGCCCGCGGCAAGGAGCTGGCGTTCCACCCCGACTTCATGCGGGTCCGCTACGAGAACTGGGTCGGCGGCCTCAACGGCGACTGGCTCGTGAGCCGGCAGCGCTTCTTCGGCGTGCCGGTGCCGCTGTGGTATCCGATCGACTCCCTCGGCGACGTCCGCTACGGCGAGCCGATCGTGCCGAGCGGCGACAGCCTGCCCGCCGACCCCTCGGCCGACACCCCGCCCGGCTACGAGCCCTCCCAGCGCGGGGAGCCCGGCGGCTTCGTCGGCGACCCGGACATCATGGACACGTGGGCGACCTCCTCCCTCACCCCGCAGATCACCGTCGGCTGGGGTGACGACGGCGGCGACGCCGAGCTCTTCGCCAAGCTCTTCCCGATGGACCTGCGCCCGCAGGGGCAGGACATCATCCGCACGTGGCTCTTCAGCACGGTTGTGCGGGCCCACCACCTGCAGGATTCGCTGCCGTGGAAGCACGCGGCGATCAGCGGCTGGATCCTCGATCCCGACCGCAAGAAGATGAGCAAGTCGAAGGGGAACGCCGAGACGCCCGAGGGGATGCTCCAGCTGCACGGCTCGGACGGCGTCCGCTACTGGGCCGCGAGTGCCCGCCTCGGCACCGACGCCGCCTTCGACACCGGGCAGATGAAGGTCGGGCGACGCCTGGCGATGAAGGTGCTCAACGCGAGCAAGTTCGTGCTCGGCTTCCCGGCGCCCGCTGCGGACGAGGCCCTCGAGATCACCCATCCGCTCGACCGGGCGATGCTCGCCGGGCTTGCGCAGGTCGTCGAACGGGCGACCGCCGGCTTCGAGGGCTACGACCACACGCGGGCGCTCGAGGTGACGGAGACGTTCTTCTGGACGTTCTGCGACGACTACGTCGAGCTCGTCAAGGACCGCGCGTACGGCCGCGAGGGCGAGCCGGTCACGGCGGACACCGCCTCGGCGCGGGCGGCGCTGCGCGTCGCGCTCGACGTGCAGCTGCGGCTCCTCGCCCCGTTCCTGCCCTACGCGACCGAAGAGGTCTGGTCCTGGTGGCGCGAGGGCACGATCCACCGCGCTCCGTGGCCGAGCGCCGACGATGCGCTGCCCTCGGGAGCCGAGGGTGCGGCCGTGTCGGCGCTCGCCGATGTCGGCGCCGCCCTCGCGGGCGTCCGGCGCGCGAAGTCGGATGCGAAGCTCGGGATGCGGGCGGAGGTCGAGACGGTGACGATCGCCGGGCCGCCCGCGGCGCTCGAGGCGATCCGCGCCGCCGAAGGTGACCTCAAGTCCGCCGGGCGCATCCGCGCGATCTACTACACCGAGGCCGAGCGCATCGAGATCCGCGACGCCGTGCTCATCCCCCCGCCGCCGAAGGCCTGACGAACGGACGACGGGCCGGCGGGACCTCTACGGGGTCTTCGCCGGCCCTTCGTCAGGTGCCCGGTCGCTACGCCTTCGATGCGCCGTCGATGCGGTGTCGATGCGGCGGCTCAGCGGTGGGCACCGGCCTTGCGCTCGTGGACGACGACGACCGGGGAGTCGCTCGACTGGGCGATCCGCCGGCTCGTGGAGCCCAGGAGGAGCCCGGTGAAGCCCGCGCGGCCTCGGCTCCCGACGACGACGAGGGAGGCGTAGCGCGACAGCTCGGCGAGGACGTCCGCGGCGTTGCCCTCAGCTGAGACCTCCTCGATCTGCACGTCGGGGAATGCCTCGGCGAGCGGCGCGACGACATTCGACAGGAAGCGCGACCGCTCGTCGGTGCCGTCGATGGCGGGCACGAGCTGGCGCGGCATGAAGACCGGGGTCCCGGTCCACATCCGGGCGACCTCCCAGGCGTGCACGGCGCGCAAGGTCCGACCCGTCGCCTGGGCCGCCTCGCAGGCGAAGCGCAGGGCGGCGGCCGACCCGTCGGAGCTGTCGACGCCGACGAGGATCGGCGTGTCACCGGAGACGGGGGCGTCGGAGGGGATGACGGCGATCGGCCCGGAGCCGTGGGTGACGACCGCGTCGGCGGTGCCGCCGAGGACGAACCGCCGCACGCCGGTCGCGCCCCGGGTGCCGACGACGGTGAGGGCCGCGGCCACGCTCCGGTCGATGAGGGCACCGGCCGGGTGCGCGTGCAGCAGCAGGGTCTGCACGTCGAGGTCCGGGTGCTGCCGGCGCACCAAGTCGGCCTCCGCGTCGAGGGACTCCGAGGCCTGGTGGGCCTCGTCGCGCGTGATCCGGTCGAGCACCTCGAGGTCGTCGAGGACGACCTCGAACGGCCCGTGCGCCGCGAGCAGCGTCAGCCCGAGGCCGTGCGAGGAGGCCCAATCGGCGGCCCAGCGCGTGGCGACTTCGCTATGTGGAGAGCCGTCGGAGCCGACGAGTACCCGGCCCGCCGTCGCTCCCTGGTGCCGACCGCCCTCGCCGTCCATCCCGGCCATGCCGTCCATATCCGTAACCTCCGTCTACTTGTCGCCGTCGACCTGCATCTCGCCCATCTCGCCCCAGCCGTCGCCCTCGACCTGACGGGAGACGATCTTGGGGGTCGAGGCGAGCGCCTGGGGGAAGTCCTTCATCGCCTGCGCGAAGTGCTCGGACGTCACGTGCGGCTCCGCGCCGTCGTCGGTGAACGCCTCGACGAGGATGAACTCGTCGTCGTTCTCGAGCGACTTGCTCCAGTCGAACCACAGGTTGCCCGGCTCGGCGCGGGTCGCCTCGGTGAACGGTCGGACGAGCTCCATGAAGCGGTCGGTCCACTCGGGCTTGGTCTGCCACTTGACGACGATGAAGTACACGGGGTGCCTCTCGGGACGGGGACGTGGTCCCTTGCGATCCTTGTCACCGCCGCTGACGTCGTCAAGGCGTGACGAGGTCTCTACACACGTCAGTGTGCGTTCCAACCCGGCGCACGGGGGCTTCCCTTCGATCTCGTGCGTGAGAACGTGCGGACACGCGGGTGATCGCCGGCGTGTCTGCACGTTCCTTGGCACATTCTCGGACTGCGTCTCCGGTGCGGTCAGCGGGTGCCCGTGGGGCGGTCGGGGCGCCGCGAGACGCGGGACAGCCCCGAGCAGTCGGCGACGCGGGCGGGCGCGATCTGGTCGCGGACGGCGGCGAGGACGTCGGTGCCGTGACGCACCGGTGGTGGCCCGGCGGGGTGGATCGCGAACCACGGCTGATCCCAGCCCGACAGCCCGAGCCGTCGGTCGACGAGCGCCGCGGCGGGGAAGGTGCCGACCCGACCGCAGCCCGGGTCGTAGAGCGTGGCCGGTCTCCCCTCGTCGGGGACGAAGGTGAGCGTCACGTGGCGGGGTAGCCGCGAGTTGCCGACATAGAGGAGCATCGGCGTCCCGACCTGGACCGTCCCCAGGACGCGGCGCGTCGTCTCGGCGAGAGCGTCGCCGCTCAGGTGGCGCAGGAGGGTGATCGTGTAAGAGGTGCCGGCGAGGGCGGCGCCGTTCTCGAGTTCGGCGAGGGCGCCCCACGGCGGAGTCCCGAGCGCCTTGGGCCAGGGTGACTGCATCGTCCCGGGCCACGGCACCACACCGTTCGTCCGCGCGAGGACCAACTGCTCGTGCTCGGCGAAGCGATGGGCGACCGGCCGCACATCCCGCCGCCCGTCGGAGCCCACACCCTCGATGATCCACCGCGTGAGCTCCGGGTCGATCATCATCCGCGCGACCGTCAGGCACGCGGAGCCGCAGCTCACGCCGCTCTGCTGCAGCGGCCCGGGATCACCGGCGGCCAGCCGCAGCGCCTGGAAGTGCGTCACCGCCTCAGTCTCGCCCACCGCCGGGAGACGGTCCAGCGCTTCGGCCGACCGCGCGCCCCCACGCACTCGCCCGCGCAGACCCTCCACACACACGACACCCCCGTGGCATCGATGCCACGG
>RRZU011118336.1_pt1 | contig 11123 bp, 9 predicted proteins | sample 2165561 | NCBI WGS metagenome assembly RRZU01 (sample SAMN10456909, study PRJNA506462) | wastewater metagenome | isolation source: wastewater sludge | place: USA: Moscow, Idaho | reverse complement strand
TGCTGCGCGTCGGTCGGCGCGACCAGAAAGGCGATATAGAGACCAGCGACGCCGAACACCGCCGCCAGCGCCCAGAACCACGGAATCATCCGCCCGGCGAGCGGATAGAACGCCTGCGGGCTGGCGAACCTGAACCAGTTGATCGGTTTATCGGGCATTTCTTAAGACCCTTGAACCACAGAGACACAGAGGCACAGAGGGAGCACAGAGAAAACCATCGAGATTTTTCTCGTCGAAGTTCTTCTCTGTGTCTCTGTGCCTCTGTGGTGAATGGTTTCTATCGTTCATTCCAAAGCAATCCGTAAAGCCGCCGCCGTCGGCCACGGGGCGAAGAAGACGCCGCCCAGCGTCAGCGCGCCGAGCAGCGACAGATGGGCTTGTGCGCCCAAGCCGGCAACCACCGCATCGACCGCGCCGGCACCGAAAATCAGCACCGGAATATACAGCGGCAGGACGAGCAGTGACAGCAGCACGCCGCCGCCGCGCACGCCGAGCGTCAATGCCGCGCCGATGGCGCCGATGCCGGACAAGGCCGGCGTACCGATGAACAGCGACACGGTGAGCATCCACAGCGCCTCGGCCGACAAGTCGAACTGCAGGCCGAGCACCGGCGCGAGCAGGGTCAGTGGCAGGCCGGAAACCAGCCAGTGCGCAAGCACCTTGCCGAGCACGATCAGACCGAGCGGCTGCGGCGCCAGCGCGAGCTGTTCGAGCGTGCCGTCGCGGTGGTCGTCGGCAAAGAGGCGCGGCAGCGAGAGCATGGTCGACAGCAGCGCCGCGACCCACAGCACGCCGGGCGCCAGCTTGCGCAAAAGCTCGGGTTCCGGCCCGACGCCGAGCGGGAAGAGGCTGACGACGATGATGAAGAAGAAGAGGGCCGAAACAATGTCGGCACGGCGGCGCAAGGCGAGGCGCAGGTCGCGGGCGACGATGGCGTGGAGCAGTCTCAGCATTCGACTAGCCTAGGCGCAGTTCGTGCACAGCGCCGGCCGCGACATCGACCGGTTGGTGCGTCGTCAGCACCGCCAAGCCGCCGCGTTGCAGGTGCGCACCGATCAGATCCGCTACGAGCGCGACCGCCTCAGTATCGAGTGCAACATAGGGCTCGTCGAGCACCCACAGCGCGCGCCGCTCATTGACCAGACGCGCCAGGGCAACGCGCCGTTTCTGCCCCTGCGAGAGATAGCGACAAGCGAGTTCCTCCCGTCCCGCGAGGCCGACGCGTTCCAGCGCATCAAGCGCATCGCCCTCGTCGAGCGCTTCATCGGCGAGGCGCGCCGCTGCCAGCAGGTTTTCGAGCGGTGTCAACTCTTCCTTGATCGCGTTGTGATGGCCGAGGTAGCACAGCTCGCGGCGGTAGTCCTCGCCGAGCGCGGCGATCGTCTGGCCACGCCAGCGGATTTCACCCGCCACCGGATGCGAAAGACCGCACAGGATGCGCATCAGGCTCGTCTTGCCGGAACCGTTGCTGCCCTGTAGATAGAGCATTTCGCCCGCCGCCAGCCGAAAGCCGACACCGGCGAACAGGCTGCGTTCGCCGCGGATGCATTCAAGGTTGGAGGCTTCGAGCATTCAGGAGAAGAGTGAATTGGAGGTCGATCGGCGCGGGCCGCGTCATTGTGCAGCGGGGAGTTTAGCTTTGGATTGATGCAAATCATACAAATGCACTTGGTAGGGCGCGACTCGAGTCTCGTTTGGCGGGCTGGACATGGTCAGTCTTCGCCCCGTAGAACTGCGGATTCCCGCACCCATGTGCTTCGGATAGAATGCGCCGCACTTTTGCGGTGCATTGAACCAACAACGCCTTCGCGGGTCTGCGTGGACTTTCTGTCCGCCGGCCGCGAACGATTACGGAGAGCCATGAGCGAGCAACTCACAGAGAACGCGGAAGTCATCTGTCAGCGCATCCGCCTGAGCGGCGTCGTGCAGGGCGTCGGCTTCCGTCCGCTGGTCTGGCGCCTCGCGCACGAACTCAAACTCTCGGGCTGGGTACGCAACGACGCGCAGGGCGTCGAGATCGAGGTCTGCGGCCTGCGCGAAGCGGTCGAGCTCCTGCTCAAGCGCCTGCATCAGGACGCGCCGCCGCTGGCGCGCATCGACGCGATCACCTCGCGCTTCACCGATTCGGTCGCCGTCTCCGACGACTTCTACATCCTCGACAGCCGCGGCGGACGCGCGGCGACGATGATCGGCCAGGACACGGCCATCTGCCGCAACTGCCTGGGTGAAATGTTCGCGCCGAACGGCCGCCGCTGGCGCTACGCCTTCACCAACTGCGCGCACTGCGGCCCGCGCTATACGATCTGCCACGGTCTGCCGTACGACCGCGAGCGCACGAGCATGAGGCCCTTCGTCATGTGCAAGAAGTGCCAGGCGGAGTACCGCAAGCCGGACGATCGCCGCCTGCACGCCGAAGGTAACTGCTGCCCCAAGTGCGGCCCGCAGATCTCGCTGCTCGACGTGCACGGCGACCCGATCGCCGGCGACGTCGTCGCCAACGCCTATGCCCTGCTGCGGGCCGGCAAGATTCTTGCGATCAAGGGGCCGGGCGGCTTTCACCTGGCCTGTGACGCCAAGAACGCCGAGGCGGTCGCCCTTCTGCGCCAGCGCAAGAACCGCAAGCACAAGCCGTTCTCGGTGATGTTCGCCAACGCGCTGTCGGCGACGACCTACGTGCAGGTCAGCGTCGGCGAGCCGGGCCTGCTCAACCTGCCCGAGCGGCCGGTGATCCTCTTGCGCAAGCGTTCGAGCTGCGACCGTGACATGGCGAACGTCGCGCCCGGGCTGCCCTGGCTCGGCGTCATGCTGCCGGTGTCGCCGGTGCATTACCTGCTGTTCCATGAAGCGGCGGGACGTCCTGCCGGCACCGAATGGCTGGACAAGGCCCAACCTTTCGCACTCCTGATGACGAGCGGCAATCCGAGCCGCGAGCCGCCGGCAATCGATAACATCGAGGCGCTACAGCGCCTGTCCGGCATCGCCGACGCCTTCCTCGTCCATGACCGCGACGTGGTGACCGGCTGCGACGACAGCATCGCGCTGTCCGGCCTCGGCGGCCTGCAGATCATCCGGCGCAGCCGCGGCTACACGCCGCGCTCGATCAAGCTGCCGCATCCCGGGCCGCCAATCCTCGCCGTCGGCGGGCAGATGAAGAACGCCGTATGCGTCACGCGCGGGCAGGAAGCCTTCGTCTCGCAGCACATCGGCGAACTGTCGAATACCGCGGCAAGCGCCTTCTTCGAGGAAACGATCTTCCATCTGCTCAAGGTGCTGGAAGTGTCGCCGGCGCTCGTCGCACACGATCTGAACAAGGATTCGCACGCCCGCCGCTTTGCCGCCGAAATGGCGCGCCAGCGCGGTATCCCGATGCTCGGCGTGCACCACCATCACGCGCACATTGCCGCCGTGCTCGCCGAACACCACATCAACGCGCCGATCTTCGCGCTGGCGCTCGATGGTGGCGAGATCGCGGCCGACGGCACGATCTGGGGCGGCGAGCTGCTCAATGTCGACGGCGCGCACTTCGATCGCCTGGGCCAGATCGTACCGATGCGCATTCCCGGCGACGAGGATGAATCGCGGGTTCCCTGGCGACTGGCCGGCTGCATCCTGAACGCCCTCGGGCGTACCGACGAAATCGAAGCGCGCTTTCCCGAGCAGCCGATGGCGCCGGTGCTCGCCGACCAGCTCGTCAGCGGCGAGGACTGCCGCAATGCATCGAGCCTTGGTCGCCTGTTCGACGGCGTCGCCAGCCTGCTCGGCATCAACCACGTCACACAGTTCCGCGGCCAGACCGGCATCCTGCTCGAAGGCAAGGCCGATCATTTCGGCGAGATACCGCCGCTCGCCGACGGCTGGCGCATCCGCGACGGCATGCTCGACCTGCTGCCGCTGCTCGCCGCGCTGGCTGACGAGAAACATCCTGAACGCGGCGCCGCGCTCTTCCACTCGACGCTGATCGCCGCACTCACCGACTGGCTGTGCACGGTGGCGCCGGAAGGCAGCACGGTCGCCGCGGGCGGCGGCTGCCTGCAGAATCAGGTGCTGGTGCGCGGCCTGCACAACAGCCTGAGCGCGCGCGGGCTGCATCTCGTCGAATCGCGCCGCCTGCCGCCGAGCGACGGCGGTCTGGCACTCGGCCAGGCGTGGGTGGCGCACCAATACTTGCTTGGGGCGTAGGCGCCCGGGGCGAGCGATTCAGCGTGTCACGAAGGTCGGCTTGTAGCCGAGCGCGAGGCGGATTCTCTCCGCCACCTTCTCGGCGTCGGCACGGCTCGCGTAGGGGCCGAGATGGACGCGATGGACGCCGCCCGCGCCGTTGACCTCGATCGCTTCGGTCAGCCAGTCGAGCTCGCGCAGGAGATGCAGGCGCAGGCTTTCAGCGTTGTCGGCGCTGGCGAAGGCGCCGAGCTGCAGGAAGACGCCCTTCTGCAATTCCTTTTGCGCTTCCTTCTGCAACGGTGTCGGCGGCGGCGTGTCCTCGACCGACGCCAGCTTCGCCGCGAGCACGGCGATTTCGTCGGGAGCCGCCGCCTCAGGCGCCGGATTCTGCGCCACCGGCGCGGCGGGCTGGGGTGTCGGCGGTTTGACCTGCGCGTAGGTCAGCGTCGTGCCGGAAGCGTCCGGCACGATCGTTTCGACCTCGACTTCGGTGCTGCCGTTGTTGATGTAGCCGAGACGGTAGGCGGCGGCGTAGGAGAGGTCGATGATGCGATCGGCGTGGAAAGGGCCGCGATCGGTGACGCGCACGACGACGCTCTTGCCGCTGGCGACGCTGGTGACGCGCACGTAGGACGGTATCGCCAGCGTCGGGTGCGCCGCCGTCATGGCGAACATGTCGTAGGGTTCGCCGATCGACGTATTCTGCCCGTGGAATTTCTTGCCGTACCAGCTGCCGATACCGCGTTGACGCAAGGGCCGCAGTGCCGTATCCGGCGTGTAGGACTTGCCTAGAACGACATACGGCCGGTTGGCGAAGCGGTGCAACGGCTCAAGCCGCGGCTCGGCGTCTGGAAGGTCGTCGAGGTTGTCGGGAATGTCGTCGCCCGGCCCGTCGTCCTTGTAGTAGCCACCGCCGCGCTTCTGCGCGACGGCCGACTTGCGCGGCGCTTTCGTACCGACCGAAGCATCGCCGTCGCTCACGCGCGCCGGCTGCCCGCCGCACGCGGCGAGCAGCAAGGTCACGAGCAGCAGTCCGGACAGGCGCAGGTTCACGTCAGCGACTCCGCAATCTCACTGCTTCACCAGCATCCGGTGGGCGTTGATGCTCATCAGGATCCCCATGCCGAGGAACAGCGTTACCAGCGCCGTGCCGCCGTAGCTCATGAACGGCAGAGGGACGCCGACCACCGGCAGGATACCGCTGACCATGCCCATATTCACGAAGGCGTAGGTGAAGAAGCTGAGCGTGATCGAGCCGCCGAGCACGCGCCCGAAGAGGGTCGAGGCGTTCGCCGAGATCATCAGGCCACGGATGATGAGCAGCAGGTAGAGCGCGCTGAGGATGCTGTTGCCGAGCAGTCCGCGCTCTTCCGAAAAGACGGCGAAGATGAAGTCGGTATGGCGCTCGGGAATGAACTCGAGATGCGTCTGCGTTCCTTCGAGCCAGCCCTTGCCGAAGTTGCCACCGGAGCCGATGGCGATCGTCGACTGGATGATGTGGTAGCCGGCGCCGAGCGGGTCGGTCGTCGGGTCGAGCAGCGTCAGGATGCGCTTCTGCTGGTAGTCGTGTAGCATGTTCCAGGCAAACGGCGCGGCGCCGGCGGCGAGGGCGACCATGCCGAAGATGATCTTCCACGGCAGGCCGGCGAAGAAGATGACGTAGAAGCCGGCGGCGCCGACGAGAATCGCCGTGCCGAGATCGGGCTGCTTGGCGATCAGTCCGAACGGGACGACCAGCAGCAGCCCGGCGACAGCGAAGTGGCGCAGCTTGAGCGCCGCTTCGTACTTGTGGAAGTACCAGGCGAGCATCAGCGGCATGGCGATCTTGAGGATTTCCGCCGGCTGAATGCGCGTGAAACCGATCGACAGCCAACGCCGGGCGCCGTTGACCTTGATCCCGAAAAAGAAGACGAGCACGAGCAGGATGACGCCGAGCACATAGAGTGGCACGGCGAAGCGCATCAGCTTCTGCGGCGGGATCTGGGCTACTGACCACATCACGCCGATGCCGATCAGCATGTTCATCACCTGCGCCGAGGTCCGGTCGCTGGCGTCGTGCGTCGCACTGAAGATCGTCGCCAGACCGAAGCCCATGATGATCAGGGTGACCAGCATCAGCGGGCCATCGATCCTGTCGGTCAGTCCGTGCCAGAAGCGGCGCAGCAACTCTTGAACCACGGTCACTCCTCCTTTTCGCGCGCTTCTGCGTGCGCATCTTCGTGCGCAACTTCCGGCACGTCGTCGTCCTTCGCCGGGCCGTCCGGCGTCTTGCCGAGCAGATAGTAGTCGATCACCATGCGCGCAATCGGCGCGGCGGCCTGGGCGCCGAAACCGCCGTTCTCGACGAGCACGGCGAGCGCGATCTTCGGCTCGTCGGCCGGCGCGAAGGCGACGAACAGGCCGTGGTCGTGCAGGTCCTTCTTCAGCCGGCTGGCCTTATACTCGGAACCTCTCAGACTGAACACCTGCGCCGTGCCGGTCTTGCCGCCGGAAACGTACCCGGCGCCAGCAAAGGCGCGCGCGCCGGTCCCTTCGGTATTGACGCCGACCATCGCCTTCTTGATCGTGTCGATGTTCTGCTGCTTCCACGGCAGCTTGCGCAGCGGCTCGGGCTCGATCATCGTGCGCTCGCCCGTCTTGCTGTCGGTGATGTATTTGACAAGGTGCGGCCGGTAGAGGACGCCGTCGTTAGCCACCGCCGACATCGCCTGCGCCAGCTGAATCGGCGTGTAGGCGTTGTAGCCCTGGCCGATGCCGATCGAGATCGTCTCGCCGCCGAACCACTTCTGCTGTTCCGGGCGCTTGAAGCGCTTCTTCTTCCACTCGGGCGAGGGCAGCACGCCTTCCGATTCGCCTTCAATGTCGACGCCGGTCCGGCTGCCCAGCCCGAGCGTGCCCATGAAACGCGCGATGTTGTCGATGCCCATGTCGTTGGCCAGCGCATAGTAGTACGTGTCGCACGACTGGACGATCGACTTGTACATGTCGACCATCCCGTGGCCGCCCTTCTTGTCGTCGCGAAACGTGTGCCCGCCGAAGGTGTAGAACCCCGGGTCGGCAATCGCATATTGCGGCGTACGCTTGCCGAGTTCGAGCGCGGCCAGTGCCATGAACGGCTTGAAGGTCGAACCCGGCGGATAGGCGCCGTTGATCGCGCGGTTGATCATCGGCCGGTCGGGCGAATTGTTCAGCACATCCCAGTCCTCGCTGCGGATGCCGTCGACGAAGAGGTTGGGATCGAAGGTCGGCGTCGACACCATGGCCAGAATGCCGCCGGTTGACGGTTCGATCGCCACCAGCGCGCCACGGCGGTCGCCAAACGCTTTCTCGGTCATCTCCTGCAGCTTGGTGTCGAGCGTCAGCGTCAGGTCGTTGCCGGAGATGGGCGCCGTACGCGAGAGGCTGCGTATCGCACGACCACCAGCGTCGATCTCGACCTCCTCGTAACCGGCCAGGCCGTGCAACTCGAACTCGTACCGTTGCTCGAGGCCGGTCTTGCCGATACGTTCGGTTCCCTTGTAGTTGGCCGTCTGTTCCTTGGCATCGATCAGCTCGAGATCCTTCTGGTTGATGCGGTTGATGTAGCCGACGACGTGCGACGCCGACGCGCCGAGCGGATAGTCACGAAACAGACGCGCCTGCACATCCACGCCCGGGAAAAGATAGCGGTTGGCGGTGAAGCGCGCCACCTCTTCGTCAGTGAGCCGCGTCCGGATCGGGATGCTCTCGAACGACTTGCTCTCTTCGAGCAGTTTCTTGAAGCGCCGGCGATCCTTGGGCTGGATATCGACGTACTTGCTCACCGCGTCGATCGTCGCGTCGAGATTCTCGACCTTGGACGGCGTGATCTCGAGCGTGAAGGCCGAGTAATTGCGCGCCAGGACGACACCATTGCGATCCTGAATGACGCCGCGATTCGGCGCGATCGGCACGAGCGAGATGCGGTTGTCCTCTGCGCGGGTGATGTAGTAGTCGTGCTGGACGACCTGCAGAAAGAAGAAGCGCCCGATCAGCAGGCCGAAACCGACGACCACCGCCGCCGCCGCAACAAGGATGCGCGAGCGAAAACGGTCCAGGTCGGCGTCACGGGAATTGAGCGGCACGTAGCGACTGCGCACGACGAGCGTCCTCAGATGGGCCGGTTGGCATCACGGCTGACCGGCTGGTACTGCGGCAGGAGCAGGATGAAGGTCAGCGGCCACCACAGGCACACGCCGACCAGCGGGCCGATGAAATAGTCGAGGCCGGGCAGCGACGCGCCGGGCATGACGCGCACGCCGAACTGCACGAGCTGGATGAGCAACAACAGCGGCAGCACGTGCAGCGCTTGCTGCAGGAGCGGGAACCACAGGATGCGGCGCGACAGGTACGCCGCGCCGTAGGAGGCCAGGACGTAGGCCAGCGCGTGCTGCCCGAGCAGGCTGACGTCGGCAACGTCCATCGCCACGCCGAGCAGGAATCCGGCGCCCATGCCGACGCGCCGCGGCTCGCGAATGCTCCAGAAGACCAGAACCAGCGCGACCCAGTCGGGCACCCAGGGCCAGGCCGAGGTCGGCAGGAAATTGAGGACGAGCGCGGCGAGCAGGCTGAACACGATGAACCACGGCCGGACCGGCAGCAGGATGCGCGACGATGAAAAGGTGGGTTGCACGGTCTAGTCCTTCTTCAAGCGTCGTTTCTTGGGCACCGGCTTGGCCGCCTTGTTTTTGGTGCCGTCCAGCTCGGGAATCAGCTCGGCCGGGATTGGCGTGATTTCCTTGGGATCCATGACCATCACCTCGCCGAAATTCTCGACGCCGGCGACCGGCTCGCAATAGATGCGGGCGAACGAGAAGGAGGCGTCGCGTTCGACCTCCACCACCCTGGCGACCGGCGTCCCGGCGAGAAAGATGCTGTCGAGACCGGAGGTCACCAGTTCATCGCCGACCTCGATGTCAGCATTGGTCGGCATGAAGCGCAGCTCGAGCCGGCCATCGCCCAGGCCGAAAACGACCGAGCGCAACCCGTTGCGCACGATCTGCACGGGCACCGCCTGATCCTTGTCGGTAATCAGCGTAATCTCGGAAACGAAAGGGAAAACACGCGTCACCTGACCGACGAGGCCCAGTTCGTCGACCACCGGCTGTCCGGCAACGATCTTGTCCTGCAAGCCCTTGTCGACGATCACCTTGCGCGAGAACGGATCGCGCGCCGCATGCAGAACCTGCGTCACTCGGCCGTTGCCGTTTTGCCGCTGCTTCACGTCGAGCAAGGCGCGCAGGCGGGTGTTCTCGGCTTCCAAACGTTGCGTCCGCAGCACGGTCTCCGAAGCTTCGAGCTGCATTTTCTTCAGGCGGGTGTTTTCCTGTTCCAGACGCGTGATGTCCGAAAGGAAGACGCCCGCGCCTTGAAGCAGGCGCACCGGCACATGCGCGAACTGCTGCACCGGCCGCGTGAACAGCGAGATTCCCTGGCGCAGCAACTCGAGCGTCTGGAAACGCGAATCGACGAAGATCAGCGCAATCGACAACGCGGCGTAGAACGCCAATTGCGCCAGCGGCGCCGGCCCACGTTTGAAAAATGGTGGCGGCTGATGATCCATGGGTCAGTACAGAAAGAGAGGCAGATCGATCACCGGCAGGCGGGTCGCGATCAACAACAGACGCTTGTCAAGCGGAAAGCTCGCCGCCGCGAGACGGCGCCACCACCCGGCCTGGCGGTAGAGGTTGGCCCGGTCACCGGCGCCAAACTCGCCGCCTCCAGCGGCAGCTCAGTCAGAGGTGAAGATACTGCCAAGCTTGTCCATTCTCTCGAGCGCCATGCCGCAACCGCGCGCGACGCAGGTCAGCGGCTCCTCGGCAACGATGACCGGGAGACCGGTCTCTTCCATCAGCAGACGGTCGAGGTCACGCAGCAACGCGCCACCGCCGGTGAGCACCATGCCCTTGTCGGCGATGTCGGCGCCGAGTTCAGGCGGCGTCTTTTCCAGCGCCGATTTGACTGCGGAGACGATGCTGTTCAGCGGCTCGGTCAGCGCTTCGAGAATCTCGTTCGACGAAATCGTGAACTTGCGCGGAATGCCTTCGGCCTTGTTGATACCGGAGACTTCCATCTCGCGCACTTCGGCACCGGGGAAGGCGGAACCGATCTGCTTCTTGATGCCCTCGGCCGTGTTCTCGCCGATCAGCATGCCGTAGTTGCGGCTGATGTAGTTGATGATCGCCTCGTCGAGTTTGTCGCCACCGACGCGCACTGAACCGGCATAGACCATGCCGCCGAGCGAAATGACACCGACTTCGGTCGTGCCGCCGCCGATATCGACGACCATCGAGCCGGTCGGATCGGACACCGGCAGACCGGCGCCGATCGCCGCCGCCATCGGTTCCTCGATCAGGAACACCTGGCTGGCGCCCGCGCCGAGCGCGGATTCGCGGATCGCGCGGCGCTCGACCTGCGTCGACCCGGACGGCACGCAGATGATGATGCGCGGCGAGGGCGAGAGCAGGCGCGAGTCGTGCACCTTGCGGATGAACTGCTTCAACATCTGTTCGGTGACGGTGAAGTCGGCAATGACGCCGTCCTTCATCGGACGAATGACGGTAATGGCGCCCGGCGCCTTGCCGAGCATCTCCTTGGCGCTCTGGCCGACGGCCTGGATCGTCTTTTTGGCGTTCGGTCCGCCTTCCATGCGGATCGCTACGACCGACGGCTCGTCGAGCACGATGCCGCGACCGCGCACGTAGATCAGCGTATTGGCGGTGCCGAGGTCGATGGCCAGGTCATTGGAGAAATAACTGCGAAGAAAACTGAACATGCCTGAATCCCGTGAAAGCTCCGCATAGGGCTGCGGCGAGTAAAGCATTTATGATACCTTATAAGGCTCCCCGTTTTTATCATCTCAAGAATTTTCAATACCATGTCGCTCACCCTGGAACAAGTCCGGCGCGTCGCGCATCTTGCCCGGATCGAAGTCAGCGACGCCG
>RRZU010755626.1_pt1 | contig 11126 bp, 9 predicted proteins | sample 2165561 | NCBI WGS metagenome assembly RRZU01 (sample SAMN10456909, study PRJNA506462) | wastewater metagenome | isolation source: wastewater sludge | place: USA: Moscow, Idaho | reverse complement strand
TCAGTAAACCTTGCAATGTATGCATCGGTAATAGCAGCTTCTGCGACTTCACCACCTTTTTGTGTTATTAGTGATGTGCTGGTGCGCTTAATCCATCCTTCAAATTTTGCTATTTCATTCAGTCTTTTTATCTCTTCTTCAATAGCATCAACCTGTTCTGAAACCCATTTCTTTGAGTCAAGATCAAGTTTTTCTTGTAATGCTTTTACACGATCAAAGCTAGCAGCGTCTTGGTCATATTGCTTGGCTTCTGCTTCAAGAGCATTAGCTGCCGACTCAAGTGTATCAATAATGGTGACAGGTATAGGAGTCGCTACTCCATCATTACCAGCAAGAATGAAAGCGCGTGTTTCAGTAATGGATTTCCAGAAACTCTTGATACTCTCCAACAAAGTTTCATCATCAATGGCTGCGGATTGACAATCCTGAATAACTCTTTGTTCAGTGTAAGCCAAAGGTAAACTGCTTAGTATGCTTTTGTATTCCTTTTCCGCAACAGAGGCAGTTTGTTCAATATTGCCTTGTACAAACCGCTCAAAATCATGCAAGCGCTGTTGAGCCTCTCCATCCAATTGTTGCTGGCAAAGTAAGCATTTGGCATTATCAGTAACGGGGAAATCACGCTGAGGATATGCCACCTGAGAATAGTTCCGAGCTGAATCCCAAAGTGCTTTCCATGTAGGTGAACCAATGCCCTCCAATTTAGCAGATTGCACTAGCGATGCTTCTTGTGCGATTTTGCGCTTCTCTAACGCATCTTCTCGCTTTACCTTTACAGATTGTAAAGATTCATCACTGTAGGCAGCGGCTGTATTTTTGATTGCTGCTACAATTTGTTGTATTTGATCTTTATTAGCACGCTTTCGCTTTGCTACAGCTATTGGATCAGCCGTTGCCAATCGTGCTGTTAATTGATTAAGTGCTTGTTCATCCTCTTGTTTCCATATAGCAATTTTTTGAACATCACTATTCGCTTTTAAACTGTTGTACAGCAACCCTGATTTTGTTTGAACAAACTCAGCACGTAACGACGGTAATTTTGAAGTTAATGCATCCCTTTGTACTTCTAATACCCCTTTCACTCTGGTAGCGGCTTCCACTAATTTCCTAAATAAGGAAACAAGAGGCGGGGCATAGGTGGCTTCATTATCTCTAGCCAGATAATTAATAGCGACATCCGTGTCAAAAATATCAACCGCCTGCAATGCGGGAATTGCGGCACTATTCGCCTCCCACTCATGTGGATACTCATTTGCACTTACGGTAAAGGAGATTGTAGCCTTACGTTCGGTTGGTACTGGCTGAAAAACATTGTGTTTCAGTTCTTTTGCTAATGACTTGCCAGCTGCCTTTTTGAGCAACCGAGTGTACCCAGATTTTCCAGAACCATTATGTCCATAGATGACACACAAGTTGCCAGTGCCAAACTCAAGTGGAGTGCGAGGGTTAAGGTTTTCAATACCTACGATTTCACCAATGGATTTTACCCGCACCTCATCGGTTAAAGCATGGGTAGCCCCTAATTCAGGAAAACCCCGAGTAGTCGTGACTTGCTGACCTACGGTTGTTTTAAGATGTTCAGCCAAGTTATTAATGTCATTGTCATTAAGTATACCTTTAGAGAGGATTAGCTCTGCTGACTGCTGTAACCAATCTTCTTTGGTGTGCAACCAATTTTTCACGACTTGATGAAGCGCGATCATCCTTGTATCCCCAACTCAGTGCTATTGCTTATTTTTAAAGGTTATTTGTAATGCCTATTGCAGCATTAATACTGCTTTTCACAAAATTACCAAGAATTATGGAATGTTACAATCTGATTATTTGGACAAAAGCCCTCCTCATATGGACTATTTGTTTACCAACCTTCTCCAAGAAAACAATCATCAACCGCCCATAGCGTAATGGCATACAAATCTGGTCGGCTTTTGTTAGAAGCACTAAAATAAACTTGCCGTGTTTGTTCAATCAAGCCTTGTTCTAATAGCTCATCTAAGCAGTTTCTAAGCGTTTTTTTAGAGTTGATACTCCCATTTCTGTACCTGTATGAATGTCGCACTTAAATCACCATTATTCACCGTGGTTCTACCGTGATACATTAGGTGCGACAGCAGAAAATTTTAAGCACAGATGGCAAAAGCGTGAATAATCACGGTGATGAACCAATGAAAGTGGTAGTAAAATAAATAAACCGTCTATGCATCGCTCTGATCTTTTTGCTCGACTTCGACTCATAGCAAACACCTACTACAAGTAGAGAGTAGATAGTTTTTTAAAGCCCAAGATTAGCCTTTAGATAGTAAAGTTTTAGAGCTACTGGCTTCAATTTAAGTATTTCCTTAGATTAAATAATTTAGGGCTTTAGTAATTTCCCTTTGAAAGTACAGGCTCTAATTTTATTTCAAATAACTTGAATGAAACTCAATATGCTCTTCAATAAAACTAGCTATAAAGTAATAACTATGATCATATCCATCTCTCAAGTTTATAGTTATCGGATATTCTTTATACCTACATGCTTGCTCTAATAGTTCAGGTTTCAATTGTTCTTGTAAAAAAGAATCTTCAGCACCTTGATCAACTAAAATAGGCATCTTCACAGAAATGGATTTGATTAGCTCGACAGCATCATAGTCAGACCAAAAAGCCTGATCTGTACCTAGATAAGCCGTAAACGCCTTTTGCCCCCAAGGAACTTGAGAAGGTGCGACAATTGGGGAGAAAGCAGAAATACTCTTATAGATCTCAGGATTTCTTAATCCTATGACTAATGCCCCATGTCCACCAGCACTATGCCCCATAATGCTTTGAACTTTATTTGTAGGGAAACTTTGATCGATTAGAGCTCTTAATTCATCAACAATGTAATCGTACATTCTATAATTTTTTAACCAAGGTTCTTGCTTTGCATTTACATAAAAGCCTGCACCTTGCCCTAAATCATAAGCTTCATCATCTGGGATGCTCTCTCCTCGTGGGCTAGTGTCTGGAGCAACAATAATTACCTTATGTTCAGCAGCATATTTTTGTGCGCCAGCTTTTGTAATAAAGTTTTGTTCATTACATGTAAGACCTGAAAGCCAATAAATGACAGGGAGTTTTTCATTTTCATCATGTGGTGGAATATAAATTGAGAAATTCATTGAACATTTTAATGCTTCCGACTCGTGCTTATATACTTCCTGCCAACCGCCAAATGAAGCATGTCTTTCTAATCTTTCCACGGATGACCACTCCTACAATTATGAATAATGGATATAGTAGCGTGGATATGAAAAAGTATGGAATTTTTGATAAGAAAATTTGATGTATTCTGTTGAAATATGGATTTTTTTATGGAATTTTTAACTTACTTAATAAAACTTATAAAAATCAACACACTAAAATATTTTCCATATTTTCAAAAAAACATTGTTTAGAATGCCCGAAAATACCGACCTTATGCGCTTGAATTGGAAAATTATGGCTCACCAACTCATAAAGCTCATCAACAATAAAACGTTCCATTTGATAATGTTCAGCCCACGGTGCTTGGGTGGCATTGATATAAAATCCTGCCCCTTGACCCAAATCCCAAGAATCACCTTGTGCAACATGTTCACCTCTTGGTGAGGTATCTGGACTAATCAAAATAAAGCCCAACTGTGCGGCTAAGCGTTGAGCATGGGCTTTAATGGCAAAAGTGTCTTCTGTACAGGTTAAACCTGCCAAATAAAAAAGTGTCCGACAGGCTTGTCCAAGTAAAGCTTGTGGTGGCAAAAAAATACTGAATTTTGCTTCACCATTGAGCACCTTAGAATTAAAAGCATAAATGCGCTGTTCGCCATCAAAACATCGATTATGTTGAATTAATTCCATATGCGTATTTCCTTTATTTTATTGGGTTTGAACACTTAATTGTGGTGTTTCTACTGTTTTGCTATCAGCCTTACTTACGACTGGAAATAAGCGTTGTTCCAATTGCGGCAACATAAATTCCATGTTTTTACCAATCGACCATTGCGGTTCAGATGCTTCAAAACCTTGAGCCGACTCCCACTGCGCTACCGTTGCTTTCGCTTGCTCAAATGCTGCACTGACTGAGGTCTGCTCGCGCATCGCCTGATCAAAAAAAGCACGTCCAAAATACGTATAATCCGCTTCATTTGAACAACCAAAAGAGGCACGATCTGCAGCAGATGCAGTAATAATCAAGGTATTATCATCTTGTAATGCAGGAACAAAACTTCCTGAATAACATGCAGAAATCACAATCACACGCCAGCGAATTCCGGCCTTATCTAAACTCTCTTTTAACCATTTCGGATCAACATCATTTAAATCGATTGGTGCATTTTCCATTTCAAACTGATTCGGCAAACCATGCGAGGTCATGTATAAAAATAATACATCACTTTCTCGGTTCATTTGCTGTCCAATTCTACGCAGCGCCAAGTCCATACTGGTGCGTGAAGCGATAGGGATTTTAGTCCGTGTTGTCGGGTTATTAATTAACAACAGTGAACGCCCAAAAGTTCCAAAACGGGTGTCAAATTGTTCCTTAATGCGTTCAACTTCCGACTTAAACACGTCTTGATAGCCTGCGCCTGCCACGCCTAAAAAATACCAATGAGATTGCGCAAACTCACCATACTGAACAGCTTCCAAAGATTTATTCAGTACCTGATTTTGAGCATAAAAGGCATCTTCAGCAAACGTCGGGGGAGTTTCTTCGACTTTCCAGATCGGTTGGCTTTTGACTGACATTTGCCAAACCACAAGGGTAAACAGGGTTGCAGCAACAATCAGTGCCCGCTCCCACCACGGCCACTTTAATTCACGCGAGAATACCCAAACCACGGCCAAACTTTGCCAAACAAACAGCACCATGAAGATCGTGGGTAAATAGTCATAGAAAATATAAGGCAATACATCGATATAGCCTAAATACTGAATAAAACTTTGTAATAAGGCGATATGCGTGTCGAGTACCAACCACAACAATGCTGGCACGAGCATTAAACGTGGGTTATTAATTCGTTGTGACAGGAAAATCCCAACGATTAAAGCAATAAAAGGCCATAACGCATAACTAATCAAACCCTGAGGATTGAAATCCCCGACTTCACCAGAACTTAACCAACTAAACAGACTGTTGGCACTGCCGCCTAAAATCCCCCAAAAAATCAATTGCAAAATTGAGGGGCGAACGATCTGTAAAGACCGGCGCGACCCCAAAAAAAGCCACATCCCTGCAGTTTGGTTACTTTTAAAATCATGCCAAAAATTGATGGAGGGTTTGAAGTCGATCATAGGATTTCGGGTTGGCTATAGCTCGCTGATTTACAATCTAAGTGTATGCTTGATGGGAGTTTTATCAATGCTGTTTTTAACTATATAACAGATTAATGCACAATATTGAAGCAATTACCCATCTACTCTATCAGATGAGACTGAAAGTAAGCATCAAAACGACAAGCATCGCCTTGCCATTGATGATTGGGTTCTTGATTTGCCAGATAGACGGCCAGACGTGGACGCTTTACTATCACTCGTTTTGCCAGTTTTTGTGCCAAAATCAATAAATTATCACCCAAATCCATTTCACCATCTTCAGGTAATAGCATATGTAACAATTGCATCTGTTTTTTGACTTGGGCTTGTTTTTTAATGGCTTGCTGATTTTGATCACGTTGCGGAAACATCGGGTCCAAATAAACCACATCTACCGTATGATGCTGTTCTGCTTGTTGCATTAAATAGTCAGCAGAATCAGAAAAAATCAAATCAATCCGTGCCACGACCGAACTTAAAAAAGGATCATGTTCAGTATTGTTTTTACTGTCTTCAAGCAAGGTAAATAAAATAGGATGTCGTTCAAGCAAAGTGACTTCTGCACCTAAATGTGCCATCAGTAAACTATCATGACCCAAGCCTGCTGTAGCATCGATCAATTTGGGTTTTTCGCCTAAATTACATGCCCGTGCAATCATTTCAGATTTGAGTGAAGCGCGTTTGAGCCGTGGAACTTCAGCTTTCCAATCGGGTTGCATCTTCATGCCATTGGCACACAGCCAAAGCCCCAATTCATCTACACACAACGCCAATTCTGGATGAAAACGTAAAAAGCGAGCATTGAGTTTTTCAATAATTTCTAAATTTACCTGAACCCCACGAGAAGAAAGCACAGCAGAATACTGCTGTGCTTTCTCTTGAAATTCTGGTTCTACAAATAAGCGGATGTCGCTTACCATAATTTCCAGCCTGTAAATGCAAAGAGTAAAATCAAAAGACCAGAAGCAATACGATACCAAGCAAAGACCATGAAATCACGTTTTGCAACATAAGCCACTAAAACACGAATTAAAATCAATGCAGAAACAAAGGAAACAACAGTCCCTGTCGCAAGCACAGTCCAATCTTCAGTACCTTTGAATACATCATAACTTTGATAAAGATCCAACAGACCTGCCCCAACAATCACGGGAATTCCCAAGAAGAAGGAAAATTCAGTCGCCGCTTTACGTGATATGCCCAAGAACATAGCACCAATAATAGTTGCACCAGAACGTGAAGTACCAGGAATTAAAGATAGAACTTGAATTAAACCAATCCAAATGGCTTCTTTATAACTAATGTTCTCAACTTCTTCAGCGTTCACTTGACGTGGATTTTTTTCAATCCAGATAATAATCAAACCACCGACAATTAAGCCAATCGCCACGGCAATATCATTAAACAACAGTTCTTTTACCGCTTGTCCAAAGGTAAGACCTATCAGCACAATTGGAATTGAGGCCATAATCAGGCTAAAACCAAGATGGCGACCTTTTTCTTCACCCGTAAACATACCGGTGGCAGCCCCCCAAAGCCGAGCCCAGTATTCATAAATGACGGCGGCAATTGCACCCATTTGAATAGCGATGACAAATACATCACTTTTTTCTTTGGTCCAGAAATTCATTAACTCTGAAGCGAGAATTAAATGTCCGGTACTGGAAATAGGTAAAAATTCGGTAATACCTTCAACAATACCCATAATTGCCGCTTTCAGCAGCAGTAAAAGATCCATAGAAAATCCTAGTTAGATTTGCCTTGTTCTGGAATTTTCTTCCAAGCGTTATCACGTAAATACACGGGCAATGCCTGTTCCGCACTGACCCATTTTTTTTGCTCAACCTCTGCGCGCGCAATAGTCGCAATATCTTGCGCAGTCGCATTTAAGTCTTGGTATTGTATTTGTTCTGGCTGAATTAAAACTGAACCGGAACCGACCAATTCAAATTTAACCATTTCAGTGGCATCGCTATAGTTTAACAATTGTTCTGTATCAACAGCTTGCATAATGCCCTGTTGATCCAGCTGAAAACTGGCAATATACACTTCCTTCATCCGTGCATCGAGTACCGCAGTGACTGCGCTTAAACCATGAATACGATAGGCTGCCTGCGCTAAAGCTTGTAAGCTAGAGACAGGAACAACAGGCAGATCATTTGCCCATGCCAATGCCTGAGTGACAGCAGCATTAATTCGCACGCCACTAAAAGAGCCCGGACCACGGCTAAATGCAATTGCAGTTAATTCTGATGCAGATAGAGTAAGCTGAGTAAATGCTTGATCTATCATGGGGAGAATGGTTTGCGTTTGTGCTTTTGCTCGCGCATCGAATTGGAAAAATAATTCTTGGGTTTCATCTACAATACAGACGGAACACTGCTCATTGGCAGTTTCCAATGCCAGCAATTTCATGCGTAACCTTAATTTATTTGGCGATAAAAAACGAGTGCTATCATACTCCACTCATGCACGCTAGGCGAGATGTTAGATCTGAGGGATACAAAAAAGCCAAGTAGCAACTTGGCTCGATCAATCGATTGCAATTAAAGTTCAACTGCTTCCAAATGTTGAAAATGCTTAAAATGTTCAGCGTAATGTAGCGCACTCATTTTAAGTTTAACTTCAGCAGCCTGATCTAAAGTTTTGACAATTTTCCCCGGTGAGCCCATGACTACAGAATTATCCGGAATGATCTTCCCTTCAGGAATTAAAGCATTCGCGCCAATGATGCAATTTTTACCAATCACAGCATGATTTAAAATGACGGAATTAATTCCAATTAAGGTGTTATCACCAATTGTACAGCCATGTAACATGGCTTGATGTCCAATCGTGACATAACTACCGATATGCATCTCAATGCCAGCATCGGTATGTAAAACAGCATTTTCCTGCACGTTGGTAAAATCACCCAAACTGATTTTACTGTTATCGCCACGGATTACGGCACCAAACCAAACACTGACCTGCTTGCCCATTTCAACTTGACCAAGCACGGTTGCATTTTCAGCAACCCAACCATCCCAAGGTTGATGCATTGCTTGCGGTGCATAACCATTAAATTTATACATCATGTTTTGTCTTCCTTGATCTATTTACCACGTTGAATCTTATTGCTATAAAAAGCGGGGGAATTTAATAAAAAAGGCCATTCTTTCTGATAATTCAAACCATACTGAAATAATGAAACCAACATGCGTGCAGTTAGCCCCCAAACGATTTCATTTTCCACAAGCATAATGGAAAAATATAAAGACTGATGTGCATAACGCACTTCATAAGGGATCGGTGGCGCATGAATTAAGCTATCGAGTGATGCAAAAAAAATACGATCAATTTCGCTCGGTTGCGCAATCAAATTGACTTCTGGCGGAATCAATCCAACCACAGGTTTAACCAGCATGCCATTACGTGCTTTTTGCATCGGCAAATCACCAATCAATTGCACATCAAATGGATTTAATGCGGTCTCTTCATAGGCTTCACGTAATGCCACCACAATATTACTGGTATCTTGTGGATCTCTTTTGCCGCCCGGAAAGGAAACCTCGCCAGCATGATTAGATAAATAAAGTGAACGGCGAGTAAGTAAAACCTTGGGATTGGACTCATTGGTAATCGCAATTAATACAGCCGCTTGTGCAGATTTCACCCGTGTGGAAAACCGTAATCTTTGCTGTAATGATTGAATTAACGAATGGTCATCCATAGCCGACTCTCTCTTTATTTTTTCTTCATTTCATCATAGCTGAATTTTTATTCTAAAAGATAGAAATGATGCCAAAGTTAAATTTTTCAGTTATGCTGATCACACCTTGATCATTGACAATGAATATGAATTTCTGTGTAATTTGTGGACATAAAACAGCGGAAAAAATCCCACTCGGCGATCATCAATTACGTCGCGTTTGTACAGATTGTGGCAATATTCATTACATCAATCCGAAGGTTATTTGTGGCGCGCTGGTACTTTGGGAAAATAAAGTTTTACTCTGTCGACGTGCCATTGAGCCACGTTATGGATTATGGACACTTCCAGCGGGTTATATGGAATTGTTTGAAACCATGGAACAAGGTGCGGCAAGAGAAACACGCGAAGAAGCCGAAGCTGAAATTGAAATTGAACAGCTCTATTGTATGTATAACATTCCTCGAATTGGTCAAATTTACGTTTTATTCAAAGCCAATTTAGTCAATGGTATGTTCGGTGCAGGTGAAGAAACCATTGAATCACGTTTATTTGAAGAACATGAAATTCCTTGGTCTGAGCTGGCTTTTCCAAGTGTAGAACATACGTTAAAGCACTATTTTGAAGATCGTAAAACCCATTCATTCAGTATGCATTTAGAAACATTGGGTTCTCGTTTAGATCATACGGGCTAATTTTTTGAACAGAATTAAAGCATCAAAAAAGCCCATCTCTTGATGGGCTTTTTTGATGCTAATGGTAATTTTTACTTAATCGCAATGCTATAACATGGAGCTAAAGTGAAATCGAGTGTTCCCCCCGCCAACGTAGCGAGTGCCTTATCTGCATCACTTGCTGCATTAGCATTCGCTAAATTATAAACATGTTGAAAACTCGCTAAACTGTTCCCCCATCTGACTGGCTGCTTAGCTGAATCTGTAAAAGTCACACGCGCTTGTCCACTGGTTAAAGCTGGATCCAATAAACTTGCTAAATCTAACAATGCTCCACCCACAACGACGCTTTCAGTCGATGAATCAGATGATGTTCTAATGGTAGAGTTCATGCCAACTAAAGCACCATTAATTTTTGCGAATTTGTCATGGCCTAAAATCATACGTATAGAGAGTAATTTATTGGCAGTAAATGCCCGTGCAACTGTGCCTAAACGATATTGTTGTACACCATACTGATCAACAAAAGTGTTCTGATTAAATGAATTTTCAGTACAAGCATTACCAGATGTAGACATATCCGTCTCGGTAGAACCTGATTTAATATTAGAACGGATATCACCATTTTGGTCGATCACAATTCCTAACTTAACGGCAGGGACTGCAGTATTTGTAAATTTAAAGGTTAAATCTGCATACATTGGAAAAATATATTTATCTCCAGATTTCACATTACTAACCGATTGAAAGACCTGTTTATCTAAATAAGTGATTGGAAATATTTTATATAAATCTAAAGAGCCTTTAAATTCATCTGTAGTCGTGCTTTGTTTCCAACGACCGAAATCTTTTAAATCTTCACTGCTGACTGTCGTCTTATTGGTCAATATTTTATAAAATTGCTCTCTACCCGCCATCATATAATCATTAAAAAGCTTACCCTGACTAATGATCAATGGCTGCGAATTCACATCTGCTACATCTAATTGATAATCTTGATCAATTCTTTTATTAATCGGGTTAATCCAATGCGCTTGTGCGGGTGCAGTCATACGTACTGGTTTTACCTTACGAATTAATTCGGCATTTACACTACTAATTGCAGCCAAATTACTCGTAGCAGTACCTTTCCATTGCAAGCCACTACCAAAAGTGTAGCCCTGTCGATCCGTAATTAACATAAAGTGTCCAAACAAATATTTGATTGAACTGTCTTTTAAATCACAAATTTCTTTATTACAGCCAACCAAACCATCGGAACCCGATATTAAACTCCCCAATACGCCACTGGTGGAAAATAACGCAAATTCTGGTTGATAGACTGCCGCAGTGGCAATCGTCATTAATTTACTTACGACTTCACATGCTTGATCATCATCAATCACCGAAACTTCGACCCACGGTTTACTCAGATTGACATATTCATCACTGATGATTTGTTGCGAAGG
>RRZU010058207.1_pt1 | contig 11127 bp, 5 predicted proteins | sample 2165561 | NCBI WGS metagenome assembly RRZU01 (sample SAMN10456909, study PRJNA506462) | wastewater metagenome | isolation source: wastewater sludge | place: USA: Moscow, Idaho | reverse complement strand
TTCCATAATGGCAACACCGGATAAATAATCAGATGCGTAATATTCAGGTGGTTGCATTTTTATTTCTTGGTTACTGTCGGGGAGTTTTGATTCTGATGCCAACCATTCTGCAACGCTAACCTTATGTGCACTAGATGCCAGCATTGCATATGAAAGTTGGTCTTCTTGAAGCGCAAATTGTGCTGCAAGTGCCTGGGTTGCACTGGATACTTTTACCCGTTCTGCTTCAATTTTATTACTCATATAGTGGTCGTAAATGTACATGGCAGCAAGTACAGATGCAAAAAGGCCAATGAGTGCGGCGAGAGCTAAAGCCGCATATTTAATGATCTTCATGAGTGTTGTTTTTTCGTTTACATAGTAAATGAGGATTTTACTGAGATTCTACTCTGATGCGTATGTATATGCCATTTTATAGAGCAGCATTTATTTATTGACTTATTTCGTAACAAAAATGTCACACTTCAATCAGTTAAATTGAATTTAATAAATCTAGAATAGATGCCCGGGTGAAAATTTTTTAAAATTCCCTTTTAATTGTTTGCTAAAGCCTCAAAGGAATCTTGTGGATTCTACTTGTACATACCTCTTTGTGAATGAAAATATACGCAAAAGGGGTATTAGCCTTTATTATTAAAGGCTTGGTGTGGTGCGTTCTCTGCGCTATGTTTCCTCTATATTTGTGTAAAGGTAAATAAAATGCAATCGAATCAATCTCTTGCAAATGCAGTCCGGGTTTTGGCAATGGACGCTGTTCAGGCAGCTAACTCAGGGCATCCGGGTATGCCTATGGGTATGGCAGAAATTGCGGTTGCGCTTTGGAAACATCATTTGCGTCACAATCCAAGCAATCCTACGTGGGCTAATCGAGACCGTTTTGTGCTTTCAAATGGCCACGGTTCTATGCTCATTTATGCACTTTTGCATCTCACTGGTTATGATTTGCCTTTAGAAGAGCTCAAACGCTTTCGCCAATTACACAGCAAAACACCGGGCCATCCTGAATATGGCTATACCCCCGGCGTTGAAACAACAACCGGTCCCTTAGGGCAGGGTATTGCAAACGCAGTCGGCATGGCATTGGCAGAAAAATTGCTGGCTGCTGAATTTAACCGTGAAAACTTCCCCATCGTTGATCACCATACTTATGTGTTTTTAGGGGATGGTTGTCTGATGGAGGGCATATCACACGAGGCAGCCTCTTTAGCTGGCACTTGGGGCTTGCATAAACTGATTGTTTTATATGACGACAATGGCATTTCCATTGATGGGCATGTTCAAGGCTGGTTTGGTGACGATACGCCTAAGCGTTTTGAATCTTATGGCTGGAATGTGATTCCCGCAGTAGATGGGCATGATGTTGAAGCCGTTTCTCGCGCTATTGCTGCTGCAAAAGCTCAAACTAGCAAGCCCACGCTTATTTGCTGTAAAACCACGATTGGTAAAGGGGCGCCTAACAAAGCCGGGACACACGATGTGCACGGTTCGCCATTAGGTGTCGATGAAGTGGCTGCAACCCGGGCTGCGCTGGGTATTCACGCCGGGGCATTTGAGATTGACCCTGAAACACGCAAAGCTTGGAATAGTAAAACTGCAGGGGCGATTGCAGAGCAGGCATGGAGTCACTTTTTTGAGGCTTATAGCCAGGCTTATCCTCAAGAAGCTGCTGAATTTAAACGCCGTATGGCTCATCAGTTGCCGGCTAATTTTGAGCAGCATTGTGCCAAGATGCTCGCTCAAATAAGTAAAAAAGCAGAAGACATTGCTACACGTAAGGCTTCACAAAATGCTATTCAAGCTTTGGCTGAAGTATTGCCAGAGTTTTTAGGGGGCTCAGCGGATCTCGCACCGTCCAACCTCACGATGTGGAAAGGCTGTCGTTCATTTGATGTGAATAAAAAAGAGCAAGGTGGTAATTATTTGCATTATGGTGTGCGCGAATTTGGCATGGCTGCCGTTATGAACGGGCTATTTTTACATGGTGGCTTCCGTCCTTTTGGTGGCACATTCTTAATGTTCTCAGAGTACGCACGTAATGCTTTAAGAATGGCTTCGCTCATGAAGCTAGCGCCTATTTATGTATTTACACATGATTCTATTGGCGTAGGGGAAGATGGGCCGACCCATCAACCGGTTGAGCAAACGGCCACCTTACGCTTGATTCCAAACATGGACGTTTGGCGGCCATGCGATGCTGTAGAAACTTTTGTAGCTTGGCAAACTGCTGTGCAAGCAACGCAAACGCCCACCAGTTTGATTTTGACGCGTCAGAATTTGCCACACCAAGAGCGTACTAGCGCACAAGTGGCTGATATTGCTAAAGGCGCCTATGTTTTACGTGATGCGCCTAATGCAAAGGCCATCATCATTGGTACTGGTTCTGAGCTATCGCTTGCAATGAAAGCCGCTGAAGTGTTGGAAAAAGAAGGTATTGCCGTGCGGGTTGTTTCAATGCCTTCTGTATTCCAATTTCAAAAGCAAAGCCAAGCCTATCGGGATAGCGTGTTGCCGCCGACACTTCGAGCACGTGTTGCTGTAGAAGCCGGGGTGACGGCCGTATGGCATCAATTTGTGGGCTTAGAAGGCAAAGTAATTGGTTTGGATCGCTTTGGCGAGTCCGCCCCGGCTAACCAACTGTTTGAAGCATTTGGCATTACTGCTCAAGCGGTTGCGGAAGCTGTTCGCGCGCAAGTTAAAGCTTAATCCTGGGGTAGTTTGGGTCTTGAATAGGCAAAGTAACGCAAAATTCAAGGCCCATTCTTTTTAAAATAGAAAAATAAACTCAAAGGTATCTGATATGAATCCTATTCAAAGTGCAAGTGCGCTGGGGCAACAAATTTGGCTTGACGCTATTTCCCGGCAGCTTTTGCAAAGTGGTGAGTTAGCAAGAATGATTGAGCAAGATGGTATTGCTGGAGTGACATCTAACCCCGCTATTTTTGAACAAGCTATTGCTAAAGATCCGGCTTATTCTGTCGCCAAAGCAAAACTGCCACCTAGTCTAAGCAACCCTGAAATGCGCTTTGAAGCTTTAGCCTTACCCGATATTCAGGCCGCGTGTGATGCATTTATGCCCATGTATTCTGCAAGTAAAGGCCGCAAAGGTTTTGTTAGTTTTGAAGTTTCTCCGAGTCTCTCGCATGATGTCGCTGGCACGGTTGCTGCGGCAAAGCGGCTTTGGGCTGCTATTAATCGCCCCAACGCCATGATTAAAATTCCAGCAACCCTTGCGGGGCTCGAGGCTGTGCGTCAGAGTATTGCAGCCGGCATTAATGTTAACGTTACGCTCATGTTCTCACCCAAACATGTGCAAGCGGTGGCTCAAGCACATGCTGCCGGCCTGGCTGATCGTTTGGCTGCAGGACAATCTATTACCGATATTCGCTCCGTGGCAAGTGTCTTTATTTCTCGCGTCGATACCCGGCTAGATCCGCTATTGCCTGAGAACTTGCAAGGCAAAATAGCTATTGCGGCAGCAAAAGTCGCTTATGATGATTGGCAGAAAAATTGGAGCGCGACAGGCAAACAATTTGCCGATTTAGCCCAAAAAGGCGCCACACCGCAGTGGTTGCTTTGGGCTAGCACCGGCACTAAAAACCCGGCCTATTCAGACGTGCTCTATATTGACTCTCTGATTGGAGATCAAACGGTAAATACCATTCCCACCGCCACATTGAATGCATTCCGAGATCACGGGCAGGCTCAGGCTAACCTATTAAAAGACATTGCGCTTGCTCGCTCGCAGCTTGAGACTATTCGTACACTCGGTATTGATCTTAATGCCGTGGGTGACACCTTGCAGCAAGAGGGCTTAGTACAATTTGAAAAGGCGTTTGAAACGCTGCTTCAAAATGTAGGGTAATGTTTTTAAAATGCGTTCAAGGCTATTTCAGCTCTATTTTTCACTAAAATTTTATTTTTAAAAATTAAAAAATAGCTGTAAACGACATGGTTTTATTGTGATTTTGAAATAAAAAAGCCAGTAAAATTTACTGGCTTTTGTTTTGTAGGGACGTATATTTTAGTGAGTTTTTGCGCGTCTTAAAATTTGTCCAGCCCCGAGTAGCATTAATAGAATCGTGAATAATTCGCCAAATTTATTGAAGACTGGAATAGGTTGGGCAGACTTAAAGCTAATAGGGAATGGAGCTCCCAAAGGATTGCCTCCTAAAAAGGCACTGACATTGTAGGCGCCTGCTTTTGTACTGGTTATTTTGATTTCGCATGTTCCGTCTGCTTTTGTGACGCAGCTTGTGGTAGTTAAAATGGTACCTGTAGTCGCAGATTTTACAATCAAACTAACCGTCTCACCCGCAACTGGATTACCGTTCGCATCCTTCGCTGTAGCCGTGACAGTATTGTACGCTATACCATCGGCCGTTTGATTGTCTTGAGTAACGGCTATTTGACTCTGTGCGGCAGCAGCAGGTCCTGCCACAAAGGTAACTGTTTGTGGGGTGGCTGAGGGAGGGAATCCCTTAACAGAGGTGCCTATAGGATAGGTGCCGGCTATTGTATTAGCTACCTCCACATAGCACTTGCCCTGAGTGTCTGTCGTACAGGTTAAAGTGACAAGACTTGCTCCGCTCCCAACAGTGATATTTACTAGAGTGTTGGCAACAAGATTTCCATCTGAGTCTCTCAGTAATGCTTCAATTTTGTTTTTATCTGTTCCGTTTGCAAGCTTATTATTTTCAATAACTGAAATTGATGGAGTGTAGGTGGCTAGTTTAGTTGGAACGCTAGATCTTGGGTTGCCTACACTGTCTAGCACTGATACGGTAGGGTTCTTGCCGATATTTCCGGCTTTGCCAGAGCAGACTACCTGTGTTGAGGTTGCTACTGTAGGTGAACAATTTGTACCGGGAATATTAACTTTTTCGCCTGGTTCAAGCCCCTCACAAGTTATAGTAACTTGGTCTTCTGTATAAGCAGGACTATTTGTAGCGATGCAGCGTAAGGTAACTAATTTCCACTGATGGCCTGCGGGATCATGGCGTAAGCGGTAAATTATTCCGTCTTTAGGAAAATCGTCCATGATAAATGCATTGGGTGTAGAGGTGGTTGTGTATGTGACTAAAGTAATCCCTCCGCCGGATGGAATCATGGTCGCTGGCGTGGTGCCAGCAGAATCCTTAAGGGTAATTTTAGTGGAAGTAGTGCCTGTTGTAATGCCACCAATTATATTCAGAGTATCGCTTGGATCTCCGCTCGCTACTACCCGTGTATCTAGTTTAAGGGTGCCTCCGTTTGTGTTAAACGTCCCCTCTACAGTAAGTTTTCCGCTGATATCGCTATCCTGCATGTCAATGGTGCCAGTACTATTGTTGGTTACGGTCAATGTGCCGCCTTTTATACTGGCTTGATTAGAGCTTGTTGATGATCCGGCTTTAAAAATTGTCATCAAACCACTGTTGTTGATAGAGTTAGTTCCTGGCCCTAAGTCAATAGTTGTCGCAGCACAGGTGGGCGTTGCACAATTCTGAACAGTCCATGTGCCTGCATTGGAAATATTGTCAGCCCCGTCTCTCATGGTGACATAACCTCTAAAAGTGCCACCTGTTAAATTATTAACATTTGTTGTTGTATTGGCAGTGGACTCTCCTCGTACAGCTAAATCGTTGCTGCTAGATATGTTTCCTTGATTATCAAAGGTGATAGTGGAAGCGGGTTGTGGAGATGGTGGAGTTGGGTTGGATGGAAGAGGGCGCGGTAATGTTATTGGAAGTCTTTTAAGAGAAACTGCTGCGGTGGTAGTGTTTGCAGCGCCCTCTACTTCAACGAACGCGCCACTTTCAATTTTTACATGGATAGAACTATTACTATCCTTTCCTAACAGAGCTTCAGCAGCAATTCCTTGAGCAGATGATTGCGATTTAACAATGATTTTGGAGGGGGCATTAATATTTGTACTCTCTTTAAGATTTACAACAACGTCGCCAACACCATATCTTAAGTTTGGAGTGGCTTTAATACCCATGACTGTTGAGCCTATAGAAGGCGCGCCCATGGTGTCAACAGTAAGAATGCCTTTGTAATCAATGGTCGTAGGTTTTCTCCCTGTGGATTGGCCTTCTATTCCATAAACCCAGGCAAGATTAGTAGCGCTAGTTGCTTTTACCGTAACATTCCCGTTTACGTTGATTTTACTTTCCATATTATCTGGGTAAACATTGTAGCGATTTGCAGCGCGCACACCCGCTGCGCCTATTGCGGCGGTGGGATTAAGAAGCTCTACTGATATTGGATTACCACTTGTATGTGTTATCTTCGACAGTGCAGAGGGTTGTGACTCGCTAAAAGCGTCTAGCCCGATAGCACTAGTTGCTGCCGAAAAAGGAGGCGGGGCTACGGTTCCAGTACTGTCAATGATGGCACATCCCCCAGTGATACTAGGATCTCAGCATGTAGTACCGGTTAGACTGCTAAGACAAGAGATGGTGGTATTGGGTAAGATACCATTGGGTGGGCAAAGAGTTGCGTACGCCCCCGTTGGCAAAATGCCTGTCAATGTTAGGATGGCGATGGAAAGCCTGTTAAGTTTTATTTGAGATTGGAAGGAAGGCATCGTAAGCTCCTAGAAAAACCATGCAAAATAGTTCTGTGGCTATAAACTATCAGGTAATTAGCGAGAGTTCTATTGATACAAAGTGCTAAAAATACAAACTCTACAGGAAATGCTGTTTTTCTACATCAGTCTATAAGAGAGAGCTATTGTTTATGGAGTGGGAGTTTTGGGGTAGGTTCATACTTTGCAGCAAAAAGTCGTAGGCCTGCCCTTCTATTCTTCCATTATAGATAGTAAATACAGGTTTGATTGTGATAAATGTTTAAATGGTTTGATTTTTATTTTATGGAGGCTTATGGTGCTTTTTAGCTGTATCTATTTGTTTTTTTTAAATTATTTTGATGTTGTGAGCATGCTTTATTTGCATAAATTGATGTGCTAATTTTATATTTAAATATTTTTTAAATACTTGCTGACATTAAAGGCGCTAATGTTTTATATAGTGCGCGGAATTTAGTTTGTCGTTGTGAGGCAAACCAGTGTGCACGAGCCGAGTCCGGGTTAAAAATATGTCGTCTGGTGGGGGTGGGGGCAAAAACTTCTGGTGTGAGCTGTGGTGAAAGGGCTGAGTGGGCAAGGCGCGCGGCACCCAAGGCAGGGCCAATTTCGTTATCTTTACAGCAGATTAAGTTTCGGTTGAGGACATCTGCCAACATTTGCACCCAAAAATCGCTCCGGGCGCCACCACCGATGACGGAGATTTCTGTGACTTGTACGCCAGTTTTCAGTAAGGCATCTACGCCGTCTGCTAAGCCTAAAGCAACCCCTTCTAATGTTGATAGCGCTAAGTCAGCGGGGCGTGTATCTGCGGTTAGACCGTAAAAAAGAGCTTGGGCGTGTGGGTTATTGTGAGGAGTTCGTTCCCCGGTCAGATAGGGTAAAAATAGCGGAGTTTGCTCACTGAAGGAGGTTGAGTTTGCGGCGAGCAGCAAGTCTGGCACGGATTTAAATTGTGCGAGCTGTGCGGTAAAGTCTAAGCAGCTTGCGGCTGAAAGCATAACGGACATTAAATGCCATCTTTGAGGTAATGCGTGGCAAAAGCTGTGAACGGCGTTGTTGGGGTTGGCGTAAAACTTTTCTGTTGCAACAAAAAATACGCCTGATGTTCCTAGCGATAACATGGCTTGCCCCGGTTCTGTAACGCCCATACTGAGTGCTCCGGCTGCATTATCTCCTCCACCTGCCACGATGGGGATTTCTTGTAATCCCCATTTTTTTGCCCATTCAGGGAGTAGCGTGCTTGTTATTTGATTGCCTTCAAATAGGGCGGGCATGTTTTTACGCGATAGCCCGGTTGCTGCTAGAAGTACGTCTGACCAATCTCGTCTTTTTACATCTAACCAAAGTGTGCCGGCGGCATCGGACATATCTGTCGCAAATACGCCGCTCATTCGGTAACGTAAATAATCTTTGGGGAGTAAAACCTTGTCGATTAAGGTAAATACCTGCGGTTCATGTGTTCTCACCCATTGTATTTTAGGTGCTGTAAAGCCGGGCATGGCCAGATTGCCTGTAATTGTTCTTAGTTCTGGCACGTTGGTTTCGAGTTCAGCACAAGCTTCAAACGCGCGGCCGTCATTCCATAGAATTGCTGGCCGTAGGACTTGCCCTTTTGCATCAAGCAATGTGGCACCATGCATTTGCCCCGCGAGGCCAATGGCTTCAATCTGGTTGGGATGACCACCTTGGGCTTTAAATTGTTGCATGAGTGTCTGTATTGCTGTATCACACGCGGCCCACCAATCCTGTGGTGCTTGTTCAGACCAAAGAGGGTGCCGTCTGGAAAGGGAAAGCGCAACGTGTGAGCTTGCACGCACTAAACCGGCTCGGTCGAGCACGATGGTTTTTAGTCCTGATGTGCCTAGATCAATACCAATGAACATTGTGGCTCCTTTGTGCGTGTCAGGGATGAATTTAGATGTATTTTTATTATCTATTTGAATATAGCTTGAGAGCAAGCGACTGAGATGTTTTTATATTCTGGAAGAGTTTTGAGTATAAGATTTTTTAGACTCAAAGTTGTCAGAGGTTAAGTGTCGCGGCCAATAGCAGATAAGTTATTCTGTAAAAATAATTAAAATTTGACATCCTTGGTTTAAATAGGCAGAATGCTCGGCTTAGCAGTAGGCGCGTAGCTCAGTTGGTTAGAGCACCACCTTGACATGGTGGGGGTCGTTGGTTCGAATCCAATCGCGCCTACCAGAATTTATAAAAAACCCGCAAAAGCGGGTTTTGTTTTTTTAGCTCACACACGCTTGCGTAGCGTAAGCATGGCGACGCCAGAGAAGATAATCACTCCCCCTAATAGCATTTGGCTTGTTAGTTTTTCTCCTAGGAGAAGCACGCCTGAAAACATGCCAAATAAAGGTGCTAGATAGGTAACCGTTAACGTGCGAGTTGTCCCCCAAACCGTATTTAAGTGGTAAAACACTGCGTAGGCAAAAGCTGTGCTAATAACCGCTAAGCCGATAGCCATACTCCATGCGTAAGGTGAAATTGGTTTCTGTGGCCATAGCCAGGCTGCAAAAGGTGCTAAACATACCGCGCTGCTAAGTAAGCTAGTACAAGTTAGCGTGACCGGGGGCACGTCTGAAAGCCAAACGCGAGACATATGCGTACTCCAGCCATAGCAGCCTGTTGCGCAAAGCACCGCAAATGTTCGTAACCCTATATCTGTGGCGTTTAGATTTTGTTCTTGGCCAGATGCTAAAACAAATACGCCTAATAAGCCCAAACTTAGTCCGATGGTTTGCAAACGTGTTAGCCGTGTTTTAAAAAGTATGCCTGCCCAAAGTGCTGCCATAATCGGTGTAGTTGCATTTAAAACTGACATCATGCTGGCTGATAGCACGACACTGGCCCAAGCCATGAGGCAAAATGGAACAGCCATCAAAAAGAGGCTGACGCCAAAAATGGGACGCCACTTTTTTCGCCAGAATTGTATTCCTCCTGTTGGGAGGACCCAAGGTAAAAGCAGCAGACCAGCCAAGGTAAGGCGAATAAAAATTAAAGGTATTGGGCTAAAGTCTGCTACAGCTACACGCACAAATATAAAAGTAACACCCCATGCTGCAGCCAGTGCAATAAGAAAAACAAAATTCATGTTGTTACTTTCTGGGGGCTTTGGGTTAGTTATTTTCCCCCTTGATTTTTTAGTGCAGAACAAAGTAAAAACCGAGGTATTCACCTCGGTTTTAAAATCCCTATAAGCTCAAAATTTATGCTGGTTGAGGATTACGCAAGCGGATATGCAAATCACGCAGTTGTTTTTCATCTACCGGGCTAGGGGCTTGAGTTAGCAAACATTGTGCGCGTTGTGTTTTGGGGAAGGCAATTACGTCGCGGATTGAGTCTGTGCCAGCTAAAAGCATCACAATGCGGTCTAAACCAAATGCAATGCCACCGTGTGGCGGGGCGCCATAACGCAAGGCATCTAGTAAAAAGCCAAATTTAAGGCGGGCTTCTTCTTCTTTAATGCCAATAGCGGAAAAGACTTTGGACTGCACATCTTCCCGGTGAATACGGACGGAGCCTCCCCCAACCTCATAGCCATTCAAGGCGAGGTCATATGCTTTTGCAAAGCATTTTTCAGGTGCTGTTGCTAAAAGATCGATGTGTTCATCTTTGGGGCTTGTAAATGGGTGGTGGCATGCGTTCCAGCGATTTTCATCTTCATCGTACTCAAACATTGGGAAGTCGATAATCCACACCGGTGCCCATGCTTGATTCGTTAAATGACCTTTTTCATGACCAATTTTGACGCGTAACGCTCCCAGAGCATCATTGACAATTTTTTCACGATCCGCGCCAAAGAAAATCAAATCACCACTTTGGGCCCCGGTCTTTTCAATAATGGTTTTGAGGCTGGCTTCGCTTAGATTCTTAACAATAGGGGACTGTAACCCCGTCTCGTTTAATTGGTTGGCGTCGTTTACTTTGATGTAGGCCAAACCTTTTGCACCGTAAATCTTTACAAACTCGGTATAGGTATCAATTTCGCCCCGGCTCAGTGCTGCACCACCGGGAATGCGTAAGGCGGCCACACGCCCTTTAGGATCATTTGCAGGGGTGGAAAATACTTTGAAGCTGACATTTTTTACAGCTTCGGTTACATCTACCAGCTCTAAAGTGACACGTAAGTCTGGTTTATCAGAGCCAAAGCGATGCATGGCTTCTGTATAGGTCATGCGCGGGAAAGGCTTGGGCAATTCAATATTTGCGGCTTCTTTGAAAACATAACGGAACAGATTTTCCATTAAGCCGGTGATGTCGTTTTCCCCCATAAAGGAGGTTTCAATATCGACTTGTGTAAATTCGGGTTGGCGATCGGCACGTAAGTCTTCATCACGAAAACACTTTGTGAGCTGGTAATAACGATCAAACCCGGCCACCATCAACATTTGCTTGAATAGCTGAGGAGATTGAGGGAGCGCAAAAAATTGTCCGTCATGGACACGTGAGGGTACTAGGTAATCCCGGGCACCTTCTGGCGTGCTCTTGGTCAGCATAGGGGTTTCAATATCAATGAAGCCGTTGTCATCTAAAAAACGGCGAAATGC
>RRZU013045755.1_pt1 | contig 11129 bp, 7 predicted proteins | sample 2165561 | NCBI WGS metagenome assembly RRZU01 (sample SAMN10456909, study PRJNA506462) | wastewater metagenome | isolation source: wastewater sludge | place: USA: Moscow, Idaho | reverse complement strand
GTTTAAGACCAAACCAGCTTACCATACCACGCAAAAAGCTACCCTGTTCCGGCATGACTCGGAGTGTGTCAACAACAGCTCGAATCATCAATCTAAAATCACCTGTATCAAGAGGTATTGGCGTATCGGAGAGCCAATTCAGCAGACGATAAAAACCATGCGCGGTCACCAACTTAAAGATGGATTCATCGGGGCGTTCGATACGCGTACCATAGACTACATCATAGCCTTCATGCCACTTGGAAATCATTTCGTGAATCACTTCGGGGGGATCTTGAAGGTCGGCATCGATTAGTACAACTGCGTCACCACTGGCTACATCAATACCGGCAGTCACTGCGATTTGATGGCCAAAATTACGCGCAAAACCAATAAACTTAATACGAGAATCATTTGCAGTATAGCTTTTAAGAAGCTCGCGTGTGTGATCGCGACTGCCATCATCGACAAAAATTAATTCGACATCGAGATTAACGAGTTCAGCGCAAAAAGCTTTTAATTGCTTTACTGTCTCATCGATAACTTCTTCCTCATTGTAGCAAGGGATGACTATAGACAATAATGATGTTTTAACCATTTTGGTTTTTATTGAGAAGTTTATAAAAAACAATTAATTCCAATATGTTACAAGATATTTAGTCTCCCTATAAAACTAAAAAACTACCTGATTAATTACATTACTCAAAGATATCTATAGAATTTGAAGAATGTACAACAGATACAAAGAAAAAGACAATGACAATGAATAAAATTCCGCTCCAAGTCGGCCTATACCTGCATGAATTTTTTGCGTTAATATGGCACAGAGGAACAATGTAGACCAGTGTTGTTTGCTTCTAGGCGGTCGCAAGGATAGAAATGTTCGCGTTGCGATGTAACCGGTACCCATAACGGTCGTAGGCTATGAGAATGCTTGGGTTGTGATTATCAATCTTCCTCAATTGCGGGCACTATACTTGATGATGCAAAGCAAGAATGCGGCAAGTGCTCTGGAACTTAAGCGGCAGTGGTTCTGTTGCAAATCTTCTGAGTTGCATATAAATCGATTACGATAATCAATCAGAATTTTCTCACCTAAAAAGCTAACGCCACTTAATTCAGTCAGTCATAGTCCAGATTGATTGGACGACATGCTTATCGCGCGAATGTTTCGGTTTTGCTTACAACATCTTTGTGTTACCGAAAATTTGCAACCACTATTGCAACTCAAATACAACACCATTTGAAGTGCTCCTGATACTTTTGGGATGTGATTGTGCTTGACGTAATTATAATTATTATGTTTGAATACTGCACATATTTCATAAGAGGATTAGCTATGTCAAATCGTGGCGGAAAAAGGGAAAACGCAGGCAGACCACGCGGTCAGGGTAAATATGGCGAATCGACGATTGCGATACGTGTGCCGGAAAGTCAGGGAGCTATCATCAAAGAATTTCTGGGCGCGTATAAGCAAAAAAGAGCCGGCTCGGATCATGAAGTAGCAAACGTGGATGAGTTTTTCACTCCGGCTATCAGCGATCTGCCAACCAGGCTGCCACTTTTCTCTACCAAAGTCGCTGCAGGTTTCCCAAGCCCGGCGGATGATTACGTCGAGAAGCGCCTTGATATCAGTGAATTTTTAATTGATCATGCTGCATCAACCTTCTTTGTTACGATCAAGGGAGATTCGATGATTGATGTGGGTTTGTTACCAGGTGACAAAGTTGTGGTGGATAGATCAAAGACGCCAGGTGTCGGTGATATTGTACTTGCAGTAGTGGATCGTGAATTCACCATCAAAATCTTTGATTACGGAGCGAACAAAATGCCAAGGCTTATGCCAGCCAATTCGTCAGGTGCTTACAGACCCATTTACATCCGTCCAGATATGCAGTTTGAGATTTTTGGTGTCGTCACAGGATCATTTCGCCGTTTCAAGTGATTAAATTACTGCAGTTAGAAATTAAAGTCATCGCACTCCATGTCTGACCGTTCTATCGCGCTGATTGATGTGAATAATTTCTATGTCAGTTGCGAGCGGGTGTTCAATCCCAAACTGGAAGACAAGCCTGTTGTGGTGCTATCCAACAATGACGGCTGTGCGGTCGCCAGAAGTAACGAAGCCAAAGCACTGGGTGTTAAAATGGGGCAACCTTGGTTCCAACTGAAAGATTTGGCAAAAAAACATGGAATCATTGCTTACTCATCCAACTATGCTTTGTATGCAGACATGAGTAACCGTGCCATGAGTATATTAGCAACGTTCAGCCCGGATCATGAAGTGTATTCCATCGATGAATGCTTTCTTGATCTCACCGGATTTAAGGCACAACACTTCATTTGCTACGGTCAGCATATTCGTCAACAAATTAAGCAATGGACGGGATTGCCGGTTTGTGTCGGTATTGGATCCACCAAGACATTGGCAAAATTGGCTAACCATATCGCCAAAAAGCACCCTGAATTTAATGGCGTGTTTAATCTGAACGCCATATCACCCTGGCAACAAGACGACTGGTTCAGCAAAATTGCGGTCGGTGAAGTCTGGGGAATCGGTCGACGGCTTGCACCCAAACTGCATGAAATAGGAATTTACACCGTCCTTGATCTCAAGCAAGCTTCACCTTCACGAATGCGTTCCAATTTCTCGATTGTCATGGAAAAGATTATCCGTGAAATCAATGGTACGTTCTGTATCGAACTGGAAGAAATCAATCCGTCCAGAAAACAGATCATCAGTTCACGCTCCTTCGGAATTCCTGTCTCCTGTTTGGCCAGTTTGAAAGAATCGGTTTCTCTTTATATCAGCCGTGCAGCAGAAAAATTACGACGGCAACAATCATATGCCGGGTCAGTCTACATCACTATCCGCACCAGTCCGTTCAATGAGAAAGAGGCATATTATGCGAATAGCCTGACGATACCGCTTTCGACGCAAACTGACGATACCGTGCTGCTAACCAAAGTTGCTCTGTGGGGGCTGCGAAAAATTTATCGCCGTGGCTATAAATATCAGAAAGTGGGTGTGATGTTATCTGATCTGGCATCTGCGCATAACCGCCAATCCGACCTCTTTAACCTGGTATCAGTAGATACGAAATCGGATAACTTGATGCATGTCATAGATCAAATCAATGCCCACATGGGAAGAAGCGCAGTCAAATTAGGATCCGAGGGATTCAGGCAACCGTGGAAGATGAAACAAGGAAATCGGAGCCCAAGCTACACCACAAGCTGGAATGACTTGATTAGTGCTCAATAGCATGTCAATTCAATTAAAACAGTTAAATTTGGCATCCAGTACTAGGGATACCGCAAAGATTCCTTAAAGTGTAGAATATTTCGAATCTTTCGGTACTCGACTAAGTAACGACTCAATAAAATTAGAAGGCAATAATCATGACAGAACCAAGGCAGGTACCCAACGTAACTTTTAAAACCCGCGTACGTGATGAATCGGTAGGTGGTGATAATCCATTTCGCTGGCAAGATGTTACAACGGATGATATTTTCAAGAATAAACGAATTGTATTATTTGCGTTACCCGGCGCGTTCACGCCGACGTGTACAACCGCTCATCTGCCGGGTTATGAGAAACACTATGATGATTTCAAAGCATTGGGTATTGATGAGGTGGTTTGCTTGTCCGTGAATGACGCATTTGTTATGTATCAATGGCGCAAACATCTTCGAACCGAGAAAATATTTATGCTTCCCGATGGTAATGCGGAGTTCACTCGAAAGATGGGGATGCTTGTAGACAAATCGAACTTAGGTTTTGGTATGCGTTCATGGCGGTATTCTATGATTGTTCAAAACAAGGAGATAGAAAAAATGTTCGTTGAATCCGGTTATACAGACAATTGCCCCACTGATCCTTTTGAAATTTCTGGCGCCGATTCTATGTTGGAATACCTGAAGTCTAAATGACTGAACGATTATGATTTGGAACATTTGACTTGAAGATCCAAATTCTCTCTTATGAGATAGATGAACCCAACAAAACGTTTGACGATAGGAAAAGCTACGATACGTTAAGTCTCCGGAATTTAAATCCACCTTTCTCGATACGCCTGTGCTGCATCCAAACGTAGCCTCCACTACATTTGCTGCTGCAGTAGCCGAACTGGAGTATACATACTTCCAGGTTGCTAAAAGTGATATCGATCTTGGATTCATTGTGGAAGGACTATGTGATGGCCGAGATAAACTGAATTTTGCTGACATTCGGGGTAGACAAATTTTTCCTACAATTTATGACAAGACCATTTTTCTTGGTACGCGTCTCGCCTTTAATGACATACAAGATTCATCCATTCTTGCGGGCTTTGTCACTGATGTTGTGGATGGACCAGCAACCTTGCATGTTGAAGCTGAACGCAGACTCGGCGAGCGCATGAAAATCGAGCTTATTGGCCAAGCATGCTTTGAATATACTCCTAAAAATCCCGTGTCTTTTTTCGTGCAGAACAGTTTTGTTACCTTAAGGATTTCTAAATTCTTTTAACCCAAACAGGCCGAGCAAAGCCCTGCAAGTTTATCCCCAAACCCAATATCCAAAGCCTTGCCTTGACAACAAAGTCCATGTAGTCTGCTGAAGTTATTAATCGCCTTAAAACAGACAGCTGCAACTTAAGGAAATTATGAATATTTTGCATCAATGGCGTTTTTTCCGCTCCGGCGGTTTCGATCAAGTTCACTTAAACTCAAGCGCTGACTTAGTATCACTCGGCGAGCTCGACCCTAAGCTTTGGGCAGCACTGAGTTGCCCTACCGATAATCTGGAATTTGATGCTAAAACACTCGAATTCATTGATACCGACAATGATGGTCATATACGCGTCCCAGAGATCGTTGCAGCCGTGAATTGGACCACCTCACTGCTAAAGAATCCGGAAGATATGATCCGTGGATCAAATTCCCTGCCTTTGACCGCTATCAATGATGACATGGCAGAAGGTGCACTGTTACTGGCATCGGCAAAAGAAATATTGCTCAATATCGGCAAAGGCGAAGAACCCGCAATCACCGTTGAAGATACGGCAGATTTGAACAAGATTTTTGCCAGCACAAAATACAACGGGGATGGCATTATTCCTTCAAATACCGCGTTAGAATCCAGCACTCAAACTGTCATTGAGGAAATTATTTGTTGTGTCGGATCGGATGAAGATCGATCGGGTTTGCCAGGTATCTCTGAAGAAAAAGTCAAACAATTCTATATTGAAGCAAACGCTTTCTCTGAATGGTGGCGAGAAGCGGAAAAAGACTCAATCAACATTCTACTACTGGGCGACGAAACGAACGCTGCCGAAGCAGCGTTCGATCGGGTTAAGGTTAAAATTGATGATTATTTTACACGCTGCAGATTGGCAGAATTTGATCAGCGTGCCAGTGATCCGTTGAATCCTGCGCTAACGGAATATGAAGCGCTGACCAGCAAAAATTTGTCGGCAGATTCTGAAGAAGTTGCTGCTTTTCCTTTGGCAAAAATTGAAGCGAAAAAACCGCTTCCGCTTGAAAACGGGATTAATCCTGCCTGGACTGGAGCTCTGACTGAGTTTAAAAAGAAGGTTGTCGTTCCACTGTTAGGAAATAAAGATAACCTAAGCAATGGAGATTGGCAGGAATTATGCAACAAATTCTCTGCTTATCAAGCTTGGTTGAGAGCCAAGCGTGGGGCTGCCGTGGAATCTCTAGGGATCAAGCGTGTTCGCGCCATTCTGACGGGCGGGTATCATGAAAAAATCATGCAACTGATTCAAAACGACAAGTCACACTCCGGCACCGCAGATGCCATCAATGCGGTGGAAAAGTTAATTCGCTTTCATTGTCATCTTTTTCAGCTATTGGATAATTTTGTATCTTTTCATGATTTCTACACGGCCCAGAACAAGGCAATTTTTCAAGCCGGATCACTTTATTTGGATGGCCGTAGTTGTGATTTTTGTTTGTATGTCACAGATATCAACAAACACAGCAGCATGGCAAATTTAAGCGGCACCTATCTTGCTTATTGCGAGTGCCGGCGAGAAGGCGATGATAGTAAAAAAATGAATATTGCTGCGGCTTTCACGAATGGCGATGCAGACAATTTAATGGTGGGCCGGAATGGCATTTTTTATGACCGAAAAGGCCAAGACTGGGATGCGACGATCGTGAAAATTATCGAACACCCCATCAGTGTCCGCCAAGCGTTCTGGTATCCATACAAGCGAATCGGCAAAATGATCGGTGAACAAGTCGAAAAACTAGTCAGCGCCCGGGAAAAAGCGGTGCAAGATCAAGCCGCTTCCGGCATAACAAATACCGCACATGCAGCGGATGCAGGCAAAGCGCCTCCCGCACCATTTGATGTGGGAAAGTTTGCTGGTATTTTTGCGGCTATTGGGCTGGCCATTGGAGCCATCGGAACTGCGATTGCATCCGTCGTTACAGGATTCATCAGCTTGTCCTGGTGGCAAATGCCACTCACAATCATTGTGCTGATTCTCTTCATCTCAGGCCCATCGGTTATCCTTGCATTTCTCAAGCTGCGCAAACGTAATCTGGCACCACTACTGGATGGCAATGGTTGGGCAGTAAATACACGCGCCATTATTAATATCCCATTCGGCGCTTCATTAACGAAAATAGCCGCGTTACCGCCCGGCGCTCAGCGGTCACTGATCGATCCTTATGCTGAAAAGGAACGCCCATGGAAACTATATTTGTTCCTCTTATTACTGCTGGGTAGCATCCTATATTTTTGGAATAGTGATTACTTCAACAAAAGCATTGGGGAAGAAACACAAAAACAACTCTCGGGTGAGAAAAATGAAATATCCTCTGGAGACGAAGCCAAATTCGATAACGCCAATTTGGAAAATAAAATTCCGAATACATCTCAATCCGTAAGCAATTTAAATCCTGACGCCAAAGCTGCTACAGATAAACAATCCGAGGCATCGTCGGCAACAATTGTTCCAGTGCCCAAGCCAACCAGTCATTGAGAAACTAATTTATGCTGTTTCTAAACCATCTGCCAAAATTGGAGCAATTCAGCATAGAAGACTGAACAAATATTATATTTTATTAATTCTAATCAATAGCTTTTAAGAGTTTCTTCATGTAACATGAGATACGAAGTCGTTATATCATAAGCACGTACGAAAGCACTTTCATCAATGTTTTTCACAGAAGGAGCTGTCATGAATAAGTCGCAAAAAAAAGAAATATGCAATTTATTGATCCTATGCACCCTAATATTTGGCAGCTCGAGCGCCTTAGCAGGAAAAATTCATTCTCCTTGCAGCTACCATCCGATCGACATTGATAAGTACGGCAAGCAGCCTTTCCAGAACCCGCCCGAACTGCATCCACAAAATGGCAGGCTAGAAACTGAACTGACAGTGCAGTATACCGATCCAAAAATCACCAGCATTGCGGGTTGCGGCGTAAAACTGCGCACTTATAACGGTAAGCTGGTGGGTCCAACCTTGCGTGTCCGGCAGGGAGATGTCATCAATTTACTGTTGAAAAACCGATTACCGAAAGAATCGCCCAACGAAATTCAAGCGCAATTCGATCAGGAAAACCAAAACGCCTATCTGGATACCATTCCGGCGTCTTTCAATACCACTAATGTACACTTCCACGGCTTACACGTATCACCTACCGGCAACAGCGACAATGTGCTGTTGGCCATTGCGCCGCAAACCGATTTTCCTTACGAAGTCACATTACCGCAAGACCATCCGATCGGTTCTTACTGGTATCATGCTCATGCGCACGGCTCGACGTCAATTCAGGTCGGCAGCGGTATGGCAGGTGCCATTGTCATTGAGGACAATCCAATCACCACGCCAAAAGCGCTATTGGCCGCCAATGCCAACGAAAAAATCTTCGTGCTGCAAACCACCCTATATAATCAAAAGGGAGAACTGAATAACATCACCAGTCTGTTCCCCGGCCCATCCCAACCCAAAGATTGTAATACTGCCACCAACAAGGATACTTGGCCATGTTCGCAACGACGTATCACCATCAATGGTCAGATTGTTCCAATCATCACCATGAAACGTGGCGAAGTACAACGCTGGCGTTTGATTGATACTGCTTTTCGCGAATCCATTGCATTTGCGGTCGAAAAACACGATTTACATGAAATTGCGCTGGATGGCAACTATCTCGGGCGTATCGACACTTGGAAAGCCGGAACACCAATCGACTTGCAGCCCGGCTATCGCAGCGATGTCTTAGTCAAGGCCAGCATGACTCCGGGAGAATACCGTATCATTGATCAATCGGTCTCCAGTCTTAAATCACTGCGGCAAGTCGACGAACCGGAAAATTTGCTGGCCATCCTAAGAATTACCAACGAGGTCGACGATATGGCTTTGCCAACCAGCGAGGAAATGGCCGCATTGGCACCTTTTGGCAATCTCGACTTAAGTAAAAAAGCTGTGGGTGTACAAGAAGTCGCTTTTAAGCTCGGTCAGGATATGCCGGGCAAAAAGAACTATTTTCAAGTCAATTACCGCGCGTTTAATCCCGACCATGTCCGTCAATTGGAATTAGGCACCGTCGATATGTGGTCTCTCACCACAGTCGGGGACCCTGCTGCAGTTCCGAACGGCATTCCGCCAACCCCGCATGTGTTTCACATCCATGTCAACCCGTTCCAATGGCAGCGCACAGGCCCGGACGGCAAACCGCAAATGGTCTGGAAAGATACGCTACTGGTACAAGGCCCGACAGTGACCAATATATATACGCAGTACCACGCCTACATCGGTAAGTTTGTCATACATTGCCACATTCTCGATCACGAGGATCTGGGTATGATGGAAGTCCAAGAAGTAGTCAATATACCGGTTGCACATAGCCATTAAGCGTCAGGAGAACTCGCGATGCCGATTCGAAAAACCAGAATCACGCGGTATGACCGCATCCGAAAAATCCTGAATGAAGCTGCCGCAGGCAGCTCCGTCGATTATGGCGGTATTGGGCAGTTTTGGAATCATGGCGTTAAACAGCTCAAAGAAGCGGTCATTCATGGCATTCGCCTTGTTGCACCGAGAGCGGAGAAAATCAAAAGTTGTTGCGGGCATGAGCTTGATCAAAGCGCCCAGGCTCACGGCACCGCATCAATGCTGGTACGCGGTTTGAAAGGAGAAACGCCGTTCGATGGTTCGCAATTTCCGCGTTTGCCGTGGGGCGGTAAAGCAGTATCGCCGGAAGATATTGAATTCATCAGCAGCTGGATCGACGATGGGTGTCCGGAGGATGACCACATACAGGCTATCGCTGCCGATATACAGCAATGCGAAACATTGCCAACCCGGCTATCGGTGCACGAAATCGCCGAGCTGGATCTGGCCGCAAAAGGCACGCGCGCACCCAGCCGCCCCGGTGAATTGCGCCAGCGCAGCAATCTCGATTGCCTAAGCGAGGACGAGCTCAAACGACTGAGCAATGCTTTCCACTACCTGTATAGCCTCAACGATTGGCCGGAAGATATTCGCAGCTATAACAACCAGGCACTGATCCACCAGAATCACTGCCAGCACGGTTGGGAACGTTTTCTCGCCTGGCATCGAGCGTATATTTATGAGTTTGAGCAAGATCTGCGGGATTTCGATGCGGATATCATGCTGCCATACTGGGACTGGGTAATGCCGCAATACCGGCCGGAATGCGCGCAGAACGGCTGGATTATTCCTAAATCGTTCCAAGCCTTTTTGACCCTCGAGCAAGCGGAAAAACTGGTCACCGAATTAAAACCCAGACCTTCCGCTGCACAAAAACGCGCATTCCTGCAACTGGCTAATAAGAAACAGCATTTCACATCGCAAAGCGTGTTTTTCCGCTATGTCTACAACATCATTGGCTACCAGCACGTAACACCGCAACCGCAGGATGCCAACCGGCAACGCATGATCGACGCGCTACTGGCATCCAACCCGTTCTGGTATCCATTGCGCTTTCCAGCGGAATATGGTGGCAAAACCATCAACGAGGCGATTCATTACCATTATCCATCCGCCAATGACATCCAGCAGATATTGAGCCTGAACAATTTTCGTGATTTCGGCGGCGGTAGCATTTACGACGCATCATTCGGGTTTCTCGATCAGAATCCGCATAACACCATGCACATTTGGACAGGCGGCATGAATCCCTATTACGGAAATGGCAAGTCGTACGAAGAAAACAGCATACCGGTGTCTCAATCGCCACAGAACGATATCGCCAAACAACGCAGCACCATGGTGCAGGCGGGTGGGCGTCGTTTTCACTCACGCTCCGATATGTACAGTCAGCCGCAATATGGCGATATGTTCAGTAACCTGACCGCTTCCTATGATCCGATTTTCTGGTCGATTCATGTCAATGTGGATCGATTATGGTGGGAATGGCAACGGCTCAATCCCAGCGCCACGCCGATGGAGTTGGACGCTATATTGTCGCCATGGAATTATACCGTGCGCGATACGCTGGACGCAGCGCGCTTTGGTTATGAGTATGTTCGCAGTTCTCATTTTATCCCGGTAGGACTGAACGCGCCGATTGGACGCATCATTTCCAAGCCGATCCCGGTTAATGACCTCACACAAGGATTCCACAAAGCAGAAATCCGCTTGCATTGGGTGCCGCAATTATCGCGTTCCTGCTTTATCCGCGCCTTTCTGAATCAACCGGGAGCGAATGCGAAAACACCATTGCAAAGCAATCCGCATTTCGCCGGCTATCTCTCAATCTTCGGGCACGGCGCATGCTACGGCGGCCCCGGCCATTGCGACGCACCGCCACCCAGAACGCGCGATTATGATCACCGCACGCGCAATCACAATACGCCGCGCAATCACAGAATCGATGTCACCGAATGCGCCAGAAAACTGTTGGTCACTGGCGTTAGTGAATTACAAATCACCTTGATCGTGATTGGCGCCGACTATGAGGAAGATATCGATCTGCTTAAACTGGAAGGCGTTTCATTGAATTTTCTCGATTGATTACAGGAGATTTTCGTGGCAATCTATAAAATCCACCCCGGCATCGGAATCGCCCGCCTGGGTAACAGTGACACTGAATTTTATCTCGCGCCCGAGATACCCGCCGGGCTACCTCACGCTTGCGACGCCAAAGGCAACCCCATTTTGTCC
>RRZU011698509.1_pt1 | contig 11129 bp, 8 predicted proteins | sample 2165561 | NCBI WGS metagenome assembly RRZU01 (sample SAMN10456909, study PRJNA506462) | wastewater metagenome | isolation source: wastewater sludge | place: USA: Moscow, Idaho | reverse complement strand
TTTCTTTATGAAAGGTTATTTTTTAGTTCTGTTATACTAAACTGATTATTTTTCTCGTGCTTTTTCAACAATTGAGCTAAGTGCGAAACCGCCGATACCACCGATAAGAGCAGCACCTATATAAATTGCGATTGCCCAAACCGTGTTAGTTCCAGTAACTGTGAACGCCTGTAATGAGATTGCAACGGCAGGGTTTAAAATAGCTGTTGCTGATACTACTGAGGCGGCTGATCCGCCAACTAAGCTAGCTACAAATAGACCACCACCGATACCACTTGCAACGGCCATTTCTTGCTTCTTTTTGTCTGCAGTTACGCTAGCAACAGTGAAAGCAAATACTAGAGAGCCGATAAGTTCAGCAAATAGTACTACAATTTCCTTGCCTTCAGGCAACGCACTGGCAGTAAATAATGTTGGAGCGGTTTGTCCGTAAGCTTGTAGTTCGGCTGACACTTCTGGAGCTTGTGAGATAAACGCGTTTAATACTACGAAGGCAAGCATCGCACCAAGCACTTGAGCTATAATATAGCCAACTGCTTTAACTGATGAGATTTTTTTTGTTGCCCATGCGCCAACTGTGATTAATGGGTTTACGTGTGCGCCACTGATATTACCGATAACTAAGACAATTGCTGTCAATAGAAATAGTACGATAATTGGTTGTCCTTGACCGGCAACGACGCCAGCAGCAAGCAAGAAAGTACCGATAAATTCGGCAACTAGAGTTGCTAGAAAAGCTGGGCTGGTAAATGCGCCTGAAAAAGATTCGCTATCTTTCTTTTTAATAGACTTTACAGTCGATTCTGTTGTTTTGGTTAGCTTCTCTTGCGCCTTAACTACCGTTTTTTTAGCGGTCTTGGCTTTTGAAGCTGCTTTTTTTGTAGCCATATTCCTCCTTAAAATTTATATCATAATTTTAGCATAAAAAAATGATATTTCAAAATTTTTATGGTAAAATATTAACATATGTCATTATACGCAAAACAAGAAGATACCAGAACTAAATTACAGGAAAAAATTGCCGCAGACTTACGAGAAAAAGCAATCCGCAATTCGCTTGATGGTGGAGATCCGCCAAAACTTGATCAAGCTGACGGTGTGGAGGATTCGGCATATATTGAAGGCACTCAAACCACCTCTAACTTAGCTTTTGTTTGGCTACTAGTGTTCATCGCGGTTGCAATCGCGATTATCTTCTTTATGGTGTTTGCTTAGTTCTTAGGTTTTGGCTTTTTATTCAACTCAAACTATGATATAATTATACTTAGCTATGGAACAAATTCAACAGATTAGAAACGAACTTTTAAGTGAGATAGAAGCAAACGAAGATCCATCTTCAGTTTTGAAATCGCCTAAAATTAAAGAATTATATAAAATTATACCATCACTTAACGCTGAAGATAAAGCTATTTTTGGTGCAAAAGTAAATCAATTAAAGAATGATATAAATGAAGCGGTTGAACAAAAACTTGCCACTAAAGAAAATGATATGGTTGAGCCGATTGATGTAACTGCTCCATTTGCAGAGAGTACACCTCAAAATACCGCACTAAAACCCAGACTATTAACCGCCGATAACGGCAGTGCACATCCTCTACAAAAAGAGTTAGAATACGTAGTGGATATTTATACTAGAATGGGGTTTGAGGCTGTCGAGAGCCGCCAGATCGACGACGATTTTAATATGTTTGGCGCACTTAACTTCCCAGAAAATCACCCAGCAAGAGATGGCTATGATACTTTTAGAACTGAAGAGAATTTCATTCCGCCAGCTCATACTAGTACGATGCAGAACCGAGTACTTAAACACGGCAAAAACCAATTGAAAAAAAATGGCCAAATCGCACACGTATCATATGGTCGTGTATTTAGAAATGAAGATTTGGACGCTACTCATGAGCACACATTTTATCAATGTGAAGGTGTATTTGTTAGCCGTGACGCAACATTAAGCCAGATGCTTGGCACATTGCATGCTTTTTTTGAGGAATATTATGGCCAAAAATTAAAGATTCGTACTCAGCCAGGTTATTTTCCATTTACCGAACCAAGCTTAGAGTTTTTGATTGAAAAACCGGCTGCACTCGGTGGTAAAGATGGTGAATGGCTTGAAATGCTGGGCTGTGGTATGATTCACCCAAATGTTCTAGAGTCAGCTGAAATTGACTCGTCTGAATATCGCGGCTTCGCCTGGGGCGGTGGTATCGAACGATTAGTGATGTTAAAATACGGTATAAATGACATTCGTTACTTTGAGAGCGGAAAATTAGATTTTTTGAAGGAATTTTAGATGAGTGAAATTTTAGCAATTGTAGATAATCATGATGAGATTTTAGAGGGGATAGACAGAGCAATTTTTGATAAATCAACTGGCAAAATTTATCGCACAGTTTCTTTAGTTGTCATCAATAAAAAAGGTGAAATCTTAATCCAAAAACGCGCTCTTAATAAAACATATCCTGGGCTTTGGGATATTGCCGCGGCTGCTGGACATGTTCTTTATGGCGAAAACTATCAAGAATCAGCCATTAGAGAGGCAAAAGAAGAGGTTGGGCTAGATGTGACGGAAACAATTCCGCTTAAAAAGTTTTTCCACGAAAGCCAAAAAGGCCACCGAAGATTTATGCAGACCTATTTGGCGGTTATGGATGCATCTGAAGACGACGTCGTAATCCAGCCTGAAGAGGTAATGGAAGCAAAATTTCTACCGCTTGATGAAGTTAAACGAATGATTGAACAATCACCCGAACTTTTTAGAGATCTTGCCGCAGAAGTTTTAAACCAAGCCTTAGAGGTTTATGAGAAGGATAGAAAGGTGTTAAGATGATAATTTCAGTAAATTGGATAAAAAAATATGTACCAAACTTGCCGGAGATTGGCGAATTTGCAACTTTAATAGGCGCACGATTGGTCGAAATTGAGAACATTGAAGATTTAGGGCGAAAATATAAAGATGTTATTGTGGCTAAAGTTATATCTGTTCAAAAAGTTGAAGGTAGTGACCACCTTAATTTGTGTAAAATTGATGATGGTGGCGTGCGTCCAGGAGCTGATCGAGATGAAAATGGATTTATTCAAGTTGTCTGTGGTGCTGCAAATGTACGAGCTGGAATTTTCGTAGCCTGGTTGCCGCCTGAAAGCATTGTGCCAGAGACTTTTGGCAGTAGCGATGAGTTTGAGTTAAGCGCCAGAAAACTAATGGGCAATATGAGCAATGGTATGATCGCTAGCTTGCGTGAACTTGGTCTAGGTGAAGAGCATGACGGCATCTTAGAAATAGACCCTTCAGTATTCTCTAAAGAATTAGCGCCTGGTGATAGTTTTGCCGCCACTTTTGAATTAAACGATTATTTACTTGAAGTTGAAAATAAAAGCTTAACTCATAGGCCAGATTGCTTTGGTATTATTGGCTTTGCCCGAGAAGTTGCCGGGATTTTAGGCCGAAAGTTTGAAAATCCTGACTGGTTTGAAAAGCCAAAAATGATTAATTCTATGGCTGAAATAATTCCTCGAATTAGTATTAAAAATAGTGATTTGTGCGCTAGCTATCAAGCGGCAGTTTTAGATATCGAAAATATCGTTGAAAGTTCAGCTCTAACTATTGAAAAAACATATCTGTTACGTAGTGGCATGCGACCAATTGATACGGTTGTAGATTTAACTAATTATCTGATGCTTTTAACTGGCCAGCCGTTACACGCTTTTGATTACGATAAACTACTTGATGTGTCGAACTCTAATCAAGCTAAGATCGTAGTTCGAAATGCTAAAGATAAAGAGAAACTAAAATTGCTTGATGGTCGTGAAATTGAAATGATTGAAAACGATATTGTGATTGCGGCAGGCGAAGGAGATGGTGTGACTATCGCTCTAGCTGGCGCAATGGGCGGAGCGTCGACTGAAATCGATAGTCAAACAAAACGAATTTTTGTTGAAAGTGCTACTTTTAATCTATATAATCTACGCAATACTCAAATGCGCCACGGAATCTTTTCTGAGGCGATCACAAGATTCACCAAAGGTCAGCCAGCAGCTATTGCTACACCAGTTTTGCGCGAGTTTGCGTATGAATTATTAAACTCTCAGGCAAAACTTTTGAGTGAATTTGTAGGAGAAGAAACTAAAACTGGATCGATAAATAACATTGAAATCACTTTTGATAAAATTAACCAAATCTTAGGTACGAACTACTCTAGTCAGCAGATTATTGAGACTCTAGAAAATGTTGGTTTTAAGATTGAAAATATTAGCAACTACGGCTTTATTGTTGTTGCGCCAAATTGGCGAACCGACATTCATATCCAAGAAGATGTGGTTGAAGAAGTTGGTCGATTGAACGGTTATGACAACATCACGCTTACTCTGCCTGAAAGAACTTTTGAAGCGGTTAAAATATCGCCGATTGACAAGTTACAGAAACAAATTAGAAGCATTCTAGTTTCAGCTGGAGCAAACGAAGTGCTAAGTTATACGTTCATTCACGGCGATTTATTAAAGGCGGCTAACCAAAACCCAACTGATTCTTATAAAATAATCAATTCAATTTCACCCGATCTTCAATATTATCGACAGACTTTAACACCAAGCTTACTTTCGAAGGTTAACCAGAACATTCGAGCCGGCCATGAAGAGTTTGCCATCTTTGAAATAAATAAAACGACCGGTAAAACATTTGGTTTAAACCATGAAAATGTGCCAATTGAGCAAAAGAAACTTGGTTTTGTGTTTGTTAAAAAGAAAGGTGCCGACGCTTTTTATGAAGCTAAATATTTCGCTGAATTTTTATTCAAAAAGTTAGATATTAAACTTAATTTTACTGAAGCTGGTGGTAGTCTGATTAGTTCGGAATTTGAGCCAAAAAGGACTGCTGTTATTGAATCATCAAAGTTTGGCAACATTGGATACGTTGGTGAATATAAAAAGTCTACTCAAAAGAGTTTGAAATTGCCTGAAGCGACGGCTGGTTTTGAAATTGATTTAGATAAAATTTTGGATATTAAGCAAGATTCAAAATTTGCGTTTGAGCCGCTATCGAATTTTCAGACGATAAAGCGAGACATTAGTCTAAAAATATCAAAAAACACAAACTATAAACAGATTTCTGATGCATTTAACCAGCAAATTACTAAATTTGAAGATTTACGAATTAGTCTATCACCGGTTGATATATACAGCCCAGACGGAGAATTTAAAAATGTTACACTAAGGTTTACGATTACACCAATGCAAAAAACATTAACTGGTGATGATATTCATAAAATTGTATCAGAATTAGAAGATGTCGCTAAGCAATTAGACGCGGAAATAATTTAAGGAGGAAAATGTCAAAAACTACAACTAAACAACGAGTCGCAATCTGGGGGATACTAATTTTAACAGTCTTTAGCACAGTAGCATTATATGCCGGAATTGTTATAACTCAGCAGAATACAACAAAAGAATCAGCCGAACTTGCGCAAGCGCAAGCAAAGTTTGACGAAAACGTAAAGACGCAGCAAGCCAAAGTTGACGCGCGAGTAGCCGAAGAGATTACACCAAAAGTGACTGAATTATCAAATAAATATTATCCAGAGTTTTCAAATTATAAGGATAGTGCGAAATCATTCAATGCGGCCTCTGTAAAAGAACTTACAACCAATGAGCTTAAAGAGGGTGACGGCTCAGAGATTATGAGTGGTTTCACTGATTATAGTATGTATTATATTGGTTGGCAGCCAGATGGTACGACCTTTGATTCTTCTTTTGACGGCGAAGCGCTAACAGCGCCTTTAGCAGGCGACGGTAGTTATATTACTGGCTGGAGTGAAGGCGTAATTGGCATGAAGGTCGGTGGTATTCGTGAGATCACAATTCCCTCAGACAAAGCTTACGGCGAAAGTGGTACTGGAACTGAAGGTGAAGATGGATATATCGCTCCAAACACACCACTAAAATTTATCGTTATGGCTATTCCTAAAGCTGATATCGTGACTGAAAGCTCAATTTCTTCTGAAATCCCTTATCCTAAAGGCACCTTTGACCTATGTATCCAATCATACAAGGAGTATATTGATGAATATGGCCAAGAAATAGTCGAACAGTATATCTGTGGAACTTATGCCAACGAGGAGGAATAGACAGTGATTGATCTTGCTATCATCGGGACTGGTCCTGCCGCATTGACAGCCGCAATTTATGCGGCTCGAGACGGGCTAAAAGTTGTTTTGTTTGAAAAATCTGCTGTTGGCGGGCTAGTAATAACATCTGAATTGATTGAGAATTATCCGGGTTTTCCTGATGGCATTTCAGGCTACGAACTCGGGCAGAATATGAGAAAACAAGCCGAGAGATTTGGGGCTGAAATTAGATATGGCGAAGTGACTAGTATTCAAGGGCAGGCCGACAACAGTGTGCTAATAATTGATAGTGAGCAAATAGAAGCTCGCTCGGTGTTATTAGCTCCGGGCAATTCTTATCGACGGCTCAATATAAATAAAGAAGCTGACTTTATAGGTAGAGGCATTCATTTTTGTGCTACTTGCGATGGACCGTTTTATAAAGGGCAAGAGATTGTGGCTGTTGGTGGTGGAGATACTGCCGTAGAAGACTCTTTATTCTTGAGCCGTTTTTCGAAGGTAAAATTAATCGTTCGTTCGAAAATCAGAGCTCAAGAAATTTTACAAAAAAAGTTAAAGCAAGCTGAAGCGGACGGCAAGATTGAAGTTTATCTAAATGCCGAAATTGAACAGATTGTTGAAAATAGTGATGACGAGACTCGTAAAGTTGATGGTGTGATAGTGCGCCAAAACGGTAAAAAAATTGAACTTAAAATCCCAGCTATATTTGAATTTATCGGTTTAATTCCGAATACTGAATTTTTAGAATCTACTCAAATTGATTTGACTAAATCAGGAGAGATTATAGTAGATAATAATTATATGACTAATTTACCAGGCGTATTTGCGGCTGGAGACGCTATAAAAGATGCGCAAAAACAGTTAATCATTGCGGCCGCTAGTGGGGCGGATGCGGCGATCAAAATTCGAGAATTTCTAAATAAAAATAACGATTAGCATGTAGGAATCTTCATTAAAATATGCTAAAATAGTATCTATGGAGAGGACTAAAATACGCGACAATGTTTCGACGAAAACAAAGAAATTTGAAGATTTATTGCCAAGTGATTTCGTCCATCTACACGCTCACACTTACCACTCATTACTTGATGGTCTGACAAAAATTGATGCTTTAACTAAATCCGTCAAAGAAAACGGTATGGAAGCTGTTGCTATTACCGATCACGGCACCATGAGCGGTACGATCGAATTTTATACTCAAGCAAAAAAAGATGGTATTAAGCCAATTTTAGGCATGGAAACATACGTTGCGGCTAGGACTAGATTTGATCGTGACCCAAATCACGACAAACCTCGCTACCACCTTACTTTGCTGGCTAAAAACGAAGCCGGCTGGAAAAACCTATCTATGCTTTCAACCAAAGCCAATCTTGAAGGGATGTACTATAAACCGCGTATTGATCATGACTTGATGAAGGAATGCTCAGAAGGTATCATCTGTTTAAGTGGTTGTGCGGGGTCAGAAATATCTGACGCGCTTAAAAATGACGATTACGAAAAAGCTTTAGAGCATGCAAAGTGGTATAAGAGCGTATATAATGATGATTTTTATTTAGAACTTCAAGACCACGGTCACCCAGATTGCCCTAACCATTGGGATGTTCAGGAAAAAATCAATAAAGGCCTATTTAAAATAAATAAAGAGCTCGGGATTCCTTTAGTGGTCACTTGTGATAGTCACTATTTAACTCACGAAAACCAAGATGCGCACGAAATCCTTCTATGTGTTGGTACTGGATCTTATCTAAGTGATGAAAAACGCATGAGCCTAAAAGAATTTGATCTTTTTGTGACTGATCCACGAGATATCATCAAACGATGGGGTAAAATTGACCCACAAATCATTCTTAACACTAAAGAAGTGGCCGATAAGGTTAATTTTGAATTTAACTTTGGCCAAATCCTAATTCCTAAATTCCCACTACCCGAGGGTGAAGTAAGTGAAAAGTCATTATTAGATAAGCTGGTTTTTAGAGGTTTAGCTGAGCGGTACGCTGGAATTGAGCGAGCTAAAGCTGATGTGATGACCATTGAACAAATTAGGTCACACCTGCAACCCGAGCAAATCGAGCGTGTTGATATGGAGCTTGGGGTTTTAGACTCCATGGGTTATAACGGATATTTTTTGATTGTTCAGGACTTTATCAGCGGGGGTAAAAGACAGGGCATAGTTTTTGGACCGGGGCGCGGTAGTGCGGCTGGTTCGATTATCGCATATGCGCTTCATATCACCGACCTCGACCCATTAGAATACGACCTGCTGTTTGAGCGTTTCTTAAACCCTGACCGTATATCGATGCCAGATATCGATGTCGATATTCAAGATACGCGCCGTAATGAAGTTATTCAATATTGTACAGAAAAATACGGTGTCGATCGTGTGGCAAACATCGCGACTTTTGGTAAGATGATGGCAAAAAACGCCGTGCGCGACGTAGCGCGTGTTTTGGAAGTTCCCTATGCTGAGGCTGATAGATTCGCCAAATTAGTGCCAGATCCAAGCCAAGGTAGGCATACTCCGCTAAAGATCTCATTAGAGCAGGATGTCGATTTGAAACATGAATATGAGGCTAATCCAACTGCGAAGACTGTTTTTGATTTTGCAGTTCAACTAGAAGGCACGATTCGTAATCACGGTGTGCATGCGTGTGGTGTAGTGATCGCTCCGGACGATTTAGTCAAATATCTACCACTTGAAATGGCGCAAAAAGGTGTTGTTGCGACTCAGGTGCCGATGGGCCAGGTGGAAGATCTTGGGCTTTTGAAGATGGATTTTTTGGGTCTAAAAAACTTGTCAATTATTTCTACTGCACAAAATATTATTGAGAAATCATATGGAGAAGTAATAGACCTAGCTAAAATGCCACTTGATGATAAAGCGGCATATGATCTACTTTCGAATGGTGATTCAACTGGTGTCTTTCAGCTTGAGTCGGCTGGAATGAAGAGATATTTGCGTGAGTTAAAACCGAGTAGTTTTGAAGACATTATCGCGATGGTTGCTTTGTATCGTCCGGGTCCGATGCAGTTTATTGATAGTTTTATTCGTCGAAAGCACGGCGAAGAAGAGATAACCTATCTTGACTCGGGGATGGAGAACGCGCTAAAAAATACCTATGGTATTTTGGTCTACCAAGAGCAGTTTATGCAGATTTCAAAAGAGTGGTGTGGATTTACTGGTGGGCAGGCCGACACCTTGCGTAAGGCGGTTGGTAAAAAGAAAATTGACCTAATGCGTAAAGTTAAAGTTGATTTCGTTGAAGGTGCGATTAAAACTAGTGGCGCAAAAAGAGAAGTCGCTGAAAAATTCTGGGACCAGCTCGAAGAATTCGCCAATTACTGTTTTAATAAGAGCCACGCCGCGTGTTACGCGTTGATTGCTTATTGGACGGCTTACATTAAAGCTCACTATCCTGATGCATTTATGGCGGCCTTAATGACTAGCGACGCCGATGATACTGATCGTCTAGCGATTGAGATTTCTGAATGTAAGAAAATGGGGATTGAGGTTCTTGGACCAAACGTTAATGAAAGTTATAAAAACTTTGCCATCATTCCTAATGAGAAGAAAATTCGATTTGGTTTATTAGCCGTGAAGGCAGTTGGTGCTGGCGCCGTAGATGCAGTCTTGCAAGCTCGAAAAATCGATGGTAAATTTACGACTGTCTTAGAGTTTGCTAAGCGTGTAAACGGCAAAATGTTTAATAAACGCGCCTGGGACTCTCTAATTATGACAGGCGCCTTTGATGAGTTTGGAACTCGCTCAGACTTATTGTTTAATCTGGAAAAGATTCAAGGCTATGGCATTAAGCTACAAAAAGAGGCTTTAAGCGGACAAGTAGATTTATTTTCTAGCCTTGGCGAAACTGGTCAAAATATGAAAATTGAACCAGAAATTGAACTACAAACTGCGCCGAAGCAACACACAGAAAAAGAGCAGCTTATGTGGGAGCGCGACTTACTCGGACTTTATGTCTCGGCTCATCCACTAGATAAATACGCTTCATACTTTGAAGAACAGACTCTGCCACTTAGCCAAGTGCAGCCAAGCTTTGATGGTCAGAAAGCGACTATTGGTGGTATTGTGATTGATGCAAGGACGATTATTACTAAAGCTGGTAGTAAAATGGCGTTTGTAAAACTAGAAGATAAGAGCGATGAAGCCGAGGTGATTGTATTTCCGAATCTGTTTGCTGAGGTTGGCGCAAAAATACAGCTCGATGCAGTATTAAGGATCACTGGTAAAGTCTCTGCGCGTGATCGCGATGGTAATCTAAAGCAAGAAGCTCAGCTGATAGCCGAAGAGATTTTGGTTGTTACAGATGAAGAACTGGAAAGTTATGAGTCGACTGGCCGCAAGATGGAAGGCCTTAAAATTGGCAAGAAACCTCAGCCAAAACAAAAAGTTATGGCAAACCGTGCTAGCAATAAACCAAATTCAAGCTGGTCTTCAGACGGTAAGAAGACTTCCGTTAATGAGCCTAAAAAAGCTTACACGCCAAAACCAAAAAATAACGTAAATCAACCGCCTAAATCTGAGACTAAATCAGCCAGCAATTATGCAGCTGAGAAGCTTAAAAAACTTTTTGTTCATGTTAAGAATCCAAATGATCATGAATCGCTATTGAAAGTTAAGAAAAGTTGTAGTAAGTACCCGGGCCTAGAAGAGATAATTCTAGTGCTAGGCGAAGAGAAGAATTCGGCAATCAGAATGCCGTTTAAGATTGATTCAAACTCAAAGTTAGCTGCTGAATTGGTGCAGATTTTGGGTGAAGAATGTGTTAAGATTGTCTGATGGTTATGCATTAAGTTTAATCTTGCATTTTTGAACCAAACTAAAAATGCTAAGCCTACCACCCTTGCGTTTTTTTTAGCTAAAATAGAACTATGAATATACATAAGCATAAATCACAATCAAACAACAAAACTAACAATAATAACCAACTCACTCCAGAACTAAACCACCATCTTATTCCTAGTCGGAACTCAAGGTCACTAGCCCAAGCTTTACCA
>RRZU013097914.1_pt1 | contig 11131 bp, 10 predicted proteins | sample 2165561 | NCBI WGS metagenome assembly RRZU01 (sample SAMN10456909, study PRJNA506462) | wastewater metagenome | isolation source: wastewater sludge | place: USA: Moscow, Idaho | reverse complement strand
GCCCAAACCCGCCAGAAGGAAACCATTGAAAAAATCGAGTCCCGCCCAACACAACCCCCCGCGCTAGCGAGCAGCAATGCAATCAGCCTTCCCCAGGGCCTCACGCTCTATGGCACGCTGGATGTGAACGTGGCAAACAGCAATAGCGGCTATGGCGGCAAGACAACCATTGGCTCCGGCGGCATGACGGCATCCAGCATTGGCATCAAAGGGCAAAAGGACATCCTGAATGGCGTGCGTGTGGTGGGCGAAGTCGAAATCGGCATCGACTTGTCGACCGGCGTCGCGGGCAACGGCGCCAACGCTAACGGGGCCAACAATGGCACGGTTTCCTCCGGCGGCTTTCTTGGCAATGGCAACCAATTGTTTTCCCGCCAGGCGTATGCTGGCGTTGCCACAGACACATACGGGCAACTCACGCTGGGCCGCCAGTACTCTGGCTCATATGTCGCCGCCGCGATCCTGGGCAACGCACTCGGTCCCGGTTTTTATGGCAGCGGCGCCACATTCCTGCCGATCATCGGCGGCATGCCCACACGCCTGAACAACGCTGCGGTTTATCGCTCACCGTCTTTTGCCGGCTTCTCCACCTGGGTCACTTACACCGTTGGCAACGAAAACAACGTCAATGGCACGATTGTCTCTGGCTCCTCCAGAATCACGGATTCTTCTGGCGCAGGTTGGGACGCCGCCCTGTTCTATCGCGGCAAGACGCTGAATGCGGCGTTGACGGCATGGAATGTGAATAACGCCGCCTTTGCTGCATCCGAAACGGGCCTGGCCAAAAAAACCGGCTGGCAAGCTGTGGTCAATTACGACCTGGGATTGGCCAAGCTGTATGGCGCTTACGTAGCAGGCAAGATTTCTGGCGGCAATTACGAGAACGTCACGAAAACGCTCTCGAAAGCAGATGGCTGGAGCGTCAGCGCCAGCGTTCCTTACGGCAAGCATACCGTTGCCTTGAGCTACACAAAAATTGACGACAAGTCTTCGCTTGACCGCGACGGCTCCCTGGCCGGCATCACCTACACTTATAAGATTAATGACACCACTTGGCTGTATGCCAACTATGGCAGACAGACCAACAACAGCAACGCATCCTACAGTCTGCTCAATGGTGGCGATCTGGTGGGTAGCGTCGCAGCGCCGGGCTATAACCCCAAAGGCATCATGATGGGCCTGAACAGCAAGTTCTGAACCTGATATCCAGATTGATGCACAAAAAAAGCCAGGGTCACCCGATATCAGGTGGCCCTGGCTTATGTACCTACGTTCACCACTCAAAGACCGTGTCGGCCATGGATTTGCGGCGTATCGGGCTGGGTCTGCAGATCGCGCCAAGCCAGTCGTTAGCAAAGTCTGATGCAATCGCCCCCCCCTCTTTTCCTTCCAACCTGAGCCGCTTTAATGCCGCCCAAGTGCGCAGGCAGGGCGGCCAGCTGCACACCAACATGGGGCGCTTGGTGTTGTGAGCCAAAAAAACGGCTCACCGAGGGGAATCGGGAGCCGTGTCATGCCCAGGATGGCGCAAGGCCAGCCACGGAGGAGAGTCGCCAAATTCAGCGGTGCAGAAAATGCGCCGGGCGTTTTTCAGTAAATGCCGCCATGCCCTCTTTCTGGTCAGCCAGCGCAAAGCAGGCGTGCAGTGTGCGCCGCTCGAACAGCAAGCCTTCGTTGAGGGAAGACTCAAAGGCACGGTTGACCGACTCCTTGAGCATCATCAGCACCGGCAAGGAATGTTCCGCCATGGCGTGCGCCACGCTCAGCGCCGCGTCCAGCACCTCTCCGGCCGGCAGCACGCGCGACACCAGACCGCAGCGCTCAGCTTCGGCAGCGTCCATCATGCGCCCGGTCAGGCACAGGTCCATGGCCTTGGCCTTGCCTACTGCGCGCGGCAGGCGCTGGGTGCCACCCGCGCCAGGCATGGCGCCGATCTTCACTTCGGGCAGGGCAAAGCGGGCGGTGTCAGCGGAAAAAATCATGTCACACATCATTGCCACCTCGCAGCCGCCGCCCAATGCCACGCCGGACACAGCGGCAATCACCGGTTTGCGAAAGGTTTTCAGGCGCTCCCAGTTGCGAGTGATGAAATTGCTTTGATAGGCGTCCAGGTAATCCATATGACGCATTTCGGCAATGTCGGCGCCAGCAGCAAAGGCCTTGTCCGAGCCGGTAAGCACCACGCAGTGAATGCCGTCATCCGCCTCGAAGCCGTCCAGCGCAGCAGTCAGCGCATTCATCACCGCATCATTGAGCGCATGATGCACTTGTGGACGGTTGAAACGGATCAGCCCCACTTTGCCCAGGATTTCTGTCAGCAGGATGTCGTCGCTCATGCCTGACCCTCCCGGCTGGCGGCGTCAGCAAACGACTTGGCGGCGTCACGCAGTTTAAATTTTTGCAACTTTCCGCTGGGTGTTCGCGGCAGCTCTTCGTTGATTTCCAGATGTTCCGGGAAGTATTGCCGGGCCACTTGACGGCTTTCCAGGTAAGCAACCATCTCGGCAAACGAAAATGTCGCACCGGCATTGAGGGTGACAAAAGCGCACACCCGCTCGCCCAGCCGGGCATCGGGGTAGCCGACAATCGCCACCGAGGCGATGGCTGGATGCTGGTACAGCAGATTTTCGATCTCCACCACCGGGATGTTTTCACCACCGCGAATCACCACGTCCTTGGTGCGCCCAGTGATGCGCACATAGCCATCAGCGTCCAGGCAAGCCACGTCGCCAGTGTCGAACCAGCCGTCCGCATCCACGCCATTGAGCTGCGGGCGCTTCAGATAGCCGGCAAACAACGAGGCCCCGCGCACCCACAGCGCGCCGCTTTCCCCCGAAGGCAGCGGCCGGCCCAATGTATCGACCACTTTCAGCTGCATGCCCGGCAGCGGCAACCCGTCAGACACGCCAGATTTGTCGTGCGCCCGGGCAGGCGGCGTGACGGTGACAGCGCCGTTTTCAGTCATGCCCCAGGCCGAACACAGGCGCATGCCCAGCACGCGCTGCGCACGTTCAATCAGCGCCGGTGGAATCGGCGCGCCAGCGCAGCAAAACAGCTTGAAGCGCTCGGGCAGGGCTTCACCGGCCTCCACGGCAGCGCACAAATCGGCCACAAATGGGGTGGAGGCCATGCTGAAACTGACGCCTTCACGACGGGCGATGTCCAGCGCACGGCGCGGATCCCAGATGTCTTGCAGCACGGTGGTGGCGCCCAGCAGGACGGGCAACATGGCCAGATAGCCATAGCCAGTCAGGTGCGCCATCGGCGAAGCGCCCAGCACCACATCATCCCCAGACAGGCCCATGCGCTCGATATAGGCGCGCAAATTGGCAAACAAGGTATTGCTGGTGTGCATCACGCCCTTGGGCTCGCCAGTGGTGCCAGAGGTGTACATCAGCAGCAGCACCTCATCGGCGCACAAGGCCCAATCTGTTGGCGCTGGCTCGGCCGACCCCAGCAAGCAGGCGTCAAAGCCTTCGTCACCGTCTTCGCCCACCACCACCAGTTGCCGCAGATGCGGCAAGCCGGCGCGCATGCCACGCGCCATGGCCGGGTAATCAAAACCGCGGTAGCTGCGGGGCACGACAAACACTTTGGTCTCGCCAAAGTTGAGCATGAAGTTCAGCTCGTGCTGGCGAAAAATTGGCATCACTGGATTGGCCACGGCGCCAATGCGCGCGCAAGCCAGCGACAAGGCAATGAACTCCCAGCCATTGGGCAACTGAAAGCTCACCACATCCTGCCGCCCAACACCCAGCCGCACCAGATTGGCGGCAATGCGCGACACCCGGTCTTCCAGCGCTCGATAACTCAACCGTACCGGCGACCCGTCGTCGTGGCGGTAAGCCACCACGGCATCTTTGTCCGGACAACGAGCCAGCGCATCAGCCATGGCTTGATGGATAGTGTGTTCACGCCACCAGCCGGCAGCCTGCATGGCGGCCATACGTGGGGTGATCAAAACGGGGTCGAACTGCATGCTTGTCTCCTCGAATCAACACGGTTTTCTGCGAAACCCAATCGTCGCCATGGTTCCAGCCACACAGCAGCCAATTGCAGGCGCCTCATGGAGGCGAAACGTAGCAACCCGCCCCAATTAAGTCAATATATTTACGTTTATTGCCAGAAAAACCCAAAGAAACACACGCTGCGATGCAGCAAAAAATATGATTTTTACTATTATTTTTCAATTGTTTAAATAATTTTGCTATCGCACACGCCAAGTCCATTCAACAAATCTATCACAACCATTTGTGTAAATATATTGACAGAAATTGTCAGCACTCCCTAGAATTCGACTCATGGTTCCCCGGCGCCAGCCAACCACCCGACACGAAAGGAAGCACGATGGATTTCGGTCTTACCGAAGAACAAAAAGCCCTGGTCGAATCCGCCAGCCGCTTTGCCCGCGAACGTCTGGCCCCCGATTACCAGGCGCGCGAACGCGCTGAATGCATTGATCGAAGCCTGGTGGTGGAAATGGGCGCGCTGGGCTTTCTTGGTCCGGAGCTGCCCGAACGCTTTGGTGGACTGGGGCTGGATTGCGTCAGCAGCGGCTTGCTGCTGGAACAAATTGCCCATGGCGATTTCAACGTGGCCTACGTCAATCTGCTGACCTCACTGTGCGGACAGATCATCGCCAGCCACGCCCAGGCGGATGTGGCGAGCGAGTGGCTGCCACAAATTCTGCGTGGCGAAAAGCTGATCGCCATCGCGCTGACCGAGCCGGGCGCCGGATCCGATGCGGCGCGGCTCAAGCTCAAAGCCGTGCGCGATGGCGATAGTTGGCGGCTATACGGCGAAAAAACGTCGATTTCTATGGCCACTCAAGCCGATGCGGCAGTGGTGTTCGCCCGCACCGGCAGCGAGGCAGATGGCGCACGCGGCATCAGCGCATTTTTGGTTCCATTGGACTTGCCAGGGATTTCACGCACCACTTTCGATGACATTGGCACTCGGCCAGTGGGACGCGGCTCGATTTTTTTTGACGGTGCGCAGCTGGATAACGCCTGGATGCTGGGTGCAGAAGGCCAGGGTTTTGTGCAAGTGATGCAGGGCTTTGACTACAGCCGCGCGCTGATCGGGCTGCAATGCATGGGCGTGGCGCGGGCCTCGCTGGATGAAAGCTGGCAATACACGCAAGAGCGCGAAGCTTTTGGCAAGCCGATAGGCGATTTTCAAGGGGTGAGCTTTCCGCTGGCTGAGGCAGAAACCTACTACCAAGCCTGCCGGACGCTGTGCCTGCACACCCTGTGGCTAAAGGACCAACAACTGCCGCACACCGCCGAAGCGGCAATGTGCAAATGGTGGGGGCCAAAGCTGGCCTGCGAAATTATCCACCAGTGCCTGCTCACTCACGGCCATGGCGGCTATGGCGGCGACTATGCGTTTGGCCAGCGCTACCGCGATGTGCTCGGACTGCAAATCGGCGATGGCACCGCCAACATCATGAAAATGATCATCGCCCGACAACACAGCGCCAAACACCGTATCTGAGCAAAAAAGCCAGGCAATGCGCGTAGATGGCTACACATTTTTGCAAAATTAGCGCCTGGCGCAGCTCATAGTTGCGACATATTGCGCTGCAACAGATTGATGTAATGAATGAAAGCCAGCCGGTCATCAAAGGAAAACCCCTTCAGTGCTTCGTCATAAAAAGCATGAATCGGGTCAGCCAGCGACGCCCATAACGCTTCACCCTGGACACTCAGGCGCACCTTGCGCGCGCGCCGGTCTTCCTCGCTGGTCAGCCGCTCAATCAGGCCATCGCGCTCCAGGCGATTGAGCAGACCGGTGAGATTTTGTCGGCTGACCAGCAAGTAGCGCGACAGGTCGTTCACTGTCATGCCTTCGGCCGCCTGCGGGCGCGACAAGGCGCCCAGCACCGACCACTGCTGGGTGGTGACGCCAAAACCTTCCAGCGCCTGAGTGCCTTTGGTGTGCAGGGTGTTGGCGGCCTGAAACAGCCGGAAAAACAATCGGTTATTGATTTCGATATTGGCCAGGCTTTTTTCGGTGGACAAATCTTTCATGGCGGTGCGCTCGCTGGGTGGACGGCGGCATTGAAACGCAAAGCAAGACAACAACGCAACGGGTAAGCCCATTTTTCAGCAAGGAGAGCACTATGCGAGGCATTGCAGGACATGTGGCCATCGTCACCGGCGGCGCCGGCGGCATTGGCGCCGCCATCTGTCGGCGACTGGCCGCCGAAGGCGGTGTGGTGGCGGTTTTCGACATCAATCTGGCCAGCGCCGAACAGGTGGCCGCCGATATCCGCGCCAGCGGCAGCCGCGCCGAGGCATTTGTGGTTGACCTCACCCAGCAAGACAGCGTCGAAGCAGCAGTCAGCGCGGTGGAAAGCCAGCTGGGCCCGGTGGACATCCTGATCAACAACGCCGGTTGGGATCACGCCGCACCCTTCCTGAAAACCGACAAAGCGCTGTGGGACAAAATCGTCGCCGTCAATCTGTACGGCCCGCTGTACATGCACCACGCCGTGCTCAAGGGCATGGCCGCGCGCGGCGCCGGCAAGGTGGTGAACATTGCCTCCGACGCCGCCCGCGTTGGCTCATCCGGCGAAGCGGTGTACGCCTTCTGCAAAGGCGGACTGCTGTCATTCTCGAAAACCATGGCGCGCGAGCTGGCGCGCAAGCAAATCAACGTCAACGTGGTATGCCCCGGCCCGACCGACACGGCATTGTTCCGCGACTTTGCCGGCGAAGGTGAGCAAGGCGACAAGCTGCGTTCGGCGCTAACCAAGGCGATTCCGTTTGGCCGGCTGGGCCAACCCGATGATTTGCCCGGCGTGGTGGCTTTTCTGGCCAGCGACGACGCGGCCTTTATCACCGGACAGGTCATCAGCGTGTCCGGCGGCCTGACCATGGCCGGCTGACCTTCTTTCTTTGGAGCTTCTCATGGACTATCAGGACATTCTCTACACCAAGGTGGACGGCGTCGCCACTCTGACCATCAACCGCCCCAAGCAGTACAACGCTTTTCGTGCGCAAACCTGCGAGGAGCTGATTCACGCGCTCAAGGATGCTGATTTTGACAAATCCATCGGCGTGGTGGTGCTCACCGGCGCTGGCGACAAGGCATTCTGCACCGGCGGCGACCAGGGGTCGCAAGACGGCGGCTACGGTGGGCGCGGCATCATCGGCTTGCCGGTGGAAGAGCTGCAAAGCGCCATCCGCGACATTTCCAAGCCGGTGATTGCCCGGGTCAATGGCTACGCCATCGGCGGCGGCAATGTGCTGGTGACCATCTGCGACCTGGCAATTGCCTCGGAAAACGCCCAGCTGGGCCAGGCGGGCCCGCGCGTGGGTTCGGTGGATCCTGGCTTTGGCACCGCACTGCTGTCACGGGTGGTGGGCGAAAAGAAGGCCCGCGAAATCTGGTATCTGTGCCGCCGCTACACCGCGCAGCAGGCGCTGGACATGGGCTTGGTCAACGCCGTGGCGCCACACGATCAGCTCGATGCCGAAGTGCAAAAGTGGTGCGACGAGATTCTGGAAAAAAGCCCGACAGCGATTGCCCTAGCGAAAAAATCCTTCAACGTGGACACCGAGATGATTCGTGGCATGGGCGGGCTGGCAATGCACGCGCTCAAGCTGTACTACGAAAGCCCGGAATCGGCTGAGGGCGGTAATGCCTTCCGTGAAAAGCGCAAACCGGAATTCCGCAAATACGTGAAATAGCCGCCGCCACGCCCGGCCAGCCGGCCGGGCTGAACCCTAAACAGGAAGGCATCATGATCCGAGATCAGGAAACCCTGAATATTCTGCTCACCACACTGGAGCGGTTTGTGCGTGAGCGGCTGCTTCCGGCCGAAGGCATTGTCGAAGCGTCTGATCGCATTCCCGACGACATCATCGACGACATGCGCCAATTGGGCCTGTTTGGCCTGTCCATCCCGGAGGCGCATGGCGGCATGGGCCTGACCATGGAAGAAGAAGTGCTCGCCACCTTCACCCTGGGTCACGCCTCACCCGTGTTCCGTTCACTGTTCGCCACCAACAACGGCATCGGCGGCCAGGGCATCGTGCTGGATGGCACGCCCGAGCAACAGGCGCGCTACCTGCCTCGACTGGTGACTGGCGAGCTGATCGGCTCGTTTGCGCTGACCGAGCCAGACAGTGGCTCGGATGCCGCCAGCCTGCGCACCACCGCCATCCGCGATGGCGATCACTACGTGCTCAACGGCACCAAGCGCTACATCACCAATGCGCCAGAAGCAGGCATCTTCACGGTGATGGCGCGCACCGACCTCACCAACAAAGGCGCGGATGGGATCTCTGCCTTTATTGTCGAGCGCAACACGCCAGGCCTGTCGCTGGGCTCGCCCGACCACAAGATGGGCCATAAAGGTTCGCACACCTGTGATGTCATGTTTGACGATTGCCGGGTGCCGGCGGCCAATCTGATTGGCGGGTGCGAAGGCGTTGGCTTCAAGACCGCCATGAAGGTGCTGGACAAGGGCCGCATCAATATCGCCGCCATTTCGGTGGGAGTGGCCGAGCGCATGCTGGCTGATGCGCTGCGCTACGCCTGCGAGCGCAAGCAGTTTGGCAAGCCGATTGCCGAATTTCAGTTGGTGCAGGCCATGCTGGCTGACAGCCGCGCCGAACTGTACGCCGCCCGCAGCATGGTGGTGGACGCCGCCCGCCGCCGCGACGCGGGTCAGGATGTCGGCGCCGAAGCCGCCTGCGCCAAGCTGTTTGCCTCGGAAATGTGCGGCCGCGTGGCCGACCGCGCCGTGCAGATTTTTGGTGGCGCCGGATATCTGGCCGAGTACGGCATTGAGCGACTGTACCGTGATGTGCGCTTGTTCCGCATTTTTGAAGGCACCTCGCAGATCCAGCAATTGGTGATTGCCCGCCATATGATTCGCGAATTCACCCGCTGAATCCTGGAGCCCCAAGATGCCCTGCCCTGATCCTCATCTGCCCATGACCCTGACCGACGCCATCCACGCCCGTCGCTCGATCCGCGCCTTTTTGCCCACCCCGGTGGCGGCCGACACCGTGCGCGACGTGCTGCAACTGGCGGCGCGCGCGCCGTCTGGGAACAACATCCAGCCCTGGCGCGCGCATGTGTTGTCTGGCGCCGCCAGAAAATCGCTGATCGATGCCGTATTGGCCAGGTTTGACGCCAATGACAACAGTTGCCAGCCAGAATACGCCTATTACCCGACGGCATTCCATGAACCGCACCTGTCGCGCCGCCGTCAAGTGGGCCTGGCCCTATACCGGCAACTGGGAATTGAGCGCGGCGATCAGCCACGAATGCGCAGTCAATTGCGCCGGAATTTTGAGTTTTTTGGCGCACCGCTGGCGCTGATGATCACGCTGGACCGCCGGCTGGCGCAAGGCAGCTGGCTGGATTGCGGCATGTTCATCCAGAACCTGCTGCTGGCCGCCACCGCCTATGGATTGGGCAGCTGCGTGCAGGCAGCCTGGACGCCTTATCACAATATCATCAGCCACCAGCTGCAATTTGACGCGAATGAGCAGTTTTTATGCGCTATTGCTCTGGGCCAGGTTGATCCACATGCGCCAGAAAATCAGCTGCTCAGCCCACGCGCTGAACTGGATGAATGGGTGCGCTGGCACCACGACGCGCCCACCCCGCCACAAGGAATCTCGCAATGAAAATTCTGGTCGCCACCAAACGCCTGGTGGACTACAACGTCAAAATTCGCGTCAAGGCCGATCACAGCGGCGTTGAGCTGAACAACGTGAAAATGGCGATGAACCCCTTTGATGAAATCGCCGTGGAAGAAGCCGTGCGCCTGAAAGAAGCCGGTTTGGCCAGCGAAGTGGTGGCGGCATCCGCTGGCGTGGCCGCCTGCCAGGAAACCCTGCGCGCAGCGATGGCGGTTGGCGCCGACCGCGGCGTGCTGATCGAAACCGACGCCGAGCTGCAACCGCTGGCGGTGGCCAAGCTGTTCAAGGCGCTGGTCGAGCGCGAACAACCGATGCTGGTGCTGCTGGGCAAGCAGGCCATCGACGACGACGCCAACCAGACCGGACAAATGCTGGCGGCGCTGCTGGGCTGGCCGCAAGCCACTTTTGCCTCAAAAGTCACTGTCGGCGATGGCCATGTGACCGTCACCCGTGAAGTGGATGGCGGCTTGGAAACCGTAGATATCCCGCTGCCAGCAGTAATCACCACCGATTTGCGGCTGAACACCCCACGCTATGCGGCGCTGCCCAACATCATGAAAGCCAAGAAAAAGCCGCTCGACACCCTTACCCCAGCCGAACTGGGCGTCGATCCGGCGCCCCGGCTGCGCACCCTGCAGGTGAACGCCCCAGCGGCGCGCACAGCCGGCGTGCGGGTGGCCAGTGTGGCCGATCTGGTGGACCAATTGAAAAACCACGCCAAGGTGATCTGAACCATGCGCATTCTCGTCATTGCTGAACACGACCATGACAGCCTGAAACCCGCCACCCGCCACACCCTCGCTGCAGCGCGCCAGTTGGGCGACGACATCGAAGTGCTGGTGGCTGGAAACCAATGTGCGCCGGCAGCGCAAGCCGTCGCCCAAGTGTCCGGCGTACGCCAGGTCAGCGTAGTGGATTCACCACTGTACGCTGAACAGGATGTGGAAAATCTGGCGGCGTTACTGGTCGAACATATCCGCCACAGCGGCCACCGCCATGTGCTGGCGCCAGCCACCACATTTGGCAAGAACCTGCTGCCGCGCGTGGCGGCACTGCTGGATGTGGCGCAGATTGCCGACGTGGTGTCGATAATCGATGCACGCACTTTTGTGCGGCCGATTTACGCCGGCAATGCGCTGGCCACGGTGCAAAGTGACGACCCGATTCTGGCGCTGACGGTGCGCGCCACCGCCTTTGCCCCAGCCGAAGCCGCCAGCGCACCCGCCGCCGTCGTGGAGCTCGCCGCTGGCCCTGCAGTGGGACGCGGGCGGCTGCTGGGGCGCGAGCTGGCGCGCTCCAGCCGCGCGGGGCTGGACAGTGCGCGCGTGATTGTGTCCGGCGGGCGCGGGCTGGGCAGCGCCGAGCAGTACCAGCAGCAGCTGGCGCCGCTGGCCGACAAACTCAACGCCGCGCTGGGCGCCTCGCGCGCTGCTGTGGATGCCGGATTTGCCGCCAACGACAGCCAG
>RRZU011468003.1_pt1 | contig 11131 bp, 9 predicted proteins | sample 2165561 | NCBI WGS metagenome assembly RRZU01 (sample SAMN10456909, study PRJNA506462) | wastewater metagenome | isolation source: wastewater sludge | place: USA: Moscow, Idaho | reverse complement strand
GGCCCGCTCGGCCGACCTGCTTGAGCGAAGGTGCGCGCGGGTAGGTTGTGCGCATGAGCCCCAAGAAGAGCGCCACACCTGCCGACGAACCCGCGAGCGGCAAGCAGGCGGCCACGACGGAAGCCAAGCCCGAAGCGAAGGGCGCGGGCAAGAGCCCGAAGGCCGGCAAGAACGCGAAACCGACGGGGAAGAGCTCCGCAACGGGCAAAGGCTCCACGGCAGGCAAGGATTCCACGGCGGGCAGAGGCCCGAAGGCGGGCAAAACCGCGAAACCGACGGGCAAGGACTCCACGGGCAAGAGCTCCACGGGCAAGGGCTCGACGAGCAGGAACGCCAAACAGCCGGGCCGGAGCGCCAAGGGGGCGGCGACTCGTCCGTCCGTCAACCAGCAGCCGGCGCTGGAGGGCATGGGTGCCATCGTCACGGCCGAGGGCTGCGGCTTTCGGGTCTGGGCGCCGCACGCCGAATCGGTCGCGGTGACCGGTACGTTCAACGACTGGTCGACGACGTCCGACCCGCTGGGTGGCGAGGGCAACGGGTTCTGGTACGGCTTCGTGCCGGGCGCCAAGGCCGCCGATGAGTACAAGTTCGCCCTCACCAACGGCGAGCAGAGCCTGGAGCGGATCGACCCGTACGCCTACCAGGTGACCAACTCGGTGGGCAACGGCATCGTCTACGACCACGCCGCCTTCGACTGGCAGAACGACTCGTTCAGCTGTCCGGCGCACAACGAGTTGGTGATCTACGAACTGCACGTCGGCTCGTTCGCCCCGAAGACCGAGGGCGAGGTCGGCACGTTCGATGAGGTGCAGGCCAGCATCGAGCACTTTCAGCGGCTCGGCATCAGCGCGATCCAGTTGATGCCGTCGGCTGAGTTCGCGGGCGACTACTCCTGGGGGTACAACCCGGCCCACATCTTCGCGGTCGAAAGCGCCTACGGCGGCCCGGACGCCCTGAAGACCCTGGTTCGCGAGGCGCACCGGGCCGGCATCGCCGTGATCATGGACGTGGTCTACAACCACTTCGGCCCCACCGATCTCGACCTGTGGCGATTCGACGGCTGGAGCGAGAACGACAAGGGCGGCATCTACTTCTACAACGACTGGCGCTCGTCGACCCCGTGGGGTGACACCCGTCCCGACTACGGACGCGGCGAGGTGCGCAGCTACATTCGCGACAACGCCGAGATGTGGCTGCGCGACTACCACGTGGACGGCCTGCGCTTCGACATGACCCCCTACATGCGTTCGGTGAACGCCGGCACCCTCGACCTGCCCGACGGTTGGAGCCTGCAGTCGTGGATCAACCGGTGGATCCGTGAGGAGTTTCCGGACGCGATCACGATCGCGGAGGATCTGCACGGCGAACCGCTGGTGACCAGTACCGCCGCCGAGGGAGCCGCCTATCACGCGCAGTGGGAAGCCAAGTTCGTCCACCCGGTGCGCGAGGCGATCATCGTGGCCAGCGACGCCTACCGGTCGGTGGCGGCCGTCGCCGATGCGGTCAGCAACAACTACGGCGACACCTATGCGCGGGTGATCTACACCGAGAGCCACGACGAGGTCGCCAACGGCAAGGCCCGGGTGCCGCAAGAGGTCGATCCGGCCGACCCGGACGGCTACTGGGCCCAGAAGCGCTCGACGCTCGGAGCCGGGCTGGTGATGACCGCACCGGGCATTCCGATGATCTTTCAGGGCCAGGAGTTTCTCGAGGGCGGCTGGTTCCGTGACAACGTGCCCTTGGACTGGAACCGCAGCGACGAGTACCACGGCATCGTCCGGCTGTACCGCGACCTGATCCAACTTCGCCGCGACTACCACTCGACCACCAAGGGACTGAAGGGTTCGGGGCTGCGCATCATCCGCACCGACGACGAGAAGAACCTGCTGGCGTTCCAGCGCTGGTACGACCACGGCCCGCGCGACGACGTGGTGGTGATCGCCAACCTGGACGCTCAGGCCAAGCAGAAGTACCGCATCGGCATGCCCGAGACCGGGCTGTGGAAGCTGCGGTTCAACAGCGACGCCACCAACTACTCCGACGCCTTCGGTGACTTCGACTCGTTCGACGTCACCGCGTATGAGGGCGAGTGCGACGGGCTCGGAGCGCACGCCGAGATCGACATCGCGCCGTACAGCCTGCTGATCTACAGCATGGACGAGTAGGGCACGCCGCCCCGTCCGTCAACCGACGTTGCGCGGTGTTGCGCTCGTTGCGCGGGTACGTCCACGCGCAACGAACTCTTGACCGCGCGATGTGGGGTGACGACTGCGCCCCGGTGTGCCGGCGACGGGTGGCAACGGTGCCCAGCGCATCGGCTCTGGCCTGCGCCGCAGGGGTTCCCACCGACCCTTGCAGCGCGCTAGCTTGTGCGCACCCTTCGCCGATCCCCCGGGAGCCGATCATGGCCTTGACTCTTCGCGAGCAGTTGCTGCGGCGCAAGCCGATCGTCTTTCAGCAGCAGCACCATCAGGGCCATGAGCTGGCCCGAACCCTGAGCACCTTCCAACTGATGATGTTCGGCGTCGGTGCCACGGTCGGCACCGGCATCTTCTTCGTGCTCGGCGAGGCGGTACCCAAGGCCGGGCCCGCGGTGCTGATCTCGTTTCTCATCGCCGGCATCGCGGCCGGCCTGTCGGCATTGTGCTATGCCGAACTGGCGTCCGCGATACCGGTCAGCGGGTCGACCTACAGCTACGCCTACCACGCACTCGGCGAACTGGTGGCGGTGGTCATCGCGGGCTGCGTGTTGCTGGAGTACGGGGTGTCGACCGGAGCGGTGGCGGTCGGCTGGAGCAGCTATTTCAACGAACTGCTGCAAGAGACGATCGGCTGGCACCTGCCGGACGCCCTGTCGGTGTCACCCATCCCCGTGCCCGTGGAGGACGCACTGGGCGTGATCACCTATCCGGCCACCGGCGGCCTGGTGAACCTGCCCGCGATGGTGCTGGTCGGCCTGTGTGCGTTGCTGCTGATCCGCGGCGCGTCCGAGTCGGCAACCGTCAACGCGATCATGGTCATGATCAAGCTGGGCGTCTGGTGCTCTTCACCGTGATCGGCTTCAGCGCCTTCAACGCCGACCACTTCGCCAACTTCTTCGGCTACGGCATCGGCGGCATCAGTGCCGCGGCCGGCACCATCTTCTTCAGTTTCATCGGCCTGGACGCGGTGGCGACCGCCGGTGAAGAGGTGAAGAACCCGCAGAAGGCGTTGCCGCGCGCAATCATCGGGGCGCTGGCCATCGTCTCCGGCATCTACATCGCCGTCGCCGCAGCCGGCCTCGCCGCGAAGCCGGTGGAGTTCTTCAAATCCACCCAGGGCGAGGCCGGGCTGGCGCTGATCCTGAAGGAGGTGACCGGCAACCAGTTGTGGAGCACCGTGTTGGCCGCCGGCGCGGTGATCTCGATCTTCTCGGTCACCCTGGTCACCCTGTACGGCCAGACCCGCATCCTGTTCGCGGTGGGACGGGACGGGCTCATTCCGAAGAAGTTTCTCGAGGTCAACCCGAAGACCATGACGCCCACCTACAACACCATCGTGGTGTCGATCATCGTTGCGTTGATCGGCGGGTTCGTGCCGGCCGTCTATCTGTGGGACACGGTCTCGATCGGCACCCTGTTCGCCTTCTCGGTGGTGGCGATCGGCATCATCGTACTGAGACAAACCCACCCGGGCCTGGAGCGTCCGTTCAAGGTGCCCGGCTACCCGGTGGTGCCAGCCCTCACCGTGCTGGTCTGTCTCTACATCATGTGGGGTCTGGCCTGGATCACGTGGGTGATCTTCGCCTGCTGGATCGCCGTGGTGTTGGCGTTCTACTTCAGCTACGGACGCCGGCACGCCACCCTCAACCACTACGTCGATGAAGAAGAGATCGCCGAACCGGGCGGCCGCAAGCGACGGGACGACGAACAATGACCTACCTGGTCGGGTACAGCCCGCACAAGGACGACAGTTGCGCCCTCGAACTGGCCTGCCAGTTCGCCCGCTCGGAGGCCGGCACCGTCCATGCCCTGACCGTCGTGCCGCGCGGCTGGGAGAGCGTCGACGGCAGTGCGACCGACGGCGAGTTCGAGAGATGGGCCGCCGAAGAAGGCGAGGCGAGCGCCGCGGAGGCGTTGGCGCAGCTCTCCAGGCATTCCGATGTGACCTCGAGCGCCACCTGGGTGACCGGACGCTCCGTGCCCGCAGCCATGCTGCAGCAGGCGACGGAGTTGGGGGCGTCCCTGATCGTGGTCGGCTCCGGCACCGACGGGGTACCGGGACGCATCGCACTGACGTCGAAGACGGACCGCCTACTGCACAGTTCGCACGTGCCGGTGGCGATCCCGCCGCGCGGCTACAGTCCCGAACCGGGGTCGAGAATCACGCGGGTCACGCTGGCATTCCGTGACGACGACGCCACCTGGCGCCTGCTCGACGAGGTGGCCGACATCTGCAGGCAGATCGATGCCGAGTTGCGGCTGCTCACCGTCGCGATCAAGCAGCGTCCGATGGTCACCTCGGGTGTGCGGCGCAACGAGAAACTGGTCTTCGCCAACCTGTTGCGACAGGTGGCGGCGGCGCAAGCCGAAGCGATCGACCATCTCACCGCCGCCGGCGTCAAGGCGGCCACCGTCACCGCCGAAGGCGCCTCGTGGACGGACGCGCTGGCCACCGTTGCGTTCGACGGCGGTGACGTGCTGGTGGTCGGGTCGTCCTCCACCCATCGGCTGGCGCACGTGTTTCTGGGCTCCAGCGCAACCAAGATCCTGCGCAACTCCCCGGTTCCGGTGGTGGTGGTGCCCTGATCCGTCGCTAGTCGAGCTTGTCGAGACTTCGCTGGTCGAGCGAAAGGCCCGCTGGTCGAGCTGGTCGAGCTGGTCGAGACCATGCGGCTAGGGGTTTTGACCCGCTCACCCAACGGATCGGGCAGCGGACCGGCCCCTCAGGGCGCGAGCCGTTCGCGCACCCAGCGGCCGTCGTCCAGGCGATAACGCAGGCGGTCGTGCAGCCGCGACGGGCGGCCCTGCCAGAACTCCCACACCTCGGGTGCGAGCCGGTAACCACCCCAGTGCGGGGGACGCGGCGGGTGCTCGCCGAAGTGTGCGGACGCCTCGGCCTCGGCTTCGACCAGCACCTCACGATCGGCGATCACCTCGCTCTGCGGTGACGCCCAGGCGCCCAGTCGTGAGCCGAGCGGACGGCTGGCGAAATACTCGTCCGACTCGGCGGCGCTGACCTGCTCGACCGGACCTTCGACCCGCACCACCCGCTGCAGGCTGGGCCAGTAGAACTGCAGTGCCGCGAACGGCTGGCCCGCCAGGTCGCGGCCCTTGCGGGATTCGTAGTTGGTGAAGAACACCAGCCCGGCCGCGTCGTAGCCCTTGAGCAGCACGATGCGGGTGGACGGGCGTCCGTCCGGCCCCACGGTGGCCAGCGTCATGGCGTTGGCCTCGAGCGCGTCACCCGCCGCGGCTTGGGCGAACCACGCATCGAACTGGTGCAGCGGCTCATCGGACGCCGCCTCTTCGCTGAGGCTGTCGAGGTCGTAGTTGAGGCGCATGCCGGCAGGGTCCATGCGACGAGCTTAGGACGCCCGCTCGACCTCGGAGGTCGGTTCAGGGAGCACCACGGCGGAGTCAGCCCGGATTCACCGATGGCCGCTCCCTGATCCGGTTCGCCGTGTGCAGGCACTCACCGAAGCGGTACCTCGCGGGATCTGACGGGAGGGCCGGCAGGCGAATCCGTGGGGCACATACCGGGCGGCTGTTGAGCGCGGCCGGCGCAGCCAGGGTTCCCGGATGGGCACCTCAGCTGGGGGCCCCGGTGACTAGGGCGCGTCTCCTCACCCTGGCCGCAGCTGCGGTGCACCCAGTACGCCCGCTCGCTGCGTTGTCATCCTCGGCGAGAGGGCCCGCTATCGACTCGTCTTCCGCCTTGTGATCAGACGCACTGGGCACGTCCTCGCGGAACGCCCAGGGTGAGGAGACACGCCCGAGGCGCTACGGGGTGGGTTTCAGCACCGACTGCTGTACCAAAACCCACCCGCTAGAGGAAAGGTCCACCCAAGTCGGCTCACCCACGATCGCGCAGGAACACATTCGAGGAAGGATCAACCCAAGCCGGCTCACCGAGGATCGTGCGGGAACTCACTCGAGGCAAGGTTCACCCAAGCCGGCGAACCCACGGTCGCGCGGGGACACACCGGGCGTCCGTGAGGGCGGCCGGCACGGCCCGGATGAGGCTGCACGACAGGCGGGGATCGGTCGAGCCGGGCTCAATCCGGACGGCAACCGGACCAGGCCCACCCACTCAGCGGACGGCCCGTGGCCGGGTTCGTCCCTCAAGCACGCGCTGACAGGTGTCAACAGTCTCAGGGGCCAGGTCGACGCCGAGCACTCACGCCTGACTGGTCACCCAGCGCACCAGCCGCTCCACCTCGCCGGTGTTGCCGGCTGCGTGCTCGGTATGAATGCGCTCCACCAGCAGCAACTCGTCCTCGGGTGCCGCCACCAGTGCCCGCGCCGCGGCCCAACGCGCCAAATCGAGATCACGGCGTTCGACCGCCCACCGGGCGAGCAGCACACCGGCGTCACGGGCAACGGACGACATGTCGGTGCGCAACTCCTCCGCCCAGCGCCACTGGCCCGGGGCGGCGTCGGCCAGCGGTGCGCCGCGGACCAGTTCGAGCACGTCCACCAGCGTTTCGGCGGTCAGACGATTGAGGCCCGGCGCGGTCAGCACCTGCATGCGCTGCCAGTCGGACGAGACTTCCGGATGCAGCGAGATGCGTCCGGAGTAGGCCTCCGGCAGGTAGGCGCGGCCGTCGCGATCCAAGCCGAGCCACGAGCGCAACCGCGACATGTTGGATCGCCGGGTGGTCTCGGCCACCACCAGTTCGTTGGTCATGCGGGTGGCCGTGCTGTTGGGGTTCTCGAGCAGCCAGGCGCAGTACTCCACACACTGGCGGTGCGAGCGGGCGGGGGCCGGGCCGGCGGCGCCGGCCAGTTCGATCGGTCCGAACAACTGCAGGTAGGGGTGCTCGGGTTGCGCAGCCGGCGGCTCGTCGATGCTGACCCGGTCGGCCTGCCGACGCGGCACCAGCGTGCGCACGTTGTCGGAGGCCTGATCGGCCCACCAAGGAGCGCCGGCATGGGCGGATTCGTCGGTGGCCGCGAAGATCGTGCCGATGGCCGCTCGGGTGTGCGCCGGCACCAGTTGGGGCACCAGCGGCTGCCCACCCGGTTCGAGAGTCGCGCTCGGGTCGCTTTCGGGACCATCCAGCACCAGCGCCCACCCATTCCCCGCGGCGGCTGCGCCCAGCACCCCGCTCAGGCCAAGGTCGGGGTCGAGCAGCGCCGCCAGCCCGGCGTGCTGCCGCTCGGGCAGCTCATCGGCCACGAGCACCACGTGGGCCGCGCCTGCCTCGGCCCGGTCGGGATCCATCCGCAGGAGCGCGGTGGGCGCCTCATCGGTTGCGCGTTCGTGGCCGATCGCGCCAAGCAGGTCCATGGCCACCTGCGGATCGGCCTCGAACCGGACGAGCTCGGGGCAGGCCGCGCGCACGAAAACCTCATCGCCACCCACCACCAGCAGATTCAACTCGGCGGCCCAGGGCGAGCAGGACAACTCGACGGCCATCGCGGCCGCGGCGGCATGCCGAAGGGACCGGGGGCCACACAGCACCAACGGCGGCGCCGATTCCAGATCAACCATCAGCCAGCATCCGGCCTGGTCTCTACCGAGCGTGACCAGCGCCGGGAACGGCACCGGAAAGTGCGACTCCGGCAGGTGGTCGGCTGCCCGGGCCGACAACAGCCATGCCGACCCGACCTGATGGAAGGGTTCGGGCGCCGCACCCGGGTCGGACCGCCAATGAAAGGCGATCCCCACGTCGTCCAGCAACACGTGTTGCAGCGGGGGCAGGGGCGCCACCCGGGTGTGAGCGTGCTCGCCCAGGTGTCGCAACGCCTTTTCCAGCAGCGCCGGCGAGTCGGGCCGCTCGCGCCGGCCAAGGGCGGTCTCGTACCGACGCACGTCGACGGGCGGATGCGCGATGCGTCTTCCGAGCGGCCGGGCGCGAAGCTGGCCGAGGCGGCTGGCACCCAGGCCGGTCAGGATCATGGCGGCGGCCGCCGCACCCAGGCCGCCGATCAGCGGCCAGGCCGGGTCGGAGGCATCGGCCGAAGGTGCGGTGCTTACCGGCGTGGGCTCTGGTGCGTCGGCGGGCGCCTGCGTCGGGACCGCAGTGGTGGGCGTAGGGCTCGCCTTGGTGGTCGTCGGGTTGGCTCTGGGCGAGGCGGGCATCGGGGTAACCGGCGACGAAGCGGGCCCGGTCGCAGAGGTCGCCGGGGCCGAGGCGGTAGGTGCGGGCTGCTCGATCCGAGGCCGGTCGAGCTCGGGTTGGTCGAGCTCGGGTCGGTCACGCTCGACGGTGCCGGCCGGACGCCGTGGCGGCCGCGTCTGCTGCGGCACCGCATGGGCGGCACCGTGGGACGGAATCACCAGGCGCCAGCCGATGTCGATCAGGTCTGGATCATCGATCAGGTCGGCGTTGGCTCGGTAGATGCGGGGCCACTTGGCCGTGTCACCAAGATGCTTCTTGGCCAGTCCGCTCAGCGTGTCACCCCGCAGCACCGTGACGGTATGCGCCTTGGCCTGCCGGTGCACCTCGTCCGCCGCCGGGTCGGACGGCAGCACCAGCCGGGTGCCGGGGCTCAGGTCGACCGTCGGGTCGGCGAGCAAGCCGGGGTTGGCGTCGGCCAGCCGACGCCACAGCCGCCCATCGCCCAGCATCTGCTCGGCGATGCTCCACAGGTCATCGCCGGCCCGCACAAGGTAGCCCGGCACCTTGGCCGCCTCGTCCTGGCTCTCGCGCGTCGCCACCTTCTGGTTGGCCCGGCCGAGCGATGTCGCACGATCCGTACCAACCACCGCACGCGGCTCAACCGAGACCACCGCCTGATGCCCACTCGCGGCCGCCTGGTGCGCGCCCGCACCCGTCAGGTCGGACGCGGCCGCACCCCCAGCACCGAGCGGTGTCAGGGCGGCGAACACCAACGCGCCGGCGACCGTCTGCAGACCCCCGAGCAGTGGCAGCCGAATCGGCACCGCCCGTCGTCCGACGACGTTCACCGCCTCGACGACCACCGAGACCGTGAAGCCGGCCCACGCCAGCCAACCGATCAGGGTGAACACGGCCAGCAGCGCGGACCCGTCGTCGGGACGGAAAAGGCGGGCGGCAACCGTGGGCGGCACACCCCAGACCAGCAGTGCGACGGGCACCGCGGCCACGATGAGCAGAAGCGCCAGGCCGGCGCCGATCGATCGGACGCGACTCATGTCACCCTCTTCTTCGGTAGCGATCCAGCGCCGAGGTAGCCTCGGCCTTCAACTGCCAGGCTCCGGGCCAGCCGGGCACGATCAGATCGGCGAGTGGCACCGTGCAGCTGAGCCGCACCGAGACGCTCGCGGGTTGCCCGACCGGCACCTGAAAGCCGCCGAGGTCGGTGTCGATGCTGAGGCCGGTGCAGGCGAGCCCGTTGGTGGCGGCCTGGGCCTGGGCGATGCGATGGGCGGCGGTGTTAGCTTCGCCGGGTGTGGTCGCCTGCGACGCCGCCCGGGCTGCGGTGCCGGCCACCTGCTCGACGACGGTGGTGGCGAACCACACCCGCGCCGCGCCGATCATCAACGCAAGCAGCAGGCCCAGCGCCGGCACGATCAGCACGAACTCCAGCGCCGCGGCACCGCGCTCGGACCGACGCCGCATCAGTACCCGCACCCGCCGTCCGCTCATCGCCCGACCTGCTCCAACGGCATCAGCACGTGCTCGGTGACCGGGCCGAACCCGAGGTCGAGGATCAATGCCGGTCGCGCGCTGACCGTCACCCGGACGTTGCCCGCGGTGCGTTCGATCTGCACCTGCGCGCCGGCCAGGCCACCCGAGCCGGCGATGCGCCGCGCCATGGCGGCAGCATCACCGTCCGAACCGCGCGACCAGGCCACCTGCTCGGCGGCCGCACCGGCGGCCTGCGTCACCACCGTGCGCGCATGCAACCAGATCCCGGCCTGGATGGTGCCCAGCACGACGAGCATCAGGACCGGGATCAGCAGCGCCCACTGGGTGGACTCCGAGACCCCGCGTTCACTCACTTCAGCGCGCCGAGCTTTCCGGTCACGTAGGCGGTCACCACGCCGACCACGGTGATGGCGACCCCGACCGCCCCGGCCAGCAGCAGCGCATTCTCGGTCGACTGCGACAGGCCCTTCTCGTCGCGCCTGGGTGGGCTGAGCAGAAACCCGATCACGGTATGGAAGACACTGGTCATGGCAATCTCCTTCGGTCGAAACACTCGATCAACTGCCCAGGAGTCTGAGCAGGGGTGGAACCAGGAAGAGCAGCCCGAAGATCAGGCTGGGAATGACCATCAGAAACGTCATGCGCTCACTGACGGCTGCGGCATCGATCTTGGCCTGCGTGAGGTGGGCGTCGCGCAACTCCTTGACGCGGGCGCGCAATGCGTCTGACAGTGAGGCACCGGAATCGTCCAGCTTCATCACGTCGGCGATGTCGCTGAGGGCCGGCAACTCGAGTTCATCGCCCAGCCGCTTCAACTCGGTGAATGGCGCTCGTTGCTGCAGCCGGGCGCGTTGCAGCGAGTCACGGATGGCGACGAAGACCGCCTGGTCAGAGATGTTGGCTGCGGCATGCAGGGACTGGGTGGCGCTCGAGTTGGCCAACCGCTCGAGCGTGACCAGGTCGACGAAGGTGAGCAGCGCCTCGGTGGCATCGGCGGCGGTGGCCACGCTGCCGCGTCCGATCACGATGTCGGGAACGAAGTACCCGACCAGTGCCAACAGCAGCCCCACCAGCAGCGGCAGAGCGATCGACACCCCCGTGGTCAGCAGCAGGATCACACCGATCAGGCTGGGCAGCGCGAGGCCGGTCACCGCGGCGATCACCTTGTAGGTGTAGAAGCGATCGATTCCGATGGCCCGCAGTTGCAGCTGTCGTGCGACGCGGTCGTCCACACCGCCGGGTAGCCGGGTGCGGGCCCAGGCCCCGATCCGGTCGGCGCCGGTGGCGGCGGGCTGCGGGGCGCGGACGCGTCCGTCCATCAGCTTGAGCGCGTCGCCCAGGCGCGGATGGGCG
>RRZU010305140.1_pt1 | contig 11131 bp, 11 predicted proteins | sample 2165561 | NCBI WGS metagenome assembly RRZU01 (sample SAMN10456909, study PRJNA506462) | wastewater metagenome | isolation source: wastewater sludge | place: USA: Moscow, Idaho | reverse complement strand
TCGTCTTGGTCACTTCTTCAGTCATTGCATATCAATTTTTTTGACATCCAATTCCTGCGAGTGCCCACACAGATTGCTTGATTTGATTGTTAAAGAGCGTGGCAGCCTCGCTGCCGTGGGATGCGCATCTTACGCTTCCCAGATTCAGAGTCAAGCACATTTTTCAAGGGCTTAACTCCGGAGTCTTACGACCCCACCGACCGCTAGCGTTGCCGCCTGCCCTGTCAGTGAGGCGGCATTATAGGGAGCCCGTTCATCTTGGCAAGCAAAAATTCACAGAATTTGGTAAAAAATGATAGTGCGGAATTCAGGTGGGTCTTTCTGCAAAATTTGGGCGTAATCTTATTCACTATAGCTTCTTGGTGGATGCCTTAGTTGGTATAAAACATACGCCTGTTTACAGCCATAGCAGGAAAAAGTGTTAACTCGCTAGCGTAAAGGAGTAATCCCATTGGCTCGCTACATCACATACCCTTAACATAAATCGGTTCTCTTGGTTTTTCTGATTGTTTACTCATACTTGGTGGCTATTGCGATGAATAAATCCCAAACTGTATATATGAGGGCTGGTATCTCTGCTCTGATCTTGGGCGTACTGTTTTATTTTGTCGCCCCTTTCACATTTTCCATGCCTGATACCGATATTGGCCTCGTTGCAGCATTGACTGCAATCATCGCCAGTCTCGTCACAGCCGTTGTCCTTTCCATTGATTTCAATTGCACCGAAAAGGTATGCGGCTCTTCATCTGTCGTGAGCGGGCGTAGTAAGCAAGATACGCAGAAGCAAGGCAGCCGCCCTGCGGAGATATCTGGCGATGTGAAAACGCTCTATGTCGGAAATCTCCCTTATCGGGCAAATGAAACGGCAATTCGTAAATTGTTCTCTGATTACGGCACTGTCATTTCGGTACGATTGGTGAAAGATAAGGAAACAGGCAAACGTCGCGGTTATGGCTTTGTAGAAATGCCGGAAAACGAGGCTCGTGCAGCTGTCGCAGCACTGAATGAAACCGAATATCTCCAACGAACACTAAAAGTTCGCGAAGCAAACGATAAACGCGACACCCAGGAAGACGAAATGGCGTCAAACAGTTCCGAAGCTTAAAAAATAAAGACTAAGCGAGGGGAGTTCGGCAATCACAACTGATGTCGAGCTCCTCAATCCTTCCCAAACCTCTTTTTTGCATGGCCGGTTGTAACGATCTCGTGTGATGGTTCATCAAGGTACAATAGGCAAACGACTCCTTAACCTGCATTATCCCTTCCCCATTCAACACCAATAATTCATGGACTCGGCGCGCAATCGCTGCACCGGAATCGATCAAGCGAACATGAGGCAGTACCTTGGAAATCTCTTCCTTTAGCAAAGGGAAATGAGTACAACCGAGTACCAATGTGTCGGGCTTATGAGCATCATCTCGCCAGTGTTGCAGTGTGGCCTCTATTTTGTCCTGTTCGACCGACAAACCAGACAGTTTACGCTCAGCCTGAAGCACCAGTTCAGTCGAGCCACAGCGCAATACCCGTACATGAGACGCATGGTTTTCTATCAATTGGTCAATATAAGGGCGAGAAATCGTAGCGGGAGTAGCTAACAAGCCAATACAGGCATTATGACTCATCCTGGCAGCAGGCTTTATGGCGGGAACCACACCAACTACCGGCATAGGAAGGATTGCTCGCAAGGCCGGAAGCACCTGAGTGCTAGCGGTGTTGCAGGCAATCACCACCAGATCGACAGTATGCAGGGCGACGACACTTTTAATTACCGAGACACAACGGCGAACCAATTCATCCGCAGGCAGCTCGCCATAGGGGAAACGCGCATTATCAAATACATATAGGAAGTGAAGCCCCGGTAACAACTGACGGATCTCGTCATAGACGGTCAACCCTCCGACGCCCGAATCAAACACCAGAACACTCTTGCTCACACACCCTCCTACGACAACAGAGACATGATACTCCTCTGCAGAGGCTTGAGGTAGTCGCGCTCGACAAGAAGGGGCCACAGGCCCCTTCTCACACTTACAGCTGATAGTTCAAATTGACGAAATAAGTTCGTTCGGAGGCGGGATAACCAATTGCCGTCTCGTAAGCTTTGTCAAACAGGTTATTGACCTTACCCTGCAGCGCAAACTCACTAGTAATATGGTAACCCAGCGCAAGGTCCCACAGGCTATAACCGCCAAGCTCCTTGCGGCTTGAGGCATAGGTTACCGAATCATAGTAGTTATCATAACGAGGCCCCTGATAGTTCCAGCTCACTGAACCATCCAATTTTTCCCATTGAGCCTGAGTCAGCCACTTATAATTCCGTTTAGAACGTCGGATCAGTTGTTCACCACTGTCCAAATCCTCTGGATCACTAAAGTTGGCAGAAACCCGGTGAGAGAGAAAACCGGTAGTAAATTCGCCCTCAGCCTCGATGCCACGCAGACGCACAGCCCCAAGGTTCGCTACATGATAGGCGACAGGATCCCACTGCAACATATTATCGATAAGGTTACGATAGGCGGTTACGCGCCAGAAGGCCTCGAATGCCGAACCTTCAACGGTCACTTCGATATTGTCAGACTCTTCTGGCTTGAGATCAGGGTTGCTCGCACCTGGATAATACAAATCGGTAAAAGTCGGCGCCCGGAATGCCGTACCGTAACTACCACTTAGACGATAATCCTGGTAAAAGTTCCAACCTGCACCAGCCTGCCAGGTATTGTGACGGCCATACTGCTGGTTATCATCGCTGCGACCGCTCAACTCGGCACTAATCCCATTTCGCTGATACTGGCCAAGCGCATAAAGTCCGGTGTTGTTACGACTGATATCGCCATCGGCGTAATCCAGAGCTCCCCCTGTCATCCAGTCGTCGCCAGCCGTCGACTTATCCAGCAACACTTCGCGTCGCCAATCCACTCCGGAACCCAGAGTCCAGGCATCATCAAGCCTGAGGTTATTTAACCAACTGCTGTTATAGATATCGGTATAAGTGGCATAGGTCGCTTGATGACGATCGCTCGAGTCAGAGTAATTGAACGCATCCTGACGACCATAATTGACCTGCAACTCACTTTGATATTGCTGCTGCTGGAAATTGCCCCCCAACTGGTAAAACTGGTTTTCCGCCCAGCTCTCCTTACGATCATGGCTGGAGTAAGACGCATCATACTGTGCGCTATTGCGTACCCAGCGACCGGTGCCGAACAGCCCTAGCTGTTCATTAAGCTGATGCTGGTAATCCAGCATGGCATTGCGCCCGAGGAAACCATGCTTGTCTCCATCATTGACGCCAGAAACGGGATGAACGTTGTAGCCATCTTCGGTGTCATAACCGGCAGCAGCTTTCAGATGTCCTTGTTGCGTCACATCGACAGAGCTACTCCAATCAGCGGCCTGATGATCCAAAGAGCCGGCACCGGCATTGAACCTGTGCCGCTTATCGCCTTGCTGTCCACGAGTGATGATATTAATCACCCCTGTGATGGCATCCGAGCCATAAATAGAGGCGCGAGCACCACGAATATATTCAATACGCTCGACTGTCGTTACCGGGATCTGGTTCAGCTCTGTACTACCGGAGAGAGCCGATCCTGAACGCACACCATCCACCAGCACCAGGGTCTGGGCACTGCTGCCACCTCGCACCAGCAAGGCAGAGGATTGACCGCGTCCGCCATTCATGCTGAATTCAACCCCCGGCAGAGTACGGATCACCTCGATCACGCTCTGGGGCTGCATCTTCTCGATCTCTTCACGGGTAACGACATTGACAGGAGCCAGAATAGAGGCCTCCGGCTCGGCAAAGCGGGTGGCAGTCACCACCATGGTCTGTTCAGTTTGTTGTGGCGCAGCAATAGCCGCCACTGGCAGCAAGCTTGCTACCAGGAGTCTGTGGCTCATAGCATCCCCTAATTCGCGTAGTGTCTATGAATAATGTGATTCGACCGGGAGGTCGATATGCTCGGGCAGGTCTTCGGACTCGGGGATGCTTACCTTGGATAACGACTTCCCACCTTGCGGCAGTGTCTGGTGACGGACTCGCCATCACCTGTCATCCTCGTCTCCCCATACCGCTGCGCGTCAGTTCCGGATTCGCACCGGATTCCCTTTTAAGCGGATAGCACCTGAGTGGCGGCGATTATAGGCAGTTGGCATCTGACTGTATAGCGAAGAAAGTGTGTGAAATCATTCACGCTTTTTAGGGTAATTGATGCTGACATAAGGCACTTCCGGCACATCACGCCGCGCCTTGAGATAAACAGTCAGCACGAAGAAGAAGTTGGCGAGCAGGTTGGCAAAACGGGGCAACTCAGGGGGAAAGACCACTCCGGCCTCATCCAGACGCACTAACATTCTGACGATCTTCTTGCCATTACAGCGGCAAAGATGCAATTGCGGTACGGGCAAGGGTCCTTGTGGCAGAACAAATCCCTTCACCCGCTCACCACTCTCCTGCAAATAATAGTCGTAACGCGCCTTCACCCAGGCAATATCTTCCTCGAAGATCCCATTGTTGCCGCGGATCGAGCCGTTGAGATGGTAGATAAGCGGCTGCAGCTTGAGCAAATCCTCGTAAACCATGCTCTCTTCTTCACTCAGATAGGGCAACACTGCCCCTATCTGACAACAGAGTTCATCGGTCAGGATCTCGTAATCGCAAAGCAGTTGGGACTCAAAAATATAGGGATAACAAAGTTCCCGGAGATCACGGGAGCGCGAGATGGTCATGCTATTTCCGGTTCAAGGGTGTGACAAATAAGGTTGCCAGCTCTCTTCCAAGCTGGCAACCGTTCACACCATCTATCCCACCAACCCTTGTAGCGCCTTGTGCATCCGATCATTGAAGGAAGTAAAGCTGTTGCTCTGCTGCGCCAGCGTATCCCCCTCGATGCCCTGTTGCTGACCTATGACCCATTGTGAGAGCTTATCCTGCCCCTGCTTGTCAAAAAGGGTATTGGCTTCCTTGATCATGCTTTGCAAACGATCCAGATAGTCGGCAAAGGGACCAAATAGCTGACTCAGCTCGGGGGTCACAGAGACAGGCTCAGCGTGAGTGCTATCCTTCACTTTGCTATCTGCGGCACTGGAGCTTGATGACACCGCTGCGCTCTGGCTCTGCTGCAGATCCAGCGAGAAGCTGACTAACTGACTATCATCCCAGGAGAGATCCTTGGCCTGATCCAGCGCCCCTTGCAGATCACCACCGAAGAAACTGTCAGAGAGCGAGCCCACCTGATCGACCAAGCCGCCAATGGCCTTGAGCTCATCGGCATTGAGATTGCCTTCTACTGAAAAACTGAACCCCACCGAGCGGGAATAGTACAGAGAGCTAGCGGACTGACTACGACTCGCCGCCGCCTCACTCCTGCCATTACCGTTGCTGTTATCGCCATACTCTTCCAGCGCCTTGCGATTGACGCTGCTATTACTGCGAGCCTGCTGCCACTTCCAGCTCTCCTGCTGATCAAAGGAGATGGTTATCTTGTCCCCCTCCTTGGTGGCTAGCTCAAGGCTGGCTGACTGCCGCCCGGAAAATGCGGCAGCAAGTCCCTGCACCGAAATATTCTGGCTCCCATCGCTCGTCGTATTCGCCACCGGAACCCCATTGCTGCTATCGGTGCTCCCAGTCGCTGAGTCCGCCTTCTTGCCAAAGAGCTCCTCTTCGAACTTGCCAAGGCCATCCTGGATCAGGTCATAACTCTTGGTGATGCCTTTATCCAGATCCTCACTGAAGAGCCCCGTTCCCTTGAGTTCATCGCGCGCATCACCGAATCCCTGATCGATACCCTTGCGCGCCTGCCCCAACAGCTCGGTGAGTTTCTTCTCATCGGCGCCATCGGCCTGAGCACGACGGATGGCTCCCGTGACAAAACCCAACACATTCTTCGCTACCTTTTTATAGTCAAAACCCAGTGGGTTATCGGCTGTCGGCTTGACCGTCTCCTCATCGTCAGTCGATGTGGTATCACTGGCAGCCACACTGCTTTTGAAACTCTGTCCATCCAGGCTCAGGCTTTTGCTGAGTGCCACATAGATCACCGTCTGGCCAATACGCACCGGCTTGGTCAAATCTATGGTGTCCGAGTCAAGGCCACTGTTTTTGCTCACAGAATTACTTTTTTCCTGTCCGCTCTGCCGCTGCTTGAGCGATTGCAGCAACAGCTCGTTCGTATTCTCTACTTTCATGGCCAACCTCCGACACTCCGCCTTGTCCTCTATATCGACCGGAACGCGCAAAACTTGACCATTATTTGTTGGATAATCTGTGATGCCCCATTACAATCTCGCCCCTTGATGTTGAAGCCAGAGGTAAACGATGAACCAGCCGGTGCGGGATCCCCAGAGTTATGAACAGCAACTGCATGAAAAGAAACAATATCTGCTGGAGCTGTTTACCGAGTTTACCCCTCCGCAGCTGGAAACTTTTGCCTCACCCGCCGAACACTACCGGATGCGTGCCGAATTTCACGTCTGGCACGAAGGGCCGGAGCTCTACTATGTGATGTTCAATCCCAAGAGTCGTGAGCGCTACCGGGTCGATGCCTTTCCGACCGCCAGCACCCTGATCAACAGCCTGATGCCACGTATGCTTGAGGCCATTCGTCCCATTCCCGAACTCAAGCACAGACTCTTCCAGATTGACTACCTCACCACCCTCAGCGGACAGGCCCTCGTCTCCTTGCTCTACCACAAGAAGCTCGACAGCCAGTGGCAAGCCGCAGCCAGCAAGGTGCGAGATGCCCTGCGCGCCGAAGGCTTTACCGTCGATCTGATCGGGCGCGCCCACAAGCAGAAGCTGGTGCTGGATAAGGAATTCGTGGTGGAAACGCTGCAGGTTGCGGGTCAAGAACTGCACTATATGCAGGTAGAAAACAGCTTCACCCAACCCAACGCCATCATGAACCAGCAGATGCTCGGCTGGGCGCTGGATGTCACCAGAGGGTCGACGGGGGATTTGCTGGAGCTTTACTGTGGTAACGGCAACTTTTCGCTGGCACTGGCAAGGAACTTTCGCCAGGTACTGGCCACCGAAATTGCCAAGCCCTCCGTGGATTCAGCCCAGTACAATATCGAGGTCAATGGCATCAAGAATGTACGCATCCTGCGCATGTCAGCCGAAGAGTTCACCATGGCCATCGAGGGTAAACGCCAGTTCCAGCGTCTCAAGGATATTGATCTGCAAAGTTACCAATGCAATACCATCTTCGTCGATCCACCTCGTGCCGGGCTGGATCCGGCCACGCTCAAGATGGTGCAGGGCTACGAGCGCATTCTCTATATCTCCTGCAACCCGCAAACTCTCAAAGAGAACCTGGAGCAGCTTACTACCACTCACCGTATCGAGCGGTTGGCGCTGTTTGATCAGTTCCCCTATACCCACCATATTGAAAGCGGTGTCTATCTGATCCGTCGCTAAACCCCAAAAGCCGACGCCTGTCGGCTTTTTTCATGGCAAAGCACTATTTTCAGGCAGCGCGGCTGGTATCCGGCTCGCGCTGTGTCGGCATGGAGTTGACAGCAGAACCACACTCAGGCTCGCTGATGGAGTAAAAACGGTTAACCAGAGCCCGGGCCGAGCAGGTACAGCGACCACACTGAGTACCCACTTTCAGCTCGCGGCGCACATCAAACATGGTCTTTTCACCTTCAGTCAACAAGGCTTCAATTTGCCTGTCGGTGACACCGTGACAGATACAGACATACATAGGATCTGGCCCTCTCGCTTCTCTTTGATGATAATAGTTTTCACTACGCCACAAGACAAGCGATTTTTTCACCAAAAACCCCTCCAGTTTGTATAGATTTCCATCACCCCTCTTTCATTCCTGCATTTGAGATGCTTTATTAAAAGGTGTCATTTTCTTATTTCCCTACGGAAAACCTATCATCTGGTAAGGAGGTTTACATGCAAGGAGACAAGGGCGTCATCACCCAGTTGAACAAGGTGCTGACCTGTGAATTGACCAGCATCAACCAGTTTTTCCTGCATGCCCGTCTGTTCCGCCACAAGGGATTGACCAAACTCAACGACAAGGCCTACAAGAAGTCCATCAAGGATATGAAACAGGCCGACGCCCTGATTGAGCGCATCCTGTTTCTGGAAGGCCTCCCCAATCTGCAACAGCTTGGGCACCTGCAGATAGGCGAAACCCCCCAGGAGATGCTCGACTGTGATATGGCTTTCGAGCTGGAACAGATACCGCTGCTCAAGGAAGCCATCGCCCTGTGCGAACAGGCTAGCGACTATGTGAGCCGCGACCTGCTCGAAGATCTGCTCGAAGAAGAAGAGGAGTACATCGACTGGCTGGAAACCCAGCAACAACTGATCGCCAGTACCGGTCTGGAAAACTATCTGCAAAGCATGATTTAAGTGAGGTCTGCGCCATGAAAGGAAATGCCAACGTCATCGCCGCCCTGAACACCCTGCTCGCCAGCGAGCTGTCGGCCATGGATCAATATTTCATCCACTCCGAAATGTACCAGGATTGGGGGCTCAACAAGCTCTACGAACGCATAGGTCATGAATTCGAGGACGAGAAGGGACACGCCAAACTGCTGATTGGACGCATACTGTTTCTGGAAGGCACCCCCGATCTGGTCACGCGGGATCCGATCCATGTGGGCAAGGATGTTCCCGAGATGCTGCAAAACGATCTGCAGCTTGAATACGATGTGGCCGCCGCCCTGAAGCAGGTGATCAAGCTCTGCGAGCAGGAGCAGGATTACCAGACCCGGGAAATTCTTGAACAACTGCTGGATGATACCGAAGACGATCACGCCTACTGGCTGGAGAAACAGCTGGGCCTGATCAAACTCGTCGGACTGCCCAACTATCTGCAAAGCCAGATGTGACCCTGTTTTCCCTGTACCACCCTGCTAAAAAGGCGCCCTTTGCGGCGCCTTTTCCTGTTATTACCCTGACTTCCGGTGCTCTATATCCTGACCATCAGGGCTGACTGCCCACCAAAATGGCAACCAGGGTGTGACACCCGGCCGCTTTAGCCGATAATAGCCGCGTGAAGGGCCGGTCTATCGCCCCTGCTCAACGCTGTCCATGGTTCCCCTAAAGGAGCAAACCGTCATTGCCATGAGTCGCCAACGCCCCTACTGCCCGGCCTGCCAGCGCCCTCTGACCACCTGTCTGTGCGCCCTGGCCCGCCGCGTCGACACCCCATGGCCCGTGGTGATACTGCAAGATGCCACGGAGCGGGGACAGGCCAAGGGGACGGTTCCCCTGTTGCAAGCCTGTGTACCCACACTCTTAGTGTGGCATAGCCTCGATTTTTCCCAGCATGCGCCGCTGAATGCCCTGCTGGGGGATCCGCGCTATCGCTGTCTGCTGGTCTATCCGGGGGAGGAGGCCAGAACGGCCAGCCACTGGCGTCCGCAACTGGAAGCCGAAGGGAGGGTGCCCTGTTTTATCCTGCTCGATGGCACCTGGCGCAAGAGCCTGCGCCTGCTGCACAGCCACCCGGCCCTGCTGACACTGCCACGGATCACCCTGGAGCAGCTGCCACCCGGCGGCTACCATATTCGCAAGTCCACCCGGCGCGGTGGTCTCTCCACCTTCGAAGCCACCGCCGCCCTGCTGGCGGAGTGGAGCGAAGATCCGGCCCACTATGCACCGCTGCAGCAGGCGTTCGATGCCTGGATAGCGCGGGAGCTGGCACGTCTTCCCGAAGCAGTGCGGGAACGGCATCTTAAAAAATATTGAATAAAATCAAATAGATACAAATAAACCAATAAAATCAATTAGATATAAGATATTGATTTTATTGGTTTATTTATTCACATGCGGAGATGGCGGACGGCAACAGCATAAAAAAAAGCGCCCGAGTGGGCGCTTTTCTTCGAACCGTTACCGGCTTACTTCTTGGTGCTGAGGGTACCGAAACGCTTGTTGAAACGATCAACACGACCGCCAGTATCAACAATCTTCTGCTTGCCGGTGTAGAACGGGTGGCAGGCAGAGCAAACGTCCAGGCTCAGATCGCGGCCAGTGGAGCGGGTCTTGAATTCGTTACCACAAGAGCACTTTACAGAGACTTCGTGGTAGTCTGGGTGAATACCTTCTTTCATGGACAACCTCAATTTGTAGGCCGTGTCGCCATCTGACCTCACGCCAGACACCACACGAGGGTTACGGATGTTTTTAAGGGTCCGAATCATATAGGATCGCACCCCAGGGTCGCAATACCATTTGCAGAAAAAAGCATCGACGTGAACCAGACAGTATCGCTTCATCCTCTTCGGGTCGCCCTGCCGGTGCCGTTGCGCCGCCAGTTTGACTATCTCGCCCCTCAGCCCCTGCCGCAGCCCGGCTGCCGGGTCCGGGTGATCTTTGGCCGCCAGTTACTGGTGGGCATAGTCACGGCCCATCCGGAGCATAGCGAAGTACCGCCGGAGAAACTCAAGCCCATCGTCGAGGTGCTGGACTCAGCCCCCCTCTTTGCCCCCACCCTCTGGCCCCTGCTGCAGTGGGCCGCCGCCTACTACCAGCACCCGCTGGGCGAGGTGCTGCATCATGCCCTGCCCCAGCTACTGCGTCAGGGCGAAGCCCCGGAGCGGCGGGCGCTCACCGCCTACGAGTTGACCGAAGCCGGTCAGGCCATGCTGACCACCCCGTCACGCCGCGCCCCCCGTCAGCAACGGACGCTGGAGCGGCTGGCCGAGGGAGCCGTCACCGGCGCCGACCTGCGGGCCGAAGGGATTGACACGCCCATCCTCAAGACGCTGCAGGAGAAGGGGTTTATCCACGAGCTGGATCTGCTCAGCCGCCGCGAGCCCTGGCAGCAGAGTTTCGCCATCCACCACGAGGATGAGCCCACCCTCAACAGCGAGCAGGCCCTGACGGTGGCCAGCATCAACCAGCAGCAGGGCTTCGGCGTCTTCCTGCTGGAGGGCATCACAGGCTCCGGCAAGACCGAAGTCTATCTGCAGAGCATGGCCCCCGTGCTGGCGCGGGGGGAGCAGGTGCTGGTGCTGGTGCCAGAAATTGGCCTCACCCCCCAGACCCTGCGCCGCTTCCGCCGCCGCTTTAACGCGCCTGTGCTACCCCTGCACTCGGCCATGAACGATCGGGAACGGCTGGAATCCTGGCTCGCCTGCCGGGCGGGCGAGGCGGCGATCC
>RRZU012891757.1_pt1 | contig 11132 bp, 8 predicted proteins | sample 2165561 | NCBI WGS metagenome assembly RRZU01 (sample SAMN10456909, study PRJNA506462) | wastewater metagenome | isolation source: wastewater sludge | place: USA: Moscow, Idaho | reverse complement strand
GCGCCAACGCGCCTTTGGGTGCATTGGTGGCAGGCAGTGCGTACTGGATGCAGATCTGCAGCCGACGCTGTATGCCCAGGCGCATGGCCAGGGTGGCGGGGCGCTGCCCCGGAAACCCGTACATGAACAGCGGCGCTGCATTAGGGCCAGCGTCCAGTGCACGCTCGCGCACAGTGTGCATGATGTGCCGATAAACGCTGTCGGGGCCCAGTCCGGTGCGTGCCAGCGGACTGACCATGAGGTCGGTGGCATGTGCCATGCGGATGGGCTGGCCGCCGCGCACTCCGGGCAAGATGATGACCCCCATATGGCCCAGCAGCTGCCCTGTGTGTGCGTGGGCGGCCACCGCGTGGTAGTGCTGCGAGCCGGGGGCCTGCATGTACTTCCAGCGCCATTGCGACGTGTCCATAGGCTGGCCAAAGACGTCGCTGAAAAGCTGGCAAAGACCTTGCAAGTCATTGTCGCCATCGAGGCCGCGCATGACAAGCGGGCTGCCATCGAGCGCCCGGGGCTCGCGCAGTGCTGCGCGCCGGTCGACCGGCTGCCCATCGGAGGGGGAGCGCGCCATATGCATGGGCACTTACCGGGCCAGGCCCAGCAGGCGGCGCAGCGCCCGGGCGCCGCGCACTGCGCGCGATTGCTGCAGCATCTGCAGGCTGCGTTCGGCCAGCGCGTGTGCGGACTGCCAATGGGCGATCTCCATCTGTGCTTGTTGCAACTGTTGCTGCGCCGTGCCCAGCGCTTGCTGATCTTGAGCATGGCGCGCAACGGCACCCTGGAGGCGTTGGGCTTGCTCTTTCAACTGCACCTGGCTCACGTGCAGCTGCGCCCGGGTCGCCTGTAATTGCTCCTGGATGTCTTGCAACTGGGCACGGGCTGCCTGCAGATGCGCATGCTCAAGTTGCAGTTGCTGATTTTCCTGTTCAACCCGGTCCAGTGTGACGGCATGCCAGGCCAGGGTGGCGCTTTGTTCATCAGCGCCCCAGCGGCTGACGTGCTGCTCCAGAATTCGGCGGTGCCACGGCGCCCAGTAATTGACATGCTGGGCATCGCCCAACTGGGAGGTGCCCAGGCCTTGGCGGTAGGTGGCACCGATGCCGGGTACGTGCACAAAGGGGGCGTGGTGACTGAGCTGGCACCAGAAGTCCCAGTCTTCCATGACGGGAAGCTGCTCATCGAAGTGCGCGTCGATAGCACGCACCGCGCTGATTCGGAACAGTACCGCATGGATGGGCAGGTAGTTGATGCCCCATAAGCGTTCGCGTTGCCAGGGGGTATCGTAGTCGCGCAGCCATTGACCGCCCGGGCCTTCCACACGCACGCCACTGTAGGCGGCTGCGGCATTGACCTGGCCCTGCAGCGCTGTCAGCAGGTTGTGCAGGTGCGTGGGCTGCAGCAAGTCGTCATCGTCTAGAAACAGGCCGAATTCGCCCTGCAGGGACCGCAAGCCCAGATTGGCGGCCGCCGAGCGGTCCAAGGGAAGACAGGTTTCAGTGCCACCTGGTGCAGGGGTCTCGCCCACCTGCCCAACGACGCGCAGGGCCAGCCGCTCGGCGGGGTGGGCAGGCTGCGGATGCAGTCCGCCACAGGCATTGACAACAATGATCTCGATGTTGGGATAGGTTTGTGCAGCCACGCTGGCGATGGCGTCGATCAGCGAGGGCCGGTTCATGCTGCGGATGATGACGCTGACCAGGGGCAGTTGCTGCGGTGTGCTGGCCAATTGCAGGGCGTTGCGCTGAAGGGGCCAGCCGCCCAGGCTGGCGGCGACCTGGTCCTGGGCCAATGCCTGGGCAGGCAGTTGCCAATAGGCTTCGGCTGCCTGAACGCCGGGTCCGTTGACAAACGCGCGCACTGTGGCCATGGCCTGGGCATGGCGGCGGTAGGCGTGGCGCTCTTCCTGGGATGCAAAGGCTTCCAGCGCACGCCACTTGCGTTCAGCCACGGCGCTGATGTCCACCATGGTGTTGGGCTGCGTGGGCGCACCCACCTCATAAAACAGCAGGGAGACACCGCCATGGCGCTGGGCTGCAGCCATGCCCGCCAGTGCCAGTGCTTGGTGGTCGGGATGGGGCTCGGTGAGAGCAGGCAGCAAAAGCCAGCGGGGCTGATGGGCTTGCAGTGCCCCGATGATGCGGTCGATCAGCGGCGGTGCATGGCGCAGTTCGCGGTCTGCAAGGTGCCAGCAAACGGGAGGCTCCAGGCCCAGTATGCGTGCTGCAGCGTACGATTCTGCTAGGCGCGGGTTGCCGGATGGAGACGGATATCCCGGCGGGGAAGGCTCCAGCCCCTTCTCGCCAGCAGTGACAATGATGGTATGTACGCGCAGGCCTTGGGCGTGGGCCAGCATAAGCAGCCCTGCGCAACCCAGCACTTCATCGTCTGGATGTGGCGCAAGGCAGAGCATGCCGTCGCCAGCGACCAGCGCGATACCGCCGAAGTTGTTGTCTGGAACGTCGAGGGGTCGGTCAAGCATGGGGGGATTGTAGAGGCACGCCCTGTGCCCGCCGGGGTTTGCGCACATGCCGCCTGCGGGCCAGAGTTGGCATTGCACACCCTGCCTGCAGGTTGTATGTACGAGAGTGATTTGCGTGAAACGTTTGATTTATCTGGCTCCGGTGCCACTGAACAGTCCCTCCCAACGGCCCCATCACTTTGTGGAGTGGGCCCATGCGCGCTGGGGGTGCGAGGTATGGTGGGTGCAACCCTATCCGGTTCGGCTTCCCCGGCTGGGCGATGTGCGCCGCCTGCGCCGACGCGAAGTGGCGTCGGGTGTGGGCAGCGGCGCCTTGGGCCCGCCATGGCGTGGCGCTGCATGGCTTCATGTGGTGTCTTTAGCAGCGGTGCCAGTGGAGCCCTTGCCGGGCGGGAGGTCTTTTCTGAAGAAGTTGCACGCATCGGCGCGCAGCCGCTTGCTGGCCCTGATGGCACAGGAAGATACCTGGATGGCGGTGGGACGGCCCAGCGGACTGGCCATGGATTTGTGCACTGCGCTGCAGGGCCAGCGCGTGCTTTATGACGTGATGGACGATATGTCCCAGTTCAGCCAGGGGCTGTCACAGCGCTGGATGCGTCGCGCCCATGAGGCGATACTGGCACAGGCCGAAGCGGTGTGGTGCTCGGCAGACAAGCTGCTGCAGACAACGCTAGACAGCACGCGGGCCTTGCCGGCGCTGGTGCGAAACGGAACGGCTCTGCCCGATCCACCCAGGCCAGGCGCTTCTGGCGTGGGCACCGCGCCGCATGCCCAGGCGCCTTTGGTGCTGGGCTATGTGGGCACGATTGCGTCGTGGTTCGATTGGCAGGCACTGGCGCAGGTGGCGAGCGCTTTGCCACAGGCTCGCATCGAGGTGTACGGCCCTCAGGAGAGTGCACGGCCTGCTAATTTGCCGCCACAGGTGCAGCTTTTTGCCCCGGTGCCCCACGCCGAGGTGTTTGCGCTGATGCGCCAGTGGCATGCCGGGTTGATACCTTTTGTGCGCAACGCACTCACGGCCTCGGTAGATCCGGTCAAATATTACGAATACCGTGCCTGCGGACTGCCTGTACTGACAACCCTGTTTGGGGAAATGCACCACCATAGCAGCATCGATGACGGCGTGTGGAACATGGAGGATGCCCAGGTTCTGCTGACGCTGGAACAGCGGCTGCGGTTGTGGCACAAAAACATGGCCGAGCGCCTGGCTCGCAACGCCCCCCTGGCGCCCGACTGCCTGCGCGATGCAAGCTGGGCTGCTCGGTTCAATGCCGGCATCCAGGCCGTGGCCTGGGCAGACGGTTCGCAGGAAAACCCGGCCTGAAGGGGGGTCGTGCCGGCTGCACCGTTAAGCAGGTGCGGCTGTATCAGTAACGGTGCTGGCCTGTACGGGCACCGGTTGCCACTGGCCAGGCATCAGCCACGGCCCCTGGTGGCTGCCCTGCGCAACCAGGGAAATGTGTGCAAAGGGATCTACCCATTCGTAGACATAGCGTCCGTTTTCACACAGCAAGTACACACCCACACGGTAGCGGCCCTTGTTCAGTGGCAGTCGAGGCAGGTGAAAGCGGATGCTGGCATGGCCTTGCGCGTTGGTGGCCTGAAGGTCTCCAGCTGCGGACAGGGTAGAGCCAATGATCTTGCCGCTGTCCGATGACAGGACCACGGCAGCCCGGGGGGTCGGCTCCTGGTGACTGAGCTGCACAAAAATATCCACCGTGAGGTCGCTGTGACCGCTGTGGCCCTGCAGCTCTTTGCCGGTCACGCCGTCGAGCGCCACCTGCGCCTTGAGCAATTTGACCAGCTCTGGACGCTGCGCACTGACCAACCCCTCCAGATGATCGCTCACCACCTCGGGCAGCGCATTTGCCCCTGCCGTAGCGTCCACAGCGGCAGGGGACGCCGGGGATGGAGGAACCATCCCCACCTGGTTCTGTGCATCGAGAAACTCCTGATAGCGCGGCAGCAGGAGGCCAGTCGGTCCACTGTCTCGCAGCGCCCCTTTGTCGAGCCAGAGCGTACGCTCGCAAAACAGGTCTACGTGAAACAGCGCATGCGAACACAGCAGCAGAGCAGTGCCTTGCTCGCGCAACTGCATGACCCGATCAAAGGAGCGCTTAGCGAAAACGCCGTCGCCCACGGAAAGAGCCTCGTCCACAATGAGGATGTCAGGGTCCACACTGGTCGCCACCGAAAACGCCAAGCGCACCTGCATGCCGCTGGAATAGGTTTTGACGGGCATGTCAAGCGCATCACTGAGGCCGCTGAAATCGATGATGGCGTCAATGCGCTCCTCAACCTGGGCGCGGCCCATACCCATGGTCGCGGCGTACAGATAGATGTTTTCACGCCCGGTGGCCTCCGGGTTGAAGCCCGATCCGAGTTCCAGCAGCGCCGCAATGCGCCCCCGCGAGACCACCTGGCCTGTGGAAGGCGTGAGGGTTCCGGCGGCCAACTGCAACAGGGTTGACTTGCCGGCACCGTTCAGCCCGACGATGCCCAGAGACTGGCCACGATTGACTTGCAGCGACAGGGGTTTGAGGGCATGAAAACTGCCCTGGGCGGTACCTTGGTGACCCCGCAACTGGTTCCATAGCTGAATCAGTGGTGTTCTTTGGGGCGGGTAGCTTTTCCCGGCCTCGGTGAATTGCAGAACGGTATCAGAGGACATCAGCAAACCCCGGTTTGACGCGCTGGAAAAATGCCCAGCCCATGGTGGCCAGAGTGCAGGACACCACCAAATGCATGCCCCAACCCTCCCAAGGTGCCGCCGTGCCATTGAGCAGCACGCTGCGAGCAGCCTCGGCGGCCCAAGCGAGGGGGTTGAGATCAACCATCCAGCGCAAGGACGCCGGCACCATCGAGGCCGGGTAAAATATGGGGGTCAGAAACAACAGCAAGCTGCTGAACGAGGGCGCCAGATGCCCAATGTCGCGCAAATACACGGACAAGGCCCCGAGCAGCCAGCCCAAGGCCAGCACGTAGAGCAACAACGGCAACAAGTAAAGGGGCAGGAGCAATACAGCCCAATGCAACCCTCCTCGCCACAACATGAATGGCAAGGTAACCAGCAGCGCGAGCAACAGTTGCAGGCCCGCGGCACCCACTTGCACCACAGGCAGCATTTCCACGGGAAAACGCACTTTGGTGACAAGATACGGGTACGACCACACGCTGGCCGGAGCACGGTTGATGACATCAGCCACGAAGGTGTAGAGCGAAAGCCCGATGAACACCTGTAATCCATATTCGGTGGCAGAACCATCACCAACGGGCCAGCGCACCTGAAAAAACTGATAAAAAACCAGAGTGAACAACAGAATATGCACCACGGGTTGCAAAATGAGCCACCCCCCACCGACCGCTGATGCCCTGTAACGCATTCGCAACTCACGCAACAGCCATTGCATGTAAACGTATAACCACTGCTTCATTTAAACTGAGCCTTTTAATTTTTAACGCGCGTCACATGGTTCCGGCCATTGATGGGCTGTGACTGATGAAAATGCTACCTCTTTTGGGCGCCGTTTGGCGCCGTTTGCCATTGTCGATGGAGCGCAAAAGGAATCTCAAAGCATGGATCCTGCGCCGCTGGCCAGGGCTTCAGCCTCGGTCTACAGCGTCGATGGGAGCGGCAGCAACAGCAAATCCCGATGCCATCTACTCGGCGGGTGTCGGCGAGAGCACCTCCCACGGACAGACAACGCGAGAACCCCATCGCACTACGCCTTGCACGCAACGAGATTGGGTGGTTTTCAGCATCATTGGATGGGATTTTCGCATTCAAAGGCCACAGCATCTGTCGCGGGAATTATCCCGGACGGGCAATGCAACCTTTTACATTGAGCCCCATTTCATCGCAGACAGTGAAGCAGGCTATCAAATTCGCCAACTGGATCCTAATCTTCCATTGTATGCAGTGACCCTGCACCTGGCTGGCGCTCCCCAGATCTATTTCAAGGCAGCCAATGGTGCTCAACAGGTTCAGTTGCGAGAATCGCTCGCTCTGTTGATGCAGGACTGGGGCATCGAGGCCTGTGCTGCCATGGTGGAGCATCCTTACTGGACTTCTCTGGTTCTGTCGATGCCCAACACGGTACGCATTTACGACTGCATGGATCACCACGAGGGTTTTGGAGGCATGCCCCAGGATCTGGTGGATTTGGAGCATTTGCTGATGGAAAGCTCGGATGCCGTCACGGTCACATCCCAGTGGTTGCAAGATTGGGCGAGAGACAAAGGCATCGCCACCAGCATCGTACGTAATGGCTGCGACTACGCCCATTTCGCAGACCGCCCGGCACAAACCTATCAAAGCGCACAGAACCGGCCTGTCATTGGCTACTTTGGAGCGATTGCAGAATGGTTTGATGTGACTCTGATGGAGAAGATAGCCCGGGCCTTCCCGGACTGCGAGGTGCTGCTGGTGGGCGCCGATACGGTGGATGCAGCCAAGACCCTAGGGAAACTCACCAATGTGCGCATGCTAGGCGAGCGGCCTTACCAGGAATTGCCCTTCTATCTGCACAGCTTTGATGTCTGCTTGCTGCCTTTCCAACGTATCCCGTTAACCCTGGCCACCAACCCCGTCAAGGTGTATGAGTATCTGTGCGCAGGCAAGGAAGTGGTCTGTACGGATCTGCCCGAAGTTAGCCAGTTTGGCACCCTGGTACACAAGGCTGCCGACCACGATGCATTCATCGCCGCGATCAGAGCCAGCCTTGAGCAGCCCGGGGGGACAGATGCACAGGCCGCCCGCCAGAATTTTGCACAGCAACAAACCTGGCAGCACCGCGCACAGGAACTGCAGGAATGCGTTCAGCGCCTGCAGTTCCCGTCCATCAGCGTGGTGGTTCTGACCTATAACAATTGGGCATATACCCAGGCCTGCCTTGAAAGCCTTTTCCTACGCACTGACTACCCAGGGGCTCTGGAGATCGTGGTGGCGGATAACGCCTCGAGTGACGAGACCGTGGAACGACTCAAGGAGTGGGCATCCCGGGAGCCCCGGATGAAGCTGGTGCTCAATGCGACCAACCTTGGATTTTCAGCAGGTAACAATACCGGGCTGGTTGCGGCCACGGGCGACTACCTGGTCTTGCTGAACAACGACACCGTGGTGACCCGCGGCTGGCTTTTGACGTTATTACGGCACTTCCAGGCCGATGCCAAACTGGGCTTGCTCGGGCCTGCCACCAACCATATCGGCAATGAGTCCAAAGTGCCGGTGTTCTATGAAACGATGGAGCACATGCCAGCGGCCGCACGCCGGTATACGCTGCCCCGCATGGGCCAGCTCTATCCCATGAAAACCCTGGCGTTCTTTTGCGTGATGATGCCCCGGGCAGTGTACGAAAAGGTGGGTCCGATGGACGAAAGCTTTGGGCGCGGATTCTTCGAGGATGATGACTACAGCCGACGCATCGAGCAACAAGGCCTGCGCTTGGCGTGCGCGGATGACGTGCTGGTGCATCATCACCTATCGGCCAGCTTCGACAAGGTGGACAACGGTGAGCGCCAAGCACTCTTTGAAAGGAACAAGGCGTACTATGAGTCCAAATGGGGCCCCTGGATTCCGCATCGGTATCGAACTCCATAGGATCAGCTGACAACGCAGGCAATAGGGCATGCACGGCGCACGCATGCCCACCGAGACCCCGTTGCAATCAGGCGAACAGGTGCTCCGGAGCGATTTTTTGCAAGGTGGGGGCTGACTGGTCCTTGCCGGACAGCTGGGGCACCCGGCCGATATCTGGCCAGACAATGCCGATATCGGAATCGTTCCATGCAATGGCGCGCTCGTGGGTAGGTGCGTAGTAGGCTGTTGTTTTATACAAAAAATCCACCTCGGCAGTGAGTGTGAGGAAGCCATGTGCAAACCCTGGCGGCACCCAGAGCTGGCGGTGATTTTCCTCTGTCAACGTAACACCTACCCACTGCCCGAAGGTCGGAGAGCTTCGGCGAATATCGACAGCAACGTCAAACACGGCCCCCCGCGTCACACGAACCAGCTTCCCCTGCGCAAATGGAGGCAGTTGGTAGTGCAGGCCACGCAAGACACCGATCCCACTTCGGCTATGGTTATCCTGCACGAACTGTGGCTCCCCGATGGCTTGGGCCCAAGACTGAGCGTTATAGCTCTCCATGAAAAACCCTCGGGCATCCCCGAAGACCTTCGGTTCAATGATGAACACGCCGGAAATTTTTGTTTCGATAAATTTCACACGAATTCCCAGAAAAAAGATTGCGATGAAAATCAAAGTTCATGGCAAGATAAATTATTTTTCCACCATTCCACTTTAATTAAATTCTGACATGAAAGTACTGACTGTATTTGGAACAAGGCCAGAGGCCATCAAGATGGCCCCCCTAGTCAAGGCGCTCGAGGCGCACCTGACCATCGATGCCAGGGTGTGCGTCACAGGGCAACACCGACAGATGCTGGACCAAGTGCTTTCCCTGTTTGAGATCACCCCGGACTATGACCTGGACATCATGCAGCCTGGGCAAACACTTTCCGGCATCACCAGCCATATTCTTCTGAAACTGGAGCCGGTGCTCCAACAGTATTCCCCGGATTTGGTGCTCGTTCACGGAGACACCTCCACGACGCTGGCAGCAGCCTTGGCGGCCTATTATCAAAAAATTGCAGTGGGGCATGTGGAAGCGGGCTTGCGAACAGGCGATATTTACTCCCCTTGGCCCGAGGAAGCCAACCGCTGTTTAACTGGCTCTCTCGCCACATGGCATTTTTCACCCACGCTGCAGACACAGGAAAATCTGCTCAGAGAAAACGTACCCAGTCATAAAATTCTCGTCACGGGCAATACAGTGATTGATGCCCTTCTCATGGTAAAGAATAAACTGCAAAATCAGCCAGAACTACAAAACAAGTTCAAGAACGCATTCGGTTTCATCCGCAAGGACGCCCGTATGATTCTGATCACCGGGCATCGTCGCGAGAATTTTGGCGAGGGTTTTGAAAGAATATGCAAGGCCATTCAAAATCTGGCCACAAGGTATCCTGGCGTAGATTTTGTTTACCCTGTTCATCTCAACCCCAATGTCAGAGAGCCAGTGAACCGCTTGCTGAATAATCTGCCGAACGTTCACCTCATTGAACCCCAGGAATATTTGCCGTTCGTTTATCTGATGACACGGGCACACCTGATACTCACTGACTCGGGCGGAATTCAGGAAGAGGCCCCCTCCTTGGGCAAGCCGGTATTGGTGATGCGCGAAACCACTGAACGCCCAGAAGCAGTGGCTGCAGGCACAGTGAAACTGGTAGGTACCGACGTCGACACCATCGTTCGCGAGGTTACTAGCCTCATGGATAACCAAAACGTCTACGACGAGATGGCGCACGCCCACAATCCCTATGGAGATGGCAAAGCCAGCGAACGTATCGTGGAGTTCATTACTGAGCACTGAAAGAGTGCCCATACTACAAATCCTCCTTCGCGCACTTCCACGGCAGACACAACGGGTGTCAACGGGCCATCACTGGGGGCCTTTGCCCTGCTCCAACAGGCGCAATAGATATTGCCCATAGCCGCTCTTGGCCAAAAGCTTGGCAAGTCGCTCCACCTGCTCGACCGAGATGAAACCATTGCGCCAGGCGATCTCTTCGAGGCAAGCGATCTTCAAGCCCTGGCGATGCTCCAGGGTTGCAATGAACTGCCCGGCATCCAGCAGACTTTCGTGGGTGCCGGTATCCAGCCAGGCGTAACCGCGCTGCATGCGCTGAACAGTGAGATTGCCCTGGGCAAGATAAGCTTGGTTGACGGAAGTGATTTCCAACTCGCCCCGTTCACTGGGCTTTACCTTCTTGGCGATTTCCACCACTTCTGCGTCGTAGAAGTACAAGCCTGTGACGGCGAAGTTGGATTTGGGTTGGCGCGGCTTCTCTTCAATGCTCAAGGCCTCGCCCCGAGCATTGAAGTCCACCACGCCGTAGCGCTCGGGATCCTGAACATGGTAGGCAAACACCGTGGCGCCCTGCTTTTGGGCATCGGCATTTGCGAGCAGGGTGACCAGATCGTGCCCATAAAAAATGTTGTCGCCCAGCACCAGCGCGCTGGGGCTGCCCGCCAGGAATTCCTCGCCAATGATGAACGCCTGGGCCAGGCCGTCGGGGCTGGCTTGCACGGCGTATTGCAGGTTCAGGCCCCATTGGCTGCCGTCGCCCAGCAGTTGTTCAAAGCGCGGCGTGTCTTGCGGAGTGCTGATGATGAGGATGTCGCGGATGCCCGCCAGCATGAGGGTGCTGAGCGGGTAGTAGATCATGGGCTTGTCATACACCGGCAGCAGTTGCTTGCTGATGGCCAGGGTGGCCGGGTGCAGGCGAGTGCCAGAGCCGCCGGCCAGGATGATGCCTTTGCGCTGGGAGGTGGTTGGGGTCATGGGGCAAGTCCTCAAGGGGCCAGTGCATCGGTGCAGGGCGCAAGGGGCGCCGCTGTCCGGATGGGCTTATAGGATTTCGGTCAGCATGCGTTCGACACCGGTTTGCCAGTGCGGCAAGGTCAGGCCGAAGGTGGTTTGCAGCTTGGAAGTATTCAAGCGCGAGTTGTGCGGGCGCACGGCGGGGGTGGGGAAGGCGCTGGTAGGCACGGGCGCGACCTCTTTAGCTACTATTTTGATAGCTGAATGCGCT
>RRZU010887949.1_pt1 | contig 11132 bp, 6 predicted proteins | sample 2165561 | NCBI WGS metagenome assembly RRZU01 (sample SAMN10456909, study PRJNA506462) | wastewater metagenome | isolation source: wastewater sludge | place: USA: Moscow, Idaho | reverse complement strand
GGTGTCCCGATCGTTAATCCCCTGCGAGTCTGGCTCGCTGGGGTGACCTTGAAGACGTTAAGGCTGCAGGTGGAGCTTGTGGAAGCGTTGCTGGAGAACCTGCTGACCGAGGCGGAAGGAGCCAGTGGACCGCGTTCCTTGTGAGCTGCTGCTGGTCGGCCATCGCGGTCATTCGGCCCGCTGGCGAGTTCAGTCAGCAATACATCTTTAAGCGGATCCAAAACGTCCAACCGGGCTGGGTTGCAGCATTTTCGGTCAGCGAACTCAACCGACTGTGTCGAGCCGTCTGCGGACCAGCAAAAATCTTAAAGCCCGACCCGACTACTCTGGCGTAGCCAATTAATTAAGAATCCATATCAAAACTGCCCGTTTTATCGCTAGTCACAGACAGAATGATGGATGTCGCCGACGCGACATCCATCATCAGTTTTCCGACACGACATACTTCTGATAATGCCCATTTCCTGAACCACTTCCGCAACGCGATAGCCCTCGCTCTGCAGACACGCGGCCGAGTCACGCTGGGCTTTCGTTCAGCTCATACCCCGTACTCCGCCCTCCTCCTGCCATCCTCCGAAGCACTCCGCGGGCCAGCAGCTCATTGATGTCCCGCAGCGCCGTGTCCGCCGAGCACTTGCAGATTGCCGCCCACTTGCTGCTGGTCAGCTTTCCATCGAAGCCATCCAGCAGCCGGTTGAGCACCTTGACCTGGCGCTCGTTGAGCGGAGTAGCCGCCCACCGCTGCCAGAATCGGGCCTTGGTCAGCACGGCATCGAGGGTCTGATGGGCTTGATCCAGCGCGCGGTGAAGGCTGTCGAGGAACCACGCGAGCCAACCCGTGACATCCATATCGCCTTTCTGGATTCGCTCGAGAATCTCGTAGTAAGCCTTCCGGTCCCGCTGGATCTGCGCCGAGAGGCTGTAAAAGCGTTGTGGGCTGCCGTCCGCTCGGGCGAGTAACAGGTCGCCTATGGCTCTGGCGATCCGGCCATTGCCATCGTCAAACGGGTGCAGCGTGACGAACCACAGGTGCCCCAACCCTGCCTTGAGAAGAGGCGGAATATCAGTGTCGGCGTTGAGCCAGTCGAGAAAGCAGACCATCTCCAGAGGCAGACACTCGGCTGGCGGCGCTTCAAAGTGAACCTTCTGCCGACCCATCGGCCCTGAAATCACCTGCATCGGCCCCGTCGCATCGTCCCGCCAAGCCGCAACCTTGATCCGCGCAATCCCCGAATACCCAGTCGGAAACAGCGCCGCATGCCACCCGAACAGGCGTTCTTCAGTCACCGACCGCTGGCAGTTGGCGGTTGCATCCAGCACCATCTCGACCACGCCCTCGACGTGGCGATCGACCGGCGCCAGGGCCCCGATATCCACACCGAGACGACGCGCGATGCTCGAGCGGACAGAGGCGACGTTGAGGTGCTCACCTTCGATCTCGCTGGTCTTTACAACGTCGTCGGTGAGCGCCAACAGACTTGCCTGATCTCGCATCGTTGCACCGACATCGACCAGCCGCCCGAGGAGAAGGCCTTGAGCCCGACTGACTTCTGCAAGCGGGCGAGCCAACGCCGTGAGGTCGTAACGCCACTTTGGCCAGTCGGGGGCCTGCCAGATATAAAGATAATCACCGTAATTCATGCGGTGATTATCAACCGCTTTCACCGCACCGGCAAGCCAATCGCCGCGCGAAACGCGGCGATTGATACACATATTGTCCGCGAAACCTGGACGAACGACTCTCCTTGCAAACCAATCCAGGTTAGTGCTCCAGCACCCGAGTTCCAGCTTGCAAGCTGGATTCAAAAACAAAAAAGTTCTTTTTTTCAATGGACTGTTAATCCGTAGGTCCCTGGTTCGAGCCCAGGCCGAGGAGCCAAGACAATAAAAAAGCCAATCCGCGGGGGTTGGCTTTTTTGTTGTCGATTGGTGATCCTGGAGGGGTACGGCAACGGAAGGCGAAATCAAGCGCTCCACACCCAGGCACAAGAAGGCATTGGTGATGGCGATCCCGCAAGGAAAGACGACGAAGGCAGCAGTCAGCCGCGCGTGGGCTCTCCCCCCGACCAGGATCAAGACCTGGACCGACATGTTGTCTGCCGTCGAGCCGGGTGTCGATCGAGGGCTGCAACTACGCGATCTCGTCCTCAGGCAAGGCGGGGCGTCAGGGCCAACAACGGTGCCGCCCGATACGTCATACTGTCGCCATGACCAAACGCCGACTCCCCTCCCGCATCGTTTGCCTGACCACCGAAACCGTCGAGGTGCTGTACGCCCTCAGCGAGGAGGCACGCATAGTCGGAATTACCGGCTACACCGTCATCCCGCCCCGTGCGCGCAAGGAAAAGCCCAAGGTGTTCGCTTTCTCCAGCGGCGACCTTGAGAAGATCCTCGCCGTCCAGCCCGATCTGGTGTTGGGCTTTTCCGACATGCAGGCCGAGGTCGCCCGTGATCTCATCAAGGCCGGGGTGGCGGTACATGTGTTCAACCAGCGCAGCATCGACGGCATCCTGGCGATGATTGAAACCGTCGGCCGACTGGTGGGAGCGGAGGACCAAGCCCTTTCCCTCGTTGCGGAGCTCGAGGCCACGATCGATACCGTGCGGGCCCAGGCGGCACTGCTGCCGCGTCGGCCGCGGGTCTATTTCGAGGAGTGGGACGAGCCGCAGATCAGTGCGGTGCGGTGGGTGTCCGAGCTCATCGGGATTGCTGGCGGCGATGACATCTTCGCCGAGCGCGCCTGCCACCCGGCGGCAGCCCAGCGCATCCTCGCCGATCCGCTGGAGGTGGTGCGCCGGGCGCCCGACCTCATCGTGGGCTCCTGGTGCGGCAAGCGCTTCCGCCCCGAGCACGTAGCCGGCCGTGCAGGCTGGGCAGAGGTACCTGCGGTACGCGATGGAGAAATGCATGAGCTCAAGTCGGCGCTGATCCTGTCACCCGGTCCGGTCGCGATCCGCGAGGGGCTGCCGGCGCTGGCGGCCATCATTGCGCGCTGGGCGGCGCGTACGTCGACGGAATGACACACCAGCCCCCGCCTTCCCTCAGTGGGTGAAGACCAGGGGCATCTCACCTTCATCAAAAGCCAATCCGCGAGGGTTGGTTTTTTGTTGTCCGAACGCCTCCCCAAGCAAGACCCTCGCCAAGAAACGTCCGCCCCCGTCGTCGATCGCAGCCCACTGGTGAATGCCGCCCTACCCGATGCGAACCGGGCTGCGGCCTCGGGCTTTATCTTGGGGTCAGGCGAAGGCTGCCGCCACGCGCCCCCCCACAGACGAACAATCAAATTTATGTTTTTTGGTAAAAATAACATTTTCTTTGAAATTTCCTGATCCAAGCCCTAGGATTGGACTGTAGAGGTACGTTCGCATAGAGGAGTCTCGTCATGGTCGCGGATATTTACGGTGTGATGTCGCAGGCCAGCCTGCAAAGGCTTGGCCCGTCCTTGTCCGCTCAAGCTTCGCAGCGCAACCCGCCGGCGTCGCCGAGTGGCAACGATGGTGCCGGCAGCCTGGTCAGCCTCAGCGAGCGGGCGAAGCGGATGTCCAGCGCCGAGGGTAAGGCGGAAATGCAGGCCCTGGCCGCACAGATCAAGGACGCACGGGCAACAGCCGATACCGGCAGTGCGGAAGGGAAAGCCCGCTTGCGTGCCGACATCCAGACCATGGTGGACGGTTACGGCAGCCAGCAGAAACCGGCGACGGCCGTCGACCCGGCGTCCCAGAGCCAGGGCATGCAGCAGGCTGCAGTGGCTTCGTATCTGGCCATGAGCCTCATGCGCTGAGCGACGCAGACCGGGCAGGCGGGACGGCTTGAGGACGCCCCGCCCAAGCAAGGCGTCGCGCATCGCGAGGCAACGGCTTGGTTGCGACCAAGGAGCCGGAGCATGAGCAGCGATCTCGAGATTACCGGGGGTTCGGCTCTCTCCCAGGGCTTCGTCCAGCTTCAGCGCCAGCAGGCATTACGCCAGGCCCGGCAACTGGAGGTCCAGGCGGAAGCCCTGGCCTCCCAGGCTTCACGCGCCCGCCAGGAGGCCGATGCCGCCGACCGCCGCGCAGATGAGCTCGAGACCCGCGCGGGTGGCGTCCGCTCGGCAGCCCGTTCGGCCGGCCTCCGCAATGCCTCGGCCGAGGGCTTCGACCGGCTTGTGCAAAGAATCAACAACGGGGCCGCCACCCCCGTCCAGCCCGCCGCAGCGCCGGCGGCCGGCGGCGTGACCTACACCAGCACGGCCGGCACCAGCCCGGTGTTACAGGCCGGGGCCGGACAGATCATCAACGAGCTGGCCTGAACCGGCGGCGCTCCTCAGCCCGCAGCGCTCAGCGCCAGACGCGGCTTGCGCCCCTCGGTCACCCACCCCAGCACGCTGGCGTACATGTCGGCGAGCGCCGGACGGCTGGCGCGCTCCTTGTCGGCGCGGTCGGCGTAGAAGGCGAGGGATTTCTCGCGGTTGGCGGACCACTGGTAGGCCACCCACAGCGCGGCCTGGCTCTCGTCCTTGCGACCGGCGAGGGCCAGGGCCTCGGCCAGCGGCGTCCAGGTGGAACTGCGACGGGGGTCGAGCTGCAGCGCGGCGGTCAGCACCTCGGCGGCCTCCTGGGGCTTGCCGGCCTTCACCAGCGCATAGCCGAGGTTGCCGGCAATCTCCACGTCGCGGGGGTTCTCCGCGAGTCCCTTGCGGAACAGTTCGGCGGCCCGCGCCGGGTCATCGGCCTTCAACGCCTCCAGCCCTTCGGTGTTCAGCTTGCGGGAGACCGGTCGGTTGCCGGGCGCCGGCTTGCCCAGCTCCTCGATGCGGGCGGCGAGCGCGAAGACGCCATTCACATCCTCCCGCGCGGCGGCGCCCAGAGTCTGGGCCAGACACTGGCGGGCCGACGTGCAGGCGGCGGCGAGCGGCGCCGCAGGGGCGGCTGCGGGCGCAGCCATCGGAGCAGCAGCAACGGGGGCCGGCGCGGCTGCGGGAGCTTCGGCGGGAGCGGCCGGCGCGGCGGGCGCCTCCAGTTCCTCCTCGAACAGCACCGGCGCGGGCGCAGCCGGCTCGGCGCGCGGCAGGTTGCGGGCCAGCCGCGGCGCGTCGAGGAAGGCGTTCAGCGCGAGATCGGCGTTGGCGAGGCTGGCCTGCACGACACTGCCGTCGAAGATCCGGCCGTTGGTGCGCAGCACCCCCTCAGCGTACTCGAAGCTGCCCTTCAGGCTGCCGTCCTTCTCCTGGATGAAACCGGCGGCGAGCGCGTTCTGGCGCTTCTGCGCGTCGAGCGCCTCGCCCTTCACCAGCAGCTCGCCGCTGGCGCGGAACAGCTGGGCCAGCGAGATCGGCCCGGTGGCCGACGGCGCCTTGCGCGCCTCGAGGATCAGCTTGCCTTCGAGGCTGCCCTTGCCCACCGACCCGGCGAGCTTGGGCACGCCAACGGAGAAGCCCTGGGTCAGCAGGGTGCGCAGCGCCTTGCGGAAGGCCTGATCCTCGTCGGCGGTCATGTTCTGCATGCCGCAGGTGTCGCCGGCGAGGCGGCTGAGGGTTTCGACGCTCCGCTTGTCGAGGTCGCGGATGGCCAGTTCCAGGCTCAGGTCGCGCATCGTCTCGCCGCCGAAGGCGGCCATGCGCAGGCTCTCCGTCACCTGGGCGTTGAGACGTTCGCCCCCTTCCGTCACCAGGGTGGCGTGGCGGAAGCCCTCGGCGGTGCCGTGGCTGGTGGAGATGCGCTCGATCGACAGCGAGGTGGAGCCGGTGCCGAGGTGACGGTCCTTCAGGTCGAGGTCGAGGGCGATCTTGCCCAGTTCGAGGGCCTCGCCGTGGCCGCGGGAGAGCAGCTTGTCCACACCCCAGCTGACCGCCAGCGCGCTCTTGCCGATGGTCACGCTGCCGCTCGACGGGGCGATGGTGAGCTTCTGGCCGCCCTGGTCCATCGCCAGCTCGGGCAGCGCCATGGCCGAACGGAAATCACCGCCGAAGCTTACCCCGCCGTTGCCCTGCAGCCTGAGGCTGGGCCCGAAGACCTCGGCCAGCGCCACAGCAAGCTCGCCGGTGGGCCTGGCGCTCCAGGTCACGCGCAGCGGCGCGGTGGGCAGGATCAGGTTGGCGATGCCGTATTCGACCTCGAAGGCGGCGCCAGGCTCGCCCTCGTCGCCGGCGCACTGGTTGACCACCTCCAGCCCGAAGGAGCCGGTGGCCGAGAGCAGGCCGGCGTTGTGCTGGAGGTTGCGCACCCGCACGCCGGTCTCCGACGACGGCCGGGCTGCGAAGGCGCGGATCTCGCGCTCCGCCACGCTGCCGGCATACATGCTGGCGCCGAACCAGCCGGCCAGCACGACGCTGACACCGCCCACCGCCAGGATTTTCTTGTTGCCATTGCCCATTTCGATCTCCCGCCGTTGGACGGCGACTGGTTTGAACGAAACGGAGCAGACACCCGGACGGCCGGACCGACAGCGGCACAGGAAGGAAGGGAATGCCCACGGAAAACCCGACGCGGGCGCGAACGCACCGGCGCTGAGGCAACCCGGCCATCCTTTCTGCATGCAGGTTAGGATCCGAAGCTTTGCGTCCGGGGCTCTCACCCCGTTTGCCTTTATCTCGTAAGCAAATGATAACGCGGCCGCCGGCGCCGGGACTGACTTATGTCACAGGCGGGGCAATCAAAGCGCATCCCCGGCATATGGCAGACGGCCACGCCGGCATGCTCAGCGCCCGGCCACGATGCCCCGCCGGGCAAGCCCCTGACGGAGCACCTCCGAGGCGGCGGCAAAGTCGCAGTGCTGGACGGCCCAGGTGAGCTCGCGCTGGGCATCGCCGAGCAGGCTGGCCAGCAGCGGCGCATTGTCGGCGAGCACCTGATGGCAGGCGAAGTCGTCCTCGTCGAACATCTCCAGCAGCACGCGGCAGACCTCCCCGGCCCGCCCGGTGTCGAGCTCCTCTGCCACCGCGCCCGCGGGGTCGGCGACCGGCGCCCCGTCGGCGGCGCTCCGCGGCCTGATCCACCGCACCAGCCGGGCGGCGAGTTCCGCATGGTCGATGGGCTTGGCGATGAAATCGTTCATCCCGGCCTCGAAACAGCGCGCCCTGTCCTCGGACATCGCGCTGGCGGTCATCGCGAGGATGGGCAGGCCGTCGAAACGCGGGTCGCGGCGGATCTCCCGCGTGGTGGCGATGCCGTCCATCACCGGCATCTGCATGTCCATCAGCACGAGATCGAACGCACCGGCCCTGACCTTGTCCAGGGCGGCCGCGCCGTCGGCGGCGACATCCACCTCGAGGCCGGCGTCGGTCAGGATGGCCCGCGCCACCTCCTGGTTCACTTCGTTGTCCTCGACCAGCAGCACCCGCGCGCCGGAAAGCGCCGCCAGGTCGGGCTCCACGGGCCCGGCAGACGGGCCGGCTGGCACCGCGCCGCCGGCCCCCAGCACGCGCCGCAGCGCATCCCGCAGCGGCGACACTCCCACCGGCTTGACGAGCACGCCCGCGATGCCCGACGCCGCCGCCTGCGCGGCGGCGCTGCGGTGGTCGATGACGTCCGCCAGCAGCAGGCACGGCGGCGCTCCGGGCTGCAGGCGATCGATCTCGCGGGCGGCAGCGATGCCGTCCAGCCCGGGCATCCGCCAGTCGAGCAGAACCACCGCATGGGCCAGCGGACCGCCCCGGGTGCGGCGGACCTCATCGATCGCCGCGGCCCCCGAGCCGACCGCGGTGACGGTGAGGCCCTGGCGGCCGAGCATGTCGCCGAGGGCGCGGCGGGCCGCCGCGTTGTCGTCGGCGAGCAGCACCCGCGCCGCAGGCAGCGGTCCGACAGCTCCCGCCCCGGCCACCTCCCCCGCCTCGAGGCGCGCGGTGAACCAGAAGGTCGAGCCGACGCCCAGCGTGCTGTCGACGCCCACCATACCGCCCATCAACCCCGCCAGCCGCTTGGTGATCGCCAGGCCAAGGCCGGTGCCGCCGTATTTGCGGGTGATCGACTGGTCGGCCTGCTCGAAGCTGCGGAACAGCGACTGGCGCTGCCGCTCGTCGAGGCCGATGCCCGTGTCCCGCACCGAGAAGCGCAGCGTGACGGCCGCATCGTCGGGCGCTTCGACGCGGTCGACCCGCACTTCGATCTCGCCCTGGGTGGTGAACTTCAGCGCATTGTTGGCGTAGTTCAGCAACGCCTGGCGCAGGCGCAAGGGGTCGCCCTTCAGCCGCGCGGGCACGGCGTCGCCCTGCCCCACCACCAGCTCGATGCCCTTCTCGGCGGCGCGCTCGGCGAGGAGCTCCGTCACCTCGGCGAGCAGCTGGTCCACGTCGAAATCGATGTGTTCGAGATCCAGCTTGTCCGCCTCGATCTTGGACAGGTCCAGGATGTCGTTGATGAGGGCCAGCAGGTGGTGGCTGGAGGCCTGGATCTTCACCAGGAACTCCTGCAGCCGCGCCGACGGGTCGGCCTTGAGGGCGAGGTGGGTCAGGCCGACGATGGCGTTCATCGGGGTGCGGATCTCATGGCTCATCACCGCCAGGAAATTGCTCTTGAGGCGCGTCGCCGCCTCGGCGGCCTCCTTCGCCTCGCGGAGGTCGAGCTCCAGCTGCTTGCGGGCGGTGAGATCGACGTGGGTGCCGGCGGCGCGCAGGGGCCTGCCGTCCGCCCCGCGGGCGACGACCTTGCCGCGGCTCAGGATCCACTTGTAGCTGCCGTCCTTGCAGCGCATCCGGAACTCGACCTCGTGGGCGCCGCGGCTGTCGAGCTCGGCCCGCACGCGGGCCGGCACGCTGTCACGCTCGTCGGGGTGCAACAGCGCCACCCAGCCCCCCTCGGGATTGGCGGGCAGCTCGTCCGGCGCGTAGCCGAGCATCCGGGCGTAGGCCGGGTTGACGTGGCTGCCGCCGGTCTGCAGATCCCAGTCCCACAGCCCGTCGCTGGCCGCATCGAGCGCGTAGGCATAGCGCTCTTCGCTCAGCCGCAGCTGCTCCGACTTGTCGGCGAGCTCGCGGGTGCGCGCCTCGACCAGTTGCTCGAGATTCTGGCGGTGGGCCTCGAGCTCCATCTCGAGGCGCTTGTAGGCGGTGACGTCGATGGAAATGCCGCACAGGGCGTAGATCCCGCCGTTCGCGTGGCGCAGCGGCAGCTTCACCGTCTTCAGGATCTTGTCGAGCGTGCCGTCCGGGTGGTGGAACACGTCCTCGGTGACGATCCGCTCCCCGTCCTCGATCACCCGGCGGTCGTCGCTCCGCATGTGGGCGGCCTGGGCGGAGCCGAAGAAATCGGCGTCGTCGCGCCCGACGACCCCCTGCGGCGAGCTGCCCATGATCTCGCAGGCGAGGCGGTTGGCGAAGAGGTAACGGTAGCCGGAATCCTTGATGTAGATGCAGCCCTCGACCCCATCGAGGATGGTCCTCAGGCGGTCTTCACTGTCGCGCAGGCGGGCCTGTTCGTCCCTGAGGGCGGTCGTCCGGCGGGCCACCACCGCCCGCACGGTCTGCAGCCAGATCGCCATCAGCACCAGCACCCCCAGCAGGCCGGCGATCACGTAGCCGCTGAAGCGGATGTAGAGCGGCTCGTCCATGCGCCGGACAGCGCTGCCCATCCACTTTTCGACGATCCGTTGCTGCTCGGCCCTGTCGATGCGCTGGAAGCCGTCGGCGATGCGGTCGCGCAGCGCCTCGTTGCCCTTGCGCACCGCCCAGCCGCTCTGGACGACATAGACCGGCAGCGAATGGCGGAACTCGCCGGCCTGGCCCGCCTGGTTGAGGAAGTAATTGCCCGCCGCCTCGGGGGCGCAGAACACGCGGACCTCGCCCCGCAGCGCGGCGGCCACGAGGGCCTGGGTACCCGGGTAGGCCCGGATGTCCGTCACGCCGGCCTCGCGGAGCTTCTCGGCGCACAGGTTGCCCTGGATCACCCCGACCACGAAACCGCGGGCGGTCTTCGCGTCGACGATGCCCGCGATGCTCTCGTGAAAATACAGCAGCCCCTTCATTTCCGTGAGGTGCCGGCCAAAGACGAAGCGTTGCCTGCGGGCCTCGGTCTCGGCAAAGAGGTCGATCACGTCGGCCTCCCCGGCGTCGATGCGGGCCAGCGCGACGGGCCAGCTCGAAGCCAGGTATTTCACCTCGATGCCGGTGCGTGCCGACCAGAGATCCCACAGATCCTTCTGCATGCCGCGCAGCTCGCCCGAGGCGTCGCGGAACAGCATCGGCGGAAAGTCGCCGTCGGCGGCGATGGTGATGGACGTCGGCGGCCCGGACGGCCCCGCGACGCCGAGGGCCGGCAGGATGGCCCCCAGCAGGCACCCGAGCATCAGGGCCAGCCGCCCCAGGCCGTGGCGCCAGGTAGCGGCACGGCCCGGAGAGGCTTGCGGATCTGCATCCCATCCGATCACGACGGACCTCCATGCCTGTTGGAAGCGTGCGAGACCTCACTCCGACACCCTCGCACCCGCCCCGGGCTTCCGGCGGGGGCGCCGACTGGGCGGTATTGTGCGCCGCTTAGTCCCGGGCGTCTGCAAAACGCAGCGCGATGGCCTTGAACTCGTCCTGGATCGCCAGGAAGGCATCGACGACATCCGGGTCGAAATGGGCGTCGCGCCCCTCGGCGATGATCGCGGCGGCCTCCTCGTGGGGCATCCCGGCCTTGTAGATGCGCTGGCTGATGAGGGCGTCGTACACGTCGGCCACCGCCATCAGCCGTGCCGACACCGGGATCGCCTCGCCCGCGAGCCCCTGCGGATAGCCGGAGCCGTCCCATTTTTCCTGGTGCGACTGGGCGATGTCCTTGCTCATCGACAGGAAATCCACCTTCATGCCGAGCAGCTGCTCGGCGTGCTCGATGGCCTGCCGGCCCAGGGTGGTGTGGGTCTTCATGATCTCGAACTCGTCGGGCGTCAGCCGCCCGGGCTTGAGCAGGATCGCGTCGGGGATGCCCACCTTGCCGATGTCGTGCAGCGGCGCCGACTTGAACAGCATGTCGATGTAGCGCGGGGTCAGCAGCGCGGCGAAGCGCGGGTGGGCCTGCAGGCGGCGGGCCAGGGCCTGGACGTAGAACTGGGTACGGCGGATGTGGTTGCCGGTTTCGTTGTCGCGGGTTTCGGCCAATGAGGCCATGGCGACGATGGTGGCGTCCTGGATCAGGCCGAGCTCGCGGGTGCGGCGCACGACTTCCTGTTCGAGGTAGCTG
>RRZU012096344.1_pt1 | contig 11133 bp, 17 predicted proteins | sample 2165561 | NCBI WGS metagenome assembly RRZU01 (sample SAMN10456909, study PRJNA506462) | wastewater metagenome | isolation source: wastewater sludge | place: USA: Moscow, Idaho | reverse complement strand
TCTCACACATACTACCCCTGATTCAGACGGCCATAACTTGGCCATTCAGCAATTCAACACGTTACTGGCTCAGCTTCGCAGCAACGACTTGTCATTGGCTCAGTTCTTAACCGATTTCGGTGACAGTCTGTTCGACGCTGTGACCGCACAGAACCGGCCGCTCTACACCGGGCAGATTTACCCGGCTCATGAGGCAGTTATGGACGGCCTGTTGAAACCCATTGAGATAAATATATAGACTCTGTGAGATAAATGGGATGAAGCGGGCTGAAATGGGTTTTGGTGGGATTTGGTTTGTGAAATAGCGTTGCACAGGGTGTAATGAAAATAAACGGGCAGATTTTGCCCGTTTTTGCTTTTTTAGAGACCGGCTTTGAGTGATTCGAGCGCGATGTCGATGATGCGTTTGTCGGCTCCGTTTTGGAGTTGGCCGCTGCCGTTGATGGGGAGGTATGGTCTGGCCGGAATAGTGACTTTTCTGCCGCGTCCGGCTTGGCCGCCGAGATGGTGGATGGCGGCATAGGGTTTGTTGCTGCCGATACGAGCGAAGTCGTTGCCGACTTGGGTGAAAATACTGGCGGCAAGTTGGCCGGTCAGTTGCAGGGTTTTGCCGCCTTGCGCTGCGCGTTTGCTTTGTGGCCATTTATCTCCGCCGAAACTTTCGTTCTCGAAGTTTTCTTCTGTGAGAGAGGTCATTTCGGTGGCCACGGCTCTCATCATTTTGCGTGAGTTGCCTAGATTGGTTAACAGCTGGCTCAAGCTGCGGTCTACTGATTTTGAGTCTAGGTTGATTTCAATCATGGTCAGCCTTTCAGGATTTTTTGCACCCATGCTAAATCGGCGGCAGACAAAGCTGCTTTGAATTTGGCATTGCCCATCATGATTTTCAGCGCGATTCGGGCGATGTCGGGGTGGGCGGCGTGGGCTTTTTGAACGGCAACCGAAGCCATGCGTGAGAGCATGGTTTGACCTTGGTTGGCATTGAAACCTGCGCTCGGTGCGACAAATTTACCGTCGATACGCAAACCGGTGCGTTGGGCGTAGCGGGCTTCGCCGGTATATTCGTTGCTACCGATGTCGACGGTTTGGGTTTCGAGGGTCGGGCTGGGTAAGGCGCGGCTTTCGCCTGCTGCGCGGGATAATGGGCGCACGCGGCAGCGGCAGCGGAAATCGAGTGGCGGATACATGGTATTCCAAACCGGGTCGGTGGCGGCATAGACGCGACCGTGCATGCGGCGGTGACTGTCGCGGGTGCGGCTGTCGTTGATGGCGACATATTGCCAATACGGATGCGTATCGACCGAGTCCATCATCTCCGCATAGCGTCCGGCCATGTAGGCCGATTGCATGTTGGTCAGGTAGATGGTTTTCAGTCGATGCGGGCTGCCGAGCTGAACGGTTTGGGCTTCGCCGGTGTCCGGATTGGTTGCTTGAGTGCGTCCCCACCAGCCTTTGCTTTGTAATACCGGCGTGAGTGTTTTTTGGAACTGTTCCAGCGTTTGGCCGGTCTCGGCTGCGTTGACAACGGCGCGATAAATATCATTGGCCACGTCCATGCCTGCGGTTTTGGCCACGGTGAACGCGGTGGCGTGTGCGTCGTCGAGCATGTCTTGCCAATCCCACGAAATGGCCACGCCTTTTTGTTTCAGGTATTCGACCGCTGCTTCCGGCTCTAGTCCGAAAATTGCCTTGATGTCTTCCTGATTCATCAGCTCATCTCCTGCGCCGCTTCAATGCGGCCGACCAAACCGGACAGGAAAATTACACGCGCCAGCTCGTTTTGCAAGGCGGTGTCATCCATATTCGGGAACTGCTCGGCCAAACGGTCGAGAATATTGTCTTCGGTTTCGCCGCGCTGCAAATCCTGCACCAATAAGGCAGTCAGGTCGCGGCCTTGTTGGTTCAGAGGGCCTGCATTGGGCGCGAGTGTGTCTAAAATCAAGCCTGCATCGGTTTCTGCGCCGTCCCAACCTTCGGCAAAATCAGCCGCGGTCGGGGTGATGGCATCTTCTTCAACGATATCGCCGTCTTCCAAGCCATAGGTGCGTTTCCAGTATTGGGAAGTGAATTTCACCCCCGCGCCGGACAACATATTGTCGCGCTCGGCACGTTCTTTCGTGCCTGCTTCTTCGTTTTCAAACAGTTCGAATTTTGGGCAAACCACATCGCCGAAATTCAGCGATACCACCCACTTAATCAGCTCGTTAAACGCCGCTTCGACAATACGGCGGTCGCTGTCGCGGATGTCGTCGGCGATTTCCAAGCCTGCGCTGGCACTGGCATGGTTGGTTTCTTTGTCGGTGGTTTGGTCTTGGCCAAGCAAGGCGATGTTGATGCCGGATTTGCACTCTTTCAGCAGCTTGTCGAAAGCATCTACTGATGATGATTTGCCGCTGGCTTCGTGGATTTCGACGCTTGAATCATTCGGAATCGTGCCGACCGAATTGCTGACTAAGGCTTCCAGCGCGTCGAGCAGCTTTTCGGTGTCGCTGTGGGTGTTGGAGCGCGGCTCTTTGCCAATCAACCATGGCGCGCCGTATTTTTCGGTGAAACTCACCCAGAATTTCAGGCCGCCGCGCTTGAAAGTGACCAGCCAAAACACCAAGCCCAAATCACCCAAACCGTAGGGATTAAGATAGTCGTCTTCATGACGTGGGCAAAGGAATTTATAAGGCGGCAGCGGCTCTTGGCTCAAGCCGTTTTCGGTGAAAATCAATTCTCGGTCATCATTAAAGGCAAACCACTCTTGCGGCTTGGCTACGATTTCAGACGGCAGCCATTGACTGCCTTTCTGCCAGATAATTTCAATCGGTTGATAACCGAAAAAAGCGGCATTCATGATGTCTTTGCAAAATTTATACACATCAACATCAGCAACCAGCCAATTTTCGACAAAATCCAATACACGCTCATCGACTTCATCGCCACTTAATTTCCAATCTAGGCGGGCAACGGCGGCTTTACGGCGGCGTACGAAGCTGCCGACCAGCTCATCGCGCAACAATTCGCGGTAAACCGAGATTTGCTTGCCCATCTTGCGCAAAATCGGGTCGGGATTCGGCAGCCAACCGCCGAAACCGTTTAAAAACTGGCGGGAGACAGCGATATGGCCGGTCAAATCTTCAGGCTTAAAAGTGATGTTTTGACCATTCAATTTGAGTTTGAGATGCGGTTTTTTCATGGGATTCTCTTTTTAGACGGCCTTAAAAGCCATGCGTGGTTCTGCTGATGCGGCGCACACGGCGGCTTGCGACACGCACCGGGCCGGTATTCAATTCGCGGCTGGCGTAATGCGCCAGTACTAAGGCAATCGCCGCGTCGCCGTGGCGTTTTCTGCCGTCTTGTCCTTTGGTTCGCGTGTCGGGGATACGCGGCACACCTTTGACCAGCTCGAAGGCGCGCAGGTCGGCGAGGATGTCTTCGTCGCGCGGCAGGCCGTCGAGCGTGCCGTCTTCTAGTGCGGCTTTGAACGGCGCGGTGTGGCTGCGGTACCAGTTTTCAGACAGCATCACGGCTTCCACGACTTCCGCGCCGAAGGCATCGCGCATGGCTTCGGCCAGCGATTGGCCGTTGCCGCGTGCATCCAAGGCTGCGCCGCGCAGGTTGGGCAGATTGGCCAACAAATGCTGCATAATCTGTTCCTGCTGGGCGAACGGCATATTGCCGAGTTCCAAAATAAATGGAGGCTTCAAAATCAGGTCTTTGCTTTGCAATAGCGGCACGATCACGGTGCGGTCGCCCGAGCGGGCGAAGTCTTCGCCGACAAAACTCACGCGGTTTTTGTCCAAACCGTCGAGCAGCGGCTGCAAAATTTCTTCAATCCAGTCGGCAACTTCGCGGGCGCGGCGCGGTTCGGGTAGCAGGCCGAAATCGTCGGTCTGGTCGTAGCGGATAACCGGCGCGTATGGGGTCATGCGGCTTTCAATCAGCGCACGGTTCAGCCATTTGCCGCCACCGTTTTTCGGTATGCAGTCCAACTCTTCGCTGGCATCTTCGCCGTAAAAATCGCGGATTTCTTTGCACCACGCGGCCTCGTCTTCGGGCGTCCATTCCCTGCCCAAGCGCAGGCAGATACGGCGGTACAGCCCCTGTTCCACCGCTTCGTCGAAGGTAATGCGGTGGACGGAGTAAGGCTTCTTGCCTGCGCGAACATCGTTAATCAACTCGTTAAACGGGTTGTCCACGCCGTCGTGGGTGGAGATGATGTGTACCTGACCACCCCACATCAGCAGAGCCATCGCCGCTTTGAGCAACTCGCCAAGCTGCCCGTGGAATGCGGCTTCGTCGATAATCACGCGGCCCTGTTTACCGCGCAGGTTGGAAGGCCGGCTGGATAAGGCGGTAATGCGGTAGCCCGAGGCAAAGCGGATAACAAACGCCAAAACCGACTGACGGTCGTCGCCTTCGACAAACACTTCCTCGGTTTCTTCAATCTCGCCTGCCGCCAGTTGGTAGTGCTTCGCCCAACCCGCGCAGTCGCGGATAAATTCCAAGGCCATATCTTTGTTATAGCCGATATACCACGCATCCATGCCTTTGGCCGATGCGGCCAGCAGAGCGGTATCCGCTGCTTCGCCCCAGCTCAAACCGATACGGCGCGACTTTTCGCACAGCTTGACGGGCGACTGGTCGGCGCACCATGCCTGCTGATACGGCAGCAAGACCGCAGGTGTGCGGTCTTCGGATTGGGTTTGTGTTTTGCTTTCAGACGGCCTCATGATGCAATCCCCAAAATATGCTTGCGGATGGCCTCAACCGATTCTTCAGACAGGCCGCCTTTCTTGGCCTGTTTGGCCACATCTTCCGCAGCAGCCTGCACTTTGGCCTTGACCTTGGCCTGATACTCCTTCAGGCGCGTGCTGGCGGAAATCAGACCGCTGATTTTTTTCGCACCTTCGGCCATCACGCCGAAACGGGCGACCGCACCCAATTCTTCAGACGGCATCTCGCCGATTTGTACCAGTGCATCGAACAGTTCGGTTTGCAGCATGGCCATCAACGCTTCGCTGCGGGTGTCGCCTTCGTCGGCCGCGCCTTCGGCAATCAGCCGCGCCGCCTCGGTACTCGATTTGATGGCGGCAAAGCGGCGTTGTACTTTTTGGCCGTAGCGGTGCGCCGCCGAGCGGCTGATTTCGTAGCCCTGCGCCTGCAACCATTCGGCAATGGCCTGATAATCCGAAAAGCCGTTTTCCACCAGTTTGCGTTCAAACTCGTGGCGGACGGCTTCGGGCAGTTTTTCAATCGTGCTGCGTTGCGCCATGCCTAGCTCCACACCTTTTCAGGCCGAGCGATACCGGCGCGGCACTCAACCGTGTATTCGGCAATATCCACGCCCAAGCTGGTCAAATCGGCAAACCACAGGCCGTGCGGCGTTTTATTGAGTTCGATGAGCTTGCGGTCGGCCAAATAATCGAGCTGCTGGCGCAATTCCAGCGCGGTGGTTTGCGGGTAAATCGCATTCATGATGTCCAATAAAAACACTTCGCTGGTGGTGTGCGGCCGGGCTTTGTTTAAGGTATTCAGGATATTCCAGCGCATACCTTCGCGGCGTTGCTTGGCCATCAATTCTTGGCTGATCATTTCTTTTGACTCTCCATCTTGTAGATTTCGGTGAGCTTGTCGACCACGTTGTCGAGCTTGGCTTCCAGTACGACTTGGTTGCGGATGTAGTCTTCGCGCAAAACATAAGTCATCGGCAGGCTGGCCGAAAATTCGCCCAGCTGCTTTTCCATCGTTTCGACCTTGCCCTGCAAACGCTCCTGCTGCTTTTGGCGTTCGTCCTGCTGCGCCTGAAATTGCGCCAGCAGCATTTTGCCGAAGCCCCAGCATACGCCGAGGAAGCTCAGCAAAAAGCCGACCAGCTGCCAAAATTCAATGTTGATAAACGTTTTTTCCATAACTACCCCGGAAAGCCTTTCTCAAAATACTCTTGGCAGACCACGCAGCGCGTGCAGCCGATAACGGCATGGCGGCGGGCTTCGGGAATGGCCTCGCCGCAGTCGTCGCAATAGTGGTTGCTGACGGTGGCCGTGTTTTTTTCTGCCTGACGGTATAGGGCTTCGGCCAGAAAGATTTCTTCGTTTTCCTGTGCTTTGTCGCAAATATCAGTCATTTTTCAGACGACCTTTTTCATACCATTTCTGCCAACCGGAAACCTGCGCTTCCAATTTTTGGCAATACGCGCCATAGACCACGGCATGATTTAAGAGTTGTTCGGGTGAGCCGCCGCTCAGACGCTCGGGGCGTTCGTGAACGAGCAGCAGATCGGAAGACACCGGCGGAATTTCCGCCACGGTAACGGTTTTAATCGTGGCCGAGGGCGCGGTTGTAGAGTTGCACGCTGTCAGCACCAATGCCGTTAAAACGGCTGCCGTCTTTTTGTACGGTTTCATTAATCTGCTTCTCCAATTGCACCGCTTGGCGGTCGATTTGCTGATAGGCCGCCGCCAAATCGCGGCTCTGCTGCTGCGCAAAATCAAACCAACGCTGCTTTTCTTCATTTGCCGCTTTGAGCTTTTCGGTGTAAAGCTGCTCGGCGGCCAAGGCCGAAGCCTGATAGGTGGCGATGATTTCGGCTTTGTCGGTTTCCGCCTGTTTTGCCGCGGCCTGATAGCCGCAGAAATACAGAGCCAATACCGCCGCTACCAGCAGCAAAGTTGAAATCAAGGTCTGCCACACAGGGCTAAGCGTTTTCCACATCGTCTTTACCTTTATTGATGGCGGCCACTTGCGGAATGGCCGCAATACCGCGTTTGATTAAGGCGTAGCCGCCGACCATCGCACCGTATGCCCACCACAGCCACTCGGGGGCTTCGGGCGTTTGCGCAAATTTGACGGTCATTACCGCACCGGCCACGTTTGCCCACAGCTTGGTGTGGGAGATGTGGCCGGTGGCGGGATTGGTAACCAAACCGCCCACCCATTTCAGCAAATTCATCATTTTTTCAGACGGCCTTTCCGTTTCTTCGCCGCTCGTTTGGCGGCAGCCACACCCGATTTGCCGTGGCGCAAACTTGGGTGCTGGCGGATTTGGCCAACCGAGGCGCGTGTGATTTTGAGGTCAGAAGGAAAGGTATCGGCCATTGCCGCCAGCGATAAGGCAAGTAATGTTTTCTTCATGGCTGCCCCTTAATTGTCGCCTGCGGCATGGATCAGGTTTTGCGCCACGCGGCGTACCCAGCCTTTGCCGAAGCTGCCGAACGTACCCAGCTTGGTATAAAACACCAAACGCTCGGCGTTGAAACGCAGCAGCAAATCGTTTTCCGGCAGCTTATTGATGGCGGCCAATGACACCGAGCCAATCACACCGTCATCCGGCACGCCTGCCGCGCGTTGCAGCATACGCGCCGCATTGCCGTAGCCGTGGTTGATGCAGGCATCAAAGAATTGGAAGGCCATCGCCTCGGGCATTTTGTCTGCGTGATAGCGTTGCCAAAACGCCTTGCGGTAAATCTCAATGGCCTGAGCGCGCGTCATGGCACGCATAGAGCCGGTGTAGCCGTTGGCTTGGGCAGTACGCTTGGTTACGCCCCAGTTGGTCTCGCCGCCCGGATCTTTCGGATGGTTGACGTAGCCGCCCTCATGGGATAGGACGCGTTCGATGAATTGGTTGAATTTGTCGGACATGAAAAAATCCCTGTAACACGAAATTGGTTACAGGGATTTTAGGTAGTATTAAAGAAATGGACTTTTAATGCGGGTTAAAACTTAAATATAACAAAAGGATTGAGGTGCAATACCGCTTGGTAAAATATCTGCCAAATCTTTTTGTTGATTATATTTCTTTACTTTACCTACTTTAATGGCATGAGCAATGTCTCTACCTTCAAAATAAGCCTCAAAGAAATTGGAACTGATGCCGGAAAACTCAGCTGTTCTTTCCCATAAGTGGATAGGAGATTCTGATATTAATTCTGCAATTTCAAACTCACCTACTACTTTGCCTACAGGTAAAGTAGCGTATATCACAACTTTTTTAACGGATTTATTTTTAGGAAGAACCCGACGAAATTCAAATTTTTTCTCGCCACTAAGTATTTTCTCAGCATATTCGGGCTTAATCGATAACAAAACTTTCATTGACTTGACCTAATCTCAAAATATGATGTGCCTGCTGGCGGGTAAGTTGCATGAAACCAAAATAGGCTCTTTCACTTAAACCAACTTGCTCAAGTAAATCTTTTCTTATGATTCGTTTGGGCAATGCAATATTATAAGAGAATCTGAATATATGGGGATACTTTCTTCTTTGCCAAAATTGTTGCAACTCCTGTTGAGAGAAGACGCTATAAGGGGCACAGTATCTCTCAAATTCAGCATAGCTATCAAACGAATTAATATGCCGATATTCTTCAACCACACATACCGAACTTACTAAGGCGCGAAAATAGGCAGGGCCAGCATTATCACTTGTTCGATAAATAAACAAAATATCTCCTCTATTTAAACGTTCAACTCCACTCATTGCAGTCAGATACACTTTATGGATACTGTTTGTCGGAGAAACATCTTGAACAATAGAAGTATCTTCGTTTCTCAGGATTGAATCCGGAAGTAATCGAGTGTGCCATTCAGGGTAGAGTGACAGTAAATAAATCTGAGGTTGATACGTAGCATCTCCCTTAAAATTCACAAGAGGATAGTTTTTATTGGTATTTTCCACGCCGTTATATATCAGATTAAAGCGTCGAGTTAAAACCAGTTCCGTTCCATTGGCTGTTACTTTTTCCGCTTCTTTCCAAAAACCATATCGTTCGAATAATGCAATTAAAGGGACATGCTCAGAAAATACGGTAACATAAATATCATTGAATCCGTATGTAATCGCATAGTCGAAGATTTTTTTAATAAAACGTTCACCAAGTTTGGTTCCGTGAGCATTAATTTTAAGCGTACCTACTTTCAACCAACCGTGGCTAAAGTCGGTAGATAATGCGGGATTACAATCATCAATAATTTGAGGTTCGGCCTTTAAGTATAAAAAACCATCTATAAAACCATTATCCCCGTAAAATACATAAGCATATTCTTCTGCTTTTCTTCGGAACCAATCTGAAAATTCACGATAAGATGCCTTCAAAGAGTCAAAAAAGGGGTCCTTCAGATTTACATCAGCAAAACGTTTATATTGTAAGTTTTCCATATTTTTCTTCCTGTTTTTATCACAGCTATCTGAAGTTTTTAGACATCCTTCAATTTACTCAGGCTTAGCTGTTAAAACCACGCTCGGCAAATTAGTAACGGTAACTTTATAAGCAACCCCACCACGCGCCCATTCGCGGGTTGGGTCTTTTTGTGCATTGTGGCTGTCAATCGCCATTTTGATTTGGTCATTGGTATCACGCAGCAGCGCGCGGTCTTCAGGAGCAGTTGCAGCAATCAAGGCGGCTGCGGCTTTAGCGAGCTTTTCTGAGTTGTGCTGCTCTTTGTCGGTGTTCCATACAACACGAACAGCCGAAATCTTATCTGTCTTGTCGGTATCAACGGTTAATGTCAGCCCGTCTGAAAAATCATGCAGCAGATTTTTACCCTCGGTATTCTCGGTAGGAACAACATGCTCTGGAAGTGTCAGGCCGGTTTTTTGGTCGGCAAGCCCTTTATTGGCGGCTTTGTGAAAGTCGGCATAGCCTACGGGCATGGTTTTCAACTCCATTTTGGCTTGCTCTTGTACCGGTGCATTTTGCTCTCTCGGTTGGCCGCCACACGCAGACAAAGCAAAAGCAGCGGCGATTAATAAAGTGAGTGTTTTCATCTTGTCTTCCTTTGTTATGTCAGGTCTTTTGAGATTTGAACCACTTGGCCGATGACCTGAATATCGGGGTGGTCGTCAAGATTCAGCTGCATAGGCGCATAAGTTGGATTGTCGGAAATCAGCGAGAGCGAGCCGTCGATTTGGCGTTGGATGCGCTTGACCCATAGGATGTCGCTGCTGCGAATCACGTAAATCTGGCCGTCGCGCGGGGTGGATTGGGCGGTGTTGACCAGCAGGCTGTCGCTGCTGCTGATGGTCGGCTCCATGCTGTCGCCTTTGGCGGTGATGATGTTCAGGTCTTTTGCATAGAGGCCGCGCAGGGCGAGCCAGTCTTTTCTAAAAGCAAGCCGAGTGACGGGGGCGGATACGCCGTAAGCAGCCGCACCGTTGCCGGCTGCGGCTTCTACGTCGTAAACGGGAATATAGACATATTCATCATTGGACGCTTCCGGCTGTGCTTTTAAATCATATTGGTAGCTTTTCCCGGTGAGCAGCCATTGGGCATCTATCCCGAACTTTATAACCAGCTTTTCTAAAATCAACAGAGATGGTTCTATCTCGCCCGCTAACATTTTTTCAAACTGATTAGTATCCACGCCCAACTCTTCTGCGATTTCATCAAGGCTCATATTCAGCCGCGCGTGGATGTGGGCAATGATTTCTTTCATGAAAGATTCTTGATTGTGGCTTAATCCACCTAACGATTCGTGGATTTTGCTTCGGCCTAAGATGTAATCTACATCTATTTGTAGATTCGGATGCTCGGCCGCCGCCATGCGAAGCTGCTGCTCAGGGATGGAGTTGCGGTTTTTCCGCGCGGAAAAAGCTTTCTCCGATAGGCCAAGAAAATCAGCCACATCTTTATCTTGTTTCAAATCAAGGCTTTGCTTAATTCTATATAGAAAATCTACAAATTGCATGTCCACACCTGTTGAATAATCCACATAAGTAGAATATACTGCATTCATTGGTAATCAATTAGAAATACCGACAAGCGGAGTTTATCACAGACAGGAGACATGAAATGGCTTTAACACCCGAAAAACTTAAGGAAAAGTTTGCCCAAGAGGGTAAGACTTTTGCTGATTGGGCCCGGCAACACGGTTATGAACCTCGTGATGTCTACATGGTGACAAATGGTTTGACCAAAGCCAGGCGTGGAAAAGGCTACGAAATTGCAAAGAAGTTGGGATTGAAATAAAGGCCGTCTGAAAGGAGTGCGGATATGGCAAGCAACAAAGGGACACGGGTTTTAAAGGTATTCAAGGCCTTAGAAGCGCACCCGATTATCGGGGTGAGCAATAAGGAGATTGCAGACGGCCTCGGCATTTCGCCCGCTTATGTGAGCCGCGATTTGGATGATTTGATTGCGGAGGGCTTGG